>Ga0210410_10002376_pt1 | contig 16894 bp, 12 predicted proteins | sample IncBWC4MmetaG_FD_161058 | JGI IMG/M metagenome (GOLD analysis project Ga0210410, IMG submission 161058) | Forest soil microbial communities from Barre Woods Harvard Forest LTER site, Petersham, Massachusetts, United States - Inc-BW-C-4-M | ecosystem: Environmental > Terrestrial > Soil >... | reverse complement strand
TCGTGCTGTCAGACGCCGAGCAGGCGTTCCGGCCGCTGTCGCCGGTGACCTTCACCATCGACCGGCTGGAGACCAATCCGCGCTTCGCCGCCATCAGCCGTCCCGCCAACGCCGCCATTTTGGTGCGGCTGCACATCGACATGGAGGACCGCGGCGGCAATATCGAACTATTGCTGCCCTATGCGACCATCGAGCCGATTCGTCCCGTGCTCCTGCAGATGTTCATGGGCGAAAAATTCGGCCGCGATCCGATCTGGGAAGGTCACTTCGCGACCGAGGTCGCGCAAGCCGAGATTTCGGTCGACGCCGTGCTCTACGAGGCCGAAGTGCCGCTCAAGCAGCTGATGAAGCTGAAGGTCGGCGACACCCTGCCGCTCGAGATGCGCGCTGACGCGCTGGTCGAGGTGCGCTGCGGCAGCGTCATCCTGACCGAGGGGCGGATGGGGCGGGTGGGGGACCGCGTCGCGATCCGCGTCACCAAGCAGCTGCGCAAACCGAATACCACCTTCGCGATGTTCGAGAAGGCCGATGAGCAAAACAAGGCGCTGGAGGCCCAATGAGTCATACACTTGGAATTGCGATCGAGAGCCTGGTCGCAATATTGCTAATATTGACAATAGGCTACTGCATGCTCTTGAACTCGCGGCTGAAGCGGCTGAAGGCGGATGAGCATTCGCTGAAGGCGACGATCGCCGAATTGATCACCGCGACCGAAATCGCCGAGCGCGCGATCGGCGGCCTCAAGCACACCGTCCGCGACGTCAACGAGCATCTCGGCAGCCAGCTGACCTCGGCCGAGCAGATGTCGCAGCAGCTCAAGAAGCAGCTCGCGGAAGGCGACAATGTGTTCCGGCGGCTGTCCCGGATCGCGATCGCCGCGCGGCCCGCGTCCGCGGTGGAGGAGCAGACGCCCGACGTGCCCACCCCGTCGACCGCCAAGGCCGTCGCCGCGGCGGCCCAGGCGTTCTCCGACCGCAGAAGGACTGGTGGCCTCGCCGCATGAAATCGCTTCGTGACATTCGCGTCATTCCGGTCGTGCTGGTCGCAATCGCAGGCCTTACGGTGCTCAAGGTCGCCGGCCTCGTGATCGACGGCGGCTACGTGTTCGATTACCAGATCCCGTCGGGGAAGACGTCAACGCCCAAGACCTCCTGGGCGCAGGAAAACTTCAATTTCCCGGGCGGCAAGATCGATCCCGTCGACACCACGGGTTCGGTCCACGAGAAGAAGGAAGGGGGCCCCAAGCCCGCCGAGCCGGAAGCGCCGAAAGCGCCCGAGGGCACGGTGATCTATCCCGAGCAGACCGCGCCGGTGTCGGCTTCGGAACGCGCGATCCTCGAGCGGCTGCAGTCGCGGCGCCAGGAGCTCGAGGCGAGGGCGCGCGAAATCGACATTCGCGAAAGCCTTCTCAAGGCCGCCGAGAAGCGGATCGAATCGCGAGCCGATGAACTGAAGGCGGCGGAATCCCGCATCACCACCGCGACCCAGCAGAAAGCCGATACCGATGCCGCCCGCTTCAAGGGCATCATCACCATGTATGAGGGCATGAAGCCGAAGGACGCCGCCAAGGTGTTCGATCACCTCGAAATGCCGGTGCTGATCGAAATCGCCACCCAGATCGCGCCGCGCAAGATGTCGGATATCCTCGGCCTGATGTCGACGGACGCGGCCGAGCGGCTCACCGTCGAAATGGCCCGGCGCGCCGGATCGGATCAATCCGCCTCCGCATCCACCGCCGATCTTCCCAAAATCGAAGGAAAGATGCTGCCGCAGAAGACCAATTAGCGGGATATTTAACAGGACCTTAATTCGCCAAATCTAGGATTCGAAGCGCGGGGCGCGCGCGTGAGGGCGTCCCGCCGCAAGCGATCCTTTGAGCTGAAAGACCCTTTGGAATGGCGCGAAAGGCTGCCGCTGGATTTTGGTCGCAAGCCCGCGCGTGCGTGCGGGCGGCGCAGCGTTGCCTGTCGCGCACCTCATCGCTTGCCGCAGTCCTGGTCCTGATCGGCCTTGGCTATTCCGGCGCCTGCCGGGCGGCGGATCCGGTCAAGGGGGAGGCGACGTTTTCCTCGTCCGACGGCTACGCCCGGCTGGTCCTCAAGCTCGCCAGGGATGTCCCGTCCGATGTGACCACCGCTGGCTCGATCCTGGTGATCCGCTTCGCGCAGCCGGTGGATATTCCGGTCGACAGAGTGCCGGAGGGCGCGCCCGACTACATCAATTCCGCGCGACGCGATCCCGACGGCTCGGCGATCCGGCTGTCGCTGGCGCGCCGGGTGACGGTCAACACCATGACCGCCGGCGAGCGGATGTTCATCGATCTGTTGCCCGACTCCTGGAAAGGCCCGCCGCCCAGCCTGCCGCAAGAGGTGGTCCGCGAACTCGCCGAACGCGCGCGCGCCGCCGAGCGCGCGCTTCGCCTGCAGCGCGCGGAGGCGGAAGCGAAGCGGCGTCCGACCATCCGCGTGCGCACGTCGGTGCAGCCGACCTTCGTGCGGTTCGCGTTCGAGATGCAGGACGGTTTAGGCGTGTCCTCGGTGCTGAACGATCAGAAGCTCACGCTGCAGTTCAACGCGCCGGTCACCTTCGATCTGGCGGACGCCAAGGAGGCGGCGCCGCCGAACATCGCCTCGATCAACCAGAAGATCGTCGGCGACGCGACCGCGGTGGAAATGACGCTGATCGGCGATGTCGATGTCCACTCCTTCCGCGAAGAGAAGAACTACGTGATCGACGTCGCCTTCCAGCAGCCGCAGAAGACGCCGATGCTGCCTTCACCGGCGGCGGATGCCTCGCATGCTCCGGCGACAGCCGCTCCGGCGACAGCCGCTCCGGGGGGCAACGAGTCTCCCGCGCCGGCTCACGCCGAGGCGGCGGCCGCGCCGATCGCGCCGGCGAAGCTTGCCGAGCCGCCGGCCCGGCCGAAGCAGGCCGCGCCAATCGTGCCGCCGACCTCCGAGACGATCGCCAGGGAGGCCAATATCGAGGTCAAGCCAGAGACGGCGCCGCAAACATCGCCCGTCCCCGAGCCGCCGAAATCCGAAGCACCAAACTTCGAAGCAGCAAAGTCCGAAACCCCAACATCCGAAGCGCCAAAGCTCGAGCCTCAAAAATCCGAACCGCCGAAGCAAGAGGCGGAAGCGAAGGAAGCCCCGGCCGCCGCGGCCGAGTCGCCGCCGAAAATGGCGGCCCCGGCCATGGAGCCGGCGGCCGAGGCCAAACCGGCGGCCGAGACCAGGCCGGCTCCGGCGAGCATGGCCGGCGCGACCATCGTCGCGGCGATGCGAACCAGCGAAGGCCTGAACCTGACGTTTGCGTTCGCCTCGGCGACACCGGCGGCGATGTTTCGCCGTGCCGACGCGGTATGGCTGGTGTTCGATTCCGCAAAACCGATCGATGTCGAGCCGATCCGCAGCAGGGGCGGGTCGATCATCTCGGACGTCAGCGTGTTCGCGCTCGACAAGGGGCAGGCGATCCGCATTCGCCTCAACCGCCCGCAACTGCCGTCGCTGACCAGCGACGACGAGGGCACCGGCAAGAGCTGGACGCTGAATTTTTCCGACACTCTGCGAGCGCCGAGCCAGCCATTGGTGGCGATCCGCAACATCGCCGATCCCTCGCTGGCCAATGTCACGGTGCCCCTGGCCAAGTCCGGCCGCCTGCATCGGATCGTCGATCCGGACGCCGGCGATACCATCATGGTGGTGACCGCGGCAGCACCCGTTCGCGGCTTCATCAAGCGGCAGGATTTCGTCGAATTGTCGCTGCTCGAATCCGTGCATGGCGTCGCGATCCGCCCGAACTCCGACGACATCACCGTCGAAGTCACATCGGACAAAATCCTGCTCGGCAGGCCCGGAGGTTTGACGCTGTCATCCGCCGAGGTCGGCGCGCAGCGCGCGACATCGGCGGCGCGTCCGGTTTTCGATCCCATCGAGTGGCGCAAGGGCCAGGAGGGGAACTTCATCGCGCGGCAGGACGAAATGATCGCCGCGGCCGGATCGGCCGAGTCCGATCGGCGCATTGCGGCCAACCTCGACCTTGCCCGTTTCTACATGTCGCGCGCGCTGTATCACGAGGCCAAAGCCGTTCTCGATCTCATCCTCTCCGGCGCCAAGGCCGGGTTCGAGGACCCCAATGCGCTGGTCATGCGCTCGGTCGCCAACAGTCTGATCGGCCGGCCCGAAAAGGCCCTGAAGGATCTCAACAACCCGACGGTCGGCGGCAACTACGATTCGCAATTGTGGAAAGCGCTGGCCTTTGCGCGCCAGGAGAAGTGGGCCGACGCGCGGGAGAAATTCAAGAACTCCGAAGTAGTGATCCCCTCGCTGCCGACCGATCTGCAGCGCATCGTGCTGGCCGACGCCATGCGCGCCTCGCTCGAGGTCAGGGATTTTCCGGGAGCGTCGAAACGCAGCAGCGAACTCGACGTCATCGGCGTTCCGCCCGACATGAAAGCTACCGTCGCGGTGCTGCGCGGCTGGCTCGCCGAAGGGCTCGGACACGACAAGGACGCGCTGGACCAATACAAGTTCGCCGTGGAATCGGCGGACCGGGCCGCGGCGGCCGAGGGCAAGCTGCGCGAGATCGCGCTGAAGCAGTGGCGCGACGAAATCAGCCAGCCCGACGCCTTGCGCGAACTCGAAACGCTGCAGGCGATTTGGCGAGGCGACGGCATCGAGGTGAAGACGCAGCAGTTGCTGGAGCGGATCTACGCCGACGCCGGGCGCAACGGCGAAGCCTTCGCGGCCGCCAGGATCGCGACCAGGCTGCAGCCCAATTCGGAGGCCGCGCGGCAGTGTCAGGACGCGGCTTCCGCGCTGTTCGTGCAGCTGTTTCTCACGCCGAAGGGCGACGATCTTGCGCCGGTCGACGCGCTGGGCATGTTCTACGAAAATCGCGAGCTGACGCCGATCGGGCGGCGCGGCGACGAAATGATCCGGCGGCTGGCGGACCGGCTGGTCGCGGTCGACCTGCTCGATCAGGCCGCCGAACTCCTGCAGTACCAGGTCGACAAGCGGCTGGAGGGCGCGGCGCGCGCCCAGGTCGCGGCAAGACTCGCCATGGTTTACCTGACCAACCGCAAGCCGGACCGCGCGATCTCGGCGCTTCGCACCACGCGCATTGCCGATCTCTCCGGCGAACTGCGTCAGCAGCGGCTGCTGCTGGAGGCGCGCGCGCAGAGCGACGTCGGCCGTCACGACCTCGCGCTCGACATCATCTCCAACATCACCGGCCGCGAAGCGATCCGGCTGCGCTCCGATATCTACTGGGCGGCGCGGCGCTGGCGCGAGGCGTCTGAACAGATCGAACTGTACTATGGCGACCGCTGGCGCGACTTCAAGCCGCTGAACTCCTCGGAGAAGAGCGACGTGATCCGCGCCGTGGTCGGATACGCGCTGGCCGAGGATTCCCTCGGGCTGGCGCGGTTCCGCGAAAAATACGCGCCATTGATGAGCGGCGAGGCCGACCGCACCGCCTTTGACATCGCGAGCAAGCCGGCCGCGGCCAACAGCGCCGAATTCGGCGAGATCGCCAAGATGGCAGCGAAGGTCGATACACTCGACGGCTTCCTGCGCGAGATGAAGTCGCGCTTTCCGGACGCCACCGCGCGCGCGCCGCTGCCGCCGGGAACCGAGGGTACCGACCCCGTCGCCACCACCGGCTCGCTGCCGCGCATCATCGGATTGACCCGGGCCGACGCGGCGAAATAGGGCGCCGCCCCCCGGGCTCCGTAACTCCGCACCGCGCTGCCGACGCGCCCGCTCCGCAGCTATTGCGGACTCAAATCCGGCGTCAGCCGAGGAGTTTTGATTCGGTTCGAATTTTCAATACGCTTCGCCTGAGCTATGTCGGCGAATGCGCGGTCGAATTTCTGCAAACGATAGAGAGCGATGCCGCGATCGATGTATGCGTCTTTAAAGCCGGGATCGAGCTCGATTGCCAGATTGAAGTCGGCGATCGCGAGGTTTAGGTCGCCAGCGCGGTACGCGAAGATCCCTCGCTCGTAATAGGATTTGGCAGGGTTCGCCGCCAGATCGGGTTTCACAGCAAGATCCGGTTTCACTCCCAAGTCAGGCTTTACTGCAAGGTCGGGCTTAACTGCAGGATCAGGCTTCATTACGAGGTAGGGCTTCACTCCGAGGTCGGGAGACGGATTGGCAATTGCCGGAGTGCTGTCTGAATTCGCCGAGGGTGCAACGACGTTCGGAATGACCGCGTTGCCGGGCACGGCCGCACCGTCGAGCCTGTCGCGCTCATCTCGGACGGTTGCATCAAATTGCCTCGTCGGCACGACCGTGGCGATCGCGGCCGGTCCATAAGCAGCAACTTCGATCGCTTCTGCCGGAACAGCAGATGCCTGTGAAAGGCGCTCGAAAAGCACGTATCCGCCGATCGACACTACGGAAAGAAGAGTAACCACGACCGCATCGGAGGCGAGCTTGCGGATCGTGGAGGAGATAATGGTGCGCTTCGACTTCGGACCAGGCTGCCGGAGCGTGTATGCCAGTAACCGGTTGTAAGCTGCCCGTTGCGCCGCATCGCGCAGGATGGCGTTGGCGCGTATAATCTGCCTGAACCTTAGCGAAGCATCCGGATCGTCAGTATTGGTGTCAGGGTGAGCCGCTTTGGCGGCTTTGCGGAATGCAGTCCTGAGACTTTCGGCATCATCGTCCGGAAGAGCACCGAGCAAATCGTAGAGAGTCTTCATAGTTGCTCTCAATAATTACTTGCGCGCCTGATCCTTTTCGAAAATTCCCACTGTGGAGTCGCCAATCGACAAGGATTATGTTTGACCAAAAAAGGCCTAAAAGAGACATCCCGGCGTTGAGAATGTTAATCAGTGTGGCGAAAGAATGACTCCGGCCGTGCCGAGGGATTCACGAAATTGCCAGCGGAATGCAATTGTTTTCGGACCAGTCGATAACTTCGAAGACCCTTCCGCGCCGGCGCATTTCGACTTCGAGATCAGAGGCATGCAATTTCCAGCCAATCGTCTCGCGAATACGAAATCTCGGTTCCTCTCCCAGCTCGCGAAGCGCATCATCGACCGCGAGCGCCCCACGGACGCTCTGATACATCAAGGTGAGGCTGTCTTTCGTGAACGTTTCATAGTCCATCGGATTATCCGGGCGGAGGCAATCCATTTGCCTGGATTCTGCGCTGAGGTTTCGGCTTCCGCCAGTCGGTTCGTGCAGTAACTTTGACTGGTATGGTTACGTGCCGATCATGTTGCGGTATTACATGCCGGCGCCGCCAATGGCGGTCCATCTTGAGCTGCGGAATTTGGTTGCCGCCCTTGAGCTATCAGGATCGAGCATGACCGGATGCGATCGCAAGAGACCTGCGCGATCGCCGCGATTTTGAGAAATCAAAGATATCGATCAATCAAAAAGCGAACCGCTGATGAACGCCGCCCGTCGCAACGGGCCTGGATCGTCACCGGATCAGTCTCCGCGAACGCCGAACGGGCTCAATCTCGCATCTACTCGACGCCTGCAGCAACTGTAGACGGTCGCGGACCGTCTGCTCCGCCTTCTGGTAGCATTGCCGCTCGTAATCGAGCTTCAGGCGTGCCCATTGATCCGGATCCACGGGCTTGAGGTCGTCGGATCCCCTGAACTCGCAGTCGGGTGCAGGTTGCGGAGCAAGCAGTGCCCGGTCGGGCCGATGAATTCGCTGTTCAGGGTATCGATGGGCGGACGCCGCAACGCGCGTCCGGGGTACTGCGTTGGATTCATGCTGATGGAGAGGCGCGGCAGCGTGGATGGCGGGAGCTGCCCTGGATTCACGCTGAGCCGAATTGGAGGCGCAACCGGCAAGCGCCAGCCCGCATGATAAGGCGAAAAGGGCCGAAAGCCTCGAGGCCAGCGCGGGTAAAGGGCCCGAAGCTTTGCGGTCCCGTCGCACCCGGCGCAATGCCGATCGACATGATGCGCTCGCCCGAGCGACCACGGCCTCGAACGCAAGCCGCAATCGGCGAGCAACCCACGGCCTGCGCATTCCGGAATCGCAGAGGATTGCTGCTGCCTCGAGTTCCTGCTGCACGCACATGAGATCTGGAGTGCGACCACGCCCCGACTGCGTCGCTCCAAATTCGACGAAAATGGCAGCACAAAGCGCTCGGCCCGCGGTCGCCATGCCGATGTTTCCCTTTTGTGAACGGGGCAAGCGGCCTTCCTCGCAGCACTCATCGCAATGCGAGCTTCACCCAGCAATCAATAATGCCTAGCCGCCCAGCCCAGCGCGGCGATCATGAACGCACAATTTGAATCTCGTTTTAAGAATTACGATGAATCAGATGTAAACCGACCGCTCGGCTACCGGGTTTCAGGCAAATGCGATCTCGGGGAATTCGCGAGGCGGGAGGGGTAACGCTTGGACATTGGGGTGTAGGGTCTCGCCAATCTCCCCGGCAAATTCCGGACTCCGGCGCGCGCAATCGCAGTGTCCGCTTCACCGCGACGAGCCGACCCGGTCAGCCTGTCTACGGGCCGCAGGGCGATCGCACCCGCCTTCGCCTCATTTGAGCGCCTCCGCGATTCCCTGGCGTGCCGCAGGACGGACCGCTTGGTCCAAAAATGCTTCGAGAGCGGCGATGCAATCGCGGTCGCGGTAGACAGACTGCTTCCGGTTTGCGATTTGCGCGGAAAGCTCGGCCCGTTTTGCCGCATTGCGGCCGAGAGCGACCACGATCGAGACGTAGTCGTCGAGAGTCCGCGCCGTCGTCCCGGCAATGCCCATCATTTCCAGGATGGCGGCCGTATGCCGCGCGCGCATCGTATCGCCGGCGAGGGTAACGATCGGAACATCGTGAACCAGACTCTCCAGAATGGAATTGCAGCCCGACCACCCGATGCTGTCGAGTACAACGTCGCACTGACCGATGGCAGCAACAAAACGGTCCGCGGCCAGACGCGGCAGGAAAACGCAGTGATCGGCGGCCTTGAGGCCGCGTGCCCGGAACGCGCGATCGAGGCGTCCCCGGAACATCTCCGTGACGCCTTTGCCACCCCCGAATTCGATAAACGTAAACTGGCAGCCGGGGACCTCGGCCGCTATCCGCGCAAACACTGCGTCAAACTGCGGCAGGTATTTCGGCAGGGACTGACAGCACCAAAAAACCACCGCATCCGGGCGCAGCCCCAGCTGCATCCGGTCGATGCCGTGAGCCGGAAGCTCCGATGGTTCGTAATAGATCGAGAGATTCGGAAGCCGGATCAATTGCTCGGAATAATGAGCCGCAGCTCCCGCGGGCTCCATGAGATCGCTGCTGATGAAATAATCGATGGTCGGAAGACCACTGGTGACGGGATGACCCCATGACGCGCATTGAACCGCCGCAAGGCGTTGCGCCGCCAGTTGGACCGACACCTTGTCCATTCCGATTTCGGGATAAATGAGGACATGCGGCGCATCGTCGAGGATTGCCTGCCGCCATTCATCGAGCGAGAGCGGGCCCTGTACGAAATGTCCGCACAATGTCGCGGCGATCTCGGTCTGGTTGTCGTACTCGCCGCCGGTGTAATAGCCGGACACATGGAAGCGAGTTCGGTCCAACTCCTTGAGCCAGCCCTTGATCGGGATCTTCCAGTTCGAGTGCTGTCTGAAGAAGCCGCTGACGATACCGAGACGGATCGGCTCCCCCGGGGCCGGAGGGCCGGGCAAAACGGGTGCGGAGTATCGCGCCGCCATGACGCCGCAAACCATCGAGCCATACTGGGTTTGAAGCTCCCGATCGTTGCGGCCCTGATAGGGCAGGTAAAACGGCTGGTGTGAGCCGATCGCCTCCGCCAGCGCCGCGGGCGCGGCCGCGTGTTCCGCGTGCCCGCTCAGCCTGGCCAGCCGGCCCGCATAGGCATCGCGCCGCTCGGTGATCTCAGCTTCATCGTTGTAAAGTGCCGGAAGTTCCGCCATGCACAAGGCCAATTCAGCCTCGAGAAAGTCTGGCCTGAGCGCCAATGCCTGCGCGAAATGCCGTCTCGCTTCGGCAATTTTCGTCTCGCCACGCAGCGCGACGCCGCAGTTGTAGTGCGCCATGAAGGAGCCCGGATCGGTCGCGATCGCCGCCTCGTACTGCGCGATCGCTTCCTCACGCCGGCCCATGGTTCTGAGAATATTGCCGAGATTGTTGCGTGCGCCGGCGCTGTCCGGGCGGAGTGCGACTGCTCGTTCCGCATGGGCGAGCGCTTCGGGCAGTCGATTCATATCCTGAAGCAGCGAGGCGAGGTGGATATGCGCATCGACGAAATCGGGCCGCAGCGAAATAGCGCTGCGGTAATAGCGCTCGGCCTCTGGCTTTCGGCCCCCCCATTCCAGCACCGATGCCAGATTGAAATGCGCAACCGGAGACTCCGGCGCGCTTTTGAGGACCTGTTCAAACTGCGCCCGCGCCTCATCGAAGCGGCCGAGTGATCGCAAGCCGCGCGCGAGATTGTTGCGGGCCTCATGATAGCCGGGACGGAGCCGCACGGCTTGCTCGAAGCAGGCGACCGCATCGGTAAACGATCCATTGGCTGCGAGGATCACGCCTCTGTCGTTGTGGGCTTCGGCGAAGTCCGGATCGAGCATCACTGCGCGGCCGACGAGCGATGCCGCATCGGGACGCCTTAGCTGATGGGCCACCACGCCCCAAAGGTGGAATGCGCGGGCATTCTTCGGATCGTTGTCGCAGGCAAGCCGGTACAGGCGCTCCGCCTCAACCAGACGTCCGGCGCGATGATGAGCCATCGCGGCCGCAAGAGTCTGATCTGAGGATCGGTCCCCGGCATTCATGGCGATACCTCGAAACCGGCAGCGCCGTCCGGTTCTAACGCCAGTCGCATGACCGATAGCGTCCGCGCCCCAGATCCACCTCGCACGGGCTTCCATAGACCCAGACGGGTTGATCGCACGGCAGCGCACGCGTCGCGCGATAGGGTGTATCGCACGCGATGTTTGAGGCGGGATGCAACACCAGCGTTGGGCCGTCATATGGCGCCGGCGGTTCGGCCCGTACGGCGTAGGCGTGGTGGTGATGACTTCGTGCCTTGTGGGCATCGGCAAATCCGCCGCTGGTGGCGAATGCCAGAACGGAGGCGAAAGCGACGGTTATTCGCATCAGCATGGTTTCTATCCTCTCAGGCGCTTTCGATTGAAAATGCTGCCGGCGTCTTTCCGGAGAGCCAAGTCTGCCACATTCGCGCGTAGGCTGCCTCGATATTTGCGGTAAATTTTGGCAGATCGAACAACGGACTCGCGTCACGGCTCTCATTCAGTTTCTGCCGCAATGCGCTCAGGCGCTGCGGATCGCGCGCCAGGGTGAGAGCCGTTCGCTCATATTCTTCAAGCGATCCCGTGACCAGTTCCGGCATGCCGATCGCCATCAGCAGGCTGCCCGCCACACGGCCCGCAAAGGTGTCTCCGCCGCAGGTGAGCACCGGCAGTCCGGCCCACAGCGCGTCGCTGGCGGTGGTATGCGCATTGCAGGGCAGGGTGTCGAGAAACAGATCGGCATGCCGGTGACGTCCGAGATGCTCTGCCGGCGAAACGATGGGAGCAAATATCAGCCGTCCGGCTTCGACACCGCGCTTGCCGGCTTCGAGGCGCAAATTGTCTTTGACCAGATCGTTGGTCTCGAGCAGCCACAGAACGCTACCGGGCACGGAGCGGAGCAGGCGCATCCAGATATCGAATATTGCCGGCGATATCTTGTAACTGTTGTTGAAACTGCAAAGCACCAGGGCGCCGGCCGGCAGCCCCCAATCCTGTCGCGACGTGCCGGTGCCGGCAACCTCGCGCTTCCGGTCGTTGACCTGATAGCTGCCGGGAAGATGAACCAATCTCTCGGAGAAAAAAGGTTGCTGGTCGGGGGGCACGACGAATGGATCGACAATGATGTAGTCGATGAAATCCGCACCCATGGTGGCGGGAAATCCGAGATAGCTCACCTGCACCGGCGCCGGCCGGTAGGCCGTGATCGCGGCCCGGGCGTGATGGGTGTAGCCCTTGAGATCGATCAGGATGTCGACCTGGTCCGCGTGAATGGACCGCGCCGCTTCGTGATGCGACAGCGCACGAATGTCGACAAAGCGGTCGAACGCGGAAGTAAGCCGCGCGCGCATCGGGCTGTGGTCATCGGGGCCAAAGGAATAGGCTGACACCTCGAAGCGGTCACGGTCATGGCGCTCGAACAGTTCGGCCATCAGCTGCGCGGTGGCATGCTCGTGAAAATCACCGGACAGGTAGCCGAGACGAATGCGTTCGCGTCCCGCGATGGGTTGATGGTCAAAGACGTCCCTTGCGGGCGGCCTGACCGGGCGGATCCATTGCCGGGCGCAGAGCAGTTGATCGGATGCGGACGCAGGCGTCGAAAGCAAATGGAAGGGTGGAACACGGTCACCCCGCCGAACCATATCGACAAGCTTCTGCTGGTCCGCTTCGCAATTATCCCAATCGCAGGCCTGCGCGCGGTGATACGCGAGCTGGCTGAACGCATCGGCGTAGTCGGGCCGGAGGCGCAAGGCATCTCGATAGGCCGCGATCGCACCTGCGAGCTCGCCGCGTTCGCGGCAAGCATTTCCGAGATTGTAAAATGCCTCGGCGAAATCGGGCTTGTGGATCAGGGCCTGCTCGAACGCTACCTGCGCTTCGTCGGCGCGCCCTTCCGCCAGCAGCGCGGTCCCCATATTGTTGCAGGCAGCGGCATTCGCCGGCGTTCGTTCGAGCAGCCGGCGGTAAAGTTCGATCGCATCACCGGTGCGCCCCAATTCCTGAAGCACGATGCCGGCATTGTTGATCGCATCGGGATAATCGTTGCGAAGCTCGATGGCCCGGCCATAGGCCGCCAGCGCTTCCTCCGTTCTTTTCTGCTGCTGCAGCACGGTCGCCCTGTTGTAGAACGCTTCCGCATAGTCCGGATCCAGCCTGACGGCATTTTCAAGAGCCGCCAGCGCGACGTCGAGCCGGCCCTGATCTTTCAGGACCGTTCCCAGATTATTGTGGACGAGGGCGATCCCGGGATTGAGTGAGATCACCCGCCGATACGCCGCCTCGGCGGCTTCGAGGTCATGCAGCTGATGCAGCACCGTGCCGAGATTGAATTGGGCTTCCGCGTAGGCCGGCCTCAGCGCGATCGCCTCGCGATATGCCGATGCCGCCTGGTCGAGACTGCCCAACATCTGCAGAAGCACGCCGATGTTGTTGTGGACCTCGGGATAGTCGCGCCTCGCCTTGATGGCGGACCGATAGGTCTCCATCGCTTCCTCAGGCCTGCCCAGTTGCCGGAGCGCGTTGCCGAGCGCGAAATACGCCTCGGCGTAATCCGGATCGAGTTTTATCGCCTGCCGGTGAGCGGCAAGGGCATCCGCCGGCCTGGCCTGCTGCTGCAGCACCGAGCCGAGATTATTATGGCTTGCCGGATAATTCGGCCTGAGCTCAATTTCTCGCCGGATGAGGCGCTCGGCAGTTACCAGATCGCCTTGCTGGGCCGCAATGATCGCAAGGTTGCCGAACGCATCGGCGTTGACGGGATCGATTCTCAACACTGCGGCATAAAGCTGCTTCGCGTCTCCGAGCGCGCCCCTGCGCTGCGCCGCCACGGCATTTTTCAATAACTGCTCGGGTGTCGAATTTCCCACGGCGTCGTTCGTTCTCAGGCGGAAACCTGCAGCATTCACTCGCGCTGCCGATAGTTGACATATTGGATATCGAAGCTGGTGGCGCCGTAAAGCTTGACGTAGATCAGCGGGCCGGAAAGCTTCACTTCGTCGATCGAGCGCGCTCCCTTGAACAAGGTCCCGTCATTCTCGTGGCCGGCGGCGTAGACGACGGCCTGACCTGTCGGCGGGGTCAGCGTTACGATCATCGTCACCGCGGTTGCCGATTCAGGAATGTATTTCGATACGTTGACCTCGATCGGCGCCGGTTCGACCGGCGCCGCGGGCGGGGCTTCGGCCTGCGCAATCTGCACAAAGGCGGGCGGCTGCTGCATATCCATTGTCTGCTCCCTGTCGCACCTGCAGGTCTATCAAGTTACCTCCCGGCGGGTGCTGGTAAAAAGCGATTTCCGAGGCATTTCGCTCCGCCATTCGACGATAGCGGCGGGTGGAATTCCCGGCGGCGCTCGGGACAATTCGCTCGAGGACAGGAAAAAGGGGGGCTTGTGACAAGCCCCCCTCATCAAACGTTCGCTGGCGCTCAGAAATTGAACGTCATGCCGGTGGTGGCTGCTCGGAGCGTTGCGCCGCCGATCGTATCGTTGGCCGCGTCGCGAGAGCAGACCTGATAGCCGTGGCCGCTCGCGCCAAGACAGTAATGCGCGCCCGGACCCTGGTTGAGCTGAGAGGCGACGACGTACCAGCTGGCCCAGTTGTTGAAGTAGTAACGGGCGCCGATCGCATATTGACTGGCGGAATCATCGAATGCGTTCGCCTGGTACTGACCGTCCTGGACGATAGGTCCGGGGGCTACGCACGCCACACCGGCATTGGCGTTGTTAAAGCTCAGGCACGTCGGGTTCCCGGGCGTCTTGAAGGCGTGAGCATAGGAGGCGCTCAACGCCCATTGGCCAATGTTCTGTGTGATGCTGGCGAACACACCGTCACGTGAACGCTCGTTGAAGGGCTGTTCGGCCGCCGTTACTTCCCGCCGCATCCACTCGTAATAGGCATTGAGCTGAAGGTCGCCCAGGCCATCATTGACGCGATAGCCGCCGCCGACCTTTGCCGCCCATTCGTTGTGAACGCCGGTAAACACCGGAGTGCCGAGGGGACCGGCGGCGGCGCCGCCGGGCAGGAAGACCTGTGCGGTCAGGCCAGGCTCCAGCCCATCATCGCCGTGACGATTGACGCCCTCATGGAGCTCATAGGCGGCGATCGCCGTAAATGGCCCGTTCTTGTAGGTCAAAGCCGTACTGTAGGCGTTGCCGTAGGAACCGTCGGTGCAGCCATTGCCGCCGATGTTTCCGTTAACTGCGCCGCCGGTGCCGGGGAAGTTGCTGCCGCTGCCGCGGGTCGACGCGCCGTTACACTGAAACATATCCCCGTACGAATAGTCACTGTTGTCCTTCGCGTAGTTCTGCCCGGGAGAAGCCAGCGCGCTGAACTGGAAGCCGTTATAGATCGGCGACTCGTACCAGATCGCGTGGTTCATCCGCCAATCGAATTCGGCGCGGTTGTCGCCGCCGGTATTGCCCATGATCGAGTTATAGTCGCCGAGGGTTCGGGTGAACGGATCCATCGCGGCGGTCGATTTCTTATAGGGCGTATCGCTCTTGCCGGCCTTGATGGAGCCCCACGGACTCTCCACCCCCAGGAAGCTGTCGCGCGTTCCGAGTGCCGCACGCTCGGTCGGAGCCGAGGCGAAATCGACCTGGGATTCCAATTGCGCGACGACCGCCATTCCTTCGAAGCCGTAAGGCGCGAGGTTGTGCCTGACGCGAACACCGAAACTCGAAATGTTGCTGGCGACCCCGAGTTTGGTGCCCTGATCAAAAACCGACGGATTGAAAATGTCGCCGGACAGATCGATTGATCCGTAAAGCGTAACCGTCGTGTTGTCGATCAACGGTGTCAGCGGGCCCGCCTTTACCGGAATGCCCGCGATTGTCGGGCCAGGCTGGGGCGCCGGCGAAGTCGCGACACTGCCGTGCAAAACCGGATTACCCTTGAATTTGGCTGGATCAGTGACGGGCGCTGCGGCCGCTACCGGGACGGCAGCCACCGGCTTTGCCGTAGAGAGGGTTTTGACCTTCGCGCGAAGTTCGGCATTTTCTTTTTCGATCTTGTCGAGTCGCGCCATCACGTCATCGAGCGTGGCGGATCGCGCCGCGCCACTGAACGAGACCAGGCAGAGAGCAGCGCACGCCGTCCCCGAAAGAAGCTTATTCCGCATAACGTTTCCCCCGTTAGAAGTCGTTTCAACTTCCGAGCGAGGTGAGCGTATTGTATACCAGATACCAATTGGAAGGCTGCTCCGGCATGATTAATGAAAGATTTGCAACGTGTTACCAAAATGGTACAGGAGTGTTGCTGCGCTGCATCAATTTTGTCATAACCCAAGCGATTTCAAGGCGCCGAGGAATGCGTATGCCTGCATTGTGTATGCCAAAAGGTGGGATGGGCGCGCGCGTTTGAGGGCCAGCAGATTTCTTTGAACGGCACAAGCTATGGTTGTGCAACGCAACAGGGAAATTTCGCTGTTGCGAGAGCGGGGATTCAGGCTAGTCGGGCCACGGCTTTTCGCCCCGCCCGATACGCTCCGAGATTTCGGCCTGAAAGGCTGGTGGGCCGAACGCAAACCACTCTTCCTCGATCTGATAGATCAGCGGCCGCTTTTTCTCGGCATTGAACTTCATCAGCCAGTCCAGCGCTTTCCGTTTGGGACGATCTCCCGCCGCGACCGCCACGTCGACCGGCAGGCCGCGCCAGAAGAAATTGGCCGCCAGCATGATCATGTCGGATTTATCCGGACGCATCCATTCGGGCAGCGGGCTTGAGGCGACCAGCCACCCGCAAATGAATTCCCGGCAGGGATGCTGCGGGCGTTCGCTGTAAATCGAACATTGATGTTCGACGCTGAACGGGCACGGCTTTCCCCGCCCGACCTGATGTCCGCGCACTTCGATCTGCAGCCAGCCATCGCAGCACGCCGTGCAGCTTCCGCAGGTTCTCGGTTGTTGCTGGTTCAAATGAAAAGGCCGGTGGTTGATCGCGGCGGCGCCGCGGCGGTGAGCGGCCGCACCATGCTGGCTGCGGCCAGCAGCTTCATGATTTCGCGCCGGTTCATGCTCGCTCCCTTGTCACACGCGGCGCGAGCATATCGGAGCGGGCTGGGTTTGTGGAAGATGCTATGGGGCGGCGGCGAGGATATTGCATTCCATCGTCGCTGATGTGAACCGATGGAGCACCCCCAT
>Ga0210410_10002374_pt1 | contig 16896 bp, 15 predicted proteins | sample IncBWC4MmetaG_FD_161058 | JGI IMG/M metagenome (GOLD analysis project Ga0210410, IMG submission 161058) | Forest soil microbial communities from Barre Woods Harvard Forest LTER site, Petersham, Massachusetts, United States - Inc-BW-C-4-M | ecosystem: Environmental > Terrestrial > Soil >... | reverse complement strand
CGGCGGCCTGCTGGCGCAGAGGCTGACGAGCATCGCGGGCAGCTCGTCGTATTTTTTGGGAGGCGTAGTCTGTTACAGCAACGAGCTGAAGACCGCGTGGGCCGACGTGCCGCCAGAACTCATCCAAGCTAAAGGAGCGGTCAGCAGCGAAGTCGCAATCGCGCTGGCCGACGGCATCCGCCGGAGCACGGGTAGCACGCTCGGCGTGGGCATCACCGGGATTGCAGGCCCGGGCGGTGGGAGCGAAGAAAAACCCGTCGGCACGGTGCACGTCGCGGTTTCGCACGCCGCGGGTGTGAAAGAACGCGGCACGCGCTTTCCTGGCGATCGCGAAACCATTCGCTGGCACGCTTCGCAACTGGCGCTTGATATGGTGCGCATCTATTTTCTATATGGTGGCGGCGAGCCCCCGGCGCGCACTTCCGCAGGGTCCTGAAGCGTGCGCCTCTTCGTCGCGCTGGAAATTCCCACGGCGGTGCGAGAATCGCTCGCTGCATTGCTCGATTCACTTCGCGCACTATCGTCGGGGCCCCGATGGGTGCGGCCGGGGAATCTTCACGTAACTCTCAAATTCATTGGCCAATGGCAACCTGACAGGCTCGAAGCCCTCCGCAACGCGCTCGCAACGGTGCAATTGGATCAACCGGTCACGCTTGATTTTCACGGCCTGGGTTTCTTCCCAAACGAAAAACGTCCCCGTGTTTTTTGGGCCGGCATCGAGGCTTCGCCAAATTTGATAACGCTCGCGAGCGAGATCGACCGCGCTACGGAAAAACTCGGCATCCAACGCGAGCAGCGGCCTTTCTCGCCGCACTTGACGCTGGCGCGATTCGAACCGCCAGGGTTGCCGGAAAAACTTCGCGGCGCCATCCAGGAGAACGTGGCGCGGGAGTTTGGCGCCCTCCACTCCAGCGAATTCCGCCTCATCGAAAGCAAGCTAAAACCATCCGGCGCGGAGTACACTACGTTGCAAACTTTTCCCTTCGCGGCGGAGGCGTAGCGGCGCATGTTTGGAATCCCGATCACTCTTTTGTGCATTCCAATCGCCGCTTACATTCTTGGTTCGATTCCCTTTGGCTTACTGCTCACGAGGCTAATTGGCGGCGCCGACGTGCGCAAAGAAGGCAGCGGCAACATCGGGGCCGCGAATGTCGCGCGCGTGGCCGGGACGCTGCCGGGAATCCTCACACTCATTCTCGACGCCGCCAAAGGCGCCGCAGCGGTTCTCCTTGCTGAACATCTTTCGAATGAAAGCGCCGGGTGGATGATGATTGCCGGCTTCGCCGCGCTCGTAGGCCACTGTTTTCCGATTTGGCTGAATTTCAAGGGCGGCAAGGGCGTGGCCACGGCCGCCGGACTTTTTCTCGTTCTCTGCCCGCTCGCGTTTCTCGGCTCCCTGCTGCTGTTTATCCTGGTGGTGGCCTTCTGGCGCTATGTTTCGCTGGGTTCTATCGCGGCCGCGGCCGCGATGCCGCTGCTGATTTATTTTCTGTGGGCGCCGCGACACGCGCCGCCACCGGTGATCACCTTTGGCGCTCTGGCCGTGGCTCTGCTGATCGTATACAAGCACGACGCAAATATTCAGCGCCTCGTCGAAGGCGCGGAGCCGAAATTTTCCTTCAACAAAAAGAAGGGCAAAGAGTGACAAAGATCGCCATTCTTGGCGCGGGAAGCTGGGGCACGGCGCTTGCCGTCATTTTTTCGCGGGCGCGGAAGCCGCATGAACTTTCGTTGTGGGTGCACAGCGCGGCGCTGGCCGAATCGCTTCATCGTAAGCGCGAGAACAAAACATATCTGCCCGGCATCTCGCTCCCCGCCGCGATTCACGTGACACACAATCTTCCTGAGGCGCTCAGCGGCGCCCACGTCATCGTCGGCGCCATGCCTTCCATCCACGCGCGCAGTATTTATTCGCAAGCGCTTCCCCACGTCTCGTGGGAAACCATCGTGGTCAGCGCCACCAAGGGACTGGAACCTTCCACGCATCTGCGCATGAGCAAAGTCATCGTGCAGTGCATGGCGCAAGCGGCCTCGACGTCTTTCTCGAAGCGAATCGCGGTGCTCTCTGGGCCCTCGTTTGCCATGGAAGCCGCGCGCGGCGAGCCCACCGCCGTAGTTCTCGCGGCCGAAGACGCAGCCGTCGCGGCTGAGCTTCAGGAAGAGTTCGCCGCGCCGTCCTTCCGTCTCTACACCAACGACGACGTGCTCGGAGTGGAACTGGCCGGAGCCATGAAGAACGTCATGGCCATCGCCGCAGGGGCGTGCCAGGGATTGGGCCTGGGTTCGAACCCGCTCGCGGCGCTGATCACGCGTGGCCTCGCCGAAATGACCCGCTTGGCCGTGGCGCTTGGCGCGCGCCCCGAAACACTTGGCGGCCTGGCCGGCCTCGGCGATCTGGTCCTCACGTGCACGGGTTCCCTGAGCCGCAACCGATTCGTGGGCATTGAACTGGGCAAAGGCCGTAGTTTGCCGGATATCCTTGCGAACATGCGCATGGTCGCCGAGGGCGTGGAAACCGCCGCGCCCTTATTGGCGCTGGCACGTGAGCACGAAATCGAAATGCCCATCACGGAACAGGTGGACGCCATCCTCCACCAGGGCAAGTCCCCCAAAGATGCCATCCGTGACATCATGGACCGGCCTCTTAAGCGGGAGTAGCCACGTTGCGGGGAGAGCCGTTTTCAGTTTTCAGTTCTTAGTTATAAGTTGTAAGTTAGGAGTGTTGGCGAATTGGTTGTTGGCCATCGGTGAGCGGAAAACTACGAAATCAGGCCACTTCTACTGACCGCTGGCAACTGAAAACTGACGACTTTTTTCACCCCGTAGTACTAAAGTCCCAGTAGCACATGCGAGACGCCGCTCTCCAGGAGGCCGCCCAAGCCCCGTGTGTTCCCCTAAAATAGAGAGTCGGGATGCCTCCCCATGCCCAATCTCGCTGGGACCGCGTGCGCTCTGGAAATGTGCGCATCCTTTGGCTTGTCTTGGGGGCCCTTTTGCTGGTTAGCGCGCTGCCCATCGGCCTCTATCACCGCCAGGTTTTGCAGCTTAGCCAGGACAAGCTGGTGGACACCGAGCGCGTTCAGCAGACCGACCTTACGCGCTCGCTAGCCCAGGAAATCCAGCAATTCGAAACTAACCTGACGCAGCAACTCCTCAGCGAGCGGCAGATTCTCGATTTGACCGGCCTCAGCGAAAATGTCGAAGACCCGGTCTCCGAACCCAAAGTGACCCGCCTGCTCGAGAACTTCGTGGACAGTAATCGCAACACGTTCATTTACCTGACCGCGGTGGGCAAGTCCGGTAAAGGCACCAGCGCGTCGCAGGGAAACTTTCGCGCGGAGCAGGATCCCTTTGTGGCCAAAGCGTTGCAGCGCGCCTTCGTCACGTGCTTGCAGTCGCAGCAGTTGCAGGTACGCAGCGATCCTCTGGCGCTGGCTCCGGACAACCGGCCGGCCTTCGTGATTGCGGTGCCGCTGAAGGACGCGAACGAGAATTTCACGGGCATGCTTGCGGCTGTGGTTTCCCTGAATTCCATTCTTCATCGCTTACAGGACGCTAGCGTCCGGGGACGCTCGGTTTTCCTGGTGGACCACAGCGGTCACATCGTGGCGCATCCATCCCCCAAGGATTTCGTACCCGGCGCCGATGCCAGCAGCAATCCACTCGTCGCGCAGATCAAGGCGCTGCCGCAGGAACTGCGTAGCACGGAGACGGTGCGCTTCTCCGAAGCGGGCAAGAAACATCCGGTCGAGATGATCGGCACCTATAGCACGTTCCCGGAAGTGAATTGGGCGGTCATCGCGCAGCGCAGCCTCTTGGAGGCGCAAACCGACACCGGAGTCACCGAGCTCAACCGCCAGGCGCTGGCATTCGTCACCGTGGTCATTCTGTCCGCCATCCTGGTCGGTTACTTTTTCGCGGTGGGTATCAGCGGGCCGATTCGCGGCCTGGCGGCCTCCACGCGCGCCATCAGCCGCGGTGAATTCCACCAGCGCTCGCCGGTGCGGGGCGCTTCGGAAATCAGCGAGCTTGCGGAAAATTTCAACAAGATGGCCGGCGACATCGAGGAGTACATCGAGCGCCTGAAGGAAGCCGCGGAAGAAAACCGCGAGCTGTTTCTCGGCTCCATCCGCATGCTCGCCGCGGCCATTGACGAAAAGGATCCCTACACGCGCGGTCACTCCGGCCGCGTGGCGAAATATTCGGCGCTCATCGGCCAGGAACTGGGCCTCAGCACGGAAGATCTGGACAAGCTGCGCATCGCGGCGTTGCTCCACGACGTCGGAAAAATCGGCGTTGAAGACCGCGTGCTGAAAAAGCCCGGCTCGTTGACACCCGAGGAATTCGGATTGATGAAGCAGCACACCGTCAAAGGCGCGAACATCATGCGTCCGGTTTCACAGCTCAAAGAAATGCTCCCGGGCATCGAGCTGCACCACGAACACATGGATGGCCGCGGTTATCCTTACGGCTTGCAAGGGCCGCAGATTCCCTTGATGGCGCGCATCATCGGCGTGGCCGACACGCTCGACGCCATGACCACCAATCGTCCCTATCAAACGGCTATGGAATTGGACTACGCCATGGACCGCATTCGCGCGCTAACGGGTTCAAAGTTCGACGCCGTCGTTGTGACCGCCCTCGAATCCGCCGTGACTGCCGGAAAACTCCGCCTCAGCGCCGTCGAAGTCCATGTCTAAATTGGCCGACCATCCGCCGCAGTTAAACGTGTAGGTTTAGAAATGATGTCCGCAAGAGCCCCATTCAAGTTATCGGCGTTGAAGAGAAAGAGCGAGCTGCTTTGCCGCATCGACATGTGGGGATTTGTGAGTGTCATGCTTGTCCTCCTTTTTCTGCTGATGCCATTGGCTGGGGTGGACCGCAGGGGGCCGGCCGCGGACCTCTTCAGTGTTCGTCACTCCACTCGAATGCCCGGCGCTCTCAAAGAGGACGCCCTAAAAGTTGTGGTGACCCGCGACGGAACAATCTATTTCCGCGAACACCGCATCGCTCTCGAGGATTTGCCAAATGAAATCCGCGAAGGACTACGGAGCGGGGCGGAGAGAAAGGTTTATATTGCAGTGGATGCGCGAGCCAAATTCGGAGACGTGCCCGCCGTTTTGGATAAGATTCGTCTTGCTGGAGTGGAAAAGGTCGCATTCCTCACGGAATAGAACACGCCCAAGATTGAGTTCCTCGCAATTGACCCACATCTTGCCACAAGCGCATCTGCTACAATTTTAGGTTGCGCGTGCATCAAAGCGCGCCACCTTATGATTTCGCTTTTTGGCAAGAATGAGCCGGAACCGACGCTCCTTGAGCGGCTGAAGAAGTCCGTCAGCAAGACCAAGGCGGCGCTTTCCGAAACCGTTGACACGATTTTTCTCGGCGAGCGCAAGATTGACCCTTCGATCCTCAAGGACCTGGAGACCGCGCTGCTCTCCGCCGACCTAGGCGTAAAGCCCACGCGCGAAATTCTCGATGCCGTCCGCGAAAAAATGGACCGCAATGCGCTCGCTGACGCCGCGCAGCTCAAGCGCGAAATCAAATCGCACATCATTCGAATCCTGAACGCGACTGTCCGCCCGGACGTGGCGGCCGCCAGCGGCATCGCCACTTCACAGAATGGCGGCGGGACGCGCGTGATTTTCATCGTTGGCGTCAACGGCGCCGGCAAAACCACCAGCATCGGGAAACTCGCCAACCGCCTTCGTCAGGAAGGCCGTAGCGTAGTGCTTTGCGCCGCGGACACCTTTCGCGCCGCCGCCGTCGAGCAGCTGGAAATCTGGGCGCAGCGTAACGGCATCGAAGTCATCAAACAAAAATCCGGCGCCGATCCCGCCGCCGTTGTTTATGATGCGATGGCAGCCGCCAAGGCGCGCTCTTCCGACGTCGTGATCGTGGACACTGCCGGCCGCCTGCACACCAAATCCAATCTGATGGCCGAGCTAGAAAAAATGAAGCGCACCGCCGCCAAAGTAATTCCCGGCGCGCCGCACGATGTGTTGCTGGTCCTCGACGCCACCACCGGACAAAACGGTCTTTCGCAAGCGCGCGAATTCACTTCCACCGTCGGCGTCACCGGCATCATCCTCACCAAGCTCGACGGCACCGCCAAGGGTGGCATCGTCGTCGCCATCTCGCGCGAACTCGGCCTGCCCATCCGCTTCGTCGGCACCGGCGAGCAGATCAACGACATGGTTCCCTTCGACGCCGAAACGTACGCGAATTCCCTTTTCGACTGAACCGTGGACGCACACGACATTCGCTTCATGCAACATGCGCTGGCGCTGGCCCGCAAAGGCGTCGGCCTCGCCAGCCCCAATCCCATGGTGGGCTGCGTGATCGTGCGCGAAGGCCAAATCGTCGGCGAAGGTTTTCATCAATACGAATGGCGTGACCACGCGGAAGTCGTCGCGCTAAAATCCGCGGGCGAAAAGGCACGCGGTGCGACGCTCTACGTCAACCTGGAACCGTGTAACCACACCGGCCGCACCGGCCCTTGCACCGAAGCGATCATCGCCGCCGGTGTAAAACGCGTCGTCGCCGCCATGGACGACCCGAATCCCGTCAACACTGGGCGCGGCTTTGACCGCCTCCGCGCCGCTGGGATCGAGGTGTTCACCAGCGTCTGCGAAGAAGAAGCCCGCCAGCTCAACGAGCCCTTCGCCTGCTGGATTCGCACGAAAAAACCATTCGTCACCCTCAAATCCGCGATGACGCTCGACGGCCAGCTCGCCCTCCCCGGCGAACGCGCCAAATTTCACAAGAAATCTGAGGGGAAGGGCCCTTCTAACTGGATTTCCTCCGAAGAATCCCGCGCCGAGGTTCATCGCATGCGCCATGCCTCGGACGCCCTGCTCACCGGCATCGGCACAATCCACGTCGATGACCCGCTGCTTACCGATCGCAGCGGTCTCTCTCGCCGGCGTCCTCTGCTGCGCGTCGTCCTGGATGTTCGACTTTCTGTTTCGCCGCAGTCGCGTATCGTAAAGACCGCAGATAACGACGTGCTGGTGTTCACGAATCAGGCTCTCGGTTTAAAGAGGTCGCGCGCACTCCAAAATCTGGGCGTCGAGGTTGCGCCTGCAAGATCGCTTGGTTGCTGGATTCATCTGGAAGAGGTTCTCGCGGAACTTGGCCGCCGCGAAATCCTCAGCGTCATGCTGGAAGCAGGGCCCACGCTCAACGGTGCAGCGCTCGCCGCCGGCATCGTCCACAAACTTGTCCTGTTCTACGCGCCAAAAATCGCCGGCGAGAATCGCGTCCCCTTTGCCATCGCGCCGAAGTTGCTTCTTCCCCCGCTTCAACGGCAAACTGTGAGGCAGCTCGGCCCAGATATCGCTATCGAAGGCTACCTGCAAGATGTTTACCGGAATCATTGAGCATACCGGCGCGCTCGAAGCGCTCGAACTCGCGAGCGACGGCGGCCGTGTCACCATCCACGCACCTTCACTCGCGCCGTCGCTCGCCGTTTCGAACAGCATCGCCGTGAACGGCTGTTGCTTGACCATTGTCGGTCTGCACAACGCGCGCCTCTTCGCGGATTTGTCCGGCGAAACCGTCAGCAAGACTTCCTTTGGCGCCGGAGGCTCCGGCTTGAAGCAAGGCGCGCGCGTCAATCTCGAGCAGCCGCTCACCGCCGGCAAGGAATTCGGCGGCCATTTCGTTCTCGGCCACGTGGACACCGTCGGCCGCGTCACGCATCTGACTCCCGAGGGTGCAAGCTGGTGGTTCGGCGTGCAGGTCCCCGAAGATTTCGCGCGCTACGTCGTGCCGAAAGGCTCGATCACCATTGACGGCATCAGCCTCACCGTCGCTCGCTGGCACAACAACCTCGCCGAAGTCGCCGTCATTCCCTACACCTACGAACACACCAACATTCGCGACCGCAAACCGGGCGACGCCGTCAATCTCGAAGGCGATGTGCTAGGAAAATATGTCGAGCGTTACCTGGAAGCGCGCGAAGGCGCGGGCGCAGCCGCGTTGCCAACTCCCATCTCTCTCGCGCGCCTGCAAGAAGAAGGCTTCTGACGCGACGCAAGACGTCAACAAGTTCAATCAACGCCCGCCCGGCGTTTCTTGCGAAGACTCCAGCCGCTTCTCGCGCACTCCGCGCCAGTACAGAACAAGTCCCAGCAGAATCGCTGCGACTGTCCCGATAAATAGTTTCGCCTCGAACAGAACTTTGTTCGACGACTCTCCCGGCGGAACCATCGAGACGGCCATGCAAACCAGCACGACAAAAAATCCCCATCCGCCGACGAGCCACACGCCGGTTGTGCCCCCGGGAATCAGCACCGCGTGCGCATTCTCCAAACGGTCTTTTCGTTTCGTCAGCTTGATCACCGCCGCGAACATGTACAGAAACGGAATGAAATAAATCAAAATGGTGATGTCAATCAGAACTTGGTACGCGCCTCGCGTCGTTTCGCTAATCTGGCTGATCAGCAGCACGGCGCAGGACGCCACCGCCTGCACGAGAATCGAGACCCACGGCGTCTTCCAGCGCGGATGAATCTTTCCAAACGCGGCCGGCATGTAACGGTCAATCCCCACGATGAACGGCACGCGCGCAATTCCCGCAACCGTGCTCCCCACGCCGCCGGCATTGCCAACCGTCACGAGCATGGCGGCGAGTATTCCTAGAAATCCAACCTTGAGCGCGATCGAGCCAACGGTGATGGCGTGGAAGACTCCGCTCGTCACGGAAACGTCCGCAGCCGGCACCAGCACAAGAACGGCCACCGTCCCCGCGATATACATTGCTGCGATCAGCGCGCCAGAGCCCAGCACCGCGCGCGGCAGTGTTCGCTGCGGATCGCGAACCTCCGCGCTCATGGCGGAAACCAGTTCGAGCCCGGCGAACGCGAAAGCGATTTGCGACCAATAATTCACCGTGTCCCAATTCCAGATGGGCAGCATGTTTGCCGTCGTAAAGTGCGTCGCGGATCCGTGCCGGTTCCAAACCGCCGTGCCAATGACCACCAGCATCAGCAGCGGCACATACGTCGAGACTCCGCCCGCGTTTTGCAACCACTTTCCGATGTTCAGCCCGATGATGTTCAAACCGACCGCGACGACCAGCAATCCCAGTGAAACGAGAATCAAGAATTTGCGATTGTGTTCGAGCGTGGCGCCGCCTTCGCCGATCACGTAGGCGCTCATCGCCGCGCTGGCCAGCAACAAGCCCGGAAAATAAAAAATCGTGTAAATCCAGTACGTCCAGCCGGCGACGAATCCGTGGAAATCGCCGAACGCTTCCTTGGCCCAGACGTACAGCCCACCTTCCACCGGAAAGCGAGACGACAGTTCATTGATGACCATTGCCGAAGGCACAAAGAAGAGCAGCGCGGCAAGCATCCACAAACTAATCGAAGAAGTCCCATTGTGCGCCGCCGCCGCAATCCAGCGCGGACCCAGGACCGTCGCAATATTGAAAAGCAGGACGTCCCAAAATCCCATCTCCTTGCGCAGCTGCTGAAGGGCGTTGGGAGGACTTGCGCTGGTCTGGCTCACTCGGTCTATCTCCGGGATTCAAATTCCGCCCAATCACCCATCACTGATACAAGGCCTTGTAGTGCCGGAACCAATCGCTTTGAAACAATTCCGTTGGATCGTATTTCTTTTTTAGGGCCAGAAATTCCCGGAACTGCGGATACGCAGAATCCAGTTCGTCGCGTGCCGCGAAGCGATTGTAAGTCAGGTAAAAGCTTCCGTCGCGTTTCGTCCCGCCTCGCATCAGCTGCCTGCAAAGCTCGCCTGTTTTTCGTAAAGCGTGCGCTTCGGCTGATGAATGGAGGGTGAAGATTACGCAGGCGTAGCGCTTCCTGGCCCAAGCGAGGAACGTATCCCGATCCTGCTCAATAAAGCGAACCGTGCCGTAAATCAGCGGAGTCTCGCTCGTCAACAACAAGTGGCGCGCGCCCTCCAGAAAAGGGATGAGCTCGTTCCGCGGAACATACACTTCAACGATCAGGTCGGCCCCTTCGAATGCGGCGCCAAGGCGCTTCTCGATATTTTTGTGATATCCAGCCGGGTAGGTGCTGAGCTGGTGTAGGTCGGACCACTCCACGTTTCCGTCGAGTGATAACTCGTATTTCGCATATTGGTCATAAGCTCTCTTCGGCTCGCGATGCGCCAATTCCAGGAGCGAGGTCAGCACATCTTCGTCAAGATCGGTAGTCACTTTTCCCAGCGCAGTCTCCGGGCCGACCGGCTCGTACGTGGTCAAGACTCCGGTGCGCATGAATTCAGGAGACGTTTCATTGATACTGTATTGAAAATAGCCGAAGGATGCGCCGGACGCGGCGCGCCTTTCCACCAAGTCCATCAACTCCGCCACAGTCCGCGCTTCGACATTCCGCCGCACCTTTCCTCGCGGGACAAGCCGAAATCCGATGCTCGTGATCACTCCGAATAATCCATAACCGCCGATTGCCAAAGCGAAAAGTTCTGAATTCTCTTTTCTGCTGCACCTTCGCACCGTGCCATCCGAAGTCACGATTTCAAACCATTCGACATCCCCTACGACGGGAGGGCTGCCTAGACAGTGACCATGCGCGTTCGCCGAGAGAGCGCCGCAGAGGGTCATGTGGTCTCCTCCTCCCTGTTTCTGGTGGATTCCCCATTCGGCGTTGTTTCCTTGCGCCGCTAGATATCCTTGCATGAGCGCCGGCCATTCAATACCCGATTCAACCTGCAACAACCCAGTCCTTTGATCCAGGTCAAGGACGCGATTCATGCCCCGCATGTCCAGCAGGACGGAATGTGCAGCAAATTGCTGGCCACCTGTGGCGTGCCTGCTCCCTGAAACAGAAATCAAGCGTCCGTGCTTCCGGCAGTCTTTGATCAAAGCTTGGATTTCCGCAACCGAGCCCGCCCGAACCAGGCTGCGCACCCAGGTCGGATTCAAACCGGTGTGGACGTCGTTCACGAGTAGATCCTGCGAGACTGCAAATGCCGGCGTCGCGGCAAGAAGAGGGGCAGCCGTGATTCCTTTCAAAAACGCCCTGCGCCGGAGCCTCAAATTCCCTCCAAGGCACTTCGGCTGCCAACGCTCACAAGGTCACGTCCAGCGCGGGAATCAAGTCGTCCTGTATGCGAAAGTTTTTGAGAAAGGGATCGTTCGAATTTTCGAAATCGTCCCACGGCCCGAAAAACGTCACGCGGCCTTCCTGCAGAAAAACCACCACGTCGGCGAGCTTTTTCGCCAGATGCGTATCATGCGTCACGACGATGGACGTCTTTTGGTACGCGCGCTTCAGACGCAGGATCAATTCGCTCATGTGCCCCGCCATGATGGGATCCACCATCGTGGTTGGTTCGTCGTATAAAATCGCTTCGGGATTTTGGGCGAACGCCCGCCCGATGGCCACCGCGCGCTTCATCCCGGTGGAAAGCTCGCTGGGCAATTTGTCGAGCACGTCCTCCACTTCCAGCATTTTTGCGATTTTTCCCACGTACTCGTCGATGTCCTCGCCGGTCAAGCCCGTCTGACTTTCCAGCGGGAACGCTATGTTCTCTCCGACGGTGAGCGAGTCGAAGAGCGCGCCGGATTGAAAAACCATTGTCACCTTACGCCGGACCTCTTCAAACTCCGCTTCGCTGAAGTTGGTCACGTCCTCGCCATCAATAATAACGTGCCCCGAATCCGGCTTCAGGAATCCCATGATGTGCTTCAGCGACACCGACTTGCCTACGCCGCTGCGGCCCATGATCACGCACGTCTCGCCTCGCTTCACGGTGAAGCTGACGTCCTTCAGCACGGGGCGCTCGTCAAACGCCTTGCACACCTCGCGAAATTCAAAAAAGTTAACGGGCTTGCCGTTGTCCTGCAACGTTTCGCTCATGCCCGCCCCGTTTCGAAAACCCGCCTGGCTTCTTCGTAGTCCGCCTGCGTATTCATGTTCCAGAAAAGCCGCCCATCGCTATCAAATCGTTTCCAATCACGCTCGTCAAGAACTTCCGCGCGCAACAGTGATATTCCCTGCGTCACTTTGCGCACGCCGCGCTCAAACGCCGCTCGCAACATTTCCGCCGCCTCCGTTCGCCAGCACGCGCACAGCGGTTCGGGCCCATGCGCCGAATGCGCCAAAACAACCTGCGCCTCGCTTTTTCCCGTACGCTCACAAAGAAAGCCTAGCCACTCCTGCGTCAAGAAAGGCATGTCGCAGCTAACGATCAAATTCCACTCGCTCGGCGCAGCGCTCTTGCCAGCATCTTCCAACGCGGTGATGATTCCCCCAAGCGGCCCCTCCCCCGGCCACCGATCCTCAACCATCTCCGCCACGAACGCCTCATACTTACCGCGCCCCGCAATCATCTTTACGTCCATCGGCACGCCCCGCAGCAAAGCAATCATCCGCGCCAGCATAGGTTGCCCATCGATTTCCACCAGCGCCTTATCCCGGCCAAACCGCCTGCTCCCACCTCCCGCAAGCACATATCCGCCAATCTTTGGACCACTCGACATTTAGGCCCCACTGTTCACAGCTGAAGTTTGGAACTTTGGCGCCGGCTCATGAATGGATGGACCTTTCAAGGCACTCACACGGTTTTCATTCGTTGACTAACAACTAAAAACTATAAACTGACTACTCTTCTTCGAGCAGCTCGCGCCCCGGCCGTCGAATCCCCAGCTCGCGCAACTTTTCCTGCAGACTCTGCCGGTGCAACCCAATCGTCGCCGCCGTGCGCGAAACATTCCACCGGTGCTCCACCAACTGCCTCGTCAAATACGCCACCTCAAACTTCCTCTTCGCTTCCCGAAAATCGCGCTCCCCGATCCCATTGTCCTGCTCCCCGTCGCCGCGTTTGTGCGAAATCGCCTCCCCATGCACAACTTCCGAGGGCAAATCGTCCACGCCAATCTCATCCCCGCGAGAGAGCACCAGGCTGCGCTCCAGCGCATTCTTCAACTCGCGCACATTGCCCGGCCAATCATACTTCTCGAGCGTCGCGACCGCCTCGCGCTTCAATCGCGCGGCGCGCCCGAGCCGCACTCCATGCATCTGCAGAAAGGCCTCCGCAAGCAACGCAATATCCTGCTTGTGCGCCCGCAGCGCCGGCAATTCAACGGTCACCACCCGCAGACGGTAAAACAAATCTTCGCGAAATTTACCCGCGCGAATTTCCGCCGCCAGATTCCGGTGCGTCGCGCTGATCACCCGCACGTCCACCGGTATCGACTGCGTCCCTCCAAGCCGCTCAATCACGCGATTCTCCAGCACGCGCAGCACTTTCGCCTGCGTCACGGGGTTCATGTCGCCAATCTCGTCTAAAAAAATCGTCCCGCCGCTTGCCAATTCGAACTTCCCTTTTTTCTGCTGGGCCGCGCCGGTAAACGCGCCGCGTTCGTATCCGAATAGTTCCGATTCGATCAGCGTCTCCGGCAGCGCCGCGCAATTCACCGCCACGTACGCTTTCCCTGCGCGCGGCGATCGCGCATGAATCTCCTGCGCCAGCAAATCTTTCCCCGTGCCGCTTTCGCCCAAAATCAACACCGTCGAGTCCGCCGGCGCGACGCGATCCGCCATTTCGAACGCATGCCGCATCTCTGCAGAGCGCCCAATCATCTGCCCAAATTGTCCTTCCGTGGTAAGCCGCCGCCGCAACGAATCATTTTCTTTTTCCAGCGTCGCGAGCTTGAGCAGATTCGAAACGCGCTGCCGCAACTCCTCCAATTCGAATCCTTTCACCAGATAATCCGCCGCGCCGATCTGCAACGCTTCCACTGCCGTCTTCGCCGTGTCCAGCGCCGAAACCATCAGCACTGGAATCTCGCTTCCCTGCTCGCGCATCCACCGCAAAAACGAAATCCCATCCTGCCCCGGCAGCACCACATCCAGCAAAACCAAATCCGGCTGCTCGCGCGGCAGCGCCTCCCGCGCCGCTTCCGCTGATTCCGCCTCCGCAATCCGATACTTCGCCTCCAGCGCCCGCCGCAATCCATATCGCGCCGCCGGCTCATCATCCACAATAAGAATCGTTTTCATCTTCTCTTCCTTACTTCCTTACTTCCTTACTTCATCGCTGCCTTACTTATTCCAACCGCAAAGTCACCCGAAATCGCGTCCCTCTCCCATCCCGCACCGGACTCTCCCACTCCACCTTCCCCCCGAACTCCGCCACCCGCCGCGCCACAATCGCCAATCCCAATCCCGTCCCCTGCGACTTCGTCGTAAAGAACGGCCGCAAAATCTTTTCTTGCAGCGCCGCCGGAATCCCCGGCCCATCGTCTTCCACCGTAAGCACGCAAGCGCCATCGCTCGCCGTAGCGCTAACCTTCACGCGCCCGCCGCGAGGAGCCGCCTCCAACGCATTCACCACCAAGTTCGAAATCACGTCATTCAGCGCTTCCGCGCTGACTGCCACTCGCGCGCCGGCCGCCGTAGCCAGCGTCTGCAGCCGCACGCCCCGCTGCTCGGCTTCGTGCGACAAGACGCTGGTGACTTCCTCCATCACCACGTGGGCATCGCAATTACCAATCGCGCTCCCTCCGCGCACCGCAGGCCGGCTAAACTGCAGCAACTGATTCAGCTTCGTCGAAAGCCTGCCGATTTCGTCAAGCACCATCTTCGTTTCGCCGCGAATGGATTCCGGCAGCTCCGGATTCTCCAGCTGCACCTGCAATATGGTCTTCATGGACCCCAGCGGATTCTTCAAATTGTGCGAAATGCTCGCCGCCATCTGCCCCACCAGCGCCAGCCGCTCCCGCTCCGCCAATTCCCTCTCCAGCCGCAGCTTCTCCTCGATCACCCGGCACAAATCAAGCGCCCCCGGCAACTGCTCGCACAAAAACTCCAGCGCTCGCCGCGTTTCGCCGGAGATCGCCGCCCCGTGCGGCTCGATCTGCAGCGTGCCCAGCGTCAAATTCCCTTGAAGGATCGAAAAGCCCTCTTTAAACTCCTTGCGCGCAGGAAGCCGCTCGTCTTTCCCGGTGCTAGGATTCCAGAGCATCAGTCCCACGTCCGCGAACTCAAACTGTTCCTTCAACCGGCTCTCGATGAACTCCGCCAGCACCGGCACTTCGCCCCGCCGCGCCTCCTGCTGGAATTCCGCCGCCAGCCGATGCGCCACTTCCATCTCCTTCTGCGCCGTCTCCCGCAGCTGCCGCCCCAGCGCTCGCTGCAGCGGTTCGATGAAAATCACCAGCACAAACAGCAGGATCGAGGCCGTAGCTTCCGGCGGTAGCACCGGCTCCAGCCGGATACTGAGCCGGCGCACCAGGCTCAGGTACAGCAACGCCAGAAACGTCGCCGATATGGCGTACAGAAGATTTTTCTGCCGCCCGATCTGCAAAAAATTATGCCGGTACACCAGAAAGATCAGCACGCTGAAGGGCAGGATTGGGAGCAGTACAAACGCAGTGGCAAGTCCCTCCGCCATCCGTGTATCCAGATGAAACGGAGTCAAGTGCAAGCCCACGACTGCTGCTAAAGACCCCACAAAAAATAGTAGGAGTGTTGTGTGAAAGGTCCGTTGCGGTTTGTCCGGAGCCGCCGTGGCGAACCGTCTTTCCCACAGCGCGCTCCACGCTAGTGCCGCCAAGAGCACGATCGCGAAACCATCCCCCAACGAGCTGCCGGGCACTAGAAAATTGAAGTGGGGATCCGGCATAAGTGCTGGAATCCGGTGATACGCCAGATGCACGCAAGCCGCGTAAAAGATCAGGCACACCGCCATCCTCCACCGCCTGTCCTTCAGCAACCCGCGTGTGATCGCGTATTCCATGTGCAGATGTAGAAGGAGCGCGGGCAACATGCAAAGCCCCAGACAGATAATAGCGATGGCAAATTCATTCAGCGCCAGCGGCGGTGAGGGGTAGTAAATCTGCGAGTTGAGCGCCAGCAGCGACCCACCGTAAAAGAAGAACAACGCCAGACAGAGAAAAAAGAAAACGCGTTCAAAATTGCGCTGCCGGCGGTAGCCGAGAATCACCACCATCCAGAAAAGCTGCAGCAGCGTGCCCGCCGTATACCCAATCAGCCGGATGTAAAGCAGTGACCCCATGAGGCTCCAACGCTTCGGATTCTATCCCTGAGCCCCCATGCAGTACAATCGCCAAGTGCCATATTTTTCTGGCACCACCTAACCTACTATAAATAAATGGCTTAGTTGCATAAGAAATCCACAGCAGACCAGCCCCAATGTCCGGCAAATGCTTGACATGGCAGGACTTTCTGCTATATTAGCAGTCGGTGGCGAGGAGTGCTAATTCCCCTTTTTCTCGCAACCACGGATCAAAACCGCAAGATCACCTACGGAGGTTTTTCAAGATGGCAGTGAATCTGACCCCGCTCCACGACCGTGTCGTCGTGAAGCGCATTGAAGAGAAGGAAAGCATCAAGGGCGGCATCATCATTCCGGACTCCGCCAAAGAAAAGCAGCAGGAAGGCGAGGTAATCGCCGTCGGCCCCGGCAAGCGCGAGAAGGGCGAACTTTATCCCCTCGACGTCAAAGTCGGCGACCGCGTCCTGTTCGGCAAGTACGGCGGCACGGAAATCAAGATCGACGACGAAGAGCTGCTCATCCTCCGCGAAGAAGAAATCCTCGCGAAGCTGGGCGGCGCCGCAAAAGCAGCAAAGAGGTAGTTTCGCGTTCCTGGGCGATGGCCCGGTCGTAGTGGCGGGTCTTCAGACCCGTGCAGTTCTCCAAAGGTTTTCATAATTAGAACGAAGAATATCAGGAGGAATGACCAGTATGGCGAAGCAGATTGTAACAGGTGAAGCGTCCCGCCAATCGATTCTGCGCGGCGTGAACGCTCTTGCCGATGCAGTGAAGATTACCCTCGGCCCCAAGGGCCGCAATGCGGTGATCGAAAAGAAGTTCGGCGCGCCCATCATCACCAAGGACGGCGTGACCGTGGCCAAAGAAATCGAACTCCGCGACCCA
>Ga0210410_10002372_pt1 | contig 16906 bp, 15 predicted proteins | sample IncBWC4MmetaG_FD_161058 | JGI IMG/M metagenome (GOLD analysis project Ga0210410, IMG submission 161058) | Forest soil microbial communities from Barre Woods Harvard Forest LTER site, Petersham, Massachusetts, United States - Inc-BW-C-4-M | ecosystem: Environmental > Terrestrial > Soil >... | reverse complement strand
TGCTGCGTCACGCTTTCGCGCATTGCGCAAGATTCCCCACTGCTGCCTCCCGTAGGAGTCTGGGCCGTGTCTCAGTCCCAGTGTGGCTGATCGTCCTCTCAGACCAGCTACCCATCGAAGCCTTGGTAGGCCGTTACCCCACCAACAAGCTAATGGGCCGCGGGCCCATCCTGATGCGGAAGCCGAAGCTACCTTTCCTCGCCGGCCTTATAGCCGGAGAGCACATTTGGTATTAGCCCGAGTTTCCTCGGGTTGTCCCAATCATCAGGGCAGGTTACCCACGTGTTACTCACCCGTTCGCGGCTTTGCCCCAGGGCAAGCCCTGGTTCGTCGCTCCACTTGCATGTGTTAAGCACGCCGCCAGCGTTCGTCCTGAGCCAGGATCAAACTCTCCGTGAAGAACTACTAGGTGTACTTCTTACAGAGAGTGTCGCGATGCCCACTGCGAGCGGCCCACGTACACGTAGGGGCTGCTCGGGCATCGGACAGGGTCAATTCTGGCGCGACCGTTCTCCCACCCGCGCTGGCGCGGTGGGCGGCCGCTTTTCGAAACCTGGACGCACACGACCGCCGGACCATTCCGGCCTGTCGGTGCACATGCTGTTGAGTTTTCAAAGACCGCCGTGCCTCTCGGAGGGGACTCCTCCGCCGGACACGCGAGAACGCTGCCGCTCTCGGTGCGGGCGCGAAAGTATAGCGCTTGCGCGCAGGCGTGGGAAGCTCGGCTTCCATCTGCCCCGGACTGCCCGTTCGCAGGGCGCCCTGGCCGTCCGGGGACGACTTCGGAGAAGAATAGCCGCTCACGCGGCAGGATGCGGTGCGGTCGAGCGCAGACATGCCACGGTGGCGCAGTTGCGGGCAATCCGGGCGGTCACGCGGGTGACGCGAGCTCAGGACAGCAGCTGCACGGCGACCTCGCGACGGCGAGGACGGTCGTCGAAGTCGATCAGCACGATCTGCTGCCAGGTCCCGAGCGCGAGTGCGCCGTCGACGACGGGGATGCTCTCGGAGGGCCCGATCAGGGCCGCGCGCAGATGCGCGTGCGCGTTGGTGTCGGCGTTGCGCCGATTGTGCTCGTAGTCGCCCGTACGGGGCGCGAGCCGCTCGAGCAGCGCGGTGAGGTCCGCGATCGCGCCCGGCTCGTGCTCCATCGTCGTCACCGCGACGGTCGATCCGCGTGCGAACACGACCGCCACCCCGTGCGCGACCCCGCTCGTGCGCACCACGCTCTGCACGCCCTCGGTGAGGTCGACGATCTGCCCGTCGCCGGCGGTCTCCAGCCGCAACAGGCCACCGTGGACCGCCATCACCCGGACCCGCGCCCGCCCTCAGCCTCGGATCAGGCGGACGAAGCGCCGCTTGCCGAGCTGCAGCACGTGCCCGTCGAGCTCGTCGAGCGGGCGATCGAGCGGGTCGGTGGGGAGCACGACGCCGTCCAGCTTGACACCGCCCTGCTTGAGCGACCGGCGCGCCTCGGACGTCGAGACGCCGAACGCCCCGGCGAGCAGGGCCGGCAGGTGGACGAGCCCGTCGCCGTTGGCGCTCAGCGCGACGTCGGGCATCTCCTCCGGGGGACGGTGCTCGCGGTGGACGCGATCGAACGCGCGCTCCGCCTCCTCCGCTGCCGCGGCGTCGTGGAAGCGCGCCACGAGCGTGCGTGCCAGGGCGCGCTTCGCGTCGCGCGGCGGTGCGTCACTCGCCAGCGCATCGCCGAGCAGGAGCTCGTACCACATGCTCAGCGCGGTGTCCGGCAGACGGAGCGTCTTGCCGTAGATCTGCTCCGGCGGCTCGGTGACGCCGATGTAGTTCCCATAGGACTTCGACATCTTCCGCTCGCCGTCGATCCCCGGCAGGATCGGCATCGTGAGGATCGCCTGCTCGGGCTGGTCGTACGCTGCCTGGATGTCACGCCCGAGCAGCAGGTTGAACGTCTGGTCGGTCCCGCCGAGCTCCACGTCGGCTCTCACGGCGACTGAGTCGTAGCCCTGCAGCAGCGGGTAGAGCAGCTCGAGGACCGAGATCGGAGCGTGCGCCGCATAGCGCTTGGCGAAGTCGTCGCGCTCGAGGATCCGCGCGACCGTCGTCGTGCGCACGAGGCGGAACAGCTGCTCCATCGCCATCTCGAGCCACTCGCCATTGCGGCGCACCTCCAGGTGGTCCGGGTCGAGCACCTTGAGCGCCTGTGCCTGGAAGGTCGCGGCGTTCGCATCGATCTGCTCGCCCGAGAGGACGGGACGCGTGGCCGAGCGGCCGCTCGGGTCGCCGACGCGCGCGGTGTAGTCCCCCACGATCAGCACGACCGTGTGGCCGAGGTCTTGGAACTCGCGCAGCTTCCCGAGCACGACGGTGAAGCCGAGGTGGATGTCAGGCGCGGTCGGGTCGATCCCGAGCTTCACGCGCAGGGGGCGCCCTTCCCGCCCCGCCTCGGCCAGCTTGCGCTCGAGACCGCCCGCGGGCAGGCAGTCGACGGCGTTGCGCGCAAGCCAGGCGGCGGCCTCGGCGGGGGTGCGGGCCTCGGGAGTCACAGGGCACGAATGCTAGACTGCCGTGCTCGGCGAGGCCCACGCCGCCACGGCCCGCCGCGGGCGCCGCCCACCCCGTCGCATCCGGCGCCGCAGCATCCCGACGCATGACTGACGAGCACGGCAACACCACGACGCCGACCCGCCAGCGCGCGAGACGTCCCCGCCTTCCCCGGCGCCGGCGCCGCGCGCGAAGCGCGGGTCGTCCACGCATCAAGAAGCTGCGGGTGCTGTCGATCTTCGTCGGACTGTCGCTGCTCGCGTTCGTCTCGACCGTGTTCGGGATGATGATGGCGGTCGCGTCCGACCTGCCGCAGCTGGAGAACCGGCAGCAGTACCGCACGAGCAAGAACAACTCGGTGCTGCTCGACTACCGCGGCCGCAAGCTCGGGATCCTCACGAACAACCAGAACGTCGTGCTCGTCGGTCAGTACCAGATCGCGCCGGCCATGAAGCACGCCACGATCGCGATCGAGGACAAGCGCTTCTACACGAACCCCGGCTACGACCTCAAGGGCATCGCCCGCGCGCTGTGGGCGGACGTCGGGGCGGGCGGATCGGCGCAGGGCGCCTCGACGATCACCCAGCAGTTCGTGAAGGTCGCACTCGAGGCACAGGGCAAGCGCACGGTCTTCCAGAAGCTGCGCGAGGCGGCGCTCGCCTATCACCTCACGCGCCACTGGCCGAAGGAGAAGATCCTCACCGAGTACCTCAACGCGATCTACTTCGGCAACGGGGCCTACGGGATCGAGTCGGCCGCGCGCGTGTACTTCGGCAAGCGGCACGGCTGGGGCAGCGCAGGCGGCTGCGGAAGCACGCGGGCGAACATGTGCGCCAATCAGCTGACGACGCCGGAGGCCGCCTTCCTGGCGGGGATCATCCAGTCACCGTCCGGCTACGACCCGATCGCGCACCCGATCGCGTCGAGATACCGGCGCGACACGGTGCTGCGCTACATGCGCGACCAGGGCTACATCACTCCCAGCGAGTACGCCACCGACCGGCAGGACCCGCTGCCGAAGCAGGGCGATCTCACGCCTCCGCAGGAGAGAAGCGAGTCGCCGTACTTCACCAGCTGGGTGCGCCAGCAGGCCGTCGACCACTTCGGCCCGTTCAAGGCGTTCAGCGGCAACCTCCAGATCACGACCTCGCTCGACCTCGACCTCCAGCACGCAGCCGAGAGCACCATCGCGCAGGTCCTGCCACCCGGGTCAGGGCTGCCGTCGGCGTCGCTCGTCGCGATCGACAACCAGACCGGTGAGGTGCGCGCGATGGTCGGAGGCGCCGACTACACGAGCAGCCCCTTCAACCTCGCCACGCAGGGGCGGCGCCAGCCCGGCTCGACGTTCAAGCCCTTCACGCTGACCGCGGCGCTCGAGTCGGGGATCTCGCCCAGCTCGGTCTGGACCTCGCAGCCGAAGCAGTTCGTCGTCCCCCACAGCGGCGGAAGAGAGTACTTCGTCGTCAGAAACTACGGGAACGCGTACTACGGCTCGAACACGCTCGCCGGCGCGACGACCGTCTCCGACAACTCGATCTTCGCCGAGGTGGGGGTCAAGGTCGGGACGCGGAAGATCGCGCGCGTCGCGCGGCGCCTCGGCATCCGCACGCCGATCTCCACGAACTACTCGATGATCCTCGGCGGCCTGAGAGACGGCGTCACGCCGCTCGACATGGCACACGCGTACGAGACGTTCGCGACCGGCGGCAAGCGCATCTGGAATCCGAGGCTCGGCGCACCCGACAAGGGCCCGATCGGCATCCACATGGTGCGCGACGGCAATGGCCGCGTCGAGGTCAGCAACCCGCAGACGCTCGAGCGCACGCAGGTGATCCCGCAGAGCATCGCCTCCGAGGTCACGCAGATCCTCCAGACCGTCGTCGCATACGGCACCGGCAAGGCGGCTGCGATCCCGGGGTTCGCTGCCGGCAAGACGGGGACGACGGAGAACTACGGCGACGCCTGGTTCGTCGGCTGGAACCAGAGCATGACGGTCGCGATCTGGGTCGGCTATCCCGACAGAGTCGTGCCGATGCTGACCCAGTACGGCGGCCAGCCGGTCGCCGGAGGCACCTATCCGGCGCTGTTGTGGCACGACTTCATGATCCAGGCGAAGGCGATCCTCGACCAGCGCGCGGCGGTCGCCGCGGCGCTGAGAAGCGGCCAAAACGCCGGATCCGTGACCGTGCCGAGCAGCGGCGTCAACGCGACGCCGCCCAGTGGTGGGAGCTCGTCCGGGACGAGCGGCGCGGGCACGACGACCGGCGGCACCGGTGGCACGACGACGCCCGCCGGCGGCGGCACCGGCGCGGGCGGCACCGGCACTGGTGCCGGCGGCACCGGCGGCGGCACGGGCACCCCCCCTGCGGGCGGCGGCACCGGCTCGCCCGCAGGGGGAGGGGGCGGCACCGGGACACCCACGCCGCCCGCCGGCGGCAACGCCAACGGCGGCGGCGCCGCCGCGCCGAACGGGTAGACCCGCATACCGGCTTCCGGCACAGGGAGGCGGCCGCTCGGCTAGAGTGGCCAGGTGAAGGGGGAACGCCGGTTTGTCGTCTGCTGCTGCGTGCTCGTGGCAGCGTTCGTCGCCGGCTGCGGCGGCACGTCGCAGCCACCGAAAGCCCGTACCGCCGCGCAGACCGTCACGCCCACGCAGACAGCGGTGACCGAACAGGCTCCGCCGCCGCAGCCGAGATCGATACGCAACCGCTTCAAGGAGCCTTCGGCGCCGGGACCGCACCCGGGCGCCCGGCTGACCAGAGTCATCGTGAAGGACCTCGTCAGGGGACGCGGCGCCGTCGCCCGTCCCGGGGACTACATCCTCGCCGACTACATAGAGTCGAACTACACGACCGGCCACAAGTTCATGAGAGCGTGGGGGCCCGGCCGGTCCGAAGGCCTGTATCTCAATTCGTACAGCTGGATGCAGGGCCTGATAATCGGCGTCAACGGGATGCGCGTGGGCGGCCGCAGGACGATCGTCGTGCCGGCGCGGTTGAGCGACGTAAACGAGACAGACCGCGCCGGCAACAGCTACCGCGAGAACGTCTACTTCGACATCGTGCTGCGCAACGTGTACCCGCCCAACAAGTAGCCGCAGGGCCACCGGCTGCGTTAGCGGGCCGGCCACGGGCGCGAGACATGAAGGCTGCCGCGGGCGCAGAAGCGCCATGGCAGCTCGACCGCCTTCGTGATGCCGATGCGCCGGCCGGGCACGAGCTCGACGTCGCTCCAGGCATCGGGGCGCGCGGCGATCGTGACCGGACCGGCGCTCAGGTCCGTGTCGTTGCGGTCGAGCTCGATCCCGAGCGCCTGCGTGAGCTTCCCGGGACCGGAGCAGAGCTGGTCGGCCCGCGCGAGGCCGCGCCGCTCCCGCATCAGCTCGATGCCCTCGAGCGGTTCGAGCGCCCGGATGAGGACCGCGGCGCCGACTCCCTCCGGCTCGCAGACGGCGTTCAACAGCGCGTGGATGCCGTAGGAGCGGTACACGTAGGCACGGCCCGGCGGGCCGAACAGCGTGCGCGTGCGGGCGGTGAGGCCGACGAACGCGTGGCAGGCGGGCTCGCTGTCGTGGTAGGCCTCCGTCTCGACGATCACGCCGCTCGCGCCGGCGTGCGAGACGACGCAGCCGACCAGGTCGCGCGAGACCTCGACGACGGGACGGTCGTAGAAGGCGGGCGGCAGCACGGTCGTCGCCTCCGGCGAAGCGGAGCCGGTGGTGCGCCGAAAGGGCGGCAGCGGGCGGGCGGCGGCGTCCGGGGACACGCCGCCGAGGCTAGCCGAGCAGCGCGTGAGCGCGCGCGAGCTGCTCCCGCACGCGACGCATCGACGTCCCGCCCTCGGAGTCCTTCGACTCCAGCCAGCTCTCGCCGGCGAGCACGCGGTAGTACTCCTCGTCGAGCAGGTCGGAGTGCTCTGCGAGCTCTTCCGGGCGCAGCTCGGTGAGCGTGCGACCGCTGTCGACGGCGCGCTTGACGAGCGCTGCGACGACGCCGTGGCACTCGCGGAACGGCATCCCCCGCCGCACCAGCAGGTCTGCGACGTCGGTCGCGGCAGGGAACTCGTCGGAGGCGGCAGCCGCCATCCGCTCGCGATCGAAGGCGATCCCGTCGATCATCCCGGTCGCCGCGGCAAGGCACAGTTCGAGCGTGTCGACCGCGTCGAACAGGTGCTCCTTGTCCTCCTGCATGTCCTTGTTGTAGGTCAGTGGGAGCGCATGCATGACGCCCTGCAGGGCGACGAAGTGGCCGGCGATGCGCGGCGCCTTCGCGCGCAGCAGCTCGGCCGCGTCGGGGTTCTTCTTCTGCGGCATGATCGAGGAGCCGGACGCCCACCCGTCGGAGACCTCGGCGAAGCCGAACTCGGAACTCGACCACAGCACGATCTCGGCGCCCAGGCGACTGAGATGGGTGCCGCAGGTCGCCGCAGCGGCGAGGTAGTCGAGCACGAAGTCGCGGTTGGAGACGGCGTCGATCGAGTTCTCGGCGACGCCGGCGAAGCCGAGGGCGGCCGCGACCGCGGCGCGATCGGTGTCGAAGTTGACGCCGGCGAGCGCGCCCGCGCCCAGCGGCAGTCTCGCCGTCGCCGCCTCGACCGCGCCGAAGCGCTCGAGGTCGCGCGCGAGCATCCACACGTACGCGAGCAGATGGTGGCTGAGGTAGACCGGCTGCGCGCGCTGGAGATGCGTGTAGCCCGGCATGCGCCAGTCGAGGTGACGCTCGGCGGTGGCGATCAGCGCGGTCATCAGCCCGCGGATCCCCTCGGCTGCCGCCTGCGCATGGGCGCGCGTGAAGAGCGCCATGTCGGTCGCGACCTGGTCGTTGCGCGAGCGCGCCGTGTGCAGCTTGCCGCCGACCGGACCGGCCAGCTCGGTGATGCGCCGCTCGATCGCCATGTGAACGTCCTCGTCGTCCGGCAGGAACGGGAACGTCCCCTGCTCCAGCTCGTGCTCGACGGTGTCGAGCGCGGCGAGCAGCTCGTCACGATCCTCGGGCGCGATGATCGCCTGCGCAGCGAGCATGCGCGCGTGAGCGCGCGAGAGGTCGACGTCGTAGGGGCCGAGGCGCCAGTCGAAGCCGATCGAGGCGTTGAGCTGGCGGAAGACCGGGTGCTGCGGCTCGCTGAAGCGGGACATCGGCGGCGGAGTCTACGCGGCGCAGCAGCAGGGCCGAGGACAGCCGGGCCGCAGGGCGCCCGATGGGCCGGTCAGCGGCCGAGCACGTCGCGCAGCGACGCGGCGACGCGCGCGACCTGGCCCTCGCCCATCCCCGGGAAGAACGGCAGCGCTATCGAGCGGGCGGCGACGTCCTCGCAGACGGGGAACTCGCCCTCGCGGTGGCCGAAGCGCTCGCGGTAGAAGCTCATCAGGTGGATCGCCGGCAGGTAGGGCTTGCTCTGGATCCCGCGCTCCGCAAGCCCGCGCACCGCCGCGTCGCGGTCGACCCCGTACGGCAGCTGCACGACGAACACGAACCAGCCGCGCACGCTCCCACCGGTGTCGGGACACGGGAGCGTGAGCCCTTCGACGCCGGTGAGCGCCTCGCGGTACCAGCCGGCGACGCACGCGCGGTCGGCGAGCATCGCGTCGAGCCGTTCGAGCTGCACGAGCCCGATCGCCGAGGCGATGTCTGTGAGACGGTAGTTGAAGCCGAGCCGATCGTGGTCGAGCCAGCCCATGTCGGGCGCGCGGCCCTGGTTGCGCTCGGAGTCGATCCGCTCCTTCGATTCCGGGTCGCCAAGCGCGACCATGCCGCCCTCCCCCGTCGTCAGCTGCTTGTTCGCGTAGAAGCCGAAGACGGCCGGGTGGCCGCGGCCGCCGACGGGGACGCCGTCGGCGTGGACGGCGCCAAGTGCCTCGCAGGCATCCTCGACGAGCGGCAGTCCGAGCTGCTCGAACGCGGGCAGGTCGGCCGGGTAGCCGAAGATGTGGACCGGCAGCAGCGCGCGCGTGCGGTCGGTGATCGCCGCCGCCGCGGCGGCGGGATCGAGGTTGAGCGTGAGCGGGTCGATGTCGGCGAAGATCGGCCGAGCGCGCTCGTAGAGGACCGCGTTCGCCGAGGCGACGAAGGAGAACGGGCTCGTCACGACCTCGTCGCCCTCGTCCACCCCGACCGCGCGGAGCGCGAGGTGCAGGCCGGCCGTGCCGCTCGAGACGGCGCAGGCGTGCGCGACGCCGAGCCGCGCGGCGAACGCCGCCTCGAACGCCGGCACCCGCGGGCCGAGCGAGAGCTGGCCGGAGCGCAGCACCTCGACCACGGCGGCCTCCTCCTCCGCGCCGAGGACGGGCTGGGCAAGCGGGATCACGTCGGTGCAGGTGCCGGACGCGGGTCCCGCTGCAGCCTTCGCGTTCATGTGGCCGTGCGGGTCGCGCCGCGCGTGCCGGGCTGCGCGCGGCCCGGCTGGATCGCGTACTCGAGCGAGTCGACAAGCGCGTCCCACGACGCCTCGATGACGTTCTCGGAGACGCCGATCGACCCCCACACGTCGTGGCCGTCGGAGGCGTCGAGCAGCACGCGGGTGACCGCCTCCGTGCCCTTCGTCTCGTCGAGGATGCGGACCTTGAAGTTCACCAGCCCGGTGTCGTTCAGCTCCGGATGGCTCTCGCCGATCGCAGCCCGCAGCGCGTTGTCGAGCGCGTGGACGGGGCCGTTGCCCTCGCCCGTGCGCACGTAGCGCTCGCCGTTGGCCCAGATCTTGATGGTCGCCCCCGTCTCGACCTTGCCGTCGGCGCGCTTCTCGACGATCACGCGCCACGACTCGAGGCGGAACAGCGGCTCGTAGTCGCCCGACTCCTTGCGCAGCAGCAGCTCGAACGAGCCGTCGGCGGCCTCGAAGTGGAAGCCCTCGTGCTCGAGCTCCTTGACGCGCTCGATCACGCGACGGGCGGCGGCGGCGTCGAGCGCGATGCCGGCCTCGTCGGCGCGCGCGACGACGGTGCCCTTGCCGGACAGCTCGGAGATCAGCAACTCGCGGCTGTTGCCGACGAGCGCCGGGTCCATGTGCTCGAACGTCGTCGCGTCGGCGAGCACGCCGGCGACGTGCATCCCGCCCTTGTGGGCGAAGGCGTTCTTGCCGACGTAGGGCTGATCCGCGTTGGGCACGCGGTTGAGCAGCTCGTCGAGGAAGTGCGCCGCCTCCGTGAGCGTCGCAAGGCGATCCGCCGGGAGGCAGTCGTGACCGAGCTTCAGCTGCAGGTTGGGGACGATCGAGACGAGGTTGGCGTTGCCGCAGCGCTCGCCGTAGCCGTTCATCGTGCCCTGCACGTGCGTCGCGCCGGCGTCGACGCCGGCGAGCGAATTTGCGACGCCGCACTCGATGTCGTTGTGACAGTGGATGCCGACGCGCGCCCCCGTGCCGTCCAGCGCGCCGGCCAGGTCTCTCGTCGCCGTCGCGATCTGACCGGGCAGCGAGCCGCCGTTCGTGTCGCACAATGCGATCGTCTCCGCCCCCGCCTCGGCGGCGACGCGGACGCAGCGGCGAGCGTACTCGGCGTCGTCGCGCCAGCCGTCGAAGCAGTGCTCGGCGTCGTAGACGACTCGCTTGCCCTGGGCGACGAGGAACGCGACCGACTCCTCGATCATGTGCAGGTTCTCGTCGCGGTCGACCTTCACGACCTTCTCGACGTGCAGACCCCACGTCTTGCCGACGAGCGTGCAGACGGGCGCGAAGCAGTCGGCGAGCACGCGCAGCGCCGGGTCGTCCTCGGCACGCGTGTCGCGCCGCCGTGTCATGCCGAACGCGGCGACCTGGGCGCTCGCGAACGTCTCGCGCGACAGCAGCTCGAACAGCTCCAGCTCCTTCGGGTTGGAGCTGGGGAAGCCGGCCTCGATCAGGTGGATGCCGAGCGCGTCGAGGCGGTGCGCGACGCGCAGCTTCTCCTCGGCGGAGAGCGACATGTCCTCCCCCTGCATGCCGTCGCGGAGGGTCGTGTCGTAGAGCTGGATCGTGGTCATGGGGGTCGAGTCCTCTCGTTCGGTGCGGGCGAATGCGGCAGCGACCGGCGCGCGTCAGCGCGAGCCGACCGCCCCGGTAATTCGCCCACCGAACGAGAGCTGGGGCATCGCTATGCAGCCGCCCTCGGCGCCGGGACCGCGACGACGTCGTTCCACGCGCGGTAGCGCGGGTCGCGCCCGTAGAGCGCGTCCTCGAAGACGCGCTGCAGGTGCGTCGTCACCGGTCCGCGCTTGCCGTCGCCGATCACGTGGTCGTCGACCTCGCGGATCGGCGTCAGCTCCGCCGCCGTGCCCGTCATGAAGACCTCGTCGGCGAGGTACAGCTCGGCGCGCGCGATGTCGCGCTCGACGAGCTCGTAGCCCTCGTCGGCGGCGATCTGGATGACCGACCTGCGGTTGATCCCGTCGAGGATCCCGGCCGTCTGCGGCGGCGTGACGACGACGCCCTCGCGCACGAGGTAGATGTTCTCGCCCGTGCCCTCGCAGACGAAGCCGTGCTGGTCGAGCAGGATCCCCTCTTCGTAGCCGGCCTTGTGGCTCTCGATCTTCGCGAGCACGCTGTTCAAGTACTGGCCGGAGGCCTTCGCATGCGGGATCAGCGAGTCGGCGCTGATGCGCCGCCAGCTCGTGACCTTCGCACGGACGCCGTGGACCTTCGCGTCGTCGCCGAGGTAGGCGCCCCACGGCCAGGCCGCGATCGCCACGTCGACGGGCGCGTCGAGCGGGTTGATCCCCATCACGCCCGCGCCGCGGAAGACGATCGGCCGGATGTAGCACGACGGCAGTCCGTTCTTCGCGACGACGTCGTGCACCGCGGCGCGGAGCTCATCGCGCGTGTAGGGGATCGGCATGTAGTAGAGCTCGGCCGACTTGTACAGCCGGTCGAGGTGCTCCGCGTGGCAGAAGATCGCCGTCCCCTGCTCCGTCTCGTACGCCCGCATGCCCTCGAACACCCCGGTGCCGTAGTGCAGGCAGTGCGTGAGTACGTGGACCTTCGCGTCCTCCCAGGCGACGAGCTCTCCGTTCATCCAGATGACGTCGGCTTGGTCCACGAGGGCTCCTTAGAGATGGTTCAGCACAGCCTGGGCAGCCTCGTCCGTGGTCGCGGAACCGCCCAGGTCGCGCGTGCGCAGGCCGTCTGCCAGCGCACGATCGACTGCCGATTCTACCGCCGATGCCTCCTCCTCCAAAGCGAACCCGTGCCGCAGCATCAGAGCGGCCGAGAGAAACATGGCAAGCGGATTCGCGACGCCCTGCCCCGCAATGTCGGGCGCGGAGCCGTGGACGGGCTCGAACAGGCCCGGGCCGTCACCCCCCAGGGAGGCGCTCGGCAGCATCCCGAGCGAGCCGGTGAGCATCGCCGCCTCGTCGCTGAGGATGTCGCCGAACATGTTCTCCGTGACGATCACCTCGAAGTGGCGCGGGTTCGACACGAGCTGCATCGCGGCGTTGTCGACGAGCACGTGCTCGAGCTCGATGCTCGGGAACTCGTCGGCGTGGACGCGGCGCACGACCTCGCGCCACAGCCGCGACGTCTCCAGCACGTTCGCCTTGTCGACGCTCGTGACGCGGCGCTCCGCCGCCTCGAACGCGGTGCGCGCGATCCGCTCGACCTCGGCGACCGAGTAGACGCAGGTGTCGAAGGCGCCGTCGCCCTCGCGCCCGCGCGCGCCGAAGTACAGCCCGCCCGTCAGCTCGCGCACGACGAGCAGGTCCGTGCCCTCGATGATCTCGCGCTTCAGCGGGCTCGCGTCGTAGAGGGCAGGCAGCGGGCGCACGGGCCGCAGGTTGGCGTAGAGGCCGAGCCCCTTGCGGAGTCCGAGCAAGCCCTGCTCCGGCCGCGGCTTCGCCGGATCGGTCGTGTCCCACTTCGGGCCGCCGACGGCGGCCAGCAGGACCGCGTCGCTGCCGCGACAGGCCTCGAGCACGTGGTCGGTCAGCGCGGTGCCATGCGCATCGATCGAGATCCCGCCGAAGAGGTGCTCCTCGAACGCGAAGTCGCCGAGCCGCTGCAACAGCTCCACGGTCGGTGCCGTGATCTCAGGGCCGATCCCGTCGCCAGGGAGCAGCGCGATGGTCTTCGTCATGTACTTGTCGCTCGGCTTTCTAGATGGTTGATTCCACGAAATTTCGTGGATGCGAGGGGTGCGATGGGCGGATGCTGGACGACGCGCGGTGCCGAAGGCGATGCCGGTGGCATCGGCAAGACGCCGCGTGGCGCCCAGCGCCGCCCAGCGTGACCCTCGCGCCGCGAGATCGTGGAATCAACCATCTAGAGGGCGGTCGTAACGGGGCCGGTGCGCTCGCGCTCCGTCTCGTAGGTCTCGATCTCGACGGCGCTCTGGAGCGTCATCGCGATGTCGTCGAGCCCGTTGAGGAGGCGGTGGCGGATGTCGGGGTCGATCTCGAAGGCGTACTCGGCTCCGCCGGCGCGCACGACCAGGTCGACGAGATCCACCTCGGCCTCGCCGGCCGCCGCGACGGCGTTGCACTGCTGCTCGCTCAGGACGACCGGCAGCAGCCCGATCTTCGTGCAGTTCGAGAAGAAGATGTCGGCGAAGCTCGGGGCGACGATCGCTTGGAAGCCGTAGTCCTGCAGGCCCCACGGGGCGTGCTCGCGCGAGGAGCCGCAGCCGAAGTTCCGGCCGGTGACGAGGATCGGGTGCCGCGGCAGGTCCCAGCCGTCCTCCTTGGCCCAGTCGAAGAAGAGGAACTCGCCGAAGCCGGAGCGCTCGACCCGCTTGAGGAACTGCTTGGGCATGATCTGGTCGGTGTCGACGTCGTCGCGGTCGAGCACGCTGACCTGGCCGTGGACTCTCGTGATGTGCTCCATGGTCGGGCTCCCTAGCTCCAGGTGCGGATGTCGACGAAACGGCCCTCGATGGCGGCCGCGGCGGCCATCTGCGGAGAGACGAGATGCGTGCGCCCGCCGCGGCCCTGGCGTCCCTCGAAGTTGCGGTTCGAGGTCGAGGCACAGCGCTCTCCGGGCGACAGCGTGTCCGGGTTCATGCCGAGGCACATCGAGCAGCCGGCGACACGCCAGTCGAAGCCTGCCGCCTTGAAGATCTCGTCGAGGCCCTCCCGCTCCGCCTGCGCTCTCACCTGCTGCGAGCCGGGGACGACCATCGCGTTGACGGTGGAGGCCACCTTGCGGCCCTTGACGACCTCGGCCGCCGCGCGCAGATCCCCGATGCGCGAGTTCGTGCACGAGCCGATGAAGACGCGGTCGAGCGCGATCTGCTCGATCGGCGTGCCGGCCTTCAGGTCCATGTACTCCAGCGCGCGCCGGTGGCCCTCCGTCTGCGGCTCGGGGACCGCGTCCGTGACCGCGGCGACCATGTCGGGCGCCGTGCCCCACGTGACCTGCGGCGACAGCGCCGCGGCGTCGACGACGATCTCGGCGTCGAAGCGCGCACCGTCGTCCGTGCGCAGCGTGCGCCACTGCGTGACGGCCTGCGCGAACGCCTCGCCCTGCGGCGCGCCCTCGCGCCCCTCGACGTAGGCGAACGTCGTGTCGTCCGGCGCGATCATGCCTGCGCGCCCGCCGCCCTCGATCGTCATGTTGCAGACGGTCATGCGGCCCTCCATCGAGAGCGCCTCGATCGCCGCTCCCGCGTACTCGACGACGTGCCCGTTGGCGCCGTCGGTGCCCATCTGTCCGATCGTGGCGAGGATCACGTCCTTTGCGGTGACGCCGAAGGCGAGATCGTTCTCGTAACGGACCAGCATCGACTTCGGCTTGCTCTGCACGAGGCACTGCGTGGCGAGTACGTGCTCGACCTCGCTCGTCCCGATCCCGAACGCGAGCGCGCCGAACGCGCCGTGCGTGGCGGTGTGGGAGTCGCCGCAGACGATCGTCATCCCCGGTTGCGTCATGCCGAGCTCGGGACCGATCACATGCACGATGCCCTGCCGGTCCGAGCCGAGCGAGAACACGGGCACCCCGAACTCTGCGCAGTTGCGCTCCAACGTCTCGACCTGCACGCGCGAGAGCGCGTCGCGGATCATGGCGGCGACGGGCGTTCCGTCGGTCGGCGTGTTGTGGTCGGCGGTCGCGAGCGTGCGGTCGGGGCGGCGGACCTTGCGGCCGGCGAGCCGCAGTCCGTCGAACGCCTGCGGGCTCGTGACCTCGTGGACGAGATGGAGGTCGACGTAGATCAGGCCGGACGCCACCTCGTGGGCGGCCCAGATCTTGTCGAAGAGGGTGCTCGGCATCGGTGGCTCCTCGATCGGTCGTTCAGCTGCGTCGCAGGCCCGCGGAGACGACGCCCAGGAACGTCGCCTCGTCGGGGCCGGGGTTCTCGAAGTGGTGTGGAAGGTCGGCGTCGAACGTCACGCAGTCGCCGGTCGCCAGCTCGTGGGCGGCGCCGTCGCAGTGCAGCACGACGCGGCCGGCCTCGACGAGCGTCGTCTCGCGGCTGCCGGGCTCGTGCATCGGCGGGTCGCCGGGGCCGCCGGTCGCCGCGCCGGGCGCGAGCACGTGCCGCGACAGCTCGGCGCGCTGGCCGGGGAGCGGCGCGGTCAGCACCTCGTAGCGGTGGCCGGCGGCCTGGCCTCGCCCACCCGCCCCACTCGGGCCTTGACGTCGCTCGCCGGCCCGCACGATCGTCACCGCGCCGTCCTCGTCGAGGCGCAGGAGCTGTGAGAGGCGCAGGTCGAGCCCGGCGGCGATGCGCGTGGCGATCTGCAGCGTCGGGCTCGTCTCCCCTCGCTCGACCTGCGAGAGCATCGGCGCACTGACGCCGCAGCGGTCGGCGAGGTCGCGCAGCGAGAGGCCCATCGCCTCGCGCAGGGCGCGGATGCGGCCGCCGATCGCGGCGACCGAGGTGGCGTCGATCTCGCTCATGGACGAGCGTATGTTATCACGTACAGCCGTATTCGCCGACCCGTCCACGGCTACCATCCCACCGATGCAGCGACCCGACGTGCTCGTGCTCGGCGCCGGCGGCACGGTCGGTGCCGCCTGGATGGGCGGCGTGCTGGCCGGTCTGATGGCCGAGACGGGGATCGACTTCGCGGCCTGCGAGCACATCGTCGGCACGTCCGCCGGCTCGATGGTCGCGGCCGACCTGCTGGCGGGCGTGGAGCCGCGCGCAGCGGATCCGGCGGCCACCGCGACGACGACGAACGGCGCCGCAGCCGATCAGCTCGATCCGCCGGACGCCACCGCCGGCGAGGCCGCGTTCCGGGAACGCGCCGGTCGACTCGGCAGCACGGCGGCCACGTCGCTCGCCCCACTCGCGCTCTCGCTCGGGCGCGCGCCGGGCACGCTCGTGCGAGCGGCTGCGCTCGCGCGGATCGAGTCGCCGACCGCGACGCTTGATGATCTCGGAGCCCGCATCGGCCAACACGGACTGCAGTTCGACGGCCGCTTGCGCGTTGTGTGCGTCGACCGCGCGCGCGGACGCCGCGTCGTGTTCGGCGCCCCCGGCGCACCGATCGCGACCGTCGCGCAGGCCGTGCAGGCGTCGTGCAGCAGCCCCTGGGCCTACCAGCCGGTGCGCATCGACGAAGAGGACTACGTCGACGGCGCTGTCTGGAGCCCGACGAACATGGACGCCGCCCCCGCCCTGCGGGAGACGCACATGCTGTGCCTCGCGCCGATGGGGGGACAGCTCGGCACCCGCGAGCGCCATCCCGCCGTCCGCGCTGCGACTGCCACCGCCATTCGCCTCGAGACGCTGACGCTGCGTCGCCGCGGCACGATCGTCGAGATCCTCCTGCCGCAGCAGGCCGACCCCGGCGAGCACGCCCGCGTCACCGGCTACCGGCAAGGCGTCGCGCTCGCGCAGGGTTGAGGCGGGCTACGGCGTCGAGATGCGCGAGACCTGAGCGGCCTCGGCCGTGAGGTCGGCCGCCTGGTCCGCCACCGACCGCCGCCGCACGGCGTTCGAGAGCGCGCGCACGTAGGCGCGCCCGGCGGCCTCGATGATGTCCGTCGAGACGCCCTGGCCGGCGCCGGTGACGCCGCCCAGCTCGAGCACGACGGACGTCTCGCCCAAGGCGTCCTGTCCGCCGGTCACCGCGTCGACCCGGAACTCGCGCAGTCTCGCATCCTGCCCGGTCGCCACGTTGATCGCATGGAAGACCGCGTCGACCGGGCCGTCGCCGGTGAACGAGCCGGTCGCCTCGCTGCCGTCCGGAAGCGAGACGCCAACGGTCGCGTGCGGCGGGCGTCTCGACGACGCCTCGACCTCGAACCACTCGAGCGCGTAGGCCGGGATCTCCTCACGCAGCTCGTCGGTGACGAGCGCCTCGAGGTCCATCGCGGTGACCTGCTTCTTCTTGTCCGCGATCTGCTTGAAGCGCTTGAAGGCGGTGTTCAGCACCTGGCCGTCGACGTCGATCCCCAGCTCGGCCAGCGCCTGTCTCAAGGCGTGACGGCCGGAGTGCTTGCCGAGCACGATCGAGTTCGCGTCCAGTCCGACGGT
>Ga0210410_10002369_pt1 | contig 16910 bp, 17 predicted proteins | sample IncBWC4MmetaG_FD_161058 | JGI IMG/M metagenome (GOLD analysis project Ga0210410, IMG submission 161058) | Forest soil microbial communities from Barre Woods Harvard Forest LTER site, Petersham, Massachusetts, United States - Inc-BW-C-4-M | ecosystem: Environmental > Terrestrial > Soil >... | reverse complement strand
ATTCTGCTGCCCTAAGTATCACTCTCTCGTTGGCAAGTGAAGAATTACGCGAGTCTCGCTTTACGAAACTGTGTGGGACTCATCTTGCAGAAAGCACGGAATACTCTTGCGAAGTGCTGTTGGGTTTGGAATCCACATGCAATGGCTACATCGAGGACTCGTGCGTCTTCTTTTACCAGCAGCTCCTTGGCTCGCTCCACCCGTGCCCTCAAAACAAATTGGTGCGGAGCAACTCCCGTCGATTGATGGAACATTTGAGAGAAGTATGCCGGACTCAGCTTTGCTTCCTCGGCCATCTGCATCAAGCTCACGTCTTCATGGAGGTTTTCATGAACGAAGCTGGTCACCCGGCGGAGTTGCACTGGGGAGAGACCCCCACGGTAGTGGCGCATCGAGCTCCGCAATACTCCCTGCGAATGCATCAGCGCGGCTGCCAGAGCGCGCCCGATTGAATCCGTGTAGATTCTCCCGGCTGGAGATCCATCTGCAAGGTCTGCTTCAGTTGCCGCCACCAACGCGCGAATTCGCTCGTCTTTAAGGAGCGGCGTTCCGTTCAATTCCGGCGCTCTCCCACCCATCTCCTCTGCGACAGAATGGAACATCTGGTCCGGCACGGTGACCAGCAGCATTTGAATGGGGCTGTACCAACGCACCCATTCCTCGGTGTTCCTCCGGCAGAGAATCATCTCTCCAGGTGCGTAGCAGTATCTCGACAGCCTATGGGATCCAAGACCGAGCTCAAACTCGCCCGGGGTCAGAACCTTCGCCAACACCTGTTTTTCAAAAATCTGACGTATCGGTTCCAACGAGATTTTGTTGGCGATCCTCTGAACAAGGAGTTTGGCATCCATCACTGGATTTAGATGTCTTTTCACCCTGCAAAAGATACCGAACGATTGGATACAGAAGCGAAATATTTGACCCTTCGATCATTCATTTTTGCGTTTTCATTGACTTGCAGTCACTTGAGCCACATAAGGAGATTTCCTAATGAACGTGACATCTGAAACAAAGTCGGGTACGAGCAGCAAAACCGAGCAGCAGACATTCATTGTTCTCGGCGTCTTGCTCCAGTTTCTCTCCACGCCCGAACAAATCAACGACCAGGTCGGCGTGATGCGCGGAACGGTCCCCTCAGGAGTCGTGATTCCACTCCATAGCCACGCCGATCCAGAGATATTTTATGTACTGAATGGTTCGCTTGAGGTATTCCAGGCCGAGGGTCCGTCCGCGGGCTGGCAAACAGTGAATGCCGCCGAAGTCGTTTCTATCCCCGGAAATGTCAGGCACGCAGTCCGAAATACTTCTCCTAGCCCGATGACCTCAATTATCGTGACCAAGCAGGAACTCTACAGCTTCTTCCGCGAGCTCACACGGCCATTCGATCCGAACAGGCCTCCCGCACCGCCAACTCCGGAGGAGATGCAGCAGTTCTTCAGCGTCGCAGAGAAGTACGAATTCTGGCTTGCATCCCCTGACGAGAATGCAGCGATTGGCATCTCGCTCCGGTAGTTCGCCTGCTAGTGGCCCTTTCCAAAGAGCATTTTCGTGATCGGCGGAAGCAACAAGCTCTCGGCGCCGTTAGCAACAGGAATCGATGGTGGAACTTGAGCATGAATTGTCAGCAAGAACATCCGGCTGTGTTCGCATCTAGATTCTCACGGTGTCAGCGGTTGCTTCACTTCATAGCATGTCGTGTTCTCGGTAGTCCGGAACGAGCCGAGGATGCTATCGAAAGCTGCTGGCTCAGGGCTTCTCGTAATCCGCCACGGTTTGAATACGAAGGCGCATTTCGCAGCTGGCTGCTGAGAGTTCTCATTGACGAGGCCCTCGCAATTCTCCGCCAAAGACAGGAAGAGAGCATAACAACCGTGTCCGAGCCGTGATTACGATCAAGCTCGGAGACGATCCAAAAAGAGAGTCTTCCAACAGAGCTCAATACGGTTACGGCTCGAAGAATTGGCGGGAGCGACGGGACTCGAGCCGCGACCTCCTGCTTGACAGGCAGGCGTTCTAATCAACTGAATTGCACCCCGGAAACCTAAACCAGCAATGGACACCAGAAGACGTTTGGATTAGTACCCGGAAGTCGGCTTGTAGGCAGTGATCTCACTCTTGTCACTGATTCTGGCCAGACGACGGGCTAGCACTAATCGACATTCAAAAGAAACGGGACTGAGTTTTTCTCCTAAATGTGCCGAACAAAGTTGTGCCGTCTTAGGGGTTCACCCCATATTCTGGGGTCCAACTGGGGTCCAAAACTTGGCCTTTTTCTGACGATTTCGAGGGTCTCATTGTTGTAAGGGCAACCGAATCAATGGGACTTAGAGAGTGATCGTCAAACTCATAACCAGAAGGTCCGCGAATCACAAATCGGTTCCGATACTGACGACTCTTATTGTTCATCCTGCAACAATCGGAATCCAGAATATCCTTTGTGCCGTCGAGTCAGTACAACCGGAGGACGAACCGCATGACAAACGATCAGCTCGAAAACGAATTTGACGAGGGCTTGCAAAGGTACCTCGATCTTGGCGAGAGTGCAGCGATCATAGTTCGGGAGATGAAGAAAACGTCCAACCCTGAAATTCGCAGGAAACTGACGCACGAATTGCGAAATGCTGACAAGAAACGGATCGAAATCCTGAATCAGCTAGACGGTCTGTTAGCCTAAAATCGGGTTTAGAAGCCCCGATTAATGCCTTTGCCTAATCTTCGCTGAGGGGGAAATTGGGGGGCTCTAGGAAAAATTCCGTCCTTAATCCGAGCGTCATCCACATCAGTACTGCGCGAAATGCCGGTAGAACTCGACCTGATAAAGGACGAGGTCGGTGGTTCACGCCCACGTGTCCACCATTTATTTCCAGTTGGTTAGTGAGAGTTGTTCCAAAAAAGCTCAACCCACAATCCAACCCACATTTACCGGAGTTCACCGTGCCGGGCAGTTGACCGGCCCGAGATTCCTTCCTCGAAGCGCGCTCTCGGAATCAAGGATTTAACCGTGCCTCTCGGCGCAAAGAGATTGGCATCGCAGATGCACCTGAAATGAGCCGAACCCGCCAGGTTCAGTTTACCGCGACCGATTGAGTATGGTGACGCGCCGATGAGCCTCGAGGTTGGTCGTGCCTCTTGACAAGTGGAAAACACGGGCAGATAGTGAGGCGCTTCCGACGCTGGTCGTCGTGTCTCTATTCAAGAACGCAAGACTTGTCGGCGGATATTTTTGTTTGACTCGGTCGCGGTGTCCTCCAGAGCCCGCTCAGGCCTCTTCAAGAGCGGCAGCTGTGGAACCGCGCTATACCTTCATGATCGCTTCTCCTGCTACTTCGACGTGTCCTGTCTCAAAGAGAAGGGGTGTGCTGCTCCTCTTTTCGTTAGCAGCACTACTTGCAACGCCAGCGCAGGCGCAAACGCAACTTGCGACTCTATTCGGTACCGTCACAGATACCAGCGGAGCTGTTGTTCCCGGAGCCGAGGTTTCGGTCGAGAACGTAAGCACAGGATTGAAGCGGGACGGGCGCACCGACAAAACTGGCGAATATCAGTTGGTGGGCCTGCCGACCGGAAGGTATACGCTTCGCGTACAGAAAGAGGGATTCCAGACCGAGGTCCGCGAAGGAATTGTCCTGAGCCCGGGTGCCGGAATCGGAATCAATTTGTCACTGGTTGTGGGCAAGCTATCCGTCCACGTGACGGTCGAGGCAGGTGTTCCAGGCCTCGACACGACCAACACCGTTGAAGGAACGATTGCGGAACGCAGCTTAACTGCGCTCCCTCTAGACGGCCGCGATCTGTTTAAAGCCGCAATCCTGGTCCCGGGAGTTGCCCCCACACCTAGCAGTGCCCCTTCGTTGTTGTCGAACGGGAAGGCGGGACAAGTGTCCGTTAACGGTATGCGCCCGAGCTGGACGAATGTTCTCATCGATGGCATGGACGCCAATGATCCCGTGTTTGGCTATTCGCCTGCCGGCGCTTCTGGGCTTTTTCTTGGACTGGATGATTTCGTGGAGGTACGGGTCTTAACCCAGACTTTTGGCAGCGAGTACGGTACATCTTCCGGTGGCGTCATCGAGGCAATCACCAAATCAGGTAGCAACCACTTCCATGGATCGCTTTTTGAATTGCATCGCGATGCCGCGCTGGAAGCCAGGAACTATTTCGACTTGAGTAGCCGTCCCATCCCACCCTTCGTCCGCAACCAATTTGGGGCGAGTATCGGTGGGCCGTTGGCGCACGACCGCACCTTCTTTTTTGTCGACTACGAGGGCTTCCGTGAAGTGCAGGCATCCACGGCTATTGCAACCGTCCCAAATGCGCTTGCGCACGAGGGATTGCTGCCGTCTGCCAACGATCCAAGCGCCTGCACGAGTGCTTCACCCACGGGTTGTGTACCGGTGGTGATCGATCCGCGCGTGCAGCCATTTCTCGGCCTGCTGCCTCCCTCGAATGGTGCAGACAATGGGGACGGAACCGGAGACCTCATCACAGCCGATAAGGGTTCCACGTACGAACAACACGGCATGGTTCGCGTGGACCACAATTTCTCCAGCACGCATTCGCTGTTCGCGCGTTACGTTGTGGATGACAGCTCTTCCCTAGTGCCTTATTTCGGAACGCCGCCCGGAACGTATGTCCCGGGGTTTCCGGGGAACCATGACGCGAGGAATCAGTATTTTACTGTCCAGGACCGCAGGAACCTCGGGAGAGAGCTGTTCAACGAGCTGCGGTTCGGTGTCAACCGCACGACCGCGTCGACACTAACCATCGATACACATCATGGTCTCTCCATTTCCCTGGTGCCCAACCGACAGTTCGGAATGCTCAACATTGCGGGTGTGAGCTTGATTGGCAACAGCCCGGGAACGCCCTTAGCCGATTTTTCGACGGTCTATCAAGTCCAGGACCAACTCGCGCGTAACCGCGGCCGTCACAGTCTGAAATTCGGGGGTGAGTTTCGGAGGATCCAGTCGAATGGCCCACTAGATTTTGTGGTGAATGGGTTGTATACGTTCCAAGATTTGAGTCCCTTCGGGTTTCCCGCCCACAGCAACAATCCTGCCCTCGAATTCTTCCTGCAGGCGCTGGCTTTGTCGTACGTTGGTGCTAATCCTTCCATGTCCAATTCCGACCGGGGCTACCGGCAGAACGTAGTTTCGGGGTTTGTAGAGGATTCCGTGCGAGTCGCGAGCCGTCTGACTTTGAATGCCGGATTGCGGTATGACTTCTATTCCAATCCAAGCGAAGTGAACGGGCGTCTCTCGGTGATTCGGAACCCAGTAACGGACTCTGCACCGACCGTCGGAAAGGTATTTGCCGGGACTCCTACGGATCTGCTGTCACCTCAGGCTGGTTTCGCATGGAACATTTTCAGCGATGGCAAGACCGTACTGCGGGGCGGAACCGGCATCTTCCGCGATCAGTTCCCCGTAATCCTGTTCGGTGCAGACCGGTTTTTGCCGCCTTTTTTCGGCATCAATTCTTATGTCTTCCCCAGTTTTCTCGACCCGCAGAATGCTGTTCTAACACAGCCGATATACGTCATCGAGACGACGTACCATCCGAAGTTCCCTTACGCGCTGCAATACAATCTCAACCTGGAGCGCGAAGTCGCGCCAGGCACGATTCTGAGTGCCGGATACTTTGGCGCGCGCGGCAATCATCTCACCCGGGAAGGAGAACAAAACCCTTTCGAACCAGCTTTGGGGCACCGCTACAATCCAAACTTACCTTCGCCGCTGCAGGCTGTGCTGACCGACGCACAATCTTTCTACAATTCCTTCCAGCTGTCCGTCTCGAACCATTCCGGTAAGAACCTTTCTTGGGAGGCGTCCTACACGTTGGCCCACTCCGTCGATGACGCTTCGAATAGCTTTCTCTTCGAAGCTGTAAATGAACCGCCTGGGTCTCAGAACATCTTTGATCGCAAGGGAAGCCGAGGACGCTCTGGCTTCGATATCCGGCACAATTTTGTCGGACACGTGGTTTACGAACTCCCGTTTGGACACGGGAGTTGGCTCGGCGGCTGGGAGATTTCCGGTATCGCCAGCGTTCACAGCAACGTGCCATTTACTTCCGTGCTCGCTTTTGACAACGCAGACTCGCTGTCGCTAACGACTACCGAAAGACCCAACCTCGCCGGAAATCCGTACGTAGGCGTTTGTCCGGACGGCGCCAGGGTAGGCAGTCCGACCTGCTGGTTTAATCCAGGCGCATTTGCATTGCCGCCTCCCGGTCAGTTTGGCACTGCCGGACGCAATATTCTGCGCGGCCCGGGCTTTGCGCAATTCGATCTGGCGGTGCAGAAGAGTTTCTCGCTGACGGAGGGCCTGAAAATCATGTTACGCGCCGATGCGTTCAATCTTCTGAATCATCCGAATTTCGCCGTCCCAAGCAACACACAAAGCCCTCTTACGCTCGGGGGCAACGGAGACGCCATTTTCAAGAATGGAGCCGCGGACTTCGCCGATAACGTGGGTCGGATATTCTCGACGGTCGACGCTGCGCGTCAGATTCAACTAGGGGTTCGCTTCGCTTTCTAAGGGCATTTACGCTTGGAAATTAGACGGCAAAACGCACATTCCCTGGTGACCAACGGCAGCTGGAATTGAACTTTGTCGACGCCAACGTTGACCTGCCCATGACGGTCAATACCGGGAGCCCAACACGCGGCGGTCGTCCGCCCTTCTCATCCTTCAGGTCACCATTTGGCCACCAGAGTATCGCAGGTTCTGTGGTAAGTTGTTGAAACCATTCGCCGGAGAGGTGGCCGAGAGCCTGAAGGCGGCTGCTGCTAAAAATCTACCTGCCCTGTTCGTACACACCACGTTTCATTTGTTTTGAATCACCTAGAGTGCTCTCATTTGCGCAGAATCACCTTATTTGCAGAGTATTGTGCACCAACTGTGCACCAAAATTTAGCTCCCATCCGCCCGAGTTCAACATTCCTCGCGTCCCATCGGTCGGCCCGAATATCTTCGGGAACGACTCGACACACTTCTTTCGCCAACGCGCCTTTGGCGCAATGAGTGCTTCAAGGGAGTCCACCAGCTTCTCTCGCGGCAGCAGCGGGCCGCTCATCCAGGAAGAGACCAATCCCATCCGTCTTTTCTTCTCGTCGCGTCGGGTCGTCCACAATCGAGTTGCTTGTTGTTGATCTTTGAGTTCCATCGAGGCCTCCGCTGGCTCAGCGCTCGATTGCATATAAGTACGACTTTTCGCCTCTTTAGCGTGCATCTAGCGCGTCATTCAAAAAGAATTTTGGCCATCATCCCTTTGTCCTCATGACTCAGTAGGTGACAGTGGAATACCGAGACGCCACGAATGATCGGATCCGTGAAATCCATGATTAGATCGAGTGATTCATTTGGTGCGAGATTGACTGTATCCATCCATTCAGGCCTGCGCAGGGGCGTTCCCGCCCGTTCGTAGACAAGAAAATGAACCTGATGGATGTGAAACGGATGAATCTCGTTTGTTGCGTTCGTAACACGCCAATGAGCGTAGGTCCCTACCTTCACTCGAGTCATAGGCTCCTCGTCTGGAGCAAACTTCCGGTCGTTGATGTAAAAACCATTCCTGTCCTCGCTAAACTTCACAGTAAAGTCGGGGGCACTCCTCTCCAACCGATCTCGGGTGCGATTTGATAATGGCTTGTATATGGCTTTGTCGTATGGGCCTGCTTGGACGGAATGGGTCGGAGCCGATTCCTTTGCATTAGTTTCAAGATCGGCCAGGACCATGGTCGGGTTCGGATCTCCATCAGCGCCCGTATTGACACACAAGCTACGCAGCGATGTTGTCGAGCCCGGCTTTGGGCCTTCGACGATGACCTCAGCTCGACCACCCGGGGCAAGCAGCACATGGCGAAGTTCTTCGGTATGCCGATTGGGGTCGTGATATGTGAGAGGCATGCCATCGAGCGCCACGACGGTCATCGATACAGAATCCAACTCCAAGTCTGCATATAGATCCGGAGAAGCATTCACGATGCGCCAAAACTGCTTCTCCCCGGAAGCTATGGCGATTTTTGGTCGCACAACGCCATTGACCGTAAACACTCGGGTCGCTTCACCGGTTGCTGCGCCACAGCCATAGGGTGCAAGTTGCACAGCGCTCTTCAGGATCGTCGATGAAGAGTCACCCTGTTCAAGTTCAGCGTCTCGAAGGATTAGAATCCTCTCCCTCATAGTCTTGATCTCGGGAAAGTACCGATCCATTCCGTCGATTACGATTGCGCCCGACATTCCATCGAGATTCTGCCGATAGCTCTCTCCATGAGGATGTGGGTGATACCAGTACAATCCGGGAGGCTGATCCGCAAGGAATGTCCACCGTGTAGTGCAGCGATTCACCCGGCATGGCGACCATGGTCAGAACATCATCCCCAGGAGCATTTGGCGATACATGCAAACCATGGAAATGAAGGTTCGTCATGTTCATGCAGGGGCCGTCCACGCAGACCTCGGAAGAACTCTTGGACATCTGGTTGACATATTCCACTCGAATCGCTCCGCCAGGCACCGCCCGTACAACGGGAGGAACTCTATGTCCTTCAAAGACAAACGCTCCCTTACCTGTTGCCGGATCGTTGATAGCCTGAAGCTCGAATGAAGTCACAACCTGTGGCGGGTCGGACAACAGTGTGCCGATGGGTGGATGAATGGATTGGCCGTTTGCATTTGCGGTCAAAATGATTGAGATTCCGGCCATTAACCCTATCTCATGTATGGCTCTCAAACTGTGTTTAGCGATCATGGTCTTGTCTTTTCCCCAAAAAGACATAGCGCTGTGCCTCCGATCCTCCACTCGGATGCATGGCCCTTTGCTGTTGTTCCACTGCTAGTTGAGAAACCATTCAACCAGTCCTTCCAGAGTCGCTTTGCCTTTCGCCAGGCTCACTTCTGATTCCTGACGATCTCGATTCCACGCGTTGTCAACAATCACGCTCCGAAGATCTCGAACACCTACAAGCTGCAACCAAAAGTCCAGATAGGTTGCTTGGTAGTCGAATCGCGAGGGCGGTATAGGAGTACCCTCCAGGAAACGCGAACCGCGCGTATAGACGACGATTGCCTTTCCCGCGTTCAGTAGAGGGCCGTACTGTTTGCCGTCGTAGGTAAACAGATAATTTCGCTGCGCCACGAGATCAATCAATTGTTTGAGCTTGTAAGGTAGACCAAAGTTCCACATGGGAGTCCCTAAGACGATTCGATCGGCGTTCTGAAATCGTTCGATCAATGATTGAATTCGCTTCCACACGTTGGACTCTACCTCAGTCATCGTTTCGTGCTTCACAGCTTTGTACTTCGCTCCAATTGCCTCGTAGTCGAACTCCGGTAGCCGTTCATGCCAGACGTTCAACGTATCTACAACTATCGAGTCGTTGTCGGATTGGCACGCCTCGATGAATGATTTAGTGAGGTTGATCGAATCGGAAGATTCGCCTCTTGGTGACGACTGAATTTCGAGAAGTTTCACTTGGTCCTCCGGGTGTGCGGATTCCTTGCGGAGTCCGAGCTACTTCGAGGCCGCACGTGCGGCACTCTCGATTACATCTGCAACCTCCTTGGGATGCGAGACGTAGACGCAGTGGCTGGCACCTGCGACTTCAATCGTGTGGCTACTAGCCCGCTTCGCATACCAACGTTCCAAGTCCGGGTTGATGGTTCGATCGCTTCCTGCCACTACCATCCAGCTCGGTTTGCTTCTCCAGGCAGCCGTGGTGATCGTCGCTGAGAAATTATCCGCAAAGTTGAGCACCTGTGAGCGCGCCATCAATGCGGCCCGGTCAGCGGGAAGGTCAGCTGCGAACAATTCATGGAATTGCGTCGGGTCGATATAGGTGAAACCGTCCGACGTTTTCTTTATGGCGCCTGATTTGGCGAGGTCGCTCGGAAAGCGCTCTCCGTCCTCTGACTCTTTCTCGCCGGAATCCGGCATGTGAGCCGCGACGTACACCAATCCGGTAACCGATGGATCCGTGCCCGCTTCCGTAATTACGGCTCCCCCATAGCTGTGAGCGACAAGAATGCACGGCCCACTTTGAAGAGCAAGTGTGCGCTTCGTGGCGGCCACGTCTTCTTTAAAGGACGTCTCAGGCTCTTGGACGATGCTGACGTTGTAACCATCTTTGATAAGAATGTCGTAGACGCCTTTCCAGCCGGAACCATCTGCCCAAGCTCCATGCACCAGAACAATATTCTTGACGCCACGCTCGGGTCTCTGCGCTGAAAGTACGCCGCAAGTCAACAGCAATAAAATGACGCAAACGGACTGGCAAATTCCTCGCACTGCTCGCATAGGCTTCATCGGATTACTCATTTGTTGCTCCTTTTGTTACGCATCAGCGCTGAACGTTTGTCACGGATAGCCGTTGATCCAGACGTTCAACTTATCCACCACAATTATCGCGGCATTGTCGGATTTGCACGCCTCGATGAATGATTTAGTGAGGGCGGCTTTTGATTTCCTGCTCCCACGCTTATTCGGCAATATGACAAATGCAATCGAGTGACCCATGCGATGGCGCTGAATTCACTGCCCTTGCTGCGGAAGAGCGTGCCGAAAATTCCGAAGTGCTGAAATTTCAGAGGGAACGAATCAGAACGCTAAGGAGGTCAGGATCATACCGGCATGAGGAACGTTCGCTTTTGTGCTGCTTGTCTATCTGGGTTGACCCCCTAAGTGGCACAAGACTTTAGGCACAGTCCCGACTTGCGTGGCTCGCTAACTTTTCAGGTACCACGGCGCGTTGATCACAATGATGCGCTGGTTGCCCTTCAGATACAGCAATGCTTTGAGCACCGACCCACGTTGATTGTGCAAGAATTGAAGGAACCAGTGCCGTTCGACCATCTCCGGAATCATCACAGCGATCTGGCGTCGAGGGTTCGTGCGCTCCAGATACAGCACGTACTTCACGATGGGGTCAATTACAAACCGGTACGGAGACTTCACAACCGCGAGTCGCGGCCCAGTCAAGCCAAGGTCCAACATGGGCTCTTGTACAAGCTTGCGCCATTTCGTCTGCAGTTCGTCCGTCTGTTTTCCAGAACCTACGTGAAGCCCAATCACCTCCGACGAAACCGACAATGCAACCCGCAAGCCGTGTCTAGTTACCTCCGACCACCCATCGACCGGCACCACCACAATCGGCGCACGCATTTCGACGGGATCCAGCGGTTCAGCGCTCGCAATTTCGGCACCCACACGCCGATAATGTCGCTTTACCCTCGTCATGAGCACTACCAAGGAGGGGATCAATAAGAGCGTGATCCAGGCTCCTTCCGCAAATTTAGCAACCAACACGACCCCAACGGTGATTGCGGTTGCAGTCGCACCCAACCCATTGAACAGGATGCTGCGACGTGCCCCCGGCCCCCCCACACGCCTCCAGTGGAACACCATGCCCGCCTGCGAAAGCGTGAAAGCGAGGAATGCTCCGATGGCAAACAGCGGGATCAACCGATCCGTGATGCCCCCAAAAAAAGTGAGAAGGGCTCCCGAGAACACCGCTACGACGTAGATACCTTGCGAATAGATTAACCTCCGGCCGCGCGTTGCGAAAGAATCCGGCAGGTAATGGTCAGACGCGATGGCCCGGCAGAGCCGCGGGAAATCCGCAAAGGCCGTGTTGGCGGAGAGGGCCAACACGATCAGCACCGACGCGATAGTGACATAATAAAATGTCCCTTTGCCCGCGACCGCCGCCACCAGCATCGAGAGCACGCTCTCGTAACCTGGCGCACCTGGATCCGTCGCGACAATTCCGTAGGCGCGCACCAGCCAGGCGACTCCCGCCAGCAATACCATGAGCAACGCAATAATCACCGTCAGGGTGCGCCGCGCGTTTTTCGCGGTCGGTTCCCGGAACGCTTTCGCCCCGTTGCTCACGGCTTCGACGCCGGTCATGGCGGTGCAGCCGCTGGAAAATACCTTGAGCAGCAGCCATGCACTCGCCGCCACTGTGGCTTGTGCCATTGCGTGCGGTGGCGCCACCACCGGAACAGGGTGCCCGGCACTGGTTGCAGCTTTTGCGAACCCGGCTGCGATAGCCACGAACAGGCATCCCACAAACAAATAGGTGGGAACTAAGAAAATCAATCCCGTGTCGCGCACGCCCCGCAGATTCACGAGTGTAACGAGGACGAGAATTACCAGACAAAGCGCCAGAGTGTGCGGCTGCCATCTTGGAAGAGCGGAAACCAGTGCTCCCACTCCTGCCGAAATGCCCACTGCCACTACCAGAATGTAGTCGATCATCAGCGCTGCAGCCGCCAGGAGTCCAGCGAAAGATCCGAGGTTTTGATGAGCGACGGTGTAAGCTCCTCCTCCTCCAGGATAGGCATCGATCGTTTGGCAATAAGAGAGATACACGATGGCGAGCAAAGCGATGATGCTCGCCGTGATCGGCACGATATAGCCAACGCCGGCCAGGCCTAGGGGAATCAGTAGCGTGAGCGCTGCTTCCGGCCCGTACGCCGCCGAGCTCAACGCATCAAGCCCGAAGATCGGGATGCCCGCTGCGGGGCCGATGCGCTCGGCACGTTCCTCACGTGTCGCGAGAGGTCTTCCCAACAACAAATCAGTGAGAGACATGGTTACCGCCGTTCACCAAACGCTGGATCAAAACTTTGTTTGGGTTTAGTCAAGAGACTTGCCGGGGGACAGAGATGTTTTCTGCTTCTCCGTCGACAGTGCCTTTTGAACTGCTGCAAACATATTGCGAAGACTGGCTGCCAGTTCGACGATCTCGCCCTTCCCTTGAACATCGAATTCAATCTCGAAATCTCCCGCCGCGGCGTGGTCGATGGATTTCTTGAGTTCGAGCAAAGGCTTGACCACTTGGCGGGGCAAAATAAAACTCACCCAGATGCTTGTCAGCAAGGTTATGGCTGAAACGATGCTGACCGACCGCTCCGCTTGTCGAATCAAGTCCCGGGCTTCCGCATGCTCTTTTCGCACCTTATCCCAATTGCGCGATTCCAATTCTGACGCAATCTTCAGGACTTCCTCGCTGGAGTCGTTTAGATCCGACGTAACTTTTCGCAACTTGGGATTGTCCTGCTGGGCCGTTCGTATGATCTGCGAGTCGAACGAATCAATTCGTTTTCGCAGTTCTTCAACAAGTTGATCGCGCCTGGTCCGATTGGCCCTCCTAAGCAATTGGTCAAGGTCGCCTTCATAGGCTGTGACCACGGCTTGAATGCGGTCCGCGGAGCCTTTGCTCGACTCTTCAAGCGTCGCTAAACCTGCTTCTAGACGTTGCTGGTAGAGCGCGAGCGCCTGCGACGCGATTTCAACATCGTCCTCCTCGTCTGCCTCAATCACCCGGATTTTATCCAGGTCCTCTCGCGTCAGTTCTACTTCGTGACGATTCGAATCGAGATATTTGGGATCGTGCAAAAGAAGATAGTTCCTCGCGGATCGGCGAGCCTTCAGCATCTCGATGGAAGCCTGCTGCGAGAGAGTCGCTGCCGGTGCATCGACGTTAACAATTCTGTCTAGAATGTGGCCCATTCGAAACAGATAGTAGACAGCCAAGCAGAACACTGGAACGAGAATCAACCTAACGAGGGCCAGGCTGTAAGCAGTTCTCTTTTGTAATGAATTGCCAGGAGCCAGTATCCTGAATGTTTTTCGAATCCCAAATCTCACGTTCCAGCTCCTAGAATCGGGGGGGGCCCGAGCGCCTTTGCCGCCGAAGATTCCGTTTTGGGACGCCCCTATTTCTTCGAAGAGCCTGGAGGAAATTGCTTAAGCAATTTCTCGACGCCTTTATTCAGGTTCTGGATGTTCTTGTTGGAGTTGCTCGAGATCGTGTCACTGGAGCTGCCTCTCCACACCAGTTGCTTCCTCTTCGTGTCGAACAGATCGATCACCAACGTCCCTACCTTGTATGTATCTGTGGTTGTCGTTGCCTCGCCAAAGCCACCGCCTCCAAAACGTCTCCAACCCCAGCCTCCTCCAAACCCGTCGTAGAAGGTATTGAGAGTCTGCTGATCGTGGGTCATCTCGATGGCGATGATCGAAATATCGCCGCCCGAATCCACCTGGGTCCATCCTTTTGCGGCCAGAGCGGCGTTTACGGAGTTCTTAATTCGGTCGACAAACAGAGGGTCTTGCGTCTTCACGCGCTCCCATGAGTAGGTATGGTATTGGCCGAAGTTCGCGCTGCGGTCATAGTCGGTCTTTACTTGCTGTGCCGACGCCCTGTCTGCGAACAAATACAGCATCCCAATCAAAACGAACATAATTTTTTGCATTTTCATAACTCCTCCTTTTTTGAAATTTCGATAGAACATCGTTCATCGACCCGTTATGCGAATCAGCATTTCTTGACCGCTATTCAAGGTGATCTTCTGATGTCCGTGGAAAGCCGTTGTTCCTAGCCCCCCGGCTCCGCCGATTACTGAACCGATTCCCGCGCCCTTCCCACCCCCGAAGATTCCGCCCAGCAATGCTCCGGCTCCCGCCCCGATCACAGTGTGCTCGATAGTTTTGCGGCCTCGCCCACCCGATTCGATGGCGCCTTCCACATCTACCTTCTCACCCGAAGGCGCGTGATAAAGCTCTACAATTTCGGCGTGAATCGGCGCCCGGCGTCCGTCGGGCATGACCAGCCGGTCGAACCGCAACACCATGCTGGTATGGCCCTTGATCTTGCCCGACATGTCAATTTGCGTGATGTGACCGTAGACCCGGGCGTTCCGGTAGTCGCCCTCGTCGACGACGGTGGCACTGAAGGGGTCACCGACTTGGGAGTCGGTGCTGGTTAGTGTGTCATCGAGGCGAATCCGCAGTGCTACGTGATCTGGAACGCTGAAGCTCTGGGTCGAGCCAAGCAGTAAAGAGGAGGTAATTGTGACCAGTGCCACAACTAAACCCAGGCCCGCGGCATAGCCCAGAAGCTCGAATCTCTTCAGACGATTACCCACCGATGCTTCTCCTTTTATGATCACCACTCAGCGCGCCAGCCAGAACGCATACCGAATCGCTTGGAACATGGTCAACTGATGGTTTGCCCGGAGAATGCGATACCAATCGAGAATCGTTAGCCGCGTCATAGTTGCGCCTTCCTTCGGTGGTTACTCTGCTTCGAGCGGAGGTTGCGATGATTGGGTCGCGACAAGGCAGCTTCTCTCCTGTTGCGGCGCCCGTTTCTGGATTCAACAAACAAATAGCGGACGGCTTTGGGCCGACTCAGCCCCAAACGCTCAGCCAGCTTCCGACGGAGCAATCGTCGTGCGCGGAAGGCGCTCGCCTTTACCGTTCCCACAGGAAGTCCGAGAGCGTTTGCTGTCTGCCTCGTGGTCAACTCATCGAGTTCCCGCAGCTGAACTACCTTCCCCAGAATGGGCTTCAGTTCTCCAATTGCCGTACTCAAGATGTCGCGGAGCTCCCGCGCCTCGCACAACTGCTCCGGGGTTACCGCGGCGTTGTGGGTTTCAACAGGCATGTCCTCATTTTCTTCAACTTTGCTTTCTTCCATGGACACATGGCCCAGGCGCCGCTTCCGGAGCAGCATCAGCGCATCATTGATCGCGATGCGAGTAAGCCAGGTGGAAAAACATGATTGCCGATGAAATCCCCTTAGATGAACATATGCATGCTCGAAAGCCTGTTGCGCTGCATCTTCAGCGTCCTCCTGGTTGCGGAGGACGCGCCATGTAACACGCAACACCCTGGGCTGATGGCGTTCAAATAAGACGCCGAACGCCGCGGACGAACCGTTAAGGGCCTCTTCCACCAAAAGGTGATCCTGAGTTTCGGTCAGTCTGGCTTCCGAGATATCCGACCTCTCTACCTTTTCGGTTCGAGCTGCTGTTTCGAGTCGCATCTTTCCCCCTCGTGGGCTTGTTTCTGGCGTTCGTCTAAGCACTTCTCGACGCTCAACACGTACATCACCGGGCAGTGAACACGGCGGCTTCGCTCGCCTTTGTGAACGCGACCGCAAATCCTCCATTGCCAAGCATCGATACAATTCGTCTTTAAAGCCTGCCCAAAAAATGCAACGCTGACTCCGCTTTCCCTTATACGGCCGCTCCCTGTGCTGCTGGGATCTTAAGGAACGCGAGCAACGCGGCATTGATTTCGCCTGCGCGAGTTGTACACATCCCGTGTGGCGCACCTGCGATGACTTTCAGCGTCGCGTTTTTGACTATTTTCGCGGTCAGGAGACCGGAGTCGGCAATCGGAACGATCTGGTCGGCGTCACCGTGCAAAACCAACGTCGGGACATCGATCTTCTTGAGGTCCCCGGTGAAGTCGGTCTCGGAGAATGCCTTGATGCAGTCGTACGCACCGACGATGGAAACCTGCATTCCTTGTCGCCAAAACGAGTCCCGCACGCCTTCGGAAATCTTCGCGTCCGGCTTGTTGTAGCCGTAGAAGGGCAGGCTCAGATCCTTGAAGAACTGAGAGCGGTCCGCCACCACGCTAGCGCGGATCTGGTCAAATACCGACAGGGGCAGGCCACCCGGGTTGTTCTCCGTCTTCAGCATGATCGGCGGCACTGCACCAATGAGGACGGCCTTCGACACGCGCTTGGAGCCGTGCCGGCCAATGTAACGCGCAACTTCGCCCCCTCCCGTAGAGTGCCCAACGAGAGTGATGTTCTTCAGATCGAGCTTTTCGATGAGCGCGGCCAGGTCATCCGCGTACGTGTCCATCTCGTTGCCATTCCACGGCTGGCTGGAGCGGCCGTGGCCACGGCGGTCGTGGGCGATGACGCGATAGCCTTTTTGGGCGAGAAACAGCATCTGCGCGTCCCACGCGTCCGCGTTCAGTGGCCATCCATGCGAGAACACCACGGTTGGTCCAGATCCCCAGTCTTTGAAGTAGATTTTCGTTCCGTCTTTCGTGGTGATCGTATTCATTTCCGTTTCTCCTTGATCATTCCCATGTGGATT
>Ga0210410_10002368_pt1 | contig 16915 bp, 18 predicted proteins | sample IncBWC4MmetaG_FD_161058 | JGI IMG/M metagenome (GOLD analysis project Ga0210410, IMG submission 161058) | Forest soil microbial communities from Barre Woods Harvard Forest LTER site, Petersham, Massachusetts, United States - Inc-BW-C-4-M | ecosystem: Environmental > Terrestrial > Soil >... | reverse complement strand
TACTTTGTCGACTATCCATTCGAAGCTTTCTTTGCCTACGGAGTGGAGGTCGGCGTCGGGGGCGGGGTTCATGAAGTCGATGGCGTAGGGGATGCCGTCTTCTACGGCGAACTCTACGGTGTTGAGGTCGTAGCCGAGGGCCTTGCAGAGGGTGAGGGCGTCTTTTTCGACTCGCTTCAACAACTTCTTGTCGTATTCGGGTGCGTCGAGAACGTAGCGGTGCTCGTGTGGGCGGCGCGGGTCGTAGGGCATGATGCGGACTTCGGATTGGCCGACGACGTAGCAGCGGAAGTACTCCTTGAAGTTGACTGCGGCTTGCAGGGTCATGCAGAGATCGCGAGTGTGATCGTAGGCGTGGAAGAACTCGTCGCGATTGTGAACGTGGTAGACGTCGCGCCAGCCGCCGCCGTCGTGGGGTTTGAGGAAGGCGGGAAAGCCGACGTAGTCGAAGATGCTGTCCCAGTCGAGGGGAAACTGGAGGTTACGCAGAGAGCGCTCGTTGATCTGCGGAGGGAATTTTTTGTGCGGGAGGAGAACAGTCCTGGGGATGGCTACGCCGAGTTTGGTGGCGAGGGCGAAGTTGAAAAATTTGTCGTCGGCGGACCACCAGAAAGGATTGTTGATGATCTGGGTTCCGGTGAGGGCCGCATTTTTCAGGAACGCCCGGTAGAAGGGCATGTCGTGCGAGATGCGGTCGACGATGACGGCGTAGCCGGAGGGCTCGGCCATGCGGACGCCCCCGACATGGACGAACTCGGCCTGGATGCCTTCGAGGTCCATGGCGTTGATCCGGTCGACCAGGGCGCCGGGGAAGGTGTTTTCCATGCCAAAAAGAACACCGATCTTCTTCACGTAATCCTCCAAGTGGTTACCAATTTGCGGGGCCGTTCGCTCGTTAGAGACCGGAGAGCTAGAGATAAGTTTGCAGCATGCGAAGCCACCAGGGCCAGTCGTGGCCGGTGCCGTCACCCCAGACGTCGAGCTGACAGGGGATGTTTTTGTCGCGGAAGATCTGCGCCATGCGTTCGTTTGCGTTCCAGCACTGGTCGTGCACGCCGGTGGCGAGGATGTACTTGTTGTGCCGGAAGCGGTGGAGATACCAGGGATCGCCGAGGTTCGACAGGTAGTGCATGGGGATGTTGAAGTAGCAGTCGTCGTCGTAGTAGCCAGAGAGGAAGCTGGAGGTGTCGAAGGCTCCGCTCATGGAGAGCATCGCACTGAAGACGTCGGGGTGGCGCAGGGCGATGTTGAGTGCGTGATAGCCGCCGAAGCTGCAGCCGATGGCGCCAAGCTGCGAGGATGGGTTGTGCTGACGGATGAGCGGCAGGACCTCCTGCATCAGGTATTGCTCGTATTGCATGTGGCGCGCGATACGCCAGCGGGGCGGGACGGCGCGGTTGTACCAGCTTTCGGAGTCGACTGAGTCGACACAGATGAGCTGCAGGCGGCCGTGTTCGAGCTTTTCGTGGACGGCGTTGACCATGCCGCGGTCTTCGAACTCGAAGAAGCGACCGCAGGAGCTGGGGAAGACGAGCGCGGGGAGGCCGGCGTGTCCGAAGACGAGCAGCTCCATGTCGCGCCCGAGGGCGGGGGAAGACCATTTGTGGTATTCGCGTTTCATCGCCTTCCCTCTGCTCGATCAATTCTCCCGGTACTGCGGAGTGGAAAATCTTGTGGAGCGCCGTTCTTCCTTGAGAGAAAACGGCCATAGGTTTCAAGCATTGCTATACACCCACGGGAGAATTGCTCTAGTCTGATGCAATCGTACTTTACTGGAGCGCTTTTCAAGCCATTGAGACCACTGACCCCATCTTCTCTCGACCCTGCGCTGCAGTTGGCTGAGCCTATCGCAGCTGAGCCTATCGTAGACGAACTGGATTCTAATCCGAGGTACAGTGTGCGGGAGTTTCATTCGGAGATTCTGCCGGATGACCGGGCCGTCTCGGTGTATCTGCCGCCGCAGTACCTCGAGGAGAAAGAGCGGCGCTTCCCTGTTCTGTATTTGCAGGATGGGCAGAATCTTTTTGATGGACGCACCTCGTATATTGCGGGCAAGACGTGGAATGCGAATACGACGGCGGACCGGCTGGCCGAGGCGGGAGAGATTGAGCCGCTGATTCTGGTGGGCATTGCCAACACGGGGCTGCGGCGGATGGCGGAGTATACGCCGACGCGCGACTTCAAGATGGGCGGGGGCGAGGGGCGGAGCTATGGGCGGCTGCTGATCGAGGAGCTGAAGCCGTGGATCGATAGCGCGTACAGGACGTTGCCGGAGGCGAAGAATACCGGCCTGGGCGGGTCGTCGCTGGGCGGATTGATCTCGCTTTACGTGGGCTTTGCGCATCCGGAGGTGTTCGGCAAGCTGGCGGTGATGTCGCCTTCGCTGTGGTGGGATCATCGCAGCATGCTGCATGCGATCGAGCAGCAGGCGACGAAGCCGGACCTCAAGATATGGCTGGATATGGGGACGGCCGAGGGACTGCGGCATCTGCGGGACGCGGATATGCTGGAGCGGCTGCTGTTGAAGCGCGGCTGGCGGAGCGGGGTGGACCTGGCTTACGTGAGGGCGCAGGGAGCGGTTCACGATGAGCGGGCCTGGTCGGACCGTTTCGGAGAGGTGCTGCGTTTCCTGTTTCCGGCCTGATTTTGATGGTTTTTTGCGCTTATACATTGCGAAAAGCTGTGTTTTCCGCGATACTTAGATGTTGGGTGAAGCATGTCTGTCCTATGTTCCGGCGAAGGATGGACGAGGCCCTCTGTAGCTCACACTAAAAAATGTTTTGAAAGGCATTGCCCGTGTTGATGATCCGTTTGGCGCGCGTTGGAGCGCGTAAGCAACCCCACTACCGCGTCGTTGTTATCGAAAAGGATCGTGCCCGTAATGGCCGCTCCGTTGAAGTGGTGGGCACCTATAATCCGCGCACGAACCCTGCGACTGTTGATTTGAAGCGCGACCGTATCGAGTACTGGACCAGCAATGGGGCGCAGTTGTCGGAGCGCGTTGGAAAGCTTCTGGCTCAGAAGCCGGCAGAAGCAGCCGCTGCGGCTTAAGTCACCTGGTTATCGCTAACTTTGGGAACGTCGTAATGGTTCCCAAAGATAGCTAACAGAATAGATTCTATGTAGTGTGTCTTGCACACCATTTCACGTAAACTCCTTGGTATTGCAGAGTTAAGCATCTGACCTTGCAAAGCAGCAGGCCCGGCCTGATCGCCGGACTGTCTGCGACCGGTGTTTCGCTCGTATTGGCCTTCCTAGAAGATCTCGCTGTAGACGAGACTAAGGGAAAGGCTTGAGCGTTTCTTCGTGACTCCCGAATCCGAAGGTGTGTGTGATGACCCAGGCGACGCAAATTCCTGCAGTGGATAATCCTGTAAAGAACATGACAGACCTTGTAACAGAGATCGCTCGTGCCTTGGTCGATGACCCTGCCAATGTCTCAGTCGAGGCGATTGCAGAGGGCGATTCTACTGTCATTCGATTGCGCGTCGCGCAAAGCGACGTTGGCAAAGTGATTGGGAAGCAGGGTCGCACAGCGCGATCGATGCGTACCATTCTCAGCGCAGCGAGTATGAAGCTGAAGCATCGGTTCTCGCTGGACATTGTGGAACAGGGCGAGCCGCCTGCGGCTTCGAGCTGACCTCGCTGGCAGGCTACGTCTGGGGCATGATCTCCTTGATATCTCGATGATGAATTCGCTTGATTGCTTGTCGGTGAGTTTTGCGAGTTCTGCGAATTCTGCCTTATGACGCACAGCACTCCAGCCTGGGTTGTACTGGCACATCTGCTTCGGCCGCAGGGTCGCAGGGGCGAGGTGCTGGCGGAGCTGTTTACGGATTTTCCCGAACGCTTTGAGGACCAGAGGCGCGTGTTTCTGGCTGCGCCCGGTTTTACGGGTGAAGCGGCGGATGCTCGCTCCGCTGAGGTTGTCGCCTTCTGGATGCCAGTGGGAAAGAATCAGGGGCGTGTGGTGCTGCAGTTTACCGGCATCAACACGATCTCGGACGCCGAGTCGATTGCGGGACAGGATGTGCTGGTTCCCCGCGAGGAACGGGTGCCGCTGGATGACGAGTCGGTTTATATCAGTGAGCTGATCGGGTGCACTGTCTATGACGGGCCGCTGCGTGTGGGCGTCGTCGAAGACGTGCAGTTCGCGATGACCGCGGATGGGGGACGACGACTTGAAGACGCTGCTCCACTGCTGGCGATCAAGTCGCTTGAGGGGGATGAGATCCTTATTCCGTTTGCGAAGGCGTTCCTGGTGGCGGTGGATACAGAGGCGAGACGTATCGACATGACGCTGCCCAAGGGTTTGGTTGAGGTCAATCGGCTCGCGGGTGGTGGGGGCGCGGACAGCGAAGATCAGAAGCGATAGGCCAGCCCCATGGAGACAATGGGGAAGACGGGATAGTGCTTTAGATCTTCGTTGAGGATTTGGATCTCCTGCTTCAGGAACTTCTGCGCGTCGGCGTTTTGTGAGAAGTTGACGCAGCCGTTGGTGACACATGCGGTCCCGTTGAGGGCGACGTTGATTTGAGCAGCGCCAGTGTAGGCGACACCGACTTCGACAGGAAGCGACAGATGTCCGCCGCGACGAGGAAGCAGGTTGCCGTAACCGATCAGCAGCAAGGGGGAAAAGGTGCGCGGATAGATGACCTTGGATGTGCCGCTGACTGGATCATCGACACTATTGAGGAAGGTCTGGGTACCAAGCACGAAGGTTTGACCGGGGCCTACGAATGCTGGTGCTGACATGCCGCTCTTGAAGTACAGGAAACCCGGGCTGATGTGGAACCCACCCACGAACCAGTCCAGAGTAGTCTGGCTGGATTGCAGGCGCAGCCTGGCATCGTAGTTGACTCCGTCGATGCTGAAGGGATCGGTGAATGCGAAGAAGTTGAAGCCGGAACGGAGATTGATGCGGCCTGCAAGCGGAGTGGCGATTTCGATTCCCATCCCGAGCGTGCTGGCTCTAAAGCCGACTGCGTAGGAGCGAAAGGGCCTAAGGTCGGGCCAAATCGTTGGTGCGCGCTGGGTGGGAACCGGGCGAACATATCCGCCTTCGGCGGGAGACTCTGCGGTTGATGGTGCGGCTTCGGGGACCAGGACGAGGTTGTCGGGCTTGGCCAGATTGAGCGATGCAGATTTTATGAGGCTGTCGGGCTGTGGTTTCTGGACTGTGGAGGAGTTCGCAGGCGACGAGCTGCTGAGTGCCGCTGGGCCGGTCAGCGTGGGGCATGCGGTGGGCGGTGGTACGTATGGAACGTAGGGGCCGTAAACATCCCCAGGACGCACAACGTACACCGGCGTGGGGCATGCGGTGGGCAGAGCGTCGGTGCCAGCACCTTGTATTGTGGGCGCCTTCTGGGCCGGTCCTGCGTTGGACACGTAAGGGCCAGCGGCCGGCTGAGCGGGCTGCGTTTCAACTGGAGGCGTCTGCGTTTGGGCTTTGACCTGCGGAGGTGCGGTGGATTTAGCTGCACCGTCGGGCTGCTGCGCCGTGGAAATGGAGCAGAGCAATGCCAGCGGCATCATTAGTTTGGCGGCGCGTTTTATTGGAAGCATAACGAAGCCTTTTCCATTCGCTGTGACGCCCCGGAGACAGTGCCTAAAGGGTAGAGCATCCGAGTACGATTTTCAGCGAAATTGATTGGCTCGGCCCTACAACTTCCAAGTGATAAGGTGCAATCAGCAGGGTCATTAATAACTAGCTATACAGTAATCGTTAAGTGGTTATGCGGTAATCACATCCATGCGCTTCGACATCATTACGATCTTCCCGGATTTCTTCCGGGGCCCCTTCGACTACGGAATACTGAAGCGCGCCCGCACGGCCGGGCTGGTCGATATCGCCACGCACGACCTGCGCGGCTTTACGCACGACCGCCATCGAACGGTGGATGACAGACCGTTTGGCGGAGGCGAGGGGATGGTGCTGAAGGCGCAGCCGATCTACGATGCGGTGCAGTCGCTCGAGATTGCGCCGAAGGCCGAACGGCAGAGGCAGAAGGAGACAGTGATTCTTCTGTCGGCGCAGGGACAGCCCTTCAGCCAGGCGATGGCGCAGGAGCTGGCGGCGACCGAGCGAGTGGTCATCATCTGCGGACGATACGAAGGGGTGGATGAGCGGGTGAATGAGCTGCTGTGCGACCGTGAGATTTCGATTGGGGATTATGTTTTGTCGGGTGGCGAGCTGGCGGCGGCGGTAATCGTCGATACGGTGGTCCGGCTGTTGCCGGGAGCGCTGGGGAATCCTGACTCTTCGCGCTTTGAGAGCTTTGGTGCTGAGGATGTGGCGGAGGATGCTGTCTCGGCGGATGGACCGCCGCGCTCGACGTATGGAGCGGGAGGGTTGCTGGACTATCCGCACTACACGCGGCCGGCGGAGTTTATGGGAGTGCCGATTCCGGAGGCGCTGGCGGGTGGGAACCATGAGACGGTTCGGCGATGGCGGCGGAGAATGGCGCTGAAGAAGACGCTGGAGAACCGGCCTGATCTGCTGGAAAAGATTGACATCAGCGAGGAGGACCGGGAGATCCTGGCGGAGCTTGGGTGGCAGGGCGATTTGGGAGCTATTTGATGAAGCTATGTCCTGCCGGACGGGCCCACTGCGCGTGGCGCGGCCACTTCGTGGCGTGTATACCTTGTCTCGCATGGATGATCTTTGGTGGTCCTCCCGTGGTCGGGATCCTAGTTTCGTGCTGGTTTCAGGCCCGTTAAGCGCCGATTTGGTGTACACTGGAAGACGAGTCCAACATAGGAAAGTTGTGTCATGTCCATTCATCCGATTATGCAGAAGCTGGCCGCCAAGTTAGAGCGGACTGATCTACCTGAGTTCGCCCCCGGCGACACCGTTCGTGTACAAGTCAAGATTCGTGAAGGCGAGAAAGAGCGTCTGCAGGCGTTTGAGGGCATGGTGATTGCCTGCCGCAAGGGCGCGCAGGGTTCCTTTACCGTTCGCAAGATGAGCTTCGGCCAGGGCGTCGAGCGCATCTTCCCCTATAACTCGAAGGTTGTCGATAAGGTCGAGAAGGTTCGGTCGTACGAGGTTCGCCGTTCGAAGCTGTTTTACCTGCGCGGCCTGCGCGGCAAGGCTGCCCGTCTGCGCGAGGTCGAACGCGCCGCTACCACCTAGAATTTCCTTCCCTGTTTTCCACCACAGCCACGACTTCGGTCGTGGCTTCGTTTTGCATGGGAGTTATACACTCGTCTCTGACGGGCATGGTTCTTCTCTCAAAACGCGCACTCAAGAAAAAGGTTACAGCAGCAACAGCCAAACAGCGCATGTTGAAGTTGCTGGTCTGCAGCGACGCGCCGGAACAGGCGCTCCGGTATCACGGCTTTCAGAGAATCGCCGGCGTCGATGAGGTAGGGCGCGGCGCGCTCTTTGGCCCCGTCGTTGCGGCTGCGGTGATCCTGCCTGAGTGTATCGACGAGCTTGCCGCTGCTGGCCTCAAGGACTCCAAGCAACTGACGCGCGAGGAGCGCGAGGGCCTCGACATACAGATTCGCAGCATGGCGCTTGCGTTCAGTGTCGCCGAGGTCGACGCTGAAACGATCGACCGCGTGAATATCTACCAGGCCTCGCGAATGGCGATGCTTGCAGCAGTGCAGGGCCTGACGATGGAGCCCGACCATCTGCTGATCGATGCGATGCGGCTTGACCACCCGTGCAGACAGACGAAGCTGATCTACGGAGACGCGCTGAGTCTTTCGATTGCGGCGGCTTCGGTGGTGGCGAAGGTGCATCGGGATGCGTTGATGCGGGAGCTGGACGCGCTACACCCCGGCTATGGCCTGGCCTCGCATAAAGGCTACGCAACGCCGGCGCACAGACGAGCATTGGCTGAGATCGGCCCCTGCGCGCTGCATCGCAGAAGCTTTGCGCCCGTGCGTGGAGTCGATCCCGACGCTGAGATGGACCAGATCTCGGCGGAGCTGCTGTTTGAGGATGCGGACCTGGAGGATGCAGTCCTGGAGGACGCGGAGTGGGCCTGAAGTTGATGTGCGTGACGGCGCATCCCGACGATGAGTGTTTTGCCTTTGGTGGAGCGTTGGCGCTGGCGGCGGAGCGCGGGATTGAGACGTATGTGATTTGCCTGACGGATGGACAGGCTGCGTCGAACCGGGGCGATGCGCCGAGTGGTGAAGCCTTGGGGGCGATGCGGCGGGAGGAGTTTCGGCGCTCGTGCGAGGTGCTGGGTGTGACGCAGCATGAGCTGATGGATTATCACGACGGGCGGCTGGAGTTTGTCGACTTCCCTGTTGCAGCGGGACGGCTGGTGGAGCGGATGCGGCGATTCAAGCCGGATGTGGTGATGACATTTGGCGGCGACGGCGGACTCAATACGCACGCGGACCACATGATGGCTTCGATGTTGACGACGGCAGCGTTTCACTGGGCCGGTCGAGAGAAGCGGTATCCGGATGCTGGTAGCCCGCACAAGGCGCAGCGGCTGTATTATGTGACGGCGAACGTTCCTATTCCAGATAGACCGGCTCCGATGATGATGCCTTGGACGGTGACGCTGGATATTCGTTCGGTGCGGGAACGGAAGACCGAGGCGTTCCGGCAGCATGTCTCTCAGGCTCCGCTGATGGAGAGGACTAAGGGATTCTTCGAGCGATATGGCGCTGAGGAGTTTTATGCGCTGGCGGCTGCGGCGGAACCGCAGGCTGCGCGGCAGGAGACAGATCTGTTCGAAGGTCTTGCCGAGTGAAGTTGCAGGCGTTTCCGGCACTGCGCAGTTCTTCCTGGTGGAGTTCGTCGTCCAATCGAAGCTCTTTCACGGCACTCGCTGGAGCGTGGATGAACCACGGGTTCGCTCTGTAGACTTGGAGCAGGTGAGGCTGCGATGGACCGAAACGACATGGAGACGGCAGTTGATCCGATCGCGTTGTTTCGAGCGTGGATGAAGGCTGCCGAGGCGAGTGAGCCGAACGATGCCAGCGCGGTGGCGTTGGCAACCGCTACGCGAGACGGAGCGCCGAGCGTGCGGATGGTGCTGATGAAGCGGGCGGATGAGCGGGGGTTCTGTTTCTATACGAATGCGGAGAGTCAGAAGGGTTTGGAGTTGGCTGAGAATCCGCGGGCGGCGATGTGCTTTCACTGGAAGTCGCTGCGGCGGCAGGTGCGAGTTTCGGGAGTCGTGTCGGAGCTGTCGGCGGAAGAGGCGGATGATTATTTTGAGAGTCGATCGAGATTGAGTCAGCTTGGAGCGGTGGCTTCGCAGCAGAGCCGGGTGCTGGCGGGACGGGAGATACTGGAGGCTCGGGTGAAGGAGTTGGAGAAGGTGTTTCCCGACAAGATTCCGCGGCCTGCTTATTGGAAAGGGTATCTGCTGCGGCCGGAGCGGATTGAGTTCTGGAGGAGCGGCGAGGGGCGGATGCATGATCGGTTTTTGTTTTTAAGGGGCGAGGATGGGTGGCGGAAGGAACGGCTGTACCCCTAGTTCTCAGGTTTGGAGCCAGAGTTTGGGGAGCGCGCCGGATGCGCCGGAGAGCGGGTCAGAAGCTGGGAAGCGGATGTGGCGCATGCGTTCGAGGACTTCGGGGGTGGGGGCGGCGCGGCAGATGTCCCAGTGTTCGTTCGCGGGGTAGGCGCCGATGACGAGGAAGTCGTCGGAGGCTTTGATGCGGCAGTGACCGGTGCCGGTGGGGAGTACGAGAACATCGCCTGCGTGCACGGTGACCGGTTCGCCCCCTTCGCCGCCGAGGATGAGGTCTGCGTTGCCGTCGGCGAAGCCCAGGACTTCGTGCGCGGTGGAGTGGTAGTGGTGGAAGTCATAGACGCCATTGCGCCATTGCGGGGGCCAGCCGCTGGTGGTGAAGAGGCGCTCCATTTTGTCCGCGAGATCGTTGCTGGTCGGAAGGGCGTTGCGGTAGAGGAGGACCGGAAGCGGACTGTTGGGCATCCAGCCGTTGGGTTTCAGATGGAGTTGCTGCGGCGTGGCTGCCGAAGGAGTTTCCAATTTAGCGGCCAAGGCTTTGCTTCCTCCTATGCTCGCGGCTAGGATACCGGCGGTGAAGTGTCTGCGGTCGATTGGCTTCATTCTGATTGGATGCCTGCCATGGGCTCAGCGGAGCTGGAACTCTGGGCTGCCCATGACGAGGGCGGTGAGAAGATTGAGGGTCTCGGTGGAATTCGCTGCGGGGAGGCCGGCGATTTGTTTGCGAATGAGCTGGTTGGTCTGGGCGGAGACGTCGCCGCCGATCAAGGATGACTCGAGGACGTGGAGGGCGATGTCCTGGCCGGTTGCGTTGGGTGGCGGCTGGTTGGGGAGGCTGGTGTTTATTTCGGTGGTGAGAATCGCTTCGGAGTATTTGGCATGCGGAGTGTTCGCGGTGGCGGTCTGGTTTCCGGCAGGGGTGGCGGGTTGCGCCATGAGGCCGAGAGCGAGTACGTGAGCGGAGTCGAACTTCTGGTTGGCGAATTTATTGCCGGTGAGAGTGTAGGCGAAGTTGAGGCGGTCGACGAGTGCTGTCGAGTTCATCCAGTGGTCGGCAGTGATGTAGTAGCCGGTGGGCGGAAGCGCGTAGTAGAGACGCATGCCCATGGTGTTGAGGGTGTTCATGAGTGCGCCGGGGTTTGCGGGGTCGGTCGCGGTGGTGCGGAAGGCGGAGGCGACGAACTCCATTGGAGTTTTCACTTTGTTGCGGAAGTATTTTTTGGAATTGAACTCGGGCGACTGTACGAGTGTGAGGAGAATGGCTTTGATATCGCCGTCGCTGGCGAGGTAGGTGGCGGCCATGCGGTCGACGAGGGCTGGTGGCGGGTCGTCGGCTACGAAGCGCTGGGCTAATTTGTAACTGATGAAGTGCGCGGTGTGCGGATCGGCGGCGAGGATAGTGAGGGCTTCGAGGCCCTCGTGCGTCGCAGCCTGTCCAGCTGCGGGTGAGTTCGGTGGGAGGCTGGGGTCTGAGGCGATGGTGTGGCCGAGCCACTGCTTGGGGCCAGGTTCGTGTTTTTTTGGATCGAAGGTGAAGGGGCCGCCCTGGTTGGGACGGTCGACGGTCCAGCCGGTGAGGATGGAGGAGAGGGCGGTAACGTCGGCCTGAGTGTAGCCACCGTCGACGCCTAGGGTGTGGAGCTCCATCACTTCCCTGCCGTAGTTCTCGTTGAGGCCCCGATTGCCTCGCTTGGAGTTGGGGTTGGCGGGGTTGACGCCGTTGGCGATGGAGTCGGGGCCTATCGACAGCCAGTTGTCGAGGTAGATCATCATGGCCGGGCTGGTGGCGGTGGCGAGGAGGAGCTCGCGGAACTTGCCGAGGGAGTGTTTGCGGATGGCGTCGCGCTCGTAGCTGGTGGTGTACCACTGGTCGGAGTCTTTGCCGATGTAGATGTTGAAGTGATTGAACCAGAAGTCGGTCATGACCTCCTGGAGCTGGCGCTCGGAGAGGATGGCGCGGAGGATCTTTGCCTGGGAGAGTTCGTTGATGATCTGGTAGGAGGCGCCGATGTTGGCGGCCATGCCGTTGAATATCTCGCGCTCGCGGGGATTGAAGTCATTGATGAGGAGATTTTTCTGGTCCCCTGCTACGTAGGTGGTGAAGGCGATGCGGTCGGGCACGGGGAGCTTGATGAGTGCGGCCATGCGCTGGTTTTTCGGCAGGGTGAAGAGGTCTCCTGCGATGCGCGCGGCTGTGGCCTGATCGGTTTTCTTTAGTGCGGCAGCTTCCGCTTCGGTGGGTGGGGTGATGCTGGGCTGGCCGTTGGCGTTGATCTTTTTGGTGTCGAGATCGGTGTTGTATTTGTAAGCCTGCACCTCATACATGGCGGCTAGGTTGGGGTCGGCGGGGTAGGGGCGTTTGCCCTCGGCTATCTGCTGGATCGCTCCTCGGTCGGGGAAGACGAGGAGCGCCTGGTCGGGCTGCATGTTGAGGGTGGGATAGTCGTTGAGGCGCTTGTCGAGAGTTGGGTCGGGGATGCTTGCGGGGTTGAGCTGCTGCTCGAACCATTTCTCCGGGGTGATGGCGAGGACCTGTTCGAGGTCGCCGGGGCGGGGGCCGAAGGTGAAGCGGTTGAGGAGTTGCTGGGCCCGCTCCTGTGGGTTGAGAGGGATGAGCGGGGCGGGTTTGGCTGCGGCGGGTGGTTTGGGTTTTGCGGTGGCTTTTTTCTGGGCGTGCAGCGGCGCGGCGATAAGGAGCGGCAGAGTCAGGATCAGAGTCGGGGCGAATTTACGCATAGGGCGCCTCTGTTGGCTTACGTTGGCTTAGACCGGAGCTGGGTGAGCAAGTTGCGCTTGACCATCGAGTGGGGGTACCCCCCTATTGCCCGCGCGTAAATATCCTGCAATCAACGATTTACGCGGCGTCAGTGTCGGCAAAATATTCATAACAAAGGAGTTGCGTCCAAAATATAGTCTCTAAAGGGGTTAGCCCTGGAGGGAAGCTATCTCCCTGCGGGGCTTGCTTGTTTTTTCTCTGCTGTTTTAAGTATAGCGGCTTGAGCGTAACTAAACTTCAAACTCTATGTCCTTTTGTTTGAAGGGTTTAGATGGTTTTGGGACTTGACATGCGATTTTTGGGCGGAATTTGCAGAAAAAAATTTAGGCCATACCAGAAGATGAGAACGGCTACCCTGTACAGCCCCTTTTTTTCCAGTCAGTTTCTCAGTGGCCCATCGCGTTTTGCTTTCCGCCCGTAAGTTTTTGAGAAGCGTTACTGGTCGAGGCCACCGATGCGTCGGATTTCGCTTTACGGCTTAGTGGGTCATGCGGAAGCAACTCGACAACTCTGTCTGTGCCGGGCACGTAGACGGCTTCAAGATTCCGATGGCCTTCGGAGTCGAGAAAGGTCAGGCTTCCGTTCGATCCCAAGGATTTATTCTCTTCAGGGCGTACCGCAAAGAACCTCTCCCCTCCTTCCTTCACATTACGGATGGAGAGAGACCAGTCGGATAGTCGAGTGAACTGGTAGGTTCCTGCGGGATAGGATTGACTTCCAGCAGAGAAGGCAAATGGGGTTGTGACGATGATAGCCTGGGCTGTGGCAGTTTGTGCCCCCAGGGCGAGCATGCCGCCTATGGCGATGGCTCCGAGAATCAACTTGGCGAGGGTGGAAATAAATCTTTCACAAATCATGGGGTGCTCCTCGATGCGCAGCGAATTGATGCCTGCGCAATAACTCGATTTCAGCACTGAGCATCGAGGCGTGCGATAAAGATTGGTTAAGCTGGGTTAAGTTTTGTAAGTGTCGCAACGCGCTGAAAATATTGACTTCTTCTACGCGGATTTGAGAGTCGTTGTCGCCTTTTTGCTGCGTTTGATGAGGGCGTATGCGACGCGGGCCAGGAGGAGAATGGTTAGGAGGATGGTGTCGAACGCGGGGGAGTAGTTGCCTTTCTTGACGAGCCACCAGTAGTGGATGATGCCGGCGATGGCGGCGACGTAGATGAGGCGGTGGAGGCGCTGCCAGTTTTTTCCTCCCATGGCGCGCAGGACGAAGGTTGGTGAGGTGACGGCGAGGGCGAGGAGGAGGATCCAGGCGAAGAGGCCTACCTGGATGAAGCGGCGCTTGAGGGCGTCATCGACCATGCGGGGCCAGATGATCTTCCACTGGGTGACGAGTTCGCCGGAGTGGCCGGCGCGGAGGCCTGCGAGGGCGGTGGTGATGTCGTATCCGGAGAAGAGGAAGATGTAGGTGGAGAGATGGAGCGTCGCGTAGAAGAAGGCGTAGAGGCCGAGCATGCGGCGGAAGCGGATGAGAGAGGCTAGCGATGGGGAGAGGCGGCGGATGGGAGTGATGGCGAGCGTGGCGAAGAGGAAGTTGAGGGTCCAGTCGCCGGTGAAGTGGGTGATGAAGTTGATGGGGTCGGGGTAGTTGGCGAGCGCGTTTGAGGTGAACAGATGCAGGAGCCAGGCGAAGGGGGCGAGGCAGAGCAGGTGGAGGAGAGTCTTCAGGAGGATGATGGCGCGCTTGGACATTGGCCTGTAGTTTAGCGCGACCACATGTCGAGGTGCGGGTTAGAGGGATCAACTGAAATATGGAGAAAGTAGTGGCACTATGAGCGAACCGCAGGTCCTTCGACTACGTCTCTCGCGATGAGAGCGCGAGAAACTCCGCTCAGGATGACAATTTCTATATCAAACAATCGCTTAGGCTCAAGCCATGTCGATACGCCCTAGAGGGACCTGTGCGCCATCTCAGCGGCCATCTCCCTTCCAACGCCCTGGAAATCTCCCTGCAGCTCCCGAGCACGCGCGAGAGCTGCCTGGACGTTAGGAAGCACATTTTCCCGCCCTACGATATCGAGGAAATGGGAGCCGGAGATGAGCCGCCATGGTTGATCTCGTGCGCCGCAGAGCAGAAGCGTCTTCCCTGCTTTGCGCAGGCGGCCGGAGAAGTGCTCGATGGCGTGAATGCCGGTCGCGTCGAGGGCGGTCATGTTGCGAAGCCGCAGGATCACGATCTCCCCGAATTGATTCAGGTCCCTGGTCTCCTCGATGAGCTTTTCGGTTGTGCCGAAGAGGAAGGGGCCGTGGATGCGAAGGATGGTGACGGTGGAGGGGATATCCTTGTCCTGGAGGATGTGGGCCTGGCCGTCGGCGAGGTACTCGGGCGTGACGGGGGCTACGGTGGTGGTTTCGGCGATGCGGTAGATGTAGAGGAGCGCGGCGAGCGCCATGCCGACTCCGACGGCTACGGTGAGGTCGGCGAGTACGGTGAGGGCGAAGGTGGTGATCCAGACGGCGATGTCGGTTTTGGAGAGGCGGAGGATAGTGGCGATCTCGCGCCACTCGCCCATGTTGTAGGCGACAACGAACAAGACGGCGGCTAGAGTCGCCAGAGGAACGAAGCGGGCTAGTGGGGCTGCTACGAGAAGGATGGCGAGGAGCGTGAGGGCGTGGACCATTCCGGCGACGGGGGTGAGGGCGCCGGAGCGGATGTTAGTGGCGGTGCGGGCGATGGCGCCGGTGGCGGGGATGCCTCCGAAGAGAGGCGAGGCGATGTTGGCTACTCCCTGGGCTACGAGTTCTATGTTCGAGTTGTGGCGATCGCCGCTCATGCCGTCGGCGACGACGGCGGAGAGCAGGCTTTCGACTGCGGCGAGAAGAGCGACAGTGAAGGCGGAGGGTAAGAGCGGGAGGATGTGTTCCGCGCGGAAGTTGGGTAGGGTGAAGTGGGGAAAGCCTTGCGGGATGCCGCCGAATTTGCTGCCGATCGTCTCGATGGGCAAGTGGAAGACGGCGACGGCAGCGGTTGATAGCAGAAGCGCGACGATCGAGCCGGGGAGGCGTTTGGTGATTCGCGGCCAGAGGAGGATGATCGCTAGCGATGTTGCGGCGACGGCTACGGTTTGCCATCGCACAGTGCTGGCGTAGTCGAGCAGCATCCTGATGCGGAGGAGGAATTCGCTGGGGACTGGCGGAGTGGTGAGGCCGAGGAAGTCCTTGATCTGGGTCGAGGCGATGAGGAGGGCGATGCCGTTGGTGAATCCTATGGTGACGGGACGGGGGATGAACTTGACGGCGGCGCCGAGGCCGGTAAAGCCCATGATGAGGAGCAGAACGCCGGCCATCACTCCTACGAGGGCTAGTCCGGCTACGCCGAACTTCACGACGATGCCTGCGACGATGACAACGAAGGCGCCGGTGGGGCCGCCGATCTGGGTGCGTGATCCGCCTAGCGCAGAGATTAAGAATCCGGCGACCACGGCGGTGTATAAGCCGGCTTGCGGAGGTACGCCGGAGGCAATGGCGAAGGCCATCGCGAGGGGGAGTGCGACCAGGCCTACCGTCAATCCGGCGACGAGATCGTGCGAGAATTTTCTGGCGGTGTAGCCTTGCAGGCACTCGATGGAGCGCGGGACCCATTGCGGAGAGACGGTCATTGAACCGTCTCCTTCGGCTTTTCCATCTCGTCGAGCATCTCCAGAGCCTCTTTGAGGTGGGTGTGGAAGTAGGTTCGCATGAGATTCAGCACCTGGATGATGATGGGATCGCGAACCGAGTAGAAGACCTGGTTGCCGGACTTGCGGGTGGAGACGAGCTGCTTTGCGCGGAGGACGGCGAGGTGCTGCGAGACGTTGGCCTGCTCCAGCACGAGCTTTTCGATCAGGGCTCCGGCGGAGAGCTCTCCGTCTCTCAGGAACTCGAGGATGGCGATGCGGGTTGGATGGGCCAGGGCCTGGAAGATGTCGGCTTTGAAGCGGCGGAGCTGATCCTGCATGGGTTCCTCCAATGCAAGAATATTACAATATTCGAATATTGCGGCTACAACTAACGGGTAGCCTGCTATTCGTTACAAGAAGAATTCTTTCGTTTTCATTGATAACAAATAGCTTCTACGCGGATTTGAGAGTCGCTGTCGCCTTTTTGCTGCGTTTGATGAGGGTGTAGGCGACGCGGGCGAGGAGCAGGATGGTGAGGGCGATAGTGTCGAACGCGGGGGAGTAGTTGCCCTTCCTGACGAACCACCAGTAGTGAATGATGCTGGCGATGGCGGCGACGTAGATGAGGCGGTGGAGGCGCTGCCAGTTTTTTCCGCCCATGGCGCGGAGGATGGAGGTTGGCGAGGTGACGGCGAGGGCGAGAGGGAGGAACCAGGCGACGAGACCGATCTGGATGTAGCGGCGCTTGAGCGCGTCGTCGACCATGCGGGGCCAGACGATCTTCCATTGGGTGACGAGTTCGCCGGGATGGCCGGCGCATAGGCCGGCGAGGGCGGTGGTGATGTCGTAGCCGGAGAAGAGGAAGATGTAGGTGGAGAGATGGAGCGTCGCGTAGAAGAGGGCGTAGAGGCCGAGCATGCGGCGGAAGCGGATGAGGAAGGATAGCTTCGGCGCGAGGCGGCGGATGGGTGTAACGGCGAGGCAGGCGAAGAGGACGTAGAGGGTCCAGTCGCCGGTGAAGTGCGTGATGTAGTTGATGGGGTCGGGGTAGTTGGCGAGCGCGCTTGAGGTGAACAGATGCAG
>Ga0210410_10002367_pt1 | contig 16920 bp, 9 predicted proteins | sample IncBWC4MmetaG_FD_161058 | JGI IMG/M metagenome (GOLD analysis project Ga0210410, IMG submission 161058) | Forest soil microbial communities from Barre Woods Harvard Forest LTER site, Petersham, Massachusetts, United States - Inc-BW-C-4-M | ecosystem: Environmental > Terrestrial > Soil >... | reverse complement strand
GGCTCCAACGCGTCATTCGCCGGGTGGCAGAGCGCGCCAGGAGAAAACAAGTGACGCACCCGCTGAACCTGAACAAAAAGTTGTGAACAAATTACCGGGATCCCTTCAAAGCTGAGAATCTTCTGTCGTTCCACTAGGCCGGTATCGTTCTAAGTTGGGCTTCCCGGCGCGAGACGACAAAGAGATCCGTACTCAGCTCAATCAGTCGCGAATATCTTTGTCGCACTGAATCATCTGTTCTAAATAACATGCCTCCGTCAACATGCCCCAAAACGGGCGTGTTGGGCGGCTGCGGTGCAACGGTCCACCTCTCCTATCAAGTACGTAGTTTTACGAATGCAATAGCCCATGACATTTCAATGGATTACAGAATTTCCCCGCGAAGAAAGAGATGTCTGCTTGGACAGTCTATTGCAGGGTGATATCGAAGGATCTTGCGGCCGGAGAATGGCCAAACGCAGCCACCGAGATATTCGGGGCCGTGCCAAACGAGTGGGCCCGCTCGGTGAATTTTGCAAATGCCTCAATCAAAAACCGCGAAACAGCCTGGATTCGCCCAGTCCAAGGACCCCCGTGCGAACTTCCACCGAATCGAAAGACGAGAATGGTGGTTGTGGACCGTTGCAGCGATCATCACCCTTCTTCTAGCCGCCGCGCTGGCCTCCTTTCTTCTCCCCGACGCGCACTCTCATCAAGACTATTACTCACTGACCGTCTTGCCGGAGGCCATGCGAGGGCTGGTCGGCCTAATTTTCCTCTTCGACCTCTACACCATTTATCAGTATCTTCTGATCCATCGAATCCGCCGTCAGCTCCTCGAACGCGAAGAACTTTTTCACCTGATCAGCGATAACGCCGCCGACATGATTGCCGTCGTGGATATGAATGGCAGGCGGATTTACAACAGTCTTTCGTATGAGCGAGTGTTGGGCTATTCCCCCAAGGAACTGCAAACATTTTCACCTTTCGAGCAAATTCACCCTGACGATCGTGAACGCGTCAAAAAGGCCGCCGCGGACGCTCAAATCTCAGGGATTGGAACGACCCTGGAATACCGGTTTGGCCATAAAAACGGTGAATGGCTCACGGTTGAATCAACATCGAGCGTTATTCGCGACGCTAAGGGTGAGCCGGAAAAACTGGTCATTGTGAACCGTGATATTTCCGAGCGCAAACGAGCGGAAGAGGCGCTGCGCCGGTCGGAGGCCGGATTTCGCTCCGTCGTCGAATACGCACCCTACGGAATTTATCGCGCCAGCCCCGCCGGCCGTTTTCTGCAAGTGAATCCGGCGCTGCAAAAAGTGCTCGGATATGAGTTGGCGGAAGATCTTCTTGCGAGAGATCTTTCAACCGAGATTTTTGGCCACTCTGGCGAATACCAGCGCCTTATCGAGACCCTCGCACGCTCGAAAGAAATCAAGGACATCGAATTGGAGTGGAAGCGGAAGGACGCCACCTTGATTACCGTGCGTTGCTCGGGCCGCCGCGTCGACGATGAAAACGGTGTTCCCGCGTACTTTGAAGTGTTCGCGGAAGACGTTACGGAAAAGCGTGTCCTCGAAAAACAGCTGCGCATGGCGCAGAAGATGGAGGCAGTTGGACGCCTCTCAGGAGGCATCGCCCACGATTTCAACAATCTTCTCAGTGTGATTATCGGGTACAGCAGAGTGCTCAAGCGGGAGTTAGGTGCAAACAATGTTCTCTTCGAGCACGCCCTGGAAATCGAAAAGGCGGGACAGCGCGCCGCTTCCCTAACAAAGCAATTGCTAGCCTTCAGCCGTCAGCAAGTGCTGACTCCTGCCATCCTCAACCTTAACACGCTCGTTTCCGACATGGAAAAAATGCTTCCCCAGTTGCTCGGTGAAGACATCGAAGTCTCGATGGTGTTGGATCCAGCGCTCGGGAATGTGAAAGCGGATCAGAGCCAGGTCGAACAAGTCATCATGAATCTGGCCGTTAACGCGCGTGACGCTATGCCCATGGGCGGCAAGCTGAAGATTGAAACCGCTAACGTGCAGCTAAACGAAGCGTACGCGCGAACACATCCCGGCTCTAAAGTCGGTAGCCACGTGGTCTTGGCAGTGACCGACACGGGCACGGGCATGGACGCCACAACCCTCACACATATTTTCGAACCCTTCTTTACCACCAAGGAGCGCGGCAAAGGCACTGGACTCGGACTCGCCACGGTGTATGGCATCGTCAAACAAAGCAATGGATATACCGGCGTGGAAAGCATCCTCGGAAAGGGCACGCGCTTTACAATTTGCCTCCCGCGTCACGCAGGTCAGCCCGCGGTCGAAGAGCAGGAGCCCGATTCGGCGGATCGAGCCGGCGGCTCCGAAACCGTTCTTCTGGTTGAAGACTCCGAACCCCTGCGAAAGCTTGCCAAAACTCTTCTCGATTCGGCGGGATTCCGCGTTTTTTCAGCAGAAAGCGGGGAAGACGCATTGAAAGTTTTTGCGCGCATCGACTGCGTCCTCGACCTCCTCTTGACCGACGTAGTTATGCCCGGTATGAACGGCCGCGTCCTCGCGGAACATTTGTTGCCCCGCCAGCCGGGCATGAAAGTGCTCTACATGTCCGGCTACACCGACAACTTCATCGCGGGGCACGGCGTTCTGGACCCGGGAACCTATCTTCTGCACAAGCCCTTCACAGAGGAGGTCCTTCTTCGCACAGTTCGCGAGGTACTCGATGGCGGGAAAAGGTCGGCCCTCGCGTCACCCGCTGTAAAGGATCATGTCGCAAGCGAGATCCACTCCAATCGTTAGGAGGAGTTCACGGTGGAAAAACTGTTGGTTGTGGACGATGATGAAGCTATTCGGCGCCTGATTCGTCTTGAGTGTGGCTCCGCGTTTGAAGTGATTGACTCCGGTGAGCCGCAACAAGGTTTGGCTCTCGCCCTCGAACACAAGCCCGACGCCATCTTGTTAGACCTTCGAATGCCCAATTATTCCGGCTATGAACTCCTTCAGACATTCACGGTCTTCAGCCACACTCAGAAAATTCCCGTGATTGTCGTCAGCGGCGAGGCTGGCGCGCATACCAGGGAATACTGCAAGAAACTCGGCGCTTTCGCATATTTCGAAAAACCGATTGACTTCGATGCGTTGCGAACCTGCCTTAGTCAACTCACAAAGGTCCGCCGCTTTACACCGCGATCCGAAGTGCGCGTGCGCTTGCGTGTTCCCCTTTTGCTACGCCACACGGACCGTCACGGTAATAAGACTGAAGAGCAAACGACAACGGAGAACGTGAGTCTCAGCGGCTTTTTGTGTACCTGCACCGCTGAGATGCCTTCCGGCTGTACTGTCGAAGTCTTTCTTACGAATCCGCAATCACACTATGTGGGCACAGCCAAGAATGTTCATTCGGATACTACGGCCGCTCCCCTCTGCCACTACGGATTCCGCTTTATTGAGAAAACCGGTCCCTGGGTGTTGGACTAGGCTTTGAGACGAACTTTTTCCATGGATGATCAGGTTGACATTCCTCTTCCACAAGGCCAGCTCCTCGCAGGTGCCCTTACGCCAGATTGTTCTTCGATTGTCCGCGTGCTCGTCGTTGACGACGAGAAAGTAGCCTCGAAGCTCATCGGCTTAATGCTGCGCCCGCCAGCATTCCGTTGCACTACGGCCGTTGACGGCGAAGAAGCCCTTGCAGCATTGCAGCGGGACCGATTCGATGCCGTAATTTCCGACCTCCAGATGCCCGGTATCAGTGGCCAGGAGCTACTCATCCAGGTCCGCCGCTCCTATCCTTACATCGCTTTCCTGGTCACCACGGGTGTGGACGACGTCGATGTGGGTGTGCAGGCCATGCGCTCCGGTGCGGACGACTATCTCATCAAACCTCTGAGGGAAACTGCCGTCCTTGCCAGTCTCGAGAGTGCTCTCCATAAGCGGCATCTCGAACGGCAAGTAGAAAACTACCGCCAGCACCTTGAAGAAATGGTGGCCGAGCGCACTAGCCAGCTGCGTGAAGCTCTCAAGCACGTGGAGCGCAGTTATGAAGACACCTTGCAATCGCTTGGCGTCGCAGTCGATCTCCGTGACAATGAAACGGCAGGTCACTCCCAGCGCGTTTGCCGTTACTCACTCGAGATTGCCCGAGCGATGGGGTGGTCCGAGAAACCATTGCTGAATCTCGCCAGAGGCGCGTATCTGCACGACATAGGGAAACTCGGAATCGCCGATGGCATTCTTCTCAAGCCCGGCCCCCTTACTGCCGACGAACGAAAACTCATGCAGCGGCACGTCCAGATCGGGTTCGACCTTGTCAAAGACATCGCTTTTCTTGCGAACGCAGCCGAAATCGTTCTTATGCATCATGAGCGTTACGATGGCGCCGGTTATCCGCGCGGCCTCAGAGGAGAAGAAATCCTTCTAGGCGCGCGGATCTTCGCCGTGGCGGATACACTCGATGCAATCACATCCGACAGGCCGTATCGTCGGGCCTCCTCGTTCGAGTCAGCACGCGAAACGATCCGCCAATGTTCCGGCAGCCAATTCGATCCACAGATAGTAGATGTGTTCCTGCGCATTCCTGCAGAAACTTGGCCGGCAATTGCAAAGGATCAGCGTCAAGCTGCCGCGCGGTCAGCCGAATTGCGCGGAAACAGAGACGGACTCGCTGCGAGTCCGGGTGCACCACTTGAGTGACGTTGCCAGGTCGACCTTCTGCCATCGGCGGGACAGCAACGCAAACTAGTCGGAAGGCGCACCAAAAGACCGGCCGGCAGCCGTTTTCCGCAATTCTCCAATTGATTCTAATTCCTCAAATGGAACTGATTTCCTTCTGACTCGGCACAGATTGCCACGGGCAGAACCAACTCACCTTTCTGCGTCTCCTTTGTAATCAATCTCTTATCTGTGGGGACTACCGATGGCAAGCAAGGATAAAGCAACCAATTGGTTTGGTTTCGGTCTTGCACAGTCATTGAGTCGGTGGAAAGAGCTTTCGTCGAGAAGGGCATGCAGTTGCCCCTGTAAAAATCGCAGGAGAGATAGGGTAGCCCTAGCTCGCAATCGACAAGGTTGTTCCAGCTTGACACCTCTGCATTGGACACCCTCTGGGATTCATTTGAGTCGCCGAGAAACATGACATGACCCAATGGGTGCGGACCGCCGCCCCAGCCTGTCGCGGTGAGAATTGTGGTCTCCCCCCGACGCGTTGCGTAATCAAGAATTCGCTTGCTGATGGTGCTGAAACAGATCCTGAACGCTTCAAAGATCAGATTGCCTTTTCACCGGTTGAACAGGAGAAGCTAATGCGCAAATTCAAATTTGGGAAAACATCGTTGGCGGCGTTCGTATTAGTTGCTCTTGTGGCGGGGTGCGGCCGAGAGCAATCCCGCAGTCCTGTGTCACCCACGGTGATCGCCACATCCCCCGCAAACGGCACCGGCGCTGTACTTCTCAATACCACTGTGACGGCAACTTTTAGTTCGGTGATGGCTCCCGCAACCATCAACACCTCAACTTTTACGTTGACGGGGCCTGGAGGGGCCGCAGTAGCCGGTACCGTAAGTTACTCAGGCACCACCGCTACGTTTGCGCCTACCGCTTCGCTCGCAGCTAACTCTGTATTCATTGGCACGATTACGACAGGGGCCACCGACCCAGGCGGCAACGCCCTGTCGGCGAATTTTGTGTGGAGCTTCACAACGGGTGCGCCAACGGTTATTTCCACGGTGCCGTTGGGCGGTGCCACGCTTGTGGCCGTTAATACCGTTGTCTCCGCTACGTTCAGCGAGCCGATGAATCCGCTCACGGTTACCAATGCCACGTTTACCGTGACTGGTCCGGGCGCAACTCCAGTGGCGGGAGTTGTTAGTTACTCGGGTTCCACGGCAACGTTTACACCGGCGGCGGTTCTTGCCAACAGCATATTATTTACGGCCACGATTACAACCGGAGTCAAGGATTCCGCGGGTGCGGCGCTGGCGGCGAACTTCGTGTGGACGTTCACGACCGCTCCGCCACCGACGGTTGTGTCTACGGTTCCTGCAAGTGGAGCCAGTCTTGTGCCTGTGAACACGCTCGTTTCCGCTACGTTCACCGAGGCTATGAACCCTGCAACCATCACTGGAGCAACGTTCCGGGTGACCGGACCAGGAGCCACTCCCGTGGCCGGCGCCGTTACATATTCCGGGAGTACAGCGACGTTTACGCCTACGGTGGATCTCGCCAACGGGACTCTATTTACGGCCACGATTACCACCGGAGCGAAAGATCCCACAGGTGCTCCACTCGCAGCCAATTATGTGTGGACCTTTACAACGGCTCCGCCACCGACGGTTGTGTCCACCGTTCCAGTAAATGGAGCCAACCCGGTGCCCGTCAACACGCTCGTTTCCGCTACGTTCAGCGGGCCCATGAATCCCGCCACCATTACCGGGACAACGTTCACCGTGACCGGACCAGGAGCCACTCCCGTGGCCGGGGCCGTTACCTACACAGGCAACACAGCGACGTTTACGCCGACGGCGATTTTGGCCAACAGCACTCTGTTCACGGCCACGATTACGACGGGAGCTAAAGATCCCACGGGTGCTCCACTCGCAGCCAATTATGTGTGGACCTTTACGACGGCTTCGCCACCGGCCGTGGTTCCTCCCACGGTACCGGCGAGCAACGCCGTCGGAGTCGCGGAGGGAGTAGTTCTTGCGGCCACGTTCAGCGTCCCGATGGATGGCACTACGATCAACACAACAACGTTTAAGTTGACGGGCCCGGGCACGACTCCGGTCACTGGATCGGTCAACTATTCAGGGTCCACCGCGACATTCACGCCAGCAGCACTTCTGGCCGTCTCCACCTTATATACCGCCACGATTACCACCGGGGCGAAAGATGTCACTGGCGCTCCGCTGGCAGCCAACTACGTCTGGACCTTTACTACCGCACCACCGCCCGCAGTGACTTCCACAGTTCCTGCAAACGGGGCCAGCAACGTACCGCTCAATCAGAAAATTTCCGCAACTTTCAATACCACAATGACTGCCTCCACGATTACGGCGGCGGGGACGTTCACGGTGGCAAAAACTACCGGTGGAACAGCGGTAGCCGGCGCGGTCATGTACGATTCCGCAAGTAACACGGCAATCTTTACGCCAACCGCTGCGCTCACGGCCAGTACTCAATATACAGCCACGATCACCACCGCCGCGCAAAGCGCACAAGGCAACGCGCTGCCAGCGAACTATGTTTGGAGTTTTACGACTGGCGTCGCGGCCAACGCAAGCGCACCAACGGTAACTTCCACGGATCCAGCCAACGCAGCGACCCTTGTGCCCCTCAATCACAAAGTCGCCGCGACGTTCAGCACGTTTATGGACCCGTCCACAATTTCCGCGGCCGGGACATTCACGGTAGCGGCGACGGTCGGGGGAGCGGCAGTACCGGGAAGTGTGTCTTACGCGGGCAAGACAGCAGTCTTCACACCAACGGCCAATCTGGCTGCGAGCACCCAATACACCGCCACAATTACCACCGCTGCCAAAGACCTCGCTGGCATCGCCATGGCGGCGAATTTCACGTGGAACTTTACGACGGGCATTGCCACCAACGTGGCCGGTCCGACGATTACGGTTGAGAACCCGGCGAGCGTGGCCACGAGCGTCTTCATCGACACAACGGTTAACGCCACCTTCAGCACGGCGATGGATCCCACGACGATCACCAACGCGACGTTCACACTGGCGGTTGCAGGGGTCGGCGGAGCCCCCGTGAGCGGAGCCGTTTCTTACGATTCGGCCAGCCAGATCGCAACCTTTGCGCCTTCGGCCAATCTCACGAGCAATACCCAATATACAGCCACGGTCTCAAACCTGGTTAAGGACCTCTCCGGCAATTCGTTGACAAGCGGGCCGGCGTCAACTCCGCCGGATCCGTGGAGTTTCACAACTGGCGCGACGACGGGTGCCGGAGGTCCGCCGACAATCAACCTTGGTTCAGCGGGCAGCTTCGCCGTGATGGCCACAGCCTCCATCAGCAGCACTGGGCCCGTCGTGATTAACGGAAACGTGGGGCTTGCTCCAGGCACCTCACAGGGCATTCCGCCAGCTCAAGTGAACGGCACCATGCACGTCAACGATCCCATCGTCACCCAGGCCCAAGCCGATCTGCTGGCCGCTTTCAACGACGCGACCAGCCGATCCACGAATGCCCAAACGTTGCCCGGAAATATGGGAGGGCTGACCTTTACCCCGGGTCTCTATGTCAATTCCACATCCGTCTTGATATCGGGAGCTGGGCCAAATAACAACGTAACTCTCGACGCTCAGGGCGATCCCAACGCGGTCTTCATCTTCAAGATGGGTTCCACACTTACCACTGGGACCAGTTCTCAGGTAATCCTGGCGGGCGGCGCCAAGGCCAGCCACGTCTTCTGGCAGGTGGACACTTCCGCAACGCTTGGCGTCACATCCATATTCAAAGGAAATGTGCTCGCCGCAACGAGCATCACGATCAATACCGGCGCAGCAGTGACTGGAAGCATGTTCGCCGGGGCCGCCGGGGGCGCCGGTTCGGCCACGGTGAACGCAAGCACGGTCACCGTGCCTGCGCCATAAGGCGGGAGTCATTCGAAGCGGACGCGCGAGAAACAGATGTACGGCTGCGAGGCGGGGTTCTTTGGCCCGCTTCGCAACCAGTGGGCACGATTCAGGAGGCGACGATGAAATTGGGAAAGCGCAGTATTCCCACAATAGCGATTGCTTTTTTTCTAGTGCCTACGCTTTTCGCGGACGACACCCCGAAGCCCGGTGACGCGCCCAAGAAGGACGCGTCTGCGACTCCCACCACGGCTCCTGGCGCCGCGGCCAAGCCCGCTGAAAAAGCGCCGCTCCCATTGCCGGCTGGTACGTCCGCCCAGGAGCACGCGGGTAAAGGTACGGGAAACCGTTCGGGGCGACACTCGCATCGCGCTGGAGCCCCCAGCGACTCCACACCAAAGGTCGAGCTCTTCATGGGCTATTCGTACTGGCGATCTGTGCCCGACAGCACCGGAAACCGCATTGACGGCATGAATGGCGGCAGCGCGTCCCTGGCCTATAATTTCAACAGACACGTTGGCTTGGTCGCCGATTTTGCGGGCTTCCGTATTGACTCACTCGAGTTCAGCAGCCCCGGCGCCGGTTTCAGCCCTTCTCGCAACGTCAATGCGCAAAGCACTGTTTTCACTGTCATGTTTGGTCCGCGTGTCTCCTTTCGCGACCACGGCAAATTCACTCCGTTCCTCCAGGTTCTCAGCGGAGTAGCGCACGCCGACGATGTCACCCTCGACGGCTGCAACGTACCAATCTATGCCTGCGTACCTCTCCCCAAGCAAATGGTGTTCACTATGACCGCCGGGGGAGGCGTGGATTACAGACTGAACCACCGTCTCGCCCTGCGCCTGTTTCAAGCGGAATTTCTACTCACTCGGTTTCAGGATCCTACCTCCTTCACTGGCGCTGACGGATGGCAGAGCAATGTCCGGCTCTCCACAGGGCTTGTGTTCCGCTTCGGGGGAAATCCCGCGCCTCCGCCGCCACCCCCCAATCATTCCCCAATCGCTTCCTGCTCGTCGGATAAGACGATGGTCTACGCCGGCTCCGGCGACTTCGTTGTTGTACGCGCGGACGCCAGCGATCCCGACAGCGATCCCCTAACGTATGACTGGAAAACAGACGGCGGCACCGTTGACGGCACCGGTCCTGAAGCAAGGTGGAACTCGGGCGGCACAAATCCCGGAACATACACAATAAAAGTGCGCGTGGATGATGGACGCGGCGGCTCTGCCGAATGCTCGTCGTCTATTCGCGTCGAGCTGCGGCCCAATCGGCCACCCTTGATGAGTTGCTCCGCGGACCGTAATTCTGTCGTGATTGGTGACACGGCGCAGATCACCGCATCGGCCAGCGATCCCGACAACGACCCCCTAACCTATACTTGGAGGTCCAGCGGCGGCCGGGTCCGCGGCAGGGATGCTTCCGTGAGATTCGAAACCGCGGGCTTGACCGCCGGGCACTACTCCGTGCAGGGTCATGTGGAAGATGGCCGCGGTGGCACTGCAGATTGCGAATTGGGTATCGAGGTCCAATCTCCACCGGAGATGGTTGAACTGGAAACCAGACTCTCGCTTCACAGTATTTACTTCCAAACGGCCCGGCCGACTGTGGCGAATCCTACCGGCGGGTTGGTCGGCAGCCAGGAGCAGATCCTCGTTAAGCTCTCAACCGACTTTAAACGCTACCTGACGTTCAGCCCGGATGCCCACTTGATCCTCGGCGGCCATGCGGACCAACGCGGCTCGGCGGCATACAACAAGGGTCTTACGGATCGCCGCGTGGCTCGCACCAAAGCATTCCTGGTCGAAAACGGCGTTCCCGCAGACCACATTGACACCCGCTCCTATGGGGAAGAAGACCAACTCACCGCCGAACAGACCAAGGAACAGATCGCGCAAAATCCCGACGTCACTCCCAGCGAGCGAAAACAAATGCTGGACAATCTGACGGTCATGGTTCTTGCCAACAACCGCCGCGTCGACGTCACCCTGAGCACCACCGGACAACAGTCCACTCGGCGATACCCGTTCAATGCCAGGGACTTCCTGGCACTAATCGATACCAGGGGCAAAGAACACGGCCGCGCGGCAAGTGCGGGACCAAGGAAGAAAGTGCAACAGTAGCGCGGCAACGTGGCGTCCGTCGAATAGTTGGCGGGTCCTCTCCGCCGAAGCATGCTCTGCGAATTCGCGCCGGAAGGTTAGCGGTTACCTGCGCGCTATCAACAGGCGGCACACAATCTGCGGATGGTCACGCCGCGAGCGGAAAGTCTTCCAAGTAATTGCGCCACTCCCGATGAAACCTCACGGTCGCCAGGGACAACTACTGCCCATTCAAGGTTTTCCTGGAACTCTTTATTGCGAATCTGCCACTGCCCGAAAGACGAAGATTTTAGCTCACCAATTTGGATGATGGCCCAGTGCCGCACCAACGCCAATGCGGTGGCATCGTCAGGTAATGGCCCGGACAGAATGAAGTGGTTGTTCCCATGCACGAGGATGCCAACCATCGAAGTTTAGCCCTCCAGGCGCGGATCGGGAACTGAGTAGCCAATTGCGAAATGGTAGACGACTTGTCCGAGCTCTGGGGACAGACTGAGATATCGATTCACTTCCTCATCAAAAAACGCCCCGATGCCTGTTGCTCGCAGTCCGAGCGCCTCGGAAGCAAGATACATTCGTTGACCAATCGCACCCGCCTCGAAATGCACATATCGATATCCACGATCGCCGTAACTCCGTGCAGCTTTCTCAAAATCACCGATCATGGAAAATGCCAGGCAAGCATTGCCGGCCAGGTCTTGTCCCAAGCTGAGAGCTGCCGCTACCAGGCGTTGGTCCCCTTCCTTGATTATCTCCAGCTCTGCTTGTTCCGGCCAATAGCGGTAAACACCTTGCGCCAAGCCTTCAACACGATGAACGTAAAGATACAAATGGACGAAACAAGCTGTCGCGAAATCGGCGAAGAGAGGCTCCTTTGTGCTCGAGAGGAGAGTCGCAAGTTGCGAGAGGGAGATCGACCCGTCCCCACCCTTGAAGTCAAGAGCGGAACGCCGCGTACGAACGACGTCGCCGAAGCTGCGGCTTGCGGAGACATTAGGCGGCAGGCCGATTTCGCCGCGGCCGGATGCCTCCGGCGTGCCAAAAGAGGCGATGATACCTTCCGTGTTGAGCTTTGTGGCAGTGTGAACTGTCTCGATCAGAGGATAGGGCACTTGGGCTTCCGACAGCCGGTTGGGCTGGCCACCAAACAAAACCGTCTCGACTTGATCCAGCGCCCTCAAGGGAATAGATGGGCCATGAAGCCCGACCATCAACATCGGCCACTCATCCTCACTGAGGAGACATACTTCCGCCACTCTATCGTCACAGAAATTACCAAGCGCAAAGCTCTCGCAACCTACAGATCGAGCAGCAAGGGCGAGTGACTGCCAGGCATGGCCAATGTCGTGTAAGCAGTAGCGATAGGCCCGGTTTTGGTATTTCCAGGCTTCGCGCCAGGCAATGCTGGTCAGAACGAAGACCAGCGTGGCAGAAGTGTCGACAAGATTCCTGCCGATATCTCCGATGGCGCGTTGTTCCGCCATGTGGGACGAGGGACGGTAATGATAGAGACCGTCGGCCCAGTCAACGAGGCCGTGGGTGGAGAAATGAAACTCGGTCGGGTGGAGGTTACCAGAAGAAGGATTCACGCGCAGTGCGTATGTATATCCGGTTGACGGTACTCGTTTGGACGCGCTAATCGAGGCCGAATAAAACATCAGCTGCGAAAGGAATCCGGCACCGTCCATGGCTGAAGTATTTCCTGTTTTGCCTTCGAGTACTTCAAGAGCTGAAATCTGCGGAGCTGGCGGGTCGGCCGGCAAATCGAGGATGGGTACGCCCTCATAATGTCGAAACGGATTGGGCATATTGATCCAATCGAGATAGTGCTGAGTTCGTCGCAGCGATTCGACACTGTGCTTCGTCAACTCATGGTATTCGCGCCAGGTCATATAGAATCCCGAGGTGACCATTCTGGCAAAACAGACATATGGGTATTGTCTGATATCGATTGTCATCAAAAGAGCGTATTAAACGAAAAGTGTTTATTCTTCCGCGCGAACATTCATGAGTGTGAGTGGTGCTCGAGTAAAACTCTAATGTCTATCAGGCGAGCTTGCCTAAGTGATGTGCCAAACTGGACAGACGGAAGCCAAGGAATTGGCTACTAATCACGTGACGGACGGACGGACGGACGGAACGAAACGATCCGTCGGGAGCAAGAAATGGCGTTGGATAGTTCACCAACGGGGAACCTGACCGGTCAGACGCAAACTTTGGGCGTTTGCTGGATCGCGTATGGGATATTTCGGCTGATCATGGGAATTTGTCTCTTTGTGTATAGCGGGACGGCGACGGTGATGTTTGGCGCGCTGCTGGGGCGCGTGCCGGATGCGTTCAGCTTGATGGCGGGTTTCCACGTCTTTTACGTAGTCATAGTGGTGCTGTCGTTTGTGTGTGGCCTGCTTGGGCTATCTGCCGGTCTGGCACTCCTGGCAAAGCAAGGATTGGCGCGCAAACTGGCGCTAATTGCGGCCTTCTTGTCGGTATCAGATGTTCCGTTTGGAACCACTCTGGGAATCTTCACACTTATTGCGCTTCTTCCGTCTGGCGGCGGCTTTGCGCCCCACCGCGACTGAAGACGATCTTGCTAGATTGCTGATAAGAACGTGCTTGAACGCGCGTTAACCTGCGGTCTGCTTGTTTCGCCTATTCCCCCCGCGCGGTGGGATCCCAAACTTGACTCTTTTCCTGTTTCTTTCCAGACGTGCACAACAGGACAGTATTGAAGCTTGGGAAGCCTGATACTTGGTTCCTGAGATTCTTAGAAGGAGACTTAATGTTCAAGCTATCGAGTATCACTCTTACGGCGGCAATGGCGCTCGGTGTATCTGCGCAGGCGCAGACGGAGTCGCAAGTGCGGGCAGATTCCAGCCATCAAGTGGTGGAGTATCGGATGAATGTGGTGAGCCGGACGACGCAAGCGGTCAGCTATAAGCACCGCAGTGGCGCCACAAAGATTGATTTCCAGGGCACGGATTTGATGCCTGGCGCGGCGGGAGAGGCCAAAGTCGAGAGCAAGCGCGGGGCGTTGGAGGTCGAAGTCGAATTTTCGGGCCTGGGCAGGCCCACGAGTTTCGGCAACGAGTATCTGACGTACGTGTTGTGGGCGATTTCGCCGGAAGGCCGGCCGGTAAACATTGGCGAAGTATTGGTGGGAGAAAACCACCGCAGCAAGCTGGACGTGACCACGGACCTACAAGCTTTCGCGCTGATCGTAACCGCGGAACCTTATTATGCCGTGCGGCGCCCCAGCAACGTGGTGGTGCTTGAGAATTCCGTGCGTCGGGATACTGCCGGGGGCACTGAATTCGTAGACGCAAAGTATGAATTGATCGACCGCGGCGGCTACATCCCCACCGGTTACAACTTCGATCCCGTGGTGCTGAGCGCCCGATTGCCACTGGAATTCTACGAAGCGCGCAACGCCGTGCGCATTGCGAAATCCGCGGGCGCCGACCGCTACGCCGCAGAGAGTTATGAAAAGGCAGTTCGCCAGATGAACAACGCCGATGCGCTGGCTGGAACCAGGCACGAAAACAAGAAAGCGCTGATTTCGATGTCTCGCGAAGTGGTGCAGACGGCGGAAGACGCGCGGGAAATTTCCGTGAAGCACATGGACGAAGAACGCGCCGAGGGCGAACGCCGGGCCGGAAGAGGACGTGAAGCCGCCGCAAACAATCGTGCGGACGACGAATCCCAGCGCCGTGCTAACGCCGAAGCCGCCACTGCGCAGGCCGATCACGAGCGCAACGAGGCAAATCGACAGAATAACAATGCGCAGGCTGCCGCTCAGCAATCAGCTGCAGCTCAGGCCGATGCCGAGAGAGACCGCAACGACGCGCAACATAAGCAACACGCTGCAGAAGCCGATTCCGATCGGGATCGCGCTGCCGCTGCTTCTTCCGATGCGCAACTTCAACAGGCCGTGCGTGACCGCGAACAGCTCCGCGCCAACCTGCTGCAACAGTTCAACCTGATCCTGGAAACGCGCGACACCGCGCGCGGCCTGGTCGTCAACATGTCGGATGTGCTGTTTGACTCCGGGAAATACACGCTTCGCCCGCTGGCACGCGAGAAGCTGGCCAAAATATCGGGCATCGTGCTCGCGTATCCTTCGCTCCGGCTTGCCGTTGAAGGCAACACCGACAGCGTCGGAACCGAACTTTACAATCAGGAACTTTCGGAGCAGCGTGCCGAAGGTGTCCGCAGCTACCTGACCCAACAAGGCGTTCCGGCATCGTCGACCACGGCGACGGGATTCGGAAAGACGCGGCCCATCGCGTCCAACGACACCTCCGAAGGACGCCAGCAGAATCGTCGAGTGGAACTGATCGTCTCCGGTGAAGTCATCGGCACCACGATCGGTACGATTGTCCTGCAGCCGGTCGCAACAGCAACGTCTCCGCAGTAATCCTCCCCTGACCAAGAGAGCCGGCTCAGATCCTGAGCCGGCTCTTTTTTTGTGTCTGGGTGGCAGATAGCCAGTTGAAATGTTTTATATCGATCGAAGAGTCGATGAAGAACGATGCGTGTTTCACGCGAAGAAGGGGAATGCGGGGAACGGCGAGAAGAAGAAGGGCAGTAGTTGTATCGCTGCTACGTTACGACCGGCGCCTCGGCGACGCCTGCCAGGCCGAAGACGCGTTGGTAACGTTCGACTTCCGTGCGCGGGCCCAAGGCCTTTTGGAAGTTGTCGGAAAGTTTCACGGCGGGCCTGCCGTCGGCGTCGTTGAGTTTGCAGACCAGGCTTAGCGGGTTGAAATCTACGCCGCCGTGGGGATTGCAGTTGCGAAAATCGTTGGTCAGCAGGGTGCCCCAGCCTGCACTGAACCGGATGCGGCGGCCGGGCGTCCACTTCTTTTCGTCCATAAAGTCGCTGGCCTGGCGGAAATCGGAAGGAGTATACCCCGCGCGGATGCTGCCGGAAAAATGGGCGTGCAGCCCAAGAATTGTATCGGCGTCGAGCCCATCCGAGGCGATAAATAACTTCTGCCGCGGGTCGCGTCCCCGCTTTTCGAGCCAGGCAATGTACTCGTCGCCGGCGAGAAAAGGATCCTTGCTGTCCGCGCGCTGGCCGGTCCAGTCCGCCACCCAATCTGGAGCATTGCTGAAAAACTGCGTCGAGCCGAACGTGTCCGGAAGCAGGATCAGGAGTTCGCCCTGATAGGTTTTTTGCCACATTTCCAGCAGGCGGTATTGCGCCGTCTTCAACTCTTCGTCGTTTCTGGCCATTGCGGCCAGGGCCATGGGAAGTTCGTGCGCGTTGGTGCCGATCGCTTCCAAGTCGTGTTGATAGGCCAGATAGGTATTGGAGGTTCCGCCGAAGGTGTTGCCGAGCACGTCGCTCATCGCTTTTACGACGTACTCCTGCCAGAGAAAGCTGTGGCGGCGGCGCGTGCCGAAGTCGCTGAGGCGCAAACCCGGTGTGCAGCGCAGCCGCTCCATTTTTTCCCAGAGTTTTGTCTTGGCGCGGGCATAGAGAATGTCCAGCTCGAATTCGCTCAGGCGCTTCAGGTTGGCACGGGTTTTCAATTCGCTGATGGCGGAAAGCGCGTAGATCTCCCACATCGTTGTTTCCGTCCAGAGGCCGTGGAAGGAGAGGGAGAACTGGCCGTCCTGGACGCTCAGTTCATAATCGGAGAGACGGAAGTCGCGTTCGAGCCATTCGAGGAACGCGGGCTCAAAGATGCCACGGCGCCCGTAAAAGGTGTTCCCCGCGAGCCAGATCAACTCGGATTTGTGGAATCGCAGCTTCTTGGTTTGATCCAGTTGTTCACGAAGTTCGTTGACATCGATCAGGTCGCCCAGCCGGACTTCGGCGGATCGATTGAGGAAGGAAAAGGAGGCGGTAGTCTTTGGAAACTGCTTCCAGATGAACTGCAACATCAGCAGTTTGTAAAAATCGGTGTCGAGCAGGGACCGGGTAATCGGGTCCAGTTCCCAATTATGGTCGTGAGCGCGGCGCGCCAGGTTGATAATCACAATCCCAATACTTTACCTTACTCGGAACGAAGTTCGACAATGGTCTAGCACTCTGGCGACCCGTGGAAGTTCGATTTGCTTTCCGGCGCTCGGCGCCCGGTTGTACAATCGTGCCATTCACAAATCTGCTTTCTTGCAAAAGGAGAGTCTAATGAGGTTTCGCACGTTGGTCTGTCTGTTGTCGGCCATCCTTTTGGCCGCCGCTGCCGTTTCGCTCGCCCAGCCGCAAGCGCCCACGAATTCCGCGCCGGTCAAGGAAAGCCTGCTTACGGCCGC
>Ga0210410_10002365_pt1 | contig 16930 bp, 15 predicted proteins | sample IncBWC4MmetaG_FD_161058 | JGI IMG/M metagenome (GOLD analysis project Ga0210410, IMG submission 161058) | Forest soil microbial communities from Barre Woods Harvard Forest LTER site, Petersham, Massachusetts, United States - Inc-BW-C-4-M | ecosystem: Environmental > Terrestrial > Soil >... | reverse complement strand
CACATCAGCGCGCAGGCGCCGAGCAGCGCCAGCGGCACCGTCACCGCCGGAATCACGGTGGCCCAGAAGCTGCGCAGGAAGACGAAGATCACCATCACGACGAGCAGGATGGTGATCAGGAGCGTAATCTGCACGTCTTCGACGGCGGCGCGGATGGTCAGGGTACGGTCGCTGATGATCTTGATCTTGATCGCCGGTGGAATCGCCGCGATCAGCCGCGGCAACTGCGCCTTGATCCGGTCGACCGTTTCGATGACGTTGGCGCCGGGTTGCTTGAAGATGACGAGGAACACGCCGCGCTTGCCGTCGGCCCAGGCGGCCTGTTTCATGTCCTCGGGCCCGGCGACGGCCTGGCCGATGTCTCTGATCCGCAGCGGACCGCCGTTGCGGTAGGCGATGATGACGTCGTTCCAGTCCTTGGCGTCCAGCAGCTGGTCGTTGGCGTAGATCGTGTAGGCGCGGGTCGCGCCGTCGATGTTGCCCTTGGGGCTGTCGACCGTGGTGATCGCGATCTGGTTGCGGACATCCTCGAGCGACAGGCCCTTGGCCACCAGTTTTGCCGGATCGACCTGGACCCGGATTGCGGGCTTCTGCTGGCCGCCGATAAAGACCTGGGCCACGCCGGAAATCTGGCTGATCTGCTGACCGAGCTGGGCGTCGACCGCGTCGCTGACGCTGATCAGCGGCAGGGAGTCCGATGTCGCCGACAGCAGCAGCACCGGCGAGTCGGCCGGATTGATCTTGCGATAGGTGGGCGGCGACGGCAGGTTCTTCGGCAATTGACCGCTGGCGGCGTTGATCGCCGCCTGGACGTCGTTGGCGGCGCCGTCGATGCTCCGGTTCAGATCGAACTGGACGGTCACGGCGGTCGAGCCCAGCGAACTCGTCGAGGTCATCTGGGCGATGCCGGGAATTTGCGCGAGCTGACGCTCCAGCGGCTGCGCTACCGAGGACGCCATGGTTTCGGGGCTGCCGCCCGGCAGCGATGCCGAGACCTGGATGGTGGGAAAATCGACCTGAGGCAGTGGTGCGACGGGAAGCAACGGATAGGCAACGATGCCGACGAACAGGATGCCGGCCATCAGCAACGATGTGCCGATCGGGTATCTGATGAAAGGCGACGAGATGCTCTCGTTCATGTCTGCGCCCCCGGGAGGCGGCGGGCGCATCTTCTCCCGACGATCGGGAATCGCCCCCCGGCTTGAGCTCCGGGTGCGAAGGTGCGGTTTCCTCGCCTGCGGTCAGGAGGTTCGCGGATCTGGAATCCGTGACTTCCCGTTGCGCGACAGCATAGTCGCTCCCGGCGTCGTTGTGCGCGGGGAAGTTCCAGGGAACTATTCGACCTTCGTCCTATCGGGAATTCCGCCGGACATACGCGAGTCGCGAGACCTTCCGCGCCCGGCTCGCCCGGCCCGTAGCGGCGAAGGCGCAACTTCCCTACGCCGCGTTGCTGCCTTCCTGGCGGCTGGCCTCGAACAGGAACCAGGTGCGGCGCTCGGTTTCGTCGATGAAGGTTTCCAAGAGAGCCGCGGTGCCGGAATCCTCGTTGTCGTCGGCGAGCTTGTGGGCTTTGCGCATGGCGGCGGCCATGCGCTTGTTGTCTTCCATCAATTCGCGCAGCATCTCGCGCGGCGGCACATAGTCCTCGTTGTTGTCCTGGATGGTCTGCAATTTCGCGATCTGCCCGATCGAACGCAGCGTGATGCCACCGAGCTTGCGCACCCGCTCGGCCAGTTGATCGGTGGTGGCGAAGATCGCGTCCGACTGCTCGTCGAGCATCAGGTGATAGTCGCGGAAGTGCCGGCCCGAGACATGCCAGTGGAAATTCTTGGTCTTCACGTAGAGCGCGAAGGCGTCGGCCAGCAGCGTGTTGAGCGCCGCCGAGATCTTGTCCACCGCCGCTTGCGATATGTCGGTCGGCGTATCGAGGTCGCGGGATACTTTGTCGGACTTATGATCGGACCTGGCTTTGCTCACGATGCGCCTTCCTGTTAGGAACCGGACGATTGACGGCATGGACACGGGCCGCCGGACCCTCTAACGCATCAGCTTCCCGCCGGTTCCTCTGCCGGAACCCCTTTACCGGACCCCTTACGACGATGGACGACTGGATCGATTATTACGATTCCACGCATACGATTTATGCGAGCAAGCTGCATCGCGACCTGCATTTCCAGCTGATCGCCAGGGACATCATCGGCTACATTTCATCGCCCGATGCGGTGGTATTGGATTATGCCTGCGGCGAAGCTTTGTCCGCGGCGAGGGTCGCGGAGGCCTGCGGCCAGTTGATCCTGGCCGAACCGGCGCCCGGCGTGCGCGGCCGGCTGATCGCCCGCTTCGCGCCCAATACGAAAATCCGGGTGCGTTCGCTCGATGACGCCAGGAAGATGCCGGAGAGATCCGTCGATCTGGTGGTGATGAATTCTGTCGCCCAGTACATGACCCCGGCCGAGCTCGATGCGGCGTTTGCGGTCATCAAGCGGTTGCTGAAGTCCGGCGGCCGGCTGGTGGTGGGCGATGTCCTGCGTCCCGAAGTGGGTATGCCCCGCGACGTGCTCGCACTGTTGCGGTTCGCCGCCAGGCACGGCTTCCTCAGGGACGCCCTGATCGGGCTGGTCGCCACCGCGCTGTCGGACTACCGGCAAATGCGCAGCAAGGTCGGGCTGCAGCGCTACAGCGAAGCCGAGTTGGTGGCAAAGCTGGCGGCGGCGGGATTCACGGCCTCCCGCGCTCATTCCAATATCGGGCACAATCCGTGGCGGATGACCTTCGTGGCCCGGCACGCGCTGAGCCTGCCGCAGGCCGGTTAGGGTTAATGAACGGCAACCGTGGCTCACCGCGGCGTGATCGGCAATGATCGCCGCGGCCCGGTGGCGGAACGCGTCCACGCGAGAGCAGTGCATCGCTCTTTATCCTGGTTCAATTCCAGGCCGGGCCTCCAGCCTACGCTGCCCTGCAGCTTCGGCTCGGCAGGCCAGTTGCGGCTCCAGAACACCCAGCCGCTCAGCCCTCAATCACCCCAAAATGCCGGTTGATTGGGGCTTTAATGCCCTTTCGCGGCTGCGGAATCTGGTCTAAAGACCACCCGCGCGCTAGGTTGATCCCAAGCGCCGGGTTTGAGGGACGCGCGGTAGGCGCGCCCTTTTTTTGTGCCCAAATCCCTGTTCCCGCGAGACTTGATGCCCAAAAGAACCGACATCTCCACCATCCTGATCATCGGCGCCGGCCCCATCGTGATCGGCCAGGCCTGCGAATTCGATTATTCCGGCACGCAAGCGGTGAAAACCCTGAAGGAAGAGGGCTACCGCATCGTTCTCGTCAATTCCAATCCGGCCACCATCATGACCGATCCGGAACTGGCGGACGCCACCTATATCGAACCGATCACGCCGGAGATTGTCGCCAAGATCATCGAGAAGGAGCGCAACGTCGTCCCCGGCGGCTTTGCGCTGTTGCCGACCATGGGCGGCCAGACAGCACTGAACTGCGCGCTGTCGCTGCGCCGGCAGGGTACGCTGGCGAAATTCAACGTGGAGATGATCGGCGCCACTGCCGATGCCATCGATAAGGCCGAGGACCGCGGCCGCTTCCGCGAGGCCATGACCAGAATCGGGCTGGAAACGCCGCGCTCGGTGCAGACCAAGACGCTGCCCGACGCGCTGCGCGCGCTCGACGACATCGGCCTGCCCGCAATCATCCGCCCCTCCTTCACCATGGGCGGCACCGGCGGCGGGATCGCCTACACCAAGGCCGAGTTCATCGAGATCGTCGAACGCGGCATCGATGCCTCCCCCACCGACGAAGTCCTGATCGAGGAATCCGTTCTCGGCTGGAAAGAGTTCGAGATGGAGGTGGTGCGCGACAAGAAAGATAACTGCATCATCATCTGCTCGATCGAGAACCTCGATCCGATGGGCGTGCACACCGGCGATTCGATCACGGTGGCGCCGGCGCTGACCCTGACCGACAAGGAATACCAGATCATGCGCGACGCCTCGCTGGCGGTGCTGCGCGAGATCGGGGTGGAAACCGGCGGCTCCAACGTGCAGTTCGGCGTCAACCCGGCCGACGGCCGCATGGTCGTAATCGAGATGAATCCGCGGGTGTCGCGCTCCTCCGCGCTGGCCTCCAAGGCGACGGGCTTTCCGATCGCAAAAGTCGCGGCAAAACTCGCGGTCGGCTATACGCTCGACGAGATCGCCAACGACATCACGGGCGGCGCTACGCCGGCTTCGTTCGAGCCGACCATCGACTACGTCGTCACCAAAATTCCGCGATTTGCGTTCGAGAAATTCCCCGGCGCCTCGACCACGCTGACCACCTCGATGAAGTCGGTCGGCGAAGTGATGGCGATCGGCCGTACGTTTCAGGAAAGCCTGCAGAAGGCGCTGCGCGGCCTGGAAACCGGCCTCACCGGCCTCGACGAGATCGAGATCGAGGGGCTCGGCCGCAGCGACGACAAGAACGCGATCCGCGCGGCGCTCGGCACGCCGACACCGAACCGGCTCCTGCAGGTGGCGCAGGCGATGCGGCTCGGCTGGAGCGACGAGGAAATCTTCACTTCCTGCAAGATCGATCCGTGGTTCCTCGGCGAAATGCGTGGCATCGTCGATATGGAGCGCAAGGTCAAGGAAAACGGCCTGCCGGGAAATGCGTTCGGCATGCGGACCCTGAAAGCAATGGGCTTTTCCGACGCGCGCCTTGCGGTGCTCGCGGAAACCACCGAGGCCGAAGTCACGGCAAAACGCCATGCGCTCGGGGTTCGCCCGGTGTTCAAGCGCATCGACACCTGCGCGGCGGAGTTCGCTTCCCCCACCGCCTACATGTATTCGACCTATGAGGCACCGTTCGCGGGATCGCTCGCCGACGAGAGCGCGCCGTCGGACAAGAAGAAGGTCATCATTCTCGGCGGCGGACCGAACCGCATCGGCCAGGGCATCGAATTCGACTATTGTTGCTGCCATGCCTGCTTCGCGCTGCATGATGCCGGCTATGAATCCATCATGATCAACTGCAATCCGGAAACGGTGTCGACCGACTACGACACCGCCGACCGATTGTATTTCGAGCCGCTGACCGCCGAGGACGTGCTCGAAATCATCGCCACCGAACGAAAGAACGGCACCCTGCACGGCGTCATCGTGCAGTTCGGCGGCCAGACGCCCTTGAAACTCGCGCACGCGCTCGAGGCGGCCAATGTGCCGATCCTCGGCACCTCGCCCGACGCCATCGATCTCGCCGAGGACCGCGACCGCTTCAAGCGCGTGCTCGACAAGCTGCGGCTGAAGCAGCCGAAAAACGGCATCGCCTATTCGGTCGAGCAGGCGCGGCTGGTCGCCGCCGATCTGGGACTGCCGCTGGTGGTGCGCCCGTCCTACGTGCTCGGCGGCCGCGCGATGCAGATCATCCGCGAGGAGAGCCAGCTAGGGGATTATCTACTCGGCACCTTGCCGGAACTGGTGCCCGGCTATGTCAAGGCGCGCTATCCGAACGACAAGACCGGGCAGATCAATACCGTGCTCGGCACCAATCCGCTGCTGTTCGACCGCTATCTGTCCGATGCCATCGAGATCGACGTCGACTGCCTCTCCGACGGCAAGGACACCTTCGTCGTCGGCATCATGGAGCATATCGAGGAAGCCGGCATTCACTCCGGCGACAGCGCCTGCTCGCTGCCGCCGCATTCGATCGATGCCGCCATGATCGCCGAACTGGAACGGCAGACGCGCGAATTGGCGCTCGGGCTCGACGTGGTCGGACTGATGAACGTGCAATACGCCATCAAGGACGGCGACATCTACGTGCTGGAAGTCAATCCGCGCGCCTCGCGCACGGTGCCGTTTGTCGCGAAAGTGATCGGCACGCCGGTGGCGAAGATCGCAGCCAGGCTGATGGCCGGCGAGAAGCTTGCGGACTTCAATCTGAAGAAGCACAAGCTCGGCCATGTCGGCGTCAAGGAATCGGTATTCCCGTTCGCCCGCTTCCCCGGCGTCGATACCGTGCTCGGTCCGGAGATGCGCTCGACCGGCGAAGTGATGGGCATCGACCGCTCGTTCGAGGTGGCGTTCGCCAAGAGCCAGCTCGGCGGCGGCACCCGCGTGCCGCGCAAGGGCACGGTGTTCGTTTCCGTCCGCGACATCGACAAGGTCAGGATCGCGGAAGCGGTGCGGCTGTTGTCGGCGGTGGGCTTCAAGGTGATGGCCACCTCGGGGACGCAGCGCTTCCTGACCGATTTCGGGATACCTACCGAAAAGGTGAACAAAGTGCTGGAGGGACGGCCGCATATCGTCGACGCCATCATGAACGGCGACATCCAGCTGGTTTTCAATACCACCGAAGGGCCGCAGGCGCTGGCCGACAGCCGCTCGTTGCGACGAGCTGCCCTCTTGCATAAAGTGCCATATTACACCACTCTTTCGGGTGCCGTGGCGGCCGCCCAGGGCATCCGCGCCTATCTCGGCGGGGACCTTGAGGTCCGCACGCTACAGAGCTATTTTTCTTCCGAATCCTGATCCTTAACGGGCCTGGGTGCCTGTTAACCGATTGGCAATAAAGCAGGCTTGGCTGGAACTCACCGGCCAAGCGGATGTTCTGTTTCGGCGCCCGGTCGCCCCGAAATTGCAATCTGAAAAACGGCTCGCGCGCGCCCCTGTCGGGCGGCTCGCGCGATCGAAGGACAAGAGAGATGATGGAAAAGGTTCCGATGACCGCCGGCGGCTATGCCGCTCTCGAGGACGAATTGAAGCAGCGCCAGTCGGTGGAGCGTCCGCGCATCATCGAGCACATCGCCGAAGCGCGCTCGCATGGCGACCTCTCGGAAAACGCGGAATATCACGCCGCGAAGGAAGAGCAGTCACACAATGAAGGCCGGATCGCCGAGCTGGAAGACAAGCTGGCGCGCGCCGACATCATCGACATCTCGAAACTGTCCGGCGACACCATCAAGTTCGGCGCGACCGTGACGCTGGTCGACGAGGACACCGACAAGAAGGCGGTGTGGCAGATCGTCGGCGAACCGGAAGCCGACGCCAAGAAGGGCCGCATCTCCATCACCTCGCCGCTCGCGCGTGCGCTGATCGGCAAGAAGAAGGGTACCTCGGTCGAGGTCATGGCGCCCGGCGGTCCCAAGGCTTACGAGATCACCAAGGTCGAGTGGCGCTGAAACGGCAGCCTGATTTCGCAACTGCGTTCTGATAATAATGCCTCTTGCAATGAAGGGCCGGGACAATCTCCCGGCCCTTTCGTTTCGGCATGATCATGCGGTGCGCGCAAACACTTTGCGAACGCCCTTATTCCATTGCTGCTTTGCGAAACGCCGCCGATTTTATTTTGGCGACATGCTTTCGTTTAGCGTCGCCCCATTATACGACTGGACGACGTCGAAACTTTTTGGGGGACAAAACAATGAACGAAGCCCTCGCGGCCTGGACGCCGCGCGCCCTGAGCGTGCTGCGCATCGTTACGGGATTGATGATCATCGAACACGGCATGGCCAAGCTGATCGGATTTCCCGTGGTTCCCTCCTTCGCCAATCTGCAGCCCCTATCGCTGCTTGGCGCCGCCGGCTTCATCGAGCTGATCGGCGGCGCGTTGCTGATCGTTGGCCTCTGGACGCAGCCCGCGGCTTTCATACTCTCCGGTGAAATGGCGGTCGCCTATTTCATGGTGCATGCGCCCAGGAGCTTCTTCCCGCTGATCAATGGCGGCACGCTGGCGATCATCTACTGTTTCGCCTGTCTCTATCTGTCGACCGCGGGCGCGGGGCCCTGGAGCCTCGACGCGATGATGAAGCGGAAATAAGGGGGAAGACCATGGACAAGCTCAACAAGCTGCTGGCTGCCGGGGAGCCGGTCATTCTCAGTGTCTTCCGTATCGTGACGGCGCTGCTGCTGTTCCAGTTCGGCGTGGCGAAATTCTTGAAGTTTCCGCCGGGTACGGCGTTCGACCAGGTACAGCCGTTTTCGCTGTTCGGTGTCGCCGGCATGTTCGAACTGGTCTTCGGCGGGCTCCTGCTAATCGGCCTGTTCTCGCGGTGCGCGGCCTTCGTGCTGTGCGGTGAAATGGCGTTCGCCTATTTCATCAGCCATTTCCCGAGGGGCTTCATTCCGCTTTTGAACGGCGGCAACCTCGCGATCATGTTCTGCTTTTCCTGCCTCTTCCTGGCCTGCGCCGGCGGCGGGCCGCTGAGCCTCGATGCGATGCTGCGCAAGAAGAGCTGAGGGCGACCGTCGCCCGACCAACGTCAGTCATTCCGGCGCGCGTCGAAGGCGCTAACCCGGAATGACTCGTAACCTCAGCCCGGCACTTTCACTTCGAGCGGCACTGCCGCCTCGTATTTTGAATTGTGCAGCACCAGCGACGTCCTGACGTTGCGCACATGGGGCGCGGCCGTCAGATGGGTGACGAACTCCTGAAAGGTCGCCATGTCGGGCGCCACGCATTTCAGGATGAAATCGACCTCGCCCGACAGCATCCAGCATTCCCGCACCAGCGGTTCGGCGCGCACGAACTCCTCGAACGCGCGCAAATCGGCATCGGCCTGGCTCGACAGATGCACCGAGGCGAATACCGTGACGTCGAAGCCGAGCCGGCGCGGGTCCAGGAGGCCGCGATAGCCCTGGATGTAACCTTCTTCCTCCAGCGCCCGTACCCGGCGCAGGCAGGGCGGAGGCGAAATCCCGACGCGTTTGGCCAGTTCCACGTTGGTGATTCGGCCGTCGGCCTGGATTTCGCTGAGGATTTTGAGGTCGATCTCGTCAAGATTCTTCGACACGCGGGTCCGGGTCCTGGGGGGTGGCAATGGCTTGTGACAATGGTCGGCAACTCTCTTAGCGCAGCTACGGCAGCTTGCGCAATTTTATTGCGCGTGCGGTGCGCCATTTTTCACCGTTGAAAGGAAAAATCGCTGATATGGATTGCAATTCTTGCATAGCTTGCCAGATATCCTAGACTTGGATTTGACACTTTCAGCGCCGGGGCGATGCCCTCCGGGCGCTTTTAGCCCAAGCCCAGACCAAATTCCCTTAAGAGAGAGGGACTTCCCCTATGCCTGCTCCGATCCACGCCAAGGTCGTCATCATCGGTTCCGGCCCGGCCGGCTACACCGCTGCGATCTATGCCGCGCGCGCGATGTTGGAGCCCGTGCTGATCCAGGGCATCCAGCCCGGCGGCCAGCTCACCATCACCACCGACGTGGAGAACTATCCGGGCTTTGCCGACGTCATCCAGGGCCCCTGGCTGATGGAGCAGATGGAGAAGCAGGCCACCCATGTCGGCACCAAGATCGTCACCGACCTCGTCATCAAGCTCGAGCTCGGCCAGCGGCCGTTCCGCCTGACCTGCGACTCCGGCGACGTCTATCTTGCTGAAACGGTCATCCTCGCCACCGGCGCGCAGGCGCGCTGGCTCGGCATTCCCTCGGAAGAGAAGTTCAAGGGGTTCGGGGTTTCGGCCTGCGCCACCTGCGACGGGTTTTTCTATCGCGGCAAGGAAGTCGTCGTGGTCGGCGGCGGCAACACCGCGGTCGAGGAAGCGCTGTTCCTGACCAATTTTGCTTCGACGGTGACGATCGTGCATCGCCGCGACCATTTCCGCGCCGAGCGCATCCTGCAGGACCGCCTGTTCAAGCACCCCAAGATCAAGGTGGTGTGGGACTCAGCGATCGACCAAATCCGCGGCACGGAGAATCCGGGCAAGGTCACCCATGTCCGCCTGAAGAACGTCAAGACCGGCGCGCGCTCCGAATTGCCGGCGGATGGCGTCTTCATCGCGATCGGGCATGCGCCGGCGACCGACCTCGTGCTCGGCCAGGTCAAGTTGAAACCATCCGGCTATGTCGAAGTGGCGCCGAACTCGACCGCGACCTCGGTGCCCGGCCTGTTCGCGGCCGGCGACGTCGCCGACGAAACCTACCGGCAGGCCGTAACGGCCGCCGGCCTTGGCTGCATGGCAGCCCTCGAGGCCGAACGTTTTCTCGCCCTTCGGGCGAGCGACCGCGCGGCGGCGGAATAATCATGGCACGAACCCGCGACGGATTTACCGATATGGATTGGGACAAGCTGAAGGTGTTTCACGCGGCGGCGGAAGCGGGCAGCTTCACGCATGCCGGCGAACAGCTCGGCCTGTCGCAATCGGCCGTTTCACGGCAGGTCAGCGCGCTGGAGCAGGAGCTCTCGGTGTCGCTGTTCCACCGCCATGCGCGCGGCCTCATCCTCACCGAGCAGGGCGACCTCTTGTTTCGCACCGCGCATGACGTGTTCATGCAGCTGCAGGCGGCGCGTGCGAAACTGACCGACAGCCGCGAACGGCCGAGCGGCGACCTCAAGATCACGACACCGCCGGCGCTGGGCATCAACTGGCTGATTCCGCGGCTCCACGAGTTCACCGCGCTCTATCCGGAAATCCGGATTTCCATGATCGTGACCGACGAGGATCTCGATCTGTCGATGCGCGAGGCCGACGTCGCGATCCGCCCCCGCAAGCCGACCCAGCCCGACCTGATCCAGCGCAAGCTGTTCTCGATCGGCTTCCACGCCTATTGCTCGCCGGAATACATCAAGCATTTCGGCACGCCGCGTACCCTCGACGAGCTCGACGCGCATCGCATCATCATGCTTAGCGATACACAGGTGCCGTCGCATCTGCAGAACCGCAACTGGCTGATCGAGGCCGGCCGCAACGGCTCTGGTCCGCGCGAGGCCTTTTTCAAAGTCAACAATATCCTCGGCCTGGTGCGCGCGTGCCAGCAGGGCCTCGGTATCGCGGCGCTGCCGGATTATCTGGTCGAGGAAAACAACCGCCTGGTGCAGTTGTTCGGCGAATCCGATTCGATCCAGCTCGATACCTATTTCGTCTATCCCGAAGAGTTGAAGACGGTGGCGCGGGTGCAGGTATTCCGCGACTTCGTGGTGAGCAAGGCGCAGCGCTGGCCGTCTTAATCCTGTGCTTGCTCGAAAGCCCCCGGTCTCCGCATGACTGACATGCTTGCAGCCCAGTTGCTGCAAGGCGCCCGCGGGGACCATACTGCAGGTACGCTGAGCGTTCGCGTTGCGCATCTGTCCCCCTCCTCCAGTGGCGCGGAAGTTCAGTAATCCCTCTTGGAAGGTGATTGTGTCGGCCTCACATGGCCAATACCTTAAGCCGGGCTCTATTGGGCCCGGCTTTTTTTTGGGCGTCGCATCATCTGTCGCTGGCGCGGTGTGCGGCTGGATGCATGCGGCTGCACCTATTCCGCGCGTTGACAGGCGCGGGGCCGCCGATCATGATTGCCGGATGATCTTGAGTCTCTGCATGGCAGCGTTGTCGAAAAAAGCTCCGGTTTCCGGGGCTTTGAATCGGCGCGCGCGATAGTTTTTCAGCCAGCACCGATCCGCGAAACCCCGCCGTCTGGACGGGGTTTTTTAGTGTCCCGTCTCCGGCTTTCCCCGAGGAGATGGACCAATGAGCGACCTTCGAACTTCCGGCCTTCAAACCTGCCTGCGCGGCCTCTGGCTGCCGCTGATCACCCCGTTTCGCGATGGCGCGCTGGACGAGACCTCGCTGCGGCGGCTGGTCCGGCATTATGTCTCGTTGCCCGTCGACGGGCTGGTGCTTGCCGCCACCACCGGCGAAAGCCTGACGCTGACACCCGAGGAAACCGAACGGCTGGTTTTCACGGTGCGCGACGAGGCCCGAACGACGAAAAATCTTCCTGTCCTGCTCGGCCTGTCCGGCAGCAACACCCGTGCGCTGCTCGGCACGCTCGAGCGAACCGCCTCATGGCCGATCCAGGGCTACCTGATTTCATGCCCGTCTTATTCGCGGCCATCGCAGCGGGGGCTCGAGCTTCATTTCCGCGCGCTCGCCGATCGCGCCAGCCATCCGGTGGCGCTCTACAACATCCCCTACCGGACCGGCGTCAATCTCGGCAACGAGGCGATGCTGCGCCTGGCCTCCCATCCCAATATCGCCGGGCTGAAGGATTGCTGCGCCGACCGCAACCAGTCGCTCGAGCTGTTGCGCCGGCGCCCGCAAGATTTCGCCGTGCTGACCGGCGAGGACGCGCAATATCAGGAGGCGCTGAGCGACGGCGCCGACGGCGGGATCCTGGCGTCCGCGCATATCGAAACCGGAATTTTCGCGGAAATCTGGCGGCTGCACGCGGCGGGTGAGCACGACGCCGCGCTGGCGCGCTGGGGTTCGGTTGCAGATCTCACGCGGCTGCTGTTTTCCGAGCCGAGCCCGGCGCCGATCAAGCATTGGCTATGGCGCACGGGGTTGATCGACAGCGCGGAGGTGCGGCTGCCGATGACGGAGGTGAGCGCGGAGTTGGCCGAACGGATCGATCGGGAGATTGAGCGGCGTATGTTTCCAAGTCCGTCATTCCGGGATGGTGCGTCAGCACCAGGCCCTGAATCTCGTGATTCTCCGATGTGCAATTGCACATCGTAGTTCGATGCTTCGCAACGCCCCGGAATGACAGCCTAATCCAGCCGCGTCCCTGCCAGCCGCAGGGCGTTGCCGATCACGCTGACCGAGGACAGCGCCATCGCGGCGGCGCCGATCATCGGCGACAAGAGGATGCCGAACACGGGATAGAGCACGCCGGCGGCGATCGGCACGCCGGCGGCGTTGTACAGGAACGCGAAGGTGAGGTTCTGGCGGATGTTGCGCATGGTCGCGACCGACAGGCGCCGCGCCCGCACCAGTCCCATGAGGTCGCCGGTCAGGAGCGTAACGCCTGCGCTTTCGATCGCGACGTCGGTGCCACCGCCCATGGCGACGCCGATATCGGCCGCGGCCAGCGCCGGCGCGTCGTTGACGCCATCGCCGACCATGGCGACGCTGCGGCCTTCCTCGCGAAGCCGTTGCACCACCTCGCTCTTGCGCTCCGGCAGCACGCCGGCCTCGATCTCGTCGATGCCGAGTTTTGACGCCACCGCGCGCGCGGTGGTGAGATTGTCCCCGGTCAGCATCACCACGCGCAGGCCGTCTTCACGCAACTTCGCCAGCGCGCCTCGCGCCGATGCCTTGATCGGATCGGCGATCGCGATGATCCCGGCGGCACGGCCGTCGACCGCGACATAGATCGCGGTGGCGCCATCCTGCCTTGCGGCTTCCGCTGCGGCATCCACGTCCCCGGTCGAAATGCCGAGCTCACCCATCAGCATCGCATTGCCGAGCGCAACCTTGCGGCCGTCGACGGTACCTGTCGCGCCCTTGCCCGAAGCCGAGGCGAAATCGCCGGCCTCGCCTAGCCTGGCGCCGCGCTCTTTGGCGGCGTTCAGGATCGCCTGCGCCAGCGGATGCTCGCTGCCGCGCTCGACGCTGGCCGAAAGCCGCAGCAATTCGTTTTCCTCGACGCCGCCGGCGGCGACGACCGACACCACCTTGGGCTTGCCTTCGGTGAGCGTGCCGGTCTTGTCGAGCACGATGGTATCGATGCGCTCGAACCGTTCCAGCGCCTCGGCGTCGCGGATCAGGATTCCGGAATGCGCGCCGCGGCCGACGCCGACCATGATCGACATCGGGGTGGCCAGGCCCAGCGCGCAGGGACAGGCGATGATCAGCACCGTGACGGCGGCGACCAGCCCGAAGGTGAACCGCGGCTCGGGACCGAAAATCATCCAGGCCGCGAACGCCACGACCGCCGCCGCGATCACCGCCGGCACGAACCAGCCGGCGACCCGATCGGCGAGGCGCTGGATCGGGGCGCGCGAACGTTGCGCGCGCGCCACCATGTCGACGATCCGCGCCAGCATTGTGTCGCGGCCGACCTTCTCGGCTGACAGCACCAGGCCGCCGCTCTGATTGACGGTGCCGCCGATCACGCGCGCGCCTTCGGCCTTCGACACCGGCATCGACTCGCCGGTCACCATGGATTCATCGACCGCGGAGCGGCCCTCGATGACGATCCCGTCGACCGGTATCTTCTCGCCTGGCCGTACCCGCAGGCGGTCGCCCACCACGATGGCATCGATCGCGACATCCTCGTCGCCCTGGCCGGTGATGCGGCGCGCGGTTTTCGGTGCGAGCCCGAGCAGCGCCTTGATCGCGCCCGAGGTGCGCTCGCGCGCCCGCAATTCCAGGACCTGCCCGAGCAGGACCAATACCGTGATGACGGCGGCGGCCTCGAAATACACCGCGACCATGCCGTGCATGTCGCGGAACGCCGGCGGAAACAGCTGCGGCGCCAGAGTGCCAACCACGCTGTAGACATAGGCCACGCCGGTGCCCATCGCGATCAGCGTGAACATGTTGAGATTGCGCGTAACCAGCGAGCGCCAGCCGCGGGCAAAAAAGGGCGCGCCCGCCCACAGCACCACCGGCGTCGCCAGCACGAGGGAGATCCAGTTCGACCACATGGGCGGAACGAGATGACCGAAGCCGAGATGGCTGCCCATCTCGATGACAAAGACCGGCAGCGTCAGCACCAGCGCGATCCAGAACCGCCTGGTCATGTCGATGAGTTCGGGATCCGGCGCCTGGTCGAGCGAGACCTGCTCCGGCTCCAGCGCCATGCCGCAGATCGGGCAAGAGCCCGGGCCGACCTGCCGCACCTCCGGATGCATCGGACAGGTGTAGATGGTGCCGGCGGGCGCCGCAGGTTCAGCCTGTCGCGATTCTTTCGGCGCGAGGTATTTTTGCGGCTCGGCCTCGAACCGCTCGCGGCAGCGCCCGCTGCAGAAGAAGTAGTCCTGTCCCTGCCAGGCAAAACGGTGCTTTGCGGTGTCGGGGTTGACGCTCATGCCGCAGACCGGATCGATCGCGACGCCGGCGGCCCTGTCGCCGCCGCCGTGCTTGCCGCCGCAACAGGACGGCGTTCCGGCGCCGTGATGGTGGCCGGCATGCGCCGCGCCTGCCCCGTGCGGGTGATCCGTCTCTGCCATCACAGCTCTCCTGGCCTCTTGAAAACTATACCCTAGGGGGGTATATGAGGGCAATGCGAAACGAGATCAAGACCTCCTGCTTGAAGAGACTGAAACGGATCGAAGGCCAGATTCGCGGCCTCGCCGGGATGGTCGAGGACGACCGCTATTGCATCGACGTGGTGACGCAGATCGCGGCCGCGAAGGCGGCGCTGCGCCGCGTCGAGGAGGAAATCCTGCGCGACCACGTCGCCCATTGCGTCGAGCACGCGATCTCCTCCGGCGACAAGGCCGACCAGCGCCGCAAGATCGCGGAGCTGATGGACGTCATCGGCCGCGCCGACCGCTAGAGCGTTTTCGAGCGAAGTGGATACCGGTTCGCGTGAAGAAAACGCGTCAAAACAAGCATCCAGAGCTTCGGTTCTGATTCAATCAGAACCGATCATGCTCAAGGCGATGACGGCCGCTTGATCGGGCGATTTGCGTGGTTAATGCACGGTAACCGCGGCGCGTCGAATCCGAACGACGCGACGGCGCCTACTTTAAAGCCTGAGGCCTATTGAATTCCCCGAACGACAAGCCGACGGGGGAAACAATGACCACTCAGACCATTCGCGATGCCGCCGATCTGGCTTCGGCGCGCGCCGAAGCCGTGCAGGATCTGCTTCTGGTGTCGTCATTCGGACTATGGGCGATGCTCCTGGGCATGGCGCCGGTGGTGGCCTTGCGCCTCGTGACGGGAAGCTGACAGGCCGGCAAGCGGACGCATTGGTTAATCCGCGGTAGCGCCTGTGATCAAAAGCATTCGAAATTGCGGTCGGCTTTTTTAAAAATTTTCGCGTATCAACGTGCCCGGAAGAGCAAGAAACGCGGGGGTGTCGTGAGTATTCAGGATAATCCATTCCCTGGACAACAGGGCTTCAGCACCGAAGACATTCTTTGGGCGCTGGGCATCTGGTCGGTGATCCTCGGCCTGTCGCCGGTGATCGTCTTCTACATGCTGATGGTCGCGTAAGCGGGCCATCGCAAACGAATTTCCAGGCCATAACAACGTCATCCCCACGTAACGCCTCAGCCGTTACGTGGGGATGACGATTCACAACAGAAAAACGCGCGAAGCCTGCGCGTTCTTTGCTGGTCTTGAGCCGCGGCCGGGTTAAGCCGCCTGCTTGTGCATTGCGCCGCTCGCCGACGCCGATCCACGGATCGCCTTCACCGAACGTTCGATCGCGGCCCACAGCCGGCCGATCTCGGCCGCCGCACGCCCTTCCGCATAATATTCGCGCGCGCCTTCGCCATGGCTGAGCGCCATCAACAGGTCGGCGCGGTTGGTGATCTGGCCGCCCCAAACCGGCGCCCGGAACTTGGCCAAGGATTCACGCGCGATGGTGACGATCGGGCTTTCCGCGTCGTCGCGGCGCGCAGGCGCACCGTTGAGCACGACGGCATAGGGCTTGCGCGCGGCGCGGCAGGTCTGAATGGTTTCCTGCACGGCGTTGACGTCGAATACCCCCGGCCGCGCCGGAATGATCACCATGGTGGCGTTCTTGATGGAATCCTCCACGACGGCCGAGAGATTTGGCGGCGTGTCGATAAATACCCATTCGAAGCCGTCACGTTTCGCGGCCGCGACGATCCCGCTGACGGAATTGACCGCGGTCTTGATCGGCGGTTCGTTGGTGCCGCGCAGCTTGTGCCATAGAGTCAGCGAACCCTGCGGATCGGCGTCGACAAGCAGCGTGGGTTTCGTTGCCTTATGGACATGCGCAGCAAGATGGGCGGCCAGGGTGCTTTTTCCCGAGCCACCTTTACGCGAAGCGAAAACAATGACGTTCATACCTTGGCCTCCAGATTGACCCCAGAACGCGAAAATGAATCACCGCGCTGATTCGTGAAAGAAGAATTTACAACCAATTGTGATGCAACCCCTGATTAATCCAAGGGGTTGGCTTTTGAGTCACACCAAGCGGCCCGGCGGGGGGAAAATCCGCGCAAACCGAATCGAAAATGCCCCTGTGGGAGTTAACGTGCGATTTTCTCGGGGGTCGTCGACAGCAAATCCAATCGATTCAACCTGTCCG
>Ga0210410_10002364_pt1 | contig 16937 bp, 12 predicted proteins | sample IncBWC4MmetaG_FD_161058 | JGI IMG/M metagenome (GOLD analysis project Ga0210410, IMG submission 161058) | Forest soil microbial communities from Barre Woods Harvard Forest LTER site, Petersham, Massachusetts, United States - Inc-BW-C-4-M | ecosystem: Environmental > Terrestrial > Soil >... | reverse complement strand
TATGCCCCGGCTCAAGCCACGGTTCCGGCTCGTGTCCTCCCGGCAATTTCTCGTCTCCGCTCATGCCTTTTCCAGCTCCGAGTTCGGATTGCGAACAGCGCCGAGATACGTGGTCCTCGGCCGCGAATTCAGTTCGCCCAGAAGGGTATAGTTCCGCTGCTGCGCCTTCAGTTTCGCCACCTTGCTGTTCGGGTCATTGATGTTGCCAAAGGCAATCGCTTCCGAAGGGCACGCGGATTCGCACGCGGTCACAATTTCGCCGTCGCGAATCGGCCGGTTCTGCTTTTCCGCATCAATGCGCGCGTTGTTGATCCGCTGCACGCAATAGGTGCACTTTTCCATCACACCGCGGCTGCGCACGGTCACTTCCGGATTTCGCAACAGCTTCAGTTGCGGCGTCTCCCAATCCTGGAAGCGCAGGAAATTGAAACGCCGCACCTTGTAAGGACAGTTGTTCGAGCAGTAGCGCGTTCCGACGCAGCGGTTGTACACCATGTCGTTCAGGCCTTCCGCACTGTGCGTCGTCGCGCCCACTGGGCACACCTGCTCGCAGGGCGCGTTTTCGCACTGCATGCAAGGCACCGGCTGGAAGAATGTCTCCGGATTATCCAGCGCCGGACTGTATTGGCTCGGGTCACCCGTGCTGCCGCCCCCATCCATGGACGCGGGAGAATTCGTGTAGTAGCGGTCAATCCGGATCCAGTGCATTTCGCGCCCGCGCATCACCTGATCCTTGCCGACCACCGGGATGTTGTTTTCCGACTGGCAAGCCACCACGCAGGCATTGCACCCGTTGCACTTGTTCAAATCAATCGCCATGCCCCACGCGTATCCGGGGTAGGTAAATGCCTTGTACAGCGAATCATCTTTCGCGACTTCTTCGTGCTTTTCGTGTGGAAACGCGGGATTTTTCTTGTACTCCTCCAGCGTCGCCGTGCTCAGAATCTGCCGGCCTTCCATGTTGAAGTGATACTGCGTACAAGCCAGCGAGTATCCGTCGCCGGTCGCCGTCATCTTGCCGCCCGCGGCGCTCCACATCGCGTTCGAAGTTCGCACCGCGTACGCGTTGAATCCCTTGTTTGTTCCCGCAAACCCCGAGCGCGACCGCCCGTAGCCCAGCGGCAGGACAACCGTGTTTTCCGCTTGCCCCGGCAAAGTCCACGTCGCCGCGGTTACTTTGCTACCGTTTAGCTCGATGTCCACCACGGCCGACCGAATCTGCCCGTGCTCGCCGCCGCGCGAAACCACCTTGTGCGCCAGATCATTCTTTTGTGCAAATTTCGGACTGACCAGCGCCGCGTTATCCCACGTCAATTTGGTCACCGGCTTCGGCAATTCCTGCAGCCAGCCGTTGTTCGCAAACCGCCCATCGTACACCGTCGGATCCGGCCGGAAAATGTACTCCACATCGTTGGTTGGCATGCCCTTGAACGCGGGCAAGCTTGCCGGATTGAACTTCAATTCCGGAGCAATCGGCGGCAATTTTGTGCCGGAAATCACGCCGTCGTTCAGCCACTTCCGCCATCCCGCATCGATCGCGGTCCCGAGGTGCGTGGACGCTTCCGTCCAGTACGCGCGCACTGCATCGTAAGGAGGCTGTCCCGGCTTGTCGCCGAACGCCGCCACCACGTCATGCGCCGACTTCGTGTAATACAGCGGCGAAATCAGCGGCTGGACGATGCTCGCGGTTCCGTCGTAGGCCCGCGCATCGCTCCACGATTCCAGGTAATGCGATTCCGAAACGTGCCACTGACAGTAAGCGGAGGTCTCGTCGAAATAAGGGCTCAGATGCACTGAGGTGTGCACCTTCTTCAGCTTGGTCACGAAATCGAAATCGTGCGGCGCGTCATAAACGGGATTGCCGCCCAGAATCACCAGCAAATCCACCTTGCCGGCATTCATGTCCGCGCAAAGGTCCCGCAGTGATTCCAGTTGGTTGACCGGCTCCGCTTCCACCGGCTCCGTGTAGTAAACCGTGGTGCCCACATTCCCAAGCGCCGCATTAATCGCGTGCGCCAATGCGTGCACCGTCGCCGACTGCTGCTCGCCAGCAACCACCAGCGAACTGCCGTGCTCCTTCTGCAAATCCGCAACCACGGTGTTCAGCCACTTTTCCGCATCCGCCGGCAAACTCACCGCGTTCCCGCGCCCCAGCTTTGCCGCCAGTGCCCGCGCAAACAATTCGATGTCGCAAGCCCGCATCGGCAACTTGTGATCCGCAGCGGATCCCGTCACCGTCGGCGTCGGCTCCACCACATACAGCCGGTTCATCGAATCGCTCGTGTTCTCGAGCTTCCGCCGCCGCGACCACTGCTTCGCATACGCAATATGCCCGGGTCCGCTGGCCAGAAAATCCGCGTCCAGCGACAAAATCACGTCTGCCTTGCCGGGCACGTAAACCGTATTCACCGCGCGGCCAAACGCCAGCTTCGCGCCCTCGCGCGCGCCATCGCTTACCGCCGGTTCCCACTGGTGCCACTTCGCCTGCGGATAGAGCGCCAACAATTTGCGCAACTGCGACGCCAGCGTCGGTGAAGTCACCGTTCCGGTCAAAATGCGGAAACCCGCTCCGCCGGCGGCTCTTGCGCCCGTCGCCGCTTCCTGCGCGGAGCCCAGGAACGAGGACCACGCCCGAATCTCGCCGCCCTCCATCACCGTCTGCGCGCGGTCCGGATCATATAAATTCAAAATCGAAGCCTGCACCATCGCGCTCGTCGCGCCCAGGCTCGACGGGTGATCCGGATTTCCTTCAAGCTTCGTCGGCCGCCCTTCGTGGCTTTCCACCAAAACGCCCACGGCGTCTGCGCCAAACGGCATCACGGTCGCGAAATAATTCGGCTTGCCCAGCACCATGCCGTCCGGCTGCTTCACATACGGCACAATGTGCGTTTCATCCGGCCGCCCGCAGCCAGCCAGTCCGGCCAGCGCTAGCGACGCTCCCATCAATTTCAGGAAGTCGCGGCGATCCACTGCGTCATCCCATTCCGAAGCGTGCCGCGGAAATTCCCGGTGCAGCAATTCCTCAAAATGTGGATCTTCCGAAAGCTCTTCCAGCGTGCGCCAGTATTGCTTTCCACTCTTGCCTTTCAGCTTGTCGCGGACCGCGGAAAGCTCCAGGCGGTGCTCCCGCAGCGTCTCGTCCACGACCTCTTCCTCTTTATGATCGTGCCCGGGCTCCTCGTCCATTGCAGGGTTCGAGGCCGCCGGGCCTTGCAGAATGCGCAGTTGCTTGTCGTATTCGTTATCGCTCATAGCATCCATTAACGGTGACACGTCGAACAGCTCGTCAGTTCGGCCGTGGTTCGCAGCTTGTACTCCGCCGCAAGTTGCCGCCCCACTTGTTCCTGGTTCGCGGGCGCTTTCCAGTCCATGTTGAAAATCTGATCCTTCGGGCGAAGATTCTGTTGGGGGTTCCGGTGGCATTCCAGGCACCAGTTCATGTTCAGAGGCGATGCCTGCAGCATCAGCGGCATCTGGTTCACGCTGCCGTGGCACGAGGAGCAGCCGATGCCCTTATTGATGTGAATGCTGTGGTTGAAATAAACGTAGTCCGCGAGGCGATGCACTTTGTTCCAGCGAATCGATTCGTCCGTCCGGTAGCTCTCGCGCACCGGTTCCAGGTATCCGACATTGTTGAAAAGAACCGAATGGCAGTTCATGCAGGTTTTGGTTGGGGGAATTCCCGCGAACGCAGAGGTTTCCACGCTGGTATGGCAATACCGGCAATCGATCCCGTCGTCGCCGACATGGTGCTTGTGGCTGAACTGAATCGGCTGATTCCGCGTTACGCGTTGATTCGTGATGTAAGGAGATCTCGCAACAACCAATACCGCCGTCAAAGCAACTCCCGCGAGAACGGCCACGCCGAGCAAGCTCGCCCGGGCCATAAAGTTTGCACTGCGGTGGAAGATTTGTGCCATGTCAGAGTTGCGCTAGAGCGAAGTTCTTCCCCATGAGCGTTGGTCCCCCGAAGTTTTCCACTCTTATACCGGACAGCGCATGTCCGGGTCCATCAGCGACCGATTAGTGTCCAATAATTTTTCCGGGAATGCAACTCATATCCAATTTTTCTGCCTTTGAATTCTTCAAACGGAAGATCAACACAGCCTGCGAGCATTTTGAACATTCCGAAAAAGAAACAGAATTCAATATCATCGTGGTAATTCTCTCCGATACCGAACCGCTCTCCCATCCATTCCTCAGATGCTCCACGCGCTTCCCCGGATAAACCTTTCTTATGAATACCCTCAGTCTATTCCGCTCTTGCTGATGGCACGCCCCGTGCTATGCTTTTTATGTTCTTCATCGCTTTGCAGGCCTGGCCTGCAGGCTCCGGCTCTCCCCGGGGCAGCCATGTAAAACCCGCTGGGGCGTGGTCCAACTGGTAGGACACCTCACTGTTAATGAGGACGGTGAAGGTTCGAATCCTTCCGCCCCAGCCAATTTTCTCCTTCCTATATTTCGGCGCCGGCGAACCAAATTCTCTCCGCTAGCACCTCTTCACCGTTCGTTGACACCGCTTCGCCTTAGGCATACGCTTTCGCTGGTCTGGAGCGTGCCATGAAAAGCATCTGTGCTGCTGTCTTTCTTTCCGTCCTTATTTTTGCTCCACCGTGCCTCGCTCAAAACGAACCGCGCCACCACCACGACGCCGCCGAAAAGCTGGGCACCGTATCCTTCCCCTTCTCCTGCGCTCCCGCCACCCAGGCCCAGTTTGAACGCGGCATGGCTCTCCTCTATTCGTTCGAGTACGAATCGGCCATGAATCAGTTTGAGGAGGCCCAGGCGAAAGACCCAGCCTGTGCCATGGTCTATTGGGGCCAGGCCATGAGTCTGTATCACCAGCTCTGGGATCGCCCGTCCAAGGCGGATCTCCAGCGCGGCGCGGAATTGCTCGCCAAAGCGAGCGCGCTTAAACCGCCGACGGCGCGGGAACGCGACTACATCCAGGCCCTGACCGTCTTTTACGCCGACACCGATAAAATTGATCACGAAAAGCGCGCCGAAGCCTACGCCAAGGCCATGGAAGGCGTCTACCAGCGCAACCCCCAGGATCGCGAAGCCGCCGTTCTGTATGCGCTTGCTCTACTCGCCGCCGCGCCCGAGCGCGATCCCGACCTCACCAACGCCAAGGCCGCCGTCGCCATTCTCAACAGACTCTACGACGAACAGCCGGACCATCCCGGCATCGCCCACTACATCATTCATGGCTGCGACAATCCCTCCATGGCCAGCCTTGCTCTGCCGGCAGCCCGCAAATACGCAGGCATCGCGCCTGCCTCCGCCCATGCGGTTCACATGCCTTCGCACATCTTCGCGCGCCTGGGCCTCTGGCAGGACGACATCAATTCCAATCTCGCCGCCATTCAGATTGCCGATCAGATGTCTTCGATGCACCTACATGTCATGCATCACAAAATGCATTCCATGGACTTCCTCGAATACGCCTATCTGCAAATTGGCGACGACGCGCGCGCCAAGGCGGAAGTCGATGCCTTTGGCGCCATTCCCGACTCCGGCGCGGATCTCATCTTTAAGGATTATTTCCTGCTACGCAAAGCGATGGCTCCGGCCATGTACGCCATCGAGCGGCGCAAATGGAAGGAAGCGCTCAATCAGCAACCCGCGGCGAATGCGCCACCTCACGTGCAAATGGTCGCCTATTGGAGCCGTGCCGTCGCCGCCGGCCACTTGCGCGACGCTGCCACTGCGCAGGATGCACTGAAGCACGGCGACGAGCTGCTTGAAGCCACCCGCAAAGGCGACAAGCCATATCTCGCCAAATCTCTGGAAGCCACTCACGACGTGATGCATGCGTGGGCCGACTACGCTTCCGGCAAGACCTCCGAAGCTGTCGCGCGTCTCCGCTCCGTCGCCGATACGGAAGATAAAGCTGGCAAAGGCGAAACGGATCTCCCGGTCCGTGAAATGCTGGCGGACATGCTTCTGGAAATGCACAAGCCACAGGAAGCGCTCGTCGAATACGAAACTTCGCTGCGCACCGATCCGAACCGCTTCAACGGCCTATACGGCGCAGCACAAGCCGCCGAGATGACTCAACAAAAAGAGAAAGCGGCGGCCTATTACGCGCAACTCCTCAAGAACTGCAATGGCACCATGTCCGACCGTCCGGAACTGGCCCAGGCAAAAACACTGTTAGCCGCAAAGTAGTGCGTCGCTCCTCTCGTGCTACCGGCCCTTGCCGGCCAGCTTGTTCAACTCTTGAAATGTGCCGTCGTCAATCTTTACCGCTGCCGTAGCAACGTTTTCTTCCAGATGCGCTACTTGTGAGGTGCCAGGAATCGGCAGCATCACCGGCGAACGCCGCAGCAGCCACGCCAGCGCCAACTGCGAAGGAGTAACTTTCGCCTGTTCCGCAATCTTTGCCAGCTTGCTGCCCGCCGCGGACAACTGTCCCGCTCCCAGCGGGAACCACGGAATAAATCCGATCTTCGCGCGCTCGCAATACTCCAGCACGTCCTCCGCCCCGCGATCCAGCACGCTGTAGCGGTTCTGCACCGTGACGATGGGCACGATCTTCCGCGCGTGTTCGATCTGCGCCACGCTCACCTCGGACAGCCCGATGTGCTTGATCTTTCCTTCCGCCTGCAAATCCTTAAGCGTCCCCAGCTGATCTTCCGCCGGCACCTTATCATCAATCCGGTGCAACTGGTAAAGGTCGATCCGCTCTACGCGCAGTCGCCGCAGGCTGCCCTCGCATGCTTTCCGCAGATACGCCGGCTTGCCGTTCGGCACCCACTGGTCCGGGCCCGGGCGTTCCAGTCCGGCCTTCGTGGCGATCACCAACTCTTTCGGATACGGGTACAGCGCCTCCGCGATAATTTCTTCGCTGACCGACGGCCCGTAGGAATCCGCCGTATCGATAAAATTGATTCCCAGCTCGACGGCTTTTCGAAGCACTCGAACCGCTTCGGCCCGATCCTTCGGTTCTCCCCAAATCCCCTTGCCGGTAATTCTCATCGCCCCAAAACCCAGGCGATGAATCCGAAGGTCTCCTCCAATCACAAAATCCCCGGCCTTCGCCGCCGGCCGTTCCGCACTCGACTGCGCTGCGCTCGTGCTCTTCATCTCTGACCTTCCTTCTGTCCGTGGTCCCGCGTCAAGAATCGCGAGCCGTCACCCACGCCGGATGGGGCCTACGCAGCCCTCCGCCGTTCCCCCGCATTTTCTGGGCGGTCGAGGCCTGCCTACTTGAGATGAACGAATCCCCCCGGTTGTTGCAGCTTTTTTCCGATTCCGGCTCTCTTCCGCTTCACCCTTTTTGTGTTGGCAATCCCGCGCCTGTCCAGCCTCTCCACCCGCCGTCCATCGATTCCACGTTGCGGTAACCCATCTTCTGCAGATTGTCCGCCGCAAGCGCGGAGCGAAAACCTCCGCCGCAATAAAGAATGATCCTCGCGCCGGTGTCCGGCACGCGCTGCTCAACGTCCCGTTCGATGATTCCTTTGCCCAGGTGAATCGCTCCCGGCAAGTGTCCCTGAGCCCATTCGCTCTCTTCCCGCACGTCCACCAAAACGAACTTCTCTCCCGCATCCATACGGCGCTTCACGTCCGCCACGTTTGTCTCCCTGACCCGCTTCTTCGTATCATTCACCAGAGCAAGAAATTTTTCCCCGTGTGCCATCTGATCCTCCATTTCCCTTCGGGATTCCGAAATCCATCATAACGCCACTTCCCCAAAGAAAAAGGGCGTCGCGCATCATTGCGGACGCCCTCTTATTGCAAGCTGTTCCAATTAGCAGTGGTTACAGTTTCGCGGAGTCAATTTCGCCGTGCAACGCTTTCCCACTCGCCTTTTTCTCCGCCGGCACTTTGCATTCTTGCTGCGGCTCTTGCCCGCGGCGTCCCGCCGTAAACCGGCTAGTCTCTCTCACCCGCGTCCGCATTCCGTCAATCAGCGCGGGAATCGCATTGTGCTTTTCCCCGCGAATCAGGTAGATCATCAAAGCGGCTTCGCCCGGTGCGTCGGCGCTCGACGTAATCCCCACTCCTTGCACGCCCGGCTGCTTCATCAAATCATCCACATGCGCCGCGTGAACCGCACTTGCCCGCGCCACTTCCGTTTTTTCCAGCGCGCTCACGGCAAACGCATCCTGTGTCGGAACGATTCGTGATGCCGCCTCATATTCAAGAATTCCGTGCGGCGCCGGCTCTCCCATCGCCACGATCCGCGTCGCCACTCCTTCAATCGTCGCCGGCAGCGGCGTCGCCTGCCGCCCCGGATTCACCACGATCAACACCGCCGCTTCTCCCGGACGATCCACACTCGGTGCCACTCCCACCGCGTTGATATAAGGATTCGCCAGAAGTTCTGGCGCGTGCAAATCGCGTGCCCGCTGCGCCAGCGCAATCGAGGCAGCATCCACTGTCGCCGTGCTCAACGCCGCCGCTTTCACCCCCGCGCCCGCCAGCGTGCAGCCGATCACCGAGTGCGTCGACGCGCTTCCCACGAACGATGGCTGGTTCCCCTGCTGATCCGCCAACGCGGTCAGCACATCGCCAACCGGATTTCCCACCGTGTCCGTGTCCGATCCTCCGTAGAGGAGCGCCACAGGGTCCGCTGTGATTTGATCCACGATCAGTGACCCCGAGTCTCCTCCAGCGCTGAACCCTCCCCCGGACACCGAAACCTGATTACTGTACGTGACAGTGAAACTCGTTCCGCCATTGCACTGCGTCTGATAAGTGACCGAGGTGTTCAAACCGATCGCGGCAACCGTCGAGCACGTCAGCCCGGTAGTCCGGCCACTCTTCGCTACCTGCTCCCCAACGGAGGCAGAAATTCCTCTGCCTTGATGAGGCGGCCCAGGATTCGCGGTAGTTCCTGTGGCCGTTGCACCCAACGAAAGAATGTTCCCCGTCAAATCCACCGCGCCCGGCACGATCAGCGCGATTGCGGCATCCACATTGGTGCCCGTAGTCTCCAGTTTCACAAACGACGTCAGATTCGCCACCGTATTCGTTCCGGTAGTCGAGCAGTTCGTTTCAATAATCGCCGGCTGCGAGATCGGCTCTCCCGGCGAGGCCTGATCGCTTCTTGCCAGCACATGGTTGTTGCTTAAAATGTAAAAGCTGCCGTTGCGAATCAATAGCGATCCGAGCGTCCCACCGCAGCAAAACTGGCCGCTCTTGTCGTCAACGTTTCCACCGGAGGTTCCCAGCTCAACCGGCAAGGTCTGCGCATTCTGATTTGGATTCGACTGAAACACCTGAACGCGGCCCGTTCCCATCTTTGTCGTGTTCGCCTGCGAAACTGCTGTCACCACCTCAGTGGAAGGGTTTGGCAAAACCGACGGCGCCGTATACAGACCACCCGTTGTGATCGTTCCGACCGTCGAATTCCCTCCCGGCACTCCGGCCACTTCCCAGTTCACGGCGGTGTTCGTCGTGCCCGTCACGGTTGCGGTGAAGGGCACCGTCTGCCCAACCACCACCGAGGTCGCGCTCGGAGACACCGTCACGGTAATTGGCGTTGTGTTTCCGCCGCCACCTCCCCCGCCACCATTCTTCACATCCGTCAACCCGCTGCATCCGGCGAACCATAAAACGCACGACAATAAGAGTAGTTTTCGGCTTCGTCCCATCGGTATCCCCCGGCGCTTATCCATAGCAAGGCTAGCATGTACCTGCAGAGCCAACAGGAATCTGCAATGTCCCGGTGACCAATCTGCTGCCTGCCCACTAGGGCAGGTCGTCTAAGATTCATCCAAGGCGTTCGGGCGGTGACTCTTCATCTTGAAGGGGCGGGGCTTGCCCCGCCCTCTTGGGTCACTCTTGTTCTGCAGCGACAGAGCCGTATTTTCAATCCAAATCGCGCCAGTTCGGGCCGGTTCCCATCTCCACCACCAGCGGCACCGCCAGTTTGTAAACGTTCTCCATCTCTTCCTTCACCAGCTTCTCCAGCTTACTCTTTTCCTTCACGGGCAGCTCAAACAACAGTTCGTCGTGCACCTGCAGAATCATCTTCGCGGCCAGCTTCTCTTTCTTCAACCGCGCATCAATCGAAATCATCGCCATCTTGATCAGGTCCGCCGCAGTTCCCTGCAACGGGGAATTCAACGCCGTGCGTTCCGCAAAATTCCGCAGCTGCACTTGCGGCGAATTGATCTCCGGTATCGGCCGTATCCTGCCGAATAATGTCTTCGCCACTCCTGTCTTGCGCGTCTCCACCAGCACGTTGTCCAGATACTGCTTCACGCCGCGATACCGGGTGAAATACGCGTTGATGAACTTCGCCGCCTCTTTCTGCTCGATTCCCAGTTGCTGCGCCAGGCCAAACGCGGAAAGCCCGTAGATGATTCCAAAATTGATCGCTTTGGCCGCCCGGCGATGCTCCCCCGTCTGCGCCATCGGCCCCACACCAAACACCTCCTGTGCCGTGCGAGCGTGAATGTCCTCGCCGTTCCGGAACGCCTCCGTCAGCACTGGGTCCTTCGAAAAATGAGCCATGATCCGCAGCTCAATCTGCGAATAATCAGCAGAAAGCAGGATTTGCCCCTTCTGCGCCACAAACGCCGCGCGGATCTCCCGTCCCAGCTCGCTGCGGATGGGAATGTTCTGCAGGTTTGGATCGCTGGAGCTTAGTCGCCCCGTCGCCGTTCCCGTCTGCGAAAAGCTCGTGTGCAGCCGCTTCGTCTCCGGATGAATAAGCTTGGGCAGCGCATCCACGTAAGTGGACTTTAGCTTGGCGATCTCGCGGTACTCGATCACCTTTCCCGGTAGTTCGTGCTGCTCCTTCATCTCTTCAAGGATGTCCGCCGCCGTCGAGCGCACTTTTCCCTTGCCACGCCGCGCCGGCGGCTGCAGGTTCAACTTGTCGAACAGCACCTCCGCCAGTTGCGTCGGCGAGTTCACGTTGAATTCAGACCCGGCCAGCTTCCAGATCTCCTTTTCCAGCCGCCGGACTTCCTTCTCCATCGAGTGCGACATCTTCGCCAGCGCGTCCGGGTCCACCAGAATTCCCGCCCGCTCCATCTCCGCCAGCACTCCCGAGAGCGGCAGGTCGATCTTTTCGTAAACGCTGTGGAGGCCCTGCGCTTCCACCTCTTTCCGCAAAACCGGCGCCAACTTCTGCAGATAATCCGCCCGTTCCCCCGCGCCTCCTCCGATCGGCGCATTGAACTGTCGGAAAATCACGTCCGCAAAATTGTGGTTAGCCGTAGTCGGCCGCAGCAGATACGAATAAAGTTGCGTCGCGTGCTCGATCTTTTCCCCACTGCCAATCAAAAGTTGAAACAGCTTCGGGTCGTGCACAATTTTTCGCCGCTTCCCGTCCTGCACCGCTGCGGCCAGCGCTTTCATCGCCTCGCCTTTCTCGTCCGCCCAAACCGCCTGCCCCTCTCCCTCCTTCTGCGAAACCTCAATCCCCGCCACCCTCGTCCCAAATCCCTCCGCCTCGCGTTCTCCCGCCTCCAGGTTCAGCCACACCGCCAACCCAGCCTTCGCCGGCAATTTCTTCAAATACGCCTGAAACTCTTCCACATTCGCGAACTGCGCGTAATCTCTCTCATTTCCTTTTTCCTGGCTCGTCTTTTCATCCTGCTCGCCACTCTTCACTCGCCACTCGCCACTTGCTTCCGCCGCCAGTAACTCCTTCAGCAACGAATTAAATCCCAGCTCCCGGTAAAGCACCTCCAGCGCCGCCGGATCCGCCGCGCGCACCTGCAGCTTCCCCAAGTCCACCTCGAGCGGCACATCCAGGTCGATCGTCGCCAGCTGCTTGCTCATCATCACTTGTTCCCGCTGCTGCTGTAGAGCCTCGCGGTACCTCTTGTTCGTCACCTCATCCGCATGATCAAGTGCGCTCTCGACACTTCCATACTTCTGGATCAGTTCGGTGGCGCCTTTTTCCCCAATTCCTTTCGCACCCGGAATGTTGTCCACGGTGTCACCCAAGAGCGCCATCAGGTCGATCACTTTTTCCGGCGGCACTCCCAGGATTTCCGTCACCTTTTCCGCATCCACAATCGTATCGGCCTTGGCTCCGCCCGATCCGGTTCGCAAAATCCGCACGCCGGGATTCACCAACTGCATCATGTCCTTATCGTTCGAGACCACCAGCACGTCGATCTTGTTGGCCGCGGCTTTCTTCGCCATCGTCCCGATCACGTCGTCCGCTTCGTATCCGTCCAGCTCCAGAATCGGCAGCCGCATTGCCTCGCACAGCCGCCGCACGTATGGCAATTGCACGCTCATCTCATCCGGCATCGGTGGCCGCTGCGCCTTGTACTTCTCAAACAATTTGTCGCGAAATGTCGGCTGCCGCGTGTCGAACACGATCGCCACGTACTCTGGCTGGTAATCCTTCAGCAACCTCCTCACGATATTCGCGAACAGGAACGGCACCTTCGTCGGAATGCCGCTCGGCGCATTCATCCGCATCATCGGCGCATAAAACGCCCGGTAGATGTGCGCCATCGCGTCCACAAGAAACAGTTTTTTCACCGAAGAAGCCATGCGGGCGAGTATAGCAAAGCCTAATGTCCCCAGCCGCTCGCCAGCAAAGCGAAAGGGCGCACTCGAGTGCGCCCTTTCCTACATCCGATTTGAAGACTGCTTACGGTTTTGGCGCTTCTGCCGAACCCGCCGCCTGCGTCACCAACAGTAATTGCGTGCCGCTGGCCAGGTGCAGATTCTTTCCAGCAGAAGTGATCACTGATCCCTGTGCCGCGCCAGTCGTCGCCGAGCTAAGGTTCACTCCCTGTATGCCAAAAACTCCCCGGCTGCTCGACATCAATTGGCCCGTAGCATTCAGTCCGCCCACTGCTCCCGGACCGGACACGGCAGTATTCGTAGCCGAATGCACCGTCGAATTCACCGCTCCGCCCGTGGTATTGCCGGCGCTCGCTGCCGTATTCGTCACCGTGCCCGCAGCTCCGCCCGCCGTGGAGGTCACTCCTCCCAGCGCGCCGCCGCCCACGGCCCGGCCGGAACCCGCAGCGTATGCTCCCGCTCCGCCCATTGCTGCCATGTCATCGCCGGCGTTCGAGGCCACCGCCGATTGCCCCGAAGCCAGCGCCTGAATCGCCACGTTCAATGGCATCTCTTGCCCGTTCTTTAGAATCGCTTTGTCGAACACAATGCCCAGCGCCGATTCCGAATCTCCATTTGCGCGAGCCGAGGCCTGGGTTACGTGCCCCACAAGTTTCGATCCCTTGGGAATGATCGTCTTGCCGTTAGATTTTGTTGGCTCCGTCGTGCGCGCCGCCACCGGATCGCCCGGCTTTGCCTTCTTCGAATCAATCGGCGCGCTCAATTCCGCATTAATTGCGTCGCCGCTTCCAAGCGAAGCATTGGTTTGCCCATTCTGCGCCGACGCCGAAGAAGCCGCCGAAGCGGAACCCGATCCCTGTGCTTGCGCCTTTCCAGCCTGCACGGAAGTCTGCCCGCCCGCCTGTGCACCTGCCTGCGTGTTCGCTTGCGTTTGCGCCGTGACCCCGCTGGCGAACAGAAGCCCCGCCACGATTACAAATCCATTGCGTTTCATGTGCGAATCCTCCCCAATTTCCACCGTCATTGGACAGGCTGGGCTTGCCCATCAAGATAAAAGGGTAGCGACGGTACAATTTGATAGTGGCAAATCCCATGCCATGCCTACACCCTTTATTATCAATGCGTTGGGGAGAGAGAAAGTTGCAAAAATTGTGACAAACCGGTGAAAAAACGCCACCAGGTGGAAAGAATTACATATAGTTGATTTACGCTCGACTCGCCAAAACCGCCTCAGACAATTCCGAGCGGCTTCGCAACTTCCGCCAGTATGTCCGCCGCCTTCAGCAGGTGCTCCCTCTTATGCGTCGCGCTCACCATCGCCCGCAGTCGCGCCTTGCCTTCCGCCACCGTCGGATAGGCCACCGCCGGGGCGAATACCCCCGCGTCGAACAGTTTCCGCGAGAATTCATACGCCTTTGCCCCATCGCCCACATGAATCGGCACAATCGGCGTCTCGCTCGTTTTGAACTGAAACCCGCGCTTCTTCAATTCCCGCTTTAAAAATTTCGTATTCGCCCACAGCTTCTTCACCAGCTTTTCGCCATCCGGTGAATCCAGCAGCGCAAACGCCGCCTGGCAGGCCGCCGCGGTAGCCGGCGGATGCGACGTCGAAAACAAAAACGGCCGCGCCCGCAAATACAAAAAGTCAATCAGGTCGCGCGAACCGCAGACATACCCGCCCATCGACCCGATGGCCTTGCTCAGCGTCCCAACCTGAATGTGCACGCGCCCGTGGCACTGATGATGATCCACCGTCCCGCGTCCGCCGCGACCCAGCACGCCGCTCGCATGTGCGTCGTCCACCATCATGATGCAACCATACTTCTCCGCCAGGTCACAAAGCTCCGGCAGCGGGGCGATGTCACCGTCCATCGAAAACACGCCGTCCGTAATAATCAACTTCTTCCCGGGAAACGCCACATGCTCCTGCAGAATCCGCTCGCAATCCTCGACATCCTTGTGCTTGAACACCTTGATCGTCGCTTTCGAAAGCCGAGCCCCATCGATGATCGATGCGTGGTTCAGCTCGTCCGAAATAATCAGGTCCTCTTTCCCAAGCACCGCCGAAACCGTTCCGGCATTTGCCGTGAACCCCGACTGGAACACTACGCACGCTTCTACATTCTTGAATTTCGCGATCTGCTCTTCCAATTCCATGTGCAGCTTCATCGTTCCGGCAATCGTCCGCACCGCCCCCGCGCCCACTCCCAGTTTCCGCACCGCCTCAATCGACGCCTTCCGCAATCTCTTATCCGACGTCAGCCCCAAATAATTATTCGACGCCAGGTTAATCACCTCGCGCCCGTCAAACACACACACCGGCTTCTGTTCGCCCTCCAGCACCCGAAGTTTCGGCGCCACTCCTTTCCCGCGCAGCTCGTTTAACTGTTCGGAAATGTACTGCGTCGGATTCTTGTTCGTCGTTTGTGTAGCAGTCTCGGACATACAGTGGCTCCTGTGGAAATAATTTGCCGGGAGGAAGTTATTTTCCTCCATGCGAAGGGTTGCAGCAAACTGACGCGCGGTTCGCTTCGCGCTCTATTGCTACAGCAGCTCGGAGTCGTATTTTCGGAACATCGCTTGGAGCGCGCCTGGACTACGCTCCTTCATCGCGTGTATCTCCTGAATCAGCTCATAAATCCGCGGGGTCATCACGAGTAGATAGCGCAGAAGACCGGGTCCGGGGTTCCAATAAGTGTGCGGAGTCCCACGCGGCACGAATACGGCCGCCCCCGCCTTCGCTTCCACATTTTTATCGCCAACGTTCACGCAAAGCGTGCCTTCGAGAACATACCAAGCCTCGTCGTCATTATGGTGAAGATGGAGCGGAGCAATGAAGCGTGGCAGGCCCGGCGGACCGCCGGCATCGCGCCATTCCGCGATCACGAAGCTATCCTTTCCGCTTCCGAGTGTCTTGCTTGCCAACCGCTCCGCAGTAATGGGCAAACTCATTTCAGTTGTCACCAGTGTTGGAGCGAGCGCGGCAGTGTGCTAACGAGAAAGTCCGTTCGGATAAATCAAAATCTTCCCCGCCAATCCATTCTGCAACTTGCTGAACGCATCCTCAAACTTATCCAGGGCAATCTGCTCCCCAAACAGCGGCTCCAAATTCAATCGCCCCGCCTTCAACAGCGCCGTCATCTGCACCCACGTCTGATACATCCGCCGCCCGTAAATCCCCTGCACCGTAGCGCCCTTGAAAATCACGTCGTTTACCAAATCCAGCGGCACATTCTCCGTCGGTATACCCAGAAGCGAAGCTCTTCCTCCCGCGCGCAGTGCCTTGAACCCTTGCTGAATCGCCGATGGCACTCCGCTCATCTCCAGCAGCACATCCACTCCCGTTCCGCCCGTCTCCGCCAGAATCTTTTTCACCGCGTCTTCCGCCGCCGGATTGATCACCACATCCGCGCCCATCTGCTTGGCCATCTCCCGCCGGTGCGCGTTCGTCTCCGTCGCAAACACCGTCGAGCTTCCGCAAGCCTTCGCCACCGCAATCGCCATCAACCCAATCGGCCCGCAACCCGTCACCAAAGCCGTCTGCCCCGCAATCGTTCCCGCCAGCACCGTGTGTACCGCATTCCCCAGCGGATCCAGAATCGCTCCATACCGCTCCGGAATTGCCGCATCCAGCTTCCAGATATTCGTCGCCGGGATCTTCACGAACTCCGCAAACGCCCCGTCCTGGTCAATCCCAATCACTCTCACGTTCGGGCAAATGTGCGCCTCGCCCAGCCGGCACTGGTGGCAATGCCCACAATTCACGTGCATCTCCGCGCTAACAAAATCGCCCGGCTGCACCGCCGTTACGTCCGCGCCCACGCGTTCCACCACGCCGCAAAATTCATGCCCCAGCGTCACCGGAGGCTTAATCCTCGCCTGCGACCACCGATCCCACCCATAAATATGCAAATCCGTCCCGCAGATCGAAGCTGCCTTCACGCGCACCAGCACGTCCCCATGCCCCACCTCAGGCACCGGCACGCTCTCAATCTGCAACCCTCTCGCCGCATCCATCTTCCGCAGCGCCTTCATCGTAGCAGCCATTCCAGCAAGCTCCTCACTACGTCAACAACTCATCAACGCGCAATCTCAAATCCTAGCACCCTTTGGAGTGCGGCGCGCGCAGCCGTCGCTTTCACGCCGTAATCCGCGCCACCCAAGCCTCCTCCTAGCAAGCCTGCAAAATTTTCCGCCCACACGCCGGGTCTCGAAGTGCTTGAGGGTGCCCCATCCTCCGCGCCTTTTGCGGAGGATGGGCTCTGACGATCGCGCGGCAATCCTTTCTTCTCCTCTCCCTTTCTTTCGTTTCTTCTTTTACTTCGTTGCTTCATTACTTCATTACTTCATTACTTCTTCTTCCTCCTCATCCCCTCCATCGGCTCTTTCTTGTTTAATCGCGCCGCCGCGACAATCAACTTTTT
>Ga0210410_10002360_pt1 | contig 16955 bp, 13 predicted proteins | sample IncBWC4MmetaG_FD_161058 | JGI IMG/M metagenome (GOLD analysis project Ga0210410, IMG submission 161058) | Forest soil microbial communities from Barre Woods Harvard Forest LTER site, Petersham, Massachusetts, United States - Inc-BW-C-4-M | ecosystem: Environmental > Terrestrial > Soil >... | reverse complement strand
CACGGACAGTTGCATATGGTGGCCCGGGACGCCTTCATGGTAAGCCACCGCTTCGTCGTCGATCAGTGAGCGCTCCGCGAAGTTAGAGGTGGCGACTACGACGCGGCCGGGCCGCTTACCGTCCGGAGTTCCGGTGACATAGTGAGTCGCCGCCGCGGCCTGGAAGGCGGGAATTGGCTCCACCGTTACAGGCGACTTGGGAAGCAGCGTAAAGAGCTCGGGCAGTTTGGGCTCCATCTGGCCGATGTAACGGCGAAAATCATCGAGAATCTGGTCGGCGGAAGCGGGCTTGTATTTGGGATTGGTTTTGAGCGATGCGCGGAAAGAGGCGAGGTCCGCAAAGCCCTCTTTTTTCGCGATCGTCGTCATCTCGGCCTCGATGCGATCGATTTCGCGGAGACCGATCTGATGTATCTGGTCCGCCGTCATGTGCGTGGTCGTGCGGCCGTAAATGTCGTTTTGGTATCGCTTCTCGCCGTCCGTCAGAGAAACAACCGCAAGTGTGGTGCGCCCGTGCGGGGCATAGTCCGTGCGAATGAAAGCGGCGAAGGCTTTGTAGGCGGGGATCACTTCGGTCTCTATTGCGGCGGTGATCTGCTGTGTCAGGCGCTTTTGATCTTCTGGATAGATGCTGGCCGGGTACTTCTTGGTCGGAATCAGGAACGGATCCGAATCCACAATGCCCTGGCACTGCGCGGGAATTTTCTCGAGAAGAAAACGCACGGGCATCAGGTTGTCCTTCGTGCCGGCGCGGAGCACCTCGATGGTCTGGTTCAGGGCGCGGGGAATCTGATGAAGCCGGGCTGCGTAGTCTTCATAATGCTTCACGGAATCGAGAGGAACGGAGAGCGGCAGATCGGCAAGAAAAGTGTGGACGCCGTTGAACTGGTTGACCGGCATCTCGTATTCCTTCAAATCGAAGTCCGCTATGCGCTGCTGAAGGACGCGAATAAGGAGGTCGTGCGAGAGTTGATCCTGGTCGGAGAAGCCGGTGGTGCCGATGGCATTGAGCCGGCTCAAGAAGCTGTGGTCCGTTTGATTGCGTTCGACAATGGCAGCAAGGGAGTACTCTCCGAGCTTGTCGTTGTATCGATAGTCGCCGTACGCCGTCGCGCGCGTAGGAAAGTTGCCCAGATCGGACTCGTACTGCTCATCGAACAGGGCGTTCTGCGCCGCCAGACGCTCAGCAACCGGTTTGACATCCTGGGCAAGCGCGCAGGAGCTCATAACTAACACGCAAAAAAGACTTGGGTAGAGTCGCATGGGGCGTGAGCGTAGCAGAGGTCGGGAACAGCGGGCAACTTCCAACGCTGGGTTAGCGGGGTAGAGGGATTGTGATTTGCGAGCGAAGCAGCCAAATCAAGATGGCGATCGGAATGGCGGCTGCCGCAATCACAGCTAACAGAAGAACTGCGAGGAACATCCAGTCGAGGCTTGTGCTGGCGCCGGGCTGTTCCCTTTCTCGAAGCAGCAACCGGTAGTTGCGCCGATTGGCTTTCCAAATCACGTGGAAGACATCGCCGGCCACCGGGATAGCTCCGATGCCAGTTTCCAACAGCACGTTCGCGATCATGCGCGCCAGCGTCACTCCCTTTGTGCCGCGGCGCCAGGACGCGAACACAATGAGAAAAGAGGCGATGCCGGTCATGGCATCTCCGACGCCAGGTACCCATCCGATCAGAGCGTCAAGGCCGAAGCGAATCTTGGTTCCAGGGATGCGGAAGATATCGTCGAGGAGCGCCGCAATGTAATCGAGATGTTCGTTCGAAGCGAGTTGGCGCGGCATAGGATCGTCCTAACACTATACAGGCCGCACCTGCCGGGCATGGTCGAAGTAAAACTCCGGCGAAACTGGGGCGCGCAATTCCTGGGAATTCCGGGAGTGGCTACCGAGATTCTCGGACCTTGAATAAATCGGTTAGCCGTTGATACAGGATTTCGATGGAGCGAAAAAGTTCCGAAGTGCCGGGGGTTGCCTCGCTAACTTCACGGGATTCCAGATCGGTGGCCAGCGCCTTGCTGAGTTGCGTGGCGCGGCGAACCCGTTCGTCAGTGAGCAACGAGCGCACGGTGCCAATGTCGCGCTGATGCGCCTGGCGTTCCTGCAATTCTTGCAGAGCCCAGGCGGTCTTGCGCACATAGTCCACAGCGTCGCGAAACTCGCGAAGCACACGAGGATCCATTGCTCCGGATCGGCTGTCCTTCATGTCCTTTTCGAGTTTCAGCAGGTCGTCGATCGCCACTTTCAGGCGGAAGGTCACGCCCCAAAATGTTTCGCTGGGCGTAAGAAGCTCGATGGCTAATCCCAAAACGCCGCCGGCTTTTGAGAGGCGCTGGGATATCACCTGCGCGGAGGCCGTTCGACTGGAGCTGAGATTTGTCAGCTCGATAACGCTGTTGATCGCCGGCCGGCCCTTCATTTCGAGCAGCCCGCCGTGCATGTTGACTTCCTTTGCTTCCGCAAACTCGATGACGCTCGCGCCGCTAGGTTCCAGCCATTTCACTTTAACCGGGACAACGACAGGGTACCGGTCACTGCGCCGGTTTTTCCCTTTGGAGGCGGGTAGCTCCAAGTCCAACTTTTTTGTCATCGCGAGCTACCTCCTCTCTTCATTGGCCCTTGGCGCTCGCAGGACGTGTGTGGCTGTTGATGCCATTAGAGAGAACGCCCACGCCCCGGGGCATGAATTGGCTGCATTACATCTAGTTTCGCTCATTTATGGGCTCCAAAGGCGTAAAGTAAGCCCGTTTTTTTCCTAAAAAGCACCTGTTCTGGCTATTTTTCTTCTTCGCCGAGAGGCAAAGTCGCGATTCGAAATGTCAGCGAGGACCGACTCGGACTTAACATCTAGCGGCGGCAATTAAGTTTCCGCCAGTAGTCTGCGCGCCAGCCCAAATTGGTGCTTGTTGCAAAAAAATGGGCGTCCAAGATGGCAGGATTATGAAAAGCAAGTCTTCGTCCACAAAGTCACGTTCGGCCAGCATGGCGAGATCGCGCACCGGCGGAAATGCACGCGTGCGCGGCTCGCAGACGAATGCGGTTCATGCTGGGGAAGGAAATAAGCACGGTGTGGGCGTGGGAGTGGGGACGCCGATCGCACGCACGAGCACCTTCACATTTTCCTCGACGGCCGAGATGAAGTTGTGGGCGGAAGGCAAGAGCAAAGCCTACATCTATACCCGGTACGGAAATCCTACGCTGGCGATTGCCGAGCAGAAAATTGCGGCTTTGGAGGGCGCGGAAGCGGCGGTCTGTACGGCATCCGGCATGGCGGCAATTTCCAGCGCACTGCTAGGCGCGTTGAAAAACGGGGACGAACTGATATCTACGGCGCAACTTTATGGCGGAACGTATCGGTTGATGCGCGACGTGTTCGGCGACCTGGGAATCAAAGTGCATCACGTCGGGACGGACCTGGCGGGAATTGAAGAGCTGGTGAATTCGCGCACGCGCGTTTTGTATGTGGAAAGTCCAACGAATCCTACTGTGCGCTTGGTGGACGTTTCGAAAGCGGCGCAGTTTGCGAAAAAGCACAACTTGATCTCGATTATCGACAACACGTTTGCCACGCCCGTGCTGCAGCAGCCCATCAAACTCGGATACGACATCGTGGTGCACAGCGCAACAAAAGCGCTGGCCGGCCACTCTGACGTAATTGCCGGAGTCGCGGTGGGAAACAAAAAATGGATGGAGCGCGTGCAACACATGGTGATTTATCTGGGCGGCTCCATGGATCCGGAAGCGGCGTACTTGCTGAATCGCGGAATCAAGACGCTGGGGCTGCGCGTTCGAAAGCAGTGCGAGAACGCGATGGCAGTCGCAAAATTTCTGGAGAAGCACCCGAAAGTCGCCCGCGTGTTTTATCCGGGGCTGCCGTCGCATCCGGATTACAAATTGGCGAAGCGGCAAATGCGCGGATTCGGCTCGATGCTCGCGTTTGACCTGAAAGGCGGCTTGCCGGCGGCGCGGCGCGTTTGCGATCGCGTGCGATTGTTCTTGCTGGCGGCGAGTCTGGGCGGCGTGGAGTCGCTGGTGGTTTTGCCGATTTATACTTCGCACTACAACATGACGGCGGAAGAATTGGCGCGCGCTGGAGTGACTCCGGGAATGGTGCGCGTGTCCATCGGTATCGAGGATTCCGAGGACCTCATCGCCGATTTGCAGCAGGCGCTCGCTTAGTTTTTATCCCTCCAGTAAATTTTCCTACCAAGGAGCCCGCTTCAGAAAGCGGGCGCTACAAAACATCGCTACGCCTTTGCGGGGGCTGGCGTGGTGACTGGGACGGCGTAGTCTTCTTTTACTGGGAGCAAGGACTTCACTATGTCTTCCAGTTCGTGGGAGCTTTGCGCGTTCTCGGGATAGTTGTGGACGCTGGTCTCGAACATGCCGCCGTGTTTGGTGCGGACGGCTTGCAGCTCTTCTTGCAGGCGAACGGCGATGCGCTTGGCGTTGAGCGTGTCGGTTTCGGGGAGCACGAGTCCGAAAATTTCGGGCGCGAGACGATAAATGGAATCAGTGGGGCGCAGCTTGCGAGACATGGCTTTCGCGGCGTCGCCGAGCGCGGAGGTGTTGTCGCCGTCCGGGGAGGCGCCGAGCTTGGCCTTGACGATCAGCAGGGTGAGGTTGCGCTGCATGGTCATGGCGCGGCGATACTCCATGGTGAGGCGATCCCAGAAATGATTGATGTCCGGCATGGTGTGAAGCAGGTCGGCGCTGGCTTGCAGTCGGAGTTCGATATTGCGCTCGAGCTCTTCGAGGATTTGCTGCTTGAGCTGGCGGACGGTGCGCTGGCGGTCGAGCAAGTAGCCGATGAAAAGAAGAGTCAGCGCGCAGAATCCGAAGAAGGCGACGCGGAGAGTCCACTTGTTGGCCGGATCGGCGTGGACGAAGACCATCGGGTACATGAAGACGGCGAGGCCGCTGGCCAGCACGAAGACGAAGATGGCCGCGACGATGGTGAGCTGGAGTTCGCGGCGTTCGAGATGATCGAGTTCCTGACGGTTGATGGTCGCCATGACGGTTTCACCTGTCCGCTAGAGAGACGGGCAGCGCACGCAAACGGAGTTGGTGCGTCCTTGGCAATGGTGGCGAGGAGGAGCGATTGGCGCAATAGGCTCGGGGTACTGGCGTTGCGGAAAGGATACTGTGCGCCAGGGAGTGTGGATCTGAATGGAGAGGGTTCCGCGCCGAGGCATTTGTGAGTCGATGAAAACGCGGGGAGGGAAGCAGAGCAGAGCGGTGCAGCGACCGAACTCTCAGGGGATACGCAAAAACTAGGGGGCAACGCAGATGGTTGTGAAAACAAAGGAGTTGCGAAAAAAGCAACTCAGACCTTGCGGAAAATAAAGGGATTAAAAATCGATTGTTTTCGGGATGCGGTGAGGGTGGCTGATAGGAGGAGGGAAGGAATAGGGACATTGCCAGTCGAACCTTGATTCGCTTGTACCTCGGGGTTTGAAGATAGCAGGCGGGGTACGCGGGAACAACTGGCCGGAGGGACGGTTCGGGTGCAGTTGCACGAATTTCTTCGAGGTGGAAAGAAAAGTCAAAATCCGCACGCTCCGTAATGGCACTCGGAGCGGAACGGCAACCGCTTCACGACCGAAGCATGCAGCATAGAACGGTTGCGAAAAATTTGGGAGCAAGTCAAAGACCCCCACACCTGAGCCTTTGTACACTCTATTCCGGCACTGCATAGTTCCATATTTGCGCCGGTTCCACGCCCGAGGCAGGCACGCCGACGTACAAGCTCGTTCCATAGAAAATGCCCGTGCGCACGCCTACCGCAGAGGGGATATTCGCGGATAGCGCATAGTGGTCCGGGTCATTCTGTTGGACCACGCTGATAAATCCTTCGCCGCCCAACGCATAAATGCGCTTGCGCTCCGCGTCGTAATAGACGTCGTCGCACGATCCTCCGACGGGGATCCTTGCCACTTCCTTACCGCTATCGGTATCAAGCACCATCACGAACGGAGGCCTCCGAGTGACAACGAACAGCCGATGGTCGTCTTCATCGAGCGCCATTGGGTAGTTTGCTTTGACTCCATTGAGCCCCCATTTGGTCAACTCGCCGGTCTTCCTGTCGATAACGTTGACCACACTCCCGTCGTCCGGGACGTTGACGAAAACGCGAGAACCCTTCTTTTCTAACTGGAACGACTCGGAGTGACCACCACTACCCTTGAGGTCTTTTCCCACATGGGCTTCCGTCACCGCGTCGATCATGGCGATGCCGCCCACGATGCCGACAAACACTCGTTTTGAGTCTTCATCCCACCGCAGGTTGTCGGTGTCCGCTTCCTCGCCCAACGCGATACTCTTGCGAAGAGCGTAGGTCTTGCCGTCATACACTTTCACTACGCCGTTGCCCGCATTGGCTACGAAGATCTTGTCGAGCCCCGGAACGTAGAGTACGCCTTGAGGTTCATCCAACCCTTTGACGCTCTGAACGACCTTGGCCTGAAAGGTATTCACAATCTCCATCGAATTGTTACCCAGGCCGGCAAAAATCAGCAGCCGCCGCTTGGGGAAGGCTGTGAAATGATCGATACGACCGGCGACACCCGGCACGGGAATTTTTTGAATGAGCTGCAACGGCGCAAGTTCACGGGTCGGTCCCTGAGCTGCCGCGACCGCGTTCTTTGCGCTTCGCATCGTAAGCAAGCCGAATGTACCCAATGCCGTCACACCAACAACTATCAACTTCCTCATGGCTCCTCCTGCAGGCGACTTATCCAGGGCTTCTTTCTCCGTAGCAATTCCAATACATCCAAACAGTCGACGCTTTTCAGGGCACCGGTTCGAACACGAGAATCGCGGCCTGCTCATTGTCGTGAGCGGGAGCGGCAACATAATATCTGCCCAACTCGGGTGACCAAAATGAGGTGCCGGCACCTGGGCGCGTGGGAATCTTGGCAAGCGTTTCGTAGCGGTCCGCATCCTTCAGCTGATAAACGAAAACGTATCCTACGCCTTCATCGCGGCCACCAGAAACGTAGATCCGTTTGAGGGCGGCGTCGAAATAGACGCCATCCATGCCTTCAACGGTGGGAAGAGCGGCGACTTCCTTGCCGGACTGGGAGTCCATAACGGTCATCTGCGGAGGGGTGCGCGTGCCGATGAACAGACGGTGCGTTTTTTCGTCGAAGGCGCCATCGCCATTGCGCTGGCTGCTTACCGGCCAAGTAGCGATGACTTGGCGCTTGGCCGTGTCTACAACTTGCACTTTGCTCGCGATGGAAACGAAGACGAACAGAGTTTTGCCCGATTGGTCGAGAAGGAGCTCGGAAGGGTGTGCCTCCACCTTTATGTCGCCGAGGTGCTTATCTGTTTTGGCGTCCACGACGGCTACCTCGCCGTAGTCCTTGCCGGCCTCCTTGCCGCCGTAGCCGACGTAGATGAGATCGGTATGAGGGTCATAGACGACGCGGTTGGGACCGACGTCCAGCTTGATACTGTCGAGCAGCTCGAGAGTGTCTCCGCGGAATACACGGAGCATCGCGTCGTCTCCGCTGGCTACGAAGAGTTTATTGAGAGAGGGAACATAGGCGACGCCCTGCGTTTTCTTAAAACCAGGCATGCTTCTCAGCCATTTACCGGCTCGCAGGTCAACGACTTCAAGCGAGCCATTCTCAAGGCCAGCCACAAACAGGCGCACGCCCTTTATATCCACGTCCATGTGGTCGATACGACCTTTGACGTTGGGCATGGGAATGGATTGGACCAGACGCAAAGGCATTTTGTCCTGCGCCGTTGCGGTAAATTCGGTTATCGAAAGGTGCGCAAGCATCGCTGCGCAGACGAGGAGAGACCGTTTCATTCCTTACCCTCCTAAGGACGGCGAGTGGCTAGACCCGTTTGCAAAAGAGGTGGCGAGTGTGGCCCCGAACCATTGGCCCTGGAAGTTTTACATCCATGAATCCAATAACGCGACTTAAATTTCGATTAATAAATTTTTATGAGTGTAACGGAAGACCCTTCGCTACTTCTCGGCGGGGAGGTCCAAGGCGATTTTGAGGAGGGATTCGGCGAGGGTGTTGGCGTCTTGGCCGTCCATGTTGGTCAGGACTACTACAGCGGCTGATTTTTGCGGGGCTATTAGGATGGCGGTGCTAGTGCCTTGCTGGCCGCCGTCGTGGCCGACTATGTGAAGGCCGAACTTGTCCCTGATGCCCCAGCCCAGAGCGTACGTGGTGGGCTCGCCGTCGGTGGTGTGCTGGGCGGTCCACATCATTTCTTGGGTGGCGGGCATTAAGAGTTTGCGGGCTAAGATCGCGGCTTCGAAATTGGCCATGTCGTCCGCGGAGGAGATGAGGCCGCCGCCGGGAATTTTATAGCTGGAGTCGAGGACGCCTGCATTGTGGACGGCGCCGGATTTGTCGTGGTGATACCAGCGGGTGCGATGCGGGACGATGGCGAAGAAGTCGTCGGCTTGCGTGTGTTCCATGGCGGCGGGACGGAGGACATTTTCGCGGACGAAATCGACGTATTTCTGGGAGGCGGCGCCTTCGAGGATGCAGCCGAGCAATGTGTAACCGTAAGTCGAGTAGTTGAATTGCGTGCCGGGCTTGGAGACCAGCGGGTCAGAGGCGAAAAGCTGGAGAGATTCCTCCATGGAGGCGAAGTGGCGGGCGCTGTCTTCGGGGACGTCGCCCTTGCCATCTTTGTTGTAGTGGCGAATGCCGGAAAGATGGGCAAGGAGTTGCCGCGAAGTGATGGGGGAGTCTTTTTGGGGAAACGCAGGGCAATATCGTTGGACAGGGGCGTCGAGATCAAGCTTGCCGCGTTCATAGAGCTGGAGGATGGCGACGGCGGTGATTGGTTTCGAGATGGAGCCGAGGCGATAAAGAGTGGAGGATGTTGCCGGAGCGGAGTCTTCGAGGTCGGCCATGCCGAAGCCGGAGGACCAGGCGGGCTGGCCGTTTTGTACGATCGCGACGGAAATACCGGGGATGCTGTTGGCGGTCATGAAGGCCGAAACAGTTTTTTCGATTTGTGCGCGTTTTTCGGGGGAGAGCGTGCTGTTTTGCGCGACGGCAGGCGTGGAGTACGTGGAGGAGAGGATGACGAGCAACGAGGCAAGTAGGAAGTGGGGGTTGCGTGCGCGACGGAAGAAGTTGAGCGTCAGTCGACGGGACATGTGCGGACCTCCGGGCGAGAGTCTAGCGCAAATGGACGCGGCGAGGGCAAGCCTGAGGACCTGGTGACTTGACGAGAAGCTAGTAGACTTATACCATCTGGGCGCCGAAGTGGCGCTCATCTACGGGGCGCTCAGGGAAGTGGTTGTGTCTGGGGAAGTCGGAGTGCTTTGGTTGTGCACAGAACAGTGCGCGGGTGCCATCGAATCCGCGGGACTAGTTTGCCTCGAAGCCAGCCGGAATCCCCGTTGTCTTGCTTGTTGCTGAAGCCGCGAGCGAATTGTAACCTTCGTAACTTCAAACCCATCAGCGAATTAGAGTGAGGTCCTGGGGATTGTTACAGGATATTCACATTCGTTTGACGCAACAGTAAGACGGGGCCATTACCTTCCTGCGCGGGGTGATTCGCATACTTACCGGTATTGCGTCGAATTTTGCGTAAAAGAGAGAGGCGATGAAAAAATTTGCAGCACTAACACTGTCGATTTTTTTGACTTGCGGAACAGCGCTGGCGGACACACCGAAAGAAGCTGATTCGCCAAACGCGGCCGGGGGAGCTGCGAAGGCATCCAAGGCGGCGAAAGCGAAAGCTGCGAAGAAGGCGGAGAAGTCCGACGCTGCATTTGCGGCTGAGCTCGAAGAATTGCGGCAAACGCTGCAATCGCAACAGGAACAGTTACAGTTGCTGAAGGAAGAGCTGGCGAAGCGCGACCGCCAGATCGACGAAGCGCGGGATGAAGCCGTGAAGGCGAATACTCGCGCTATAGAGGCGACGAGCAAGGCATCGGAAGCGGTGAGCACGAGTGCCGAACTGAAGAGTGAGGCGAGCTCGCTGAATTCGACAGTGAGTGATCTGAAGGCCAGCAATGATTCGCTGCGCACGACCGTGGCTAAGTCGCAGGCGGATGCGAAGAAGGACGAGGAGACGGGGCCGGTGGCGATTCGTTACAAGGGCATCACGATTACGCCGGGCGGGTTCATTGCGGCGGAAACAGTGACGCGTACGAGAGCGGTTAGCGCTGACATCAACACCGATTTTAAGGGCATACCGTTCCCAGGAGCCTCGCTGGCGAAGCTTGCCGAGAATAACTTCACAGGGCGACAGTCGCGAGCGACAGCGTTGTTCGAGGGCAAGGTCGGAGCGGCAAAGCTCAGTGGGTACTATGAAGGTGACTTCCTGAGCGCGGCGGTCACATCGAACAACCGGGAGAGCAACAGTTATGCGTTCCGCCAGCGGCAAGTGTGGGCGCAACTGGCGCTGGACAGCGGATGGTCGTTCACCGGCGGACAGATGTGGACGCTGGCAACCGAAGACCGCAAGGGCATCAACAATCGGCTGGAATGGCTGCCGATGATTATCGACCCACAATACGTGGTGGGCTTCACGTGGGCGCGGCAATACGCCTTCCGCGTAGTGAAAGACTTCGGCGGGAAGTTTGCGCTGGGACTTTCCGTGGAAGGACCGCAGGCGACGCTCGGTGGCCGTGGGTTCTCGACGTTCACAAACACCACAGCGACAGGCGCGGTAACGACAGCGCAGAACTTCTTCATCAACGCGCCAGGGGATGCCGCCGGGTTGTTCAATTCGTTTGATCCGACCGGATATACGGTGAATAAGGCGCCGGACGTGATTGTGAAGCTGGCGGCCGATCCGGGATTTGGGCACTACGAGTTGTTGGGCATCGTCAGCACGTTCCGGAACCGCGTTTTCCCTTGCGCCGTGGCGGGAACAAACGCGGCGAATCTGCCCCCGGTGCCACTGGTGGTGGTGACTTGCCCGGTGACGGGAACGCCAGTACGGAGCGCTGCAGGCGCGTTTGACGACACGAAAGTTGGCGGGGGAGTAGGCGCGAGTTTTGACGTGCCGCTGTTCGCCAAGAAGTTGGACTTTGGCATAAAGGCGGTCGCCGGAGACGGTATCGGGCGTTACGGGTCGGCGCAGCTTGCGGACGAGACGTTCCGCCCAGACGGGACGGGAGTGTTTATTCGCACAGGACACGCCCTGGGGAGACTGGAATTCCACCCGAATCCGAAGTTGGATATTTACCTCTACGGCGGCTCGGAATATGCGTGGCGCGCGGGGTACACGGGCTATACAAGGATCACCGTTACCGCCACTCCGGCGATTCCAGCGACGGCGACGTCTCCGGCCATTCCGGCGACGACGAATACGGCGATTACGCTGAACGGCGTGGGAGGATACGGCTCGCCGTTTGCGAATAACACGGGATGCAGCACGGAGGCGCCACCGACGGGATCGTTTACGCCGGCGGGCGGCACCCCTTGCGATGGCGATATTCGCGTCATCACCGAAGGCACGTTGGGTTTCTGGCACAAGTTCTACAACGGGCCGAAGGGCGGCATGCGCTGGGGCATCCAGTATTCGTACATTACGAAGAGCGGATGGTCCGGGAACAACAACGTACCGACGGCGTTTGGAATTTCGCCAAAGGCGGTCGACAACATGATTTGGACGTCGTTCCGCTACTACATACCGTAGGGCGGGGGCGTTGGTACCCAAGAACAAAAAACAGTAAAGTAGAAGAGGGCAGCCCGTTGTGGAGCTGCCCTCTTTTTTTTAGGGATGTAGAGAACGGGGGATTAGATGGCGGGTTCTGGGGGGGCGTGCTGTAACTGAATGAAACTACAGACAGTTAGCGGTTTGTTTCCGAGCTAGGCTGGGTTTCAACAGAAGCTGCAGCGATTGTAACAATGCTGTAACACGGGAGAGGGACACTGTGACATCCAAGCCGGTAAATCATGAAGATGGAGAGAGATGCATGAAGAGAATTGCAGGAAGCTTCCTGGCCGCCCTGACAGTCGTGCTCACCGTGGTTGTTTTTGCGCACGCGGCGCTTTCTATTAACGGAGCGGGCGCGACGTTTCCGTATCCGATGTACTCAAAATGGTTTGATGAGTACCAGAAAAAAAATCCATCGGTACAAATCAATTATCAATCGATTGGATCCGGCGGGGGAATCAAGCAAGTTACGGAAGGCACAGTGGATTTCGGCGCCTCCGATGGTCCGATGAACGATGAACAGTTGAAGGCGTTTCAGGAGAAGCACGGATTCGGGATTTTACATTTTCCGACAGTGCTCGGCGCCGTGGTGCCGACGTACAACATTCCCGGCGTCACGTCTGCGTTGAATTTTACGCCCGATGCACTCGCTGGAATTTTTCTTGGCAAGATTACGAAATGGAATGATCCGACGATTGCGGGGGCGAACAAGGGAGTGAGCCTGCCGGGGAACGATATTGTGGTGGTGCATCGGTCGGACGGCAGCGGCACGACGTATGTCTGGACGGATTATCTTTCGAAAGTCAGCGATGAGTGGAAAAACAAGGTTGGTAAGGGCACGTCGGTCAACTGGCCGGTGGGATTGGGCGGCAAAGGAAATGAGGGAGTAACCGGCCAAATCAAAAACGCGCCGAATTCAATCGGGTACGTGGAATTGATTTACGCAGTATCGAACAATATTCCATACGGTAGCGTTAAAAATTCTTCGGGAGCTTTCGTAAAAGCGGATCTGACTAGCGTGAGCGCCGCTGCCGCGGCGGCGGCAAAGACCATGCCTGACGATTTTCGCGTGTCGATTACCGACCCGCCAGGAAAAACCGCGTATCCAATCGCGAGCTTCACTTGGCTGCTGATTCCCGAGAAATTTTCGGATGCCGCAAAGCGTGATGCGATTAAGGGGTTTTTGACATGGATGCTAGCGGACGGACAGGGCTACGCGGAACAGTTGTCGTACGCGAAGCTGCCGAAGGAAGTAGTCGCTAAAGAAGAGAAGGCGCTGGCCAAGGTTCAGTAACCAGCGTTCAGCAAAGGCGCCGTTCAGGAAGAAAATGGCTGCAATCTCCACTGTTCCAAGCGCGGGCCCGATTTCGGGCTCGCGCTCGTTTCTGAATCGACTGCGCGACGGAGATGAAATCGCGCGGCTGATAACATTCTTGTTTGCAGGTTCGGTCGTTCTGGTCACAGTCCTGCTGATTTTTGAACTTTGGCGGGAATCGGTCCTGCCTCGTCACAAGTTCGGATTGCACTTCCTTTTCACTCGCGTATGGGACCCGATTGCGGATCAGTTCGGAGCCTTGCCATTTATCTACGGAACGTTAGTCACCGCCACTGTCTCGCTAGTGATTGCGGTGCCGTTGGGGATAGGCGCAGCGATCTTTCTAGCGGAACTGGCGCCGGCGCGGTTGTCCGACGCATTGGAATTTTTCATCGACTTACTGGCGGCTGTGCCCAGCGTTATTTACGGATTGCTGGGCGTGTTCATCGTGGTACCGCTGATGAGGGATTACGTTCAGCCAGCGCTCAAAAATACGCTGGGCTTTTTGCCACTATTTACCGGACCGGCGTACGGGATTGGATTCCTGACCGCCGGGATTGTTCTGGCGATCATGGTGATCCCGTACATCATTTCGGTTTCTCGCGAGGTGTTGATGTCCGTGCCGCGAGACCAGCGCGAAGCGGCGCTTGGCCTGGGTTCAACACGCTGGGAATCGACATGGAAAGTGGTCGTGCCGTTTGCGCGAACAGGAATCATGGGTTCGATCTTTTTGGCGCTGGCACGAGCGCTGGGCGAAACGATGGCAGTGACGATGGTCATCGGGAATACGCCGACCATCAGCGCTTCTCTGTTGTCACCCGGGTACTCGATTGCGGCGGTGATCGCGAATGAGTTCACGGAAGCGACCGGCGATCTTTATTTGCAAGCGCTGATTGAGCTGGGTTTGGTGCTGTTTTTGTTGACATTCTTGTTGAATGGAATGGCGCGGCTGCTGATTGTGTTGACCTCGCAACGAGGCGGCGGGACGGTCAACGCATGAGCCCTCGGCTGCGCTGGCGGAAATTCGTAAGCGGCTTCATGCTGACAATGACCGGTGTGTGTGCGCTGGTGGCGGTCAGCGCGCTGTTTTTCATTCTCGGGTATCTGGTTTATCACGGCGGAACGTCTATCAATTGGAGCTTCTTCACCAAACTGCCCAAGCCTGTTGGTGAGGCTGGCGGCGGGATGGCGAACGCGATCGTTGGCAGTGCGAAATTGCTGCTGCTAGCCTCGCTTTTGGGCGTCCCGGTAGGATTTATGGGCGCGATTTACCTTGCGGAGTTCAGCGGGAGCAAGGTGGCGTTCGTGGTGCGGTACGCGGCGGACTTACTGAACGGTGTGCCGTCGATCGTGATCGGGATTTTCGCGTACAGCCTGGTAGTGCTGCCGTTCAAACATTTTTCGACACTGGCGGGCGGCTTTGCGCTGGGGCTGATGATGATTCCCATCACGCTGCGCAGTACGGAGGAATTTTTGTTGGCCGTGCCGCGGGCGCTGCGCGAAGCGGCGATGGCACTGGGCGCGAGCAAGTGGAAGACGATTGCGACGGTAATTGTGCCGGCGGCATATCGCGGAATTCTGACGGCGGTGCTGCTAGCGTTTGCGCGTGTGGCGGGTGAAACAGCGCCGCTGCTATTCACGGCATTCGGGAATCGCTTTTGGAGTCCCGGCTGGAACCAGCCGACGGCCTCGCTTCCGGTGATGATTTTCACGTACGCTGTGGCCCCGTATGACGACTGGCATAGACAAGCGTGGGCCGCCGGGCTCGTGTTGCTGGGACTGATTCTGGTTATCAATATCATTGCGCGGGCGATTTTGGCTCGCGGCATCGCGGTTCCGAGGGCGTAATATGCATGCATCCGTGAGGCCGGCAGTGTCTCTTAACATTACACCAACCCAAAGCGGAGCAATTGGACGCGAGAGCGTGGCCGCTTTGCCGATGCGCATGAACGTCAGCAAGCTGAATTTTTTCTATGGGCCAAAGCAGACGCTCTTTGACATTAGCCTCGGGGTGGCGACGAGCAAGCTTACCGCGTTGATCGGGCCGTCTGGCTGTGGCAAGTCGACGCTGCTGCGGACAATGAATCGAATGTACGAGACGGTGCGGCACGCTCGGTTGGAAGGCGAAATTACGCTGGACGGGCAGAGCATTCTGGCGCAAGACGTGACACAGTTGCGTCGCCGTGTGGGAATGGTGTTTCAGCGGCCGAATCCATTTCCAAAATCGATATTTGATAACGTGGCGTACGGCCTCAGGATAAATGGATCGAAGCTGCCGATCGCCGAAGCGGTGGAGAAGAGCCTGCGGCATTCGGCGCTGTGGGATGAGGTAAAGGACCACTTGCATAAATCGGCGTACGAGCTTTCCGGCGGGCAGCAGCAGCGGCTGTGCATCGCGCGCGCGCTGGCCGTCGAGCCAGAGGTGCTGTTGCTCGACGAACCGTGCTCGGCACTGGATCCTATCAGCACGGCGAAAATCGAGGAGTTGCTGGTTCAGCTGAAAGATCTTTGCACCATCGTGATCGTGACGCACAATATGCAGCAAGCTGCGCGCGTCAGCGACTTCACGGCATTCCTGCTGACCGGGCAATTGATTGAGTTTAGTCCTACGCCGCACTTGTTTACGACGCCGAGCGATCCGCGTACTGAGGCGTATATTACCGGGCGCTTTGGATGAGTTGGGGCGACGTTGCGCTGTGCTTGTGGTTTCAGATTGAAGGGATCGAGCGATGGAACGCCACTTCGAACGGGATCTGAATGAATTGAAAGAGCGGCTGCTGTGGATGGGCAGCCTGGCGGAGCGGGCTGTGCACCAAGGTGTGCATTCGGTCCTGGATTCCGATGAGCAACTTGCGAAGCGCGTGCTGGATGAAGAAGACGCGATCAACGAGTTGCAGATCGAGATTGACGATCGCGTGGTTCAGGTTTTAGCGCTGCATCAGTTGATGGCCACGGACCTTCGGCTGGTGCTCGCGGTATCTCGCATCAATAACGACTTGGAGCGCATCGGCGATCAGGCGGTGAATATCGCGCAGTCCGCGGTGCGCATTTTGCGGCATCCGCGGGTGAAGCCTTATGTGGATTTGCCGCGCATGAGCGAAGTGGCGGAAGAGATGATGCGCGATTCACTAAACGCGCTGGTACGTCGCGACGTGGAGCTGGCGCAAAAAGTTTTGGCGATGGACGACCAGGTGGATCATTATCGCGACCAGATTTTCCGTGAGTTGCTCACGTACATGATGGGAGATTCAAGCGTGGTGTTTCCCGCATTTGAGCTGATCCTGGTGGCAAAGAATCTGGAGCGAATCGGCGATCACGCCACGAACATTGCAGAAGACGTCATTTATATGGTGCAAGGGCAGGACGTGCGCCATCCCACCGTCGATCGGCGATAGTCCCAGCCCGTCCAGCCGGCTCCGCTGCAAATTTCCGCTTTTGCTTACTCGATCTTTACCGGGCCCATCGCTTCGCGCATTTCTTGAAATGCGTCAGTGTCCTTCTTCGCCTTGTCCCAATGACTGTCCGGATACTGGCGCATGAGCTGGACGGTGAGAAAGCTTCCGCGCATTAGACTCGAATCATGGTCGGACCAGAGGCGGCTGGTCGTGCGCTGGCTATACCGTTCGATGATCATGCGGGAAAACTTCGGCGCCTCGCGAGGGTCGTAGCCATGCTCTATGACGTTTTGCAGCCCGAGCCGGTCTGCTTGATTTTCGAGTTCGCGCTGATGCCCATTCACGACCGAAGCGATCCCAATCTCCGCCATGAACAGCCCGGCGTTGCCAATGAAGGCGCCCGCGGCAACTCCCGCGATAACCAGGCCAATCCGCTTGCTGCGGGTTTCTTCGACTTCGCGACGGTGGTGCACCTGCAGGACATGTGCAATTTCGTGACTGAGAACAAACGCTAGCTGCGCTTCGTTATCGACGGCACCGAGCAGTCCTGTATTGATTAGCAAAGTTCCGTCTGGCATGGAAG
>Ga0210410_10002359_pt1 | contig 16956 bp, 15 predicted proteins | sample IncBWC4MmetaG_FD_161058 | JGI IMG/M metagenome (GOLD analysis project Ga0210410, IMG submission 161058) | Forest soil microbial communities from Barre Woods Harvard Forest LTER site, Petersham, Massachusetts, United States - Inc-BW-C-4-M | ecosystem: Environmental > Terrestrial > Soil >... | reverse complement strand
GTTTGAGTGGAATTGGAAGTCTATTGGCCGCCGAGCGCAGTGAGGATGGAGTCGAAGTCTTCGAGGCCGGAGTATTCGATGATGACGCGGCCCTTGCCCTTCTTGTCCTCGATGTGGACCTTGAGGCCAAGGGTGCGTTGCAGGCGGTCCTGAGCTTCGCGGACGTTGGGGTCTTCGGGTTGGGTGGGTTTTGCTTCCTTCTTCGGCTTGGCTTCAGGGTTGATGAGACCCTGGACGTAGCTTTCGGTCTGGCGGACGGAGAGGTTGAGGGCCATCACCTTTTGTGCGGCGGCGGTGATGGATTCGGCGGAGTCGAGAGCCAGAAGGGTGCGGGCGTGGCCGAAGGAGAGGTCGCCGGACTCGACTTTGTGCTGGATTGTCTCCGGTAAACGTAACAAACGCAGGAAGTTAGCTACACTAGCCCGCTCCTTGCCGGTGCGCGTTGCCATCTGCTCCTGGGTCATCTTGAAGTCTTGGCTGAGGCGCTGATAGGCGCGGGCCTGCTCCATGGGGTTCAGGTCGGCACGCTGGAGGTTTTCGACGATGGTCATCTCCAGCGTTTGTTCGTCGGAGGCTTGACGGACGATGGCGGGGATGGTGGCTTTGCCGGCTCTGCGGCTTGCCAGCCAGCGGCGCTCGCCGGTGATGAGCTGGTACTTTGCTTGTCCATTGGGGGGGCTAAGTGGCCTTACTACAATGGGTTGCACGACCCCTGAGGCGGCGATGGATTGGGTTAATTCGGTTAGCTGGGCCTCGTCGAAGCGGGTGCGCGTCTGGAAGGGGTTGCGCTCGATGTGGTCGAGTGGGATTTCGAGCGGCTTGCCTGCTGGCTCGGCTACCGCGGTGATTGCCGGTACAGTGGTGGGCGCCGGGCGCGATGGAAGGAGGGATTCGAGACCCTTTCCCAGGGCTCGGCGTTTTGGGTCGGTGACTGCGGGCATGTTCTGACTCTCTTCGTATGACTTTTCGTTTAGAAGCTTGTGTCCTGCCGGACGGGCCCACTGCGCGTGGGGCGGCCACTTCGTGGCGTGTGTACCGGTTTGGGTGATTCTGGGTGACTGGGTCCGGCCGTTGGCCGGCTTAATTATTTTTCTTTTGCTATTTTTCTTTGTTGGATTTCCAGAAGCGATTTTTCTTTTCGGGTGCGGTGAAGGACTTCAGGGAGCTCGCAGCGGCTGCGGCTGCGGCTTTGCGGCGCTTTTCTTCGGGGCTTGCGATGTTATTGCGGCTAAGGAGTTCCAGAGCCAGTTCGCGGTAGGCTTCGGCTCCGCGGGACCTGGGATCGTAGAGGGCCACGGGTTTTCCGTGGCTGGGGGCTTCGGCGAGACGGATATTGCGGGGAATACTGGTCTTGAGGAGCTTGTCGGTGAAGAAGGATTTTAGGTTTTCGTTGACCTGCTGGGAGAGGTTGGTGCGATCGTCGTACATGGTGAGGAGGACGCCTTCGAGAGCAAGCGACGGATTGAAGGCCTGGGTGACCCGGTCGAGGGTGGACATCAGCTCGGAGATGCCCTCGAGGGCGAAGTATTCGGCCTGCATGGGGACGAGGAGGCCGTCGGAGGCAACGAGAGCGTTCAGGGTAAGGAGGTCGAGGGCCGGGGGGCAGTCGAGCAGGATGAAGGGGTAATCGGCGCGGATCGGGGCAAGGGCCTCGCGGAGCTTGTACTCGCGGCCTTCGAGGGAGATGAGCTCGATAGTGGCGCCGATGAGGTTTTTGCTGCTGGGAATGAGCTTGAGGGTATCGATTTCGGTGGGGAGAAGGGCTTCGGCGATTGTGTTGTGGCCGAGCAGGATGTCGTAGATGCTGAGGCGGGCTTCGTCTCTTGCGAAGCCGAGGCCCCCGGTGGAGTTGGCCTGGGGGTCGCAGTCGATGAGGAGCGTCCGGAGGCCTTCGAGGGCAATGGCGGCGGCCAGGTTGATGGCGGTGGTGGTCTTGCCGACTCCGCCCTTCTGGTTGACGACGGCGATGACCTTCGAGGGACTGGCGGCGGACGGGGTTTCAGCTGAAGGGTTCGCGGCGGGCTGAGGCTTGTTGACGGGGTGAATGGTGATCATCGGCGTAGAAGAAGGGTATCGGGAGGGAGCTTTGGTGGCAATGCGGGCAGGCCTGTGCAGAAGTGCGGAGGGTTGTGGAGAACTTGTGGAACTCTCGTTTTACGCAGGAATTTGGGGGGTTTTGACGGGCGGGGTGTGGAAATCTTTTGTTCCACGTGGAACGTTTTGCAGAGGGGATAGGGGGGTGCTAGCTTCCCCAGCCAGAATCCTCAAGCGGGATTCACAAGCCGGCGTATATTTCGTATTCGCGCGAACAAGTTTTAGCCAAAACAGGTGATGTGTTGGGTTCCGTGCGATGTTCCACGTGGAACATCCTGGCCTGAGCTGTCAGGCGGACAACTACCTCCAGATACGCGTACCGGGGCGCGCTAGTGATGAAGCCGGAGCAGGATGATCACAGCGAAGATGATCGTGGTGAGCAGGATCTCCCCAACATGGTAGTCGAGGATCTTCTGATAAGAGTCAGAGGTGTAGCGGAGGTGAACCTTTTCCTGCGATGAGGCTTCACTGCTGACGACCGAACTCCGTGCTGCGGGGGCGTTCTTCTCTACGTTCACGTTTGTGACTCCCTTTCGTTGCAGCACAGAGATTTCCCTGCGGTTCTGCAACGTTTGTTCATGGGGAGTTCCCCTGTTTCCTAGGGGCAAGGGTGTTTATAACAAAGGTTCCCCTTCACTACAACTACTTTTTGCAAACTTTTGCGGATTTATTTTCCCCAAATAGGACTTCCAAACGAAAAAGGCCCGCCTGAGGCCTATCGGAAGGGAGAATCAGGCCGAATGGCGCAGAGGAGGAGGGTTGCTGCTGAGTTGGGCATTGGGAGAGATGGCTTAAGGGAAAAGCCCGTGGGCAGGGTGGGTATGCTTCCGGCGAGTACAAGCAGTTGGTGTGTGGCGCGAGGAGCAGCTGCAGCGATGGCGGCGGTCATATTGTCCACGGCGCGGAGGGCGACAGTGTGGAACTGGCGGGCGGCGGGCATGGATTCGACGCGGCCGGGCCAGACTTCGGTGGGAAGGTTCAGGGTGCGGACGGCTTCACGCAGGAAGGCAGCTTTTTTGTTCTGGGATTCGGCGAGCGTGACTTGAATGTCGGGGCGAAGTAGAGCAATGGGGAGGCCGGGAAAGCCGGCTCCGGAGCCGAAGTCGAGGAGGCTGACGGTGTCGGGGTCAAGGTGCCGGGCCGCAAAGAGGCTCTCGCCGAAGTGGCGGCGAACAATCTCCTCGGGATCGCGGATGGCGGTGAGGTTGGTGCGGGCGTTCCACTTGAGAAGCAGGTCGAGGTAGGTGGAGAGTTGCGGGAGGAGAGTGGCGGGGATTTCGGATAAGGGTAAGTAAGGGGTGAGCAGGTTTGCGATTGCGGATTCGGAGAGGGTGGGCATGGACGATTGTCAGTATCGCAGAAGCGACCCGAAGGATTTGTTGGCGCACAAAAACGACCGGATGCCCTATCGCACCCGATGTTTTCATTTCGATGGGTATCTAACTGTCAATTTACGTTCAGCCCGCCGGCGTTCTACGCTCCCCAACAATCTCGTTCAGCGGGGACTTAGGCTCCCCGCCGACGCTCCCTGCGATTGTCGTTCCTGAAAAATTCGTTCCTGAAAAATTCTTCGGGGAAATGCGTCCTTTCTTCCAACTTTTACGCGTATAGGAGTACCGGCAATTTTTTCTCGGCTTTGCCTCCCCGTGAGGCGAAGGAGAATGTCATGTCTGAAGATTCGATCCCCATCCTCATCACGGTTGGAATCATCGCTCTCATGTCTGGCTGGGTATCCATTCTTAGTGCCCTCTGTCCGCCTGGCTGGAGATCGGCTGGAAAGTCGTCCACGGAAAAAAGACAGACGGCTTCGGCGTCGTCTCTTTCTTCGCAGCGTCTTGCGGATCAATCGCGTGACTTTCTTCGCGCTCTATCCGCCCGTGGGGAACGAGAGATTCCTCGTTCGCAGGCGGGCCGTCTGCGCGTGCCTCCGAGCTCCGGTGAAGAGTTCGGGTATCGAAAGGGCGAATAGGCGCAGGGATTGTGCTTGTCAGGAGCTCGCGACGGAGGTGTGGACGGGGCGCGGGACCCATACCGTGGCTTCGGCGATGAAGCGATCGAAGAGTGCGCGGGAGGCGGGGCTGATGTCGTAGCTGCGCTCGGGATGCCACTGCACGCCGAGGACGAAGTGAGCGGTGGCGCCTTCGCTGGCCTGGCCGCCCTCGACGGCTTCGATGACGGCGTCCTGCGGGCAGCGGGCGGAGACGCGGAGGCCGTCGCCGGGAATGCCGATGGCCTGATGATGGCTGGAGTTGATCGGGAGGCGGAGGAAGCTGTCCTGTTCCGGAGCTTCGTCGGCGGTGAGCAGGGTGCCGAGGAGTGATTCAGGCGCCGTGGCCGCGGTGTGGGCGATGGCCACCTTGCTGCCGGCGGAGTGATTGACGGGCAGGACGGTGAGGTCCTGCACCAGGGTGCCGCCGCGCCAGACATTGAGAATCTGGATGCCGAAGCAGATGGCGAAGATGGGCTTGTAGAGATTGTGCGCGTCCTGGAGGAGGAGCTCATCGACATTTTCGCGGGGATTGTCGGTGGGGGCGCACTCGGGGATCGGATCCTGGCCGTACTTGTGGGGGTTGACGTCGGCGGGACTGCCGGGGAGGAGGACAGCCTGGCAGGTATTGATGAGGTTGGCGATCGCGACTGGTGTGGCGTTGAGGGGGATCTCGACCGGCTCGCCGCCGCTGCGCTCGACACAGGCGGCGTATTGCGGCCAGGAGCGCTGGTTATACGCTACGTCGGTGCTGGTGGGTTGCGGAATGGCGATGCGCGGACGGGGATGAGGCGAGGAGTTCATCAAGCCTAAGTATAGTCTTCGGCGCCGGCCGCTAGAGGATGGGATCAGGGATATAGGTGTCGGTTTTGTGACCGTCGGGCGGCTGGCCGAGAGTGAGCTTCGCTCCGGTACGCTTGAAGGAGAACGAGGCGGTCTGATTCGCGAGGTGAAAGGTGTGAGCGGTCGCGTCCCATGTGCCTTCCAAGGCGGTGAAGGGGACGCGGACGCTCTCGGTATTGTCGGCGGAGAAGACTAGGGTGGCGTTGGCCATCAACTTTTGCTGACCGGCGATATTGGGATCGGTGCTTGGGGTAGCGGGTGGCAGGGGTTTCCATCTGCCGAGCAGCGGATCGGTTGCCGACGGCGCGGGGCCGATGCGCGTCAAAGTCTGCTCTGGAGTGTCGGGCGATTGGAGATGGAGCGTATCTCCGTCGATATGGAAAGTCACCTTGATAGGAGGACCATTCACGGTCACGGGGGGCGAGGTGAAGGAATCGCCCGAGCGGGTGATGGGCGAGGTGACGATCGCGCCGAGGTGCATCGTCAAAGTGCCATCGGGGCGGAAGTCCCACCAGGAGCCGATGCCGCCGTTGGAGGTGTGCTCGGCGACCCAGTGACCGACTGGAGTGTCCGCAGGCGAGGTTTGCCCGGAGGCACAAAACACGGTGAAGAGCGGAGCGCAGAGGAAGGCGGCGCGGATGAGAGTGAGGCAGTTCGCAGCGCTGCGGCTCATGGGGGCTCCTCGAAGGCAGGGAGTAGGGTGTAGGGAAGAGGGAGTAGAAGGCTTCCCCCGATTGATGGTACCTCGTTGCGACGCCGCCGAACTTGCTTTCTACTCCCTACACCCTACTCCCTACTCCCTGTGCCCGCTGTACTCGGCGTAGGTGGCGGAGATGGATTCATACAGCCGCTGAGTGAGAGCGTCGGCGTCGCGTGTGGTTAGGCCGGCAGTGGAGATGGGGTCGCCAACAACGACAAGCAGCGGGCGCGGATGCAGCGCGTAGACGTGGATGGGGAGCAGCTCGTAGGTGCCGATAAGGGTAAGCGGAACAAGCGGGACCTGCGCCTTGATTGCCATGTACGCACAGCCGGACATCATGGTCTGGAGCTGGCCACTGGCCGCGCGGCCGCCTTCGGGGAAGAGGACCAGGGGCAGGCCGTGCTTCAAAGTGGTAACCCCACGGTTGAGGCTGGCGATGAGGGAGCGGGGACTCTTGGTGTCGACCGGCACCTGGCCGGAATGGTTGAGATACCAGCCGATGAAGGGAGTCTTCCAGAGGGACTGCTTGGCGAGGATGCGGAACTGGAACGGCAGATAGGCGAACAGGACCGGGGTGTCCATGTAGCTGAGGTGGTTGGAGGCGTAGACGGCGGTTTCGTGCTCGTGGAGTTTTTCGCGACCGATAATTTTGACCGGAGAGAAGCTGATGAGGAGCAGGGTCCGGGCCCAGAGGTGCGCGATAGCGTGTTGCTGGCGGCCGGATTTGTCCCACAGTCCACAGACCAGGGAGACGCAGCCGAAGGCGGCGGTGGCGAGGCCGACAAGCGGGACCAGAAGCAGGTACGAGAGCCAGCGGAGGAGGAACGGAGGTTGTTTGGAGCGGGGAGGTTCTGAGGTAGAGACGCGGATTTCTCCGCTACCCCGTTCCACTCCGCTCTGGGCGTCGGCCGAAATGACGGTTCTTTCGTTGTCCCCTGACTTGCTGGCCAACTCCGGGTCATTCATCCCTGCACCGCGATGTGGCGGATCTCTCCGACGAGGTAGACGGAACCCGTGGCGATGATGACGCCCTCAGGCGGAGTGACGACGCGGGCCCGGGCAAGCGCGAAGGCAAGATGGGGTGCGGCGTGCGCTGGGATGTCGAGCGCGTGAGCCGCGGCAAGCAGCTCTTCGATCCCCGCGGCGCGCGGGTTGTCGATAGGGGCAAAGAGGATGTGGTCTTTGCTCCGTTCGGGGTCTCCGGCGCTCGAGTCGAAGAGAGGAAAGAGAATCTGCGACATCTCTTTGAGGTTCTTGTCGCGAAGACAGCTGAAGATCAGGGTGCGGGGCTGGCCTTCAGGCAGCTGAGCGATCGCGGCACGGAGCGCCCAGGCGCCGGCGGGGTTGTGCGCCACGTCGAGGAGGAGGCTGGGGCCTTCGGGGAAGGTTAGAAGTTCGAGGCGGCCGGGCCATGTAGTGTTGCGGATGCCTGTTTCTATGGCCGCGTTGCTAATATTGTAACTTTCTAGGTTACGTATTGGCTCGTTTTGCGTGATATTGTAATGTTTTTGGTTACGTAATTCGCTTGCAGCCGCGATAGCCAATGCGATATTGCGCTGTTGATGGTGCCCGGCGAGAGGAGAGTCGACTTCGAGGGGTTCGCCGTCGAGAGTAACAGTGTAGCGATTGCGAGGGAGGGGCTGTGGTGATCCGGATAGCAACTCCTCAAGGCTCGAGGTAGAGAAGCGGGTTTCTCCACTCCGCTGCACTTCGGTCGAAAGGGCGGTATCGGGGGCGGGTTGTTGCCGGTCCGACCGAGGTGGCAGATGGGGGATGAAGCTGGCGGCGCTGATGGCGCGCAGGTTCAGCTCGGCGGCTGCTTCGCCGATCGCCTGATTGGCTTCCGGATGCTGGGGCAGGGTGATGAGGGTGCCGTTGGGACGGAGGATGCCGGCCTTCTCGCGGGTGATCTCGGCGATGGTGTCGCCAAGGTAGTCCTGATGGTCGAGCGCGATGTCGGTGATGATGGAGAGCAGGGGGTCGACGATGTTGGTGGCATCCAGACGGCCTCCTAAGCCCACCTCCAGAATGGCGATATCGACCGGCTTTGCCTCGCCTGGCTCTTTCTCAGCAAAGCCTGGCCCCTTTCCCGCGAAATAGAGGAAGGCGAGGGCGGTGAGGACCTCGAAGAAGCTGGGGGGATGGGGGAGATCGCCGGCTTCGACCAGGTGGCGGGCCGTCTCGTCGACCTGAAAGTAGAGCCGGGCGAAGTCTTCATCGTGGATCTGAGCGCCGTCGATCTGAATGCGTTCGTTGACCCGGACCAGGTGGGGCGAGGTGTAGAGGCCGGTACGGTAGCCCGCGGCAGTGAGGATGCTCGCCAGGGTGGCCGCCGTGGAGCCTTTGCCGTTGGTTCCGGCGATCAGGACCGAGGGGAAGGTGGTCTGCGGGTCGCCCAGCGCGGCGGCCAAAACACGCATGTGGGCCAGGTCAAACTTGCGGCGGGGGGCGCTTGCGGGGATCGGGGCAAGCTCGTGGCCCAGGGCGTAAAGATGGTCGACCGCGGCAGCGTAAGACATGGGGCTATTTTAGGCGAAAGCGCCTGTTTCGGTGCGGTTAGGTTACGGACAGGGGAGTGGAACCGCAGCGGCTTAACACGCCGGTTCCTCATGTAACACGAAGGTGGGATATCGAGGGTGGTTCGGGCAGCGGATAGTAAGGAATCAACTGTAGCAACATGCAACATTTTGCAGACTAACCTGCCGGTTCAACCCTGAAGGATCAATCAAGACCCCGGGGAGAAAGGAGAAGTTGAATGCAGATCGCATTAGGTATTTCGTTTGGAATGATCGCCGCTGCGCCGTTCGTTGGACGGTGGAGGGCCAACGTGTGGCTGAAAAAGCACATGACCGCAGAACGATCGGTAAAGAGTATTCCTGAGATTGCATAAAGGTTTACCGTGCGTGTAACAAGCACAGGACCGTTGCCGGGATGGCGCGGTCCTTCTTTTTTGTACCGGCTTTTTTGTGCCAGGGCGAAAATGAGGCAGGCCGTGTGTCAGGGCAGAAAAACGGCGAACAGTTGCAGGCTGTCCGCCGTGGTTTGAGGGATAGATCTGGCATTACTTGGCTGCCGCGAGGTCGACCTCATGAATAAACGGCTCCAGGAAGACCGGCGCGGTAACCGCACCCTGAGCGACCTTGTTGGTGCCGCCGGCGTGCACAACAGTGAGGTCCGTGATGCCGATGAAGCCGAAGATGACGCGGAAGTAGGGGCCTTCGAGGTTGTAGGACTCCAGCGGCGAACCTGCGGTGTATTCGCTGCCGCTGGCGATGATGATGGTGACCTTCTTCCCGGCCGCAAGGCCTTTCAGGCCATCCGCGCCAAAGGCAAAGGTCTTGTTGAGGCGGACGATGTGGTCAATCCAGGCCTTCAGCACAGCAGGCACGTTGAAGTTATACATGGGGGTGGAGATAACGACTTCATCGGCGGCGAGTAGTTCGGCGATGAGCTCGTCGGATATCTTGAGGGCAGCCTTGTGCTCGGCAGTGTGCTGGTCGGGAGCGGAGAAGGCGCCAGCGATCCAGGGCAGATCAACGTAGGGAATCTTGGTAGTGGCCAGGTCGCGGGTGACGATCTTGCCGCCAACGTGGTTGGACTGCCACTCCGTAGCGAAGTGATTACCGAGTTTGCGCGAGATGGAATAGTCGCCGCGCGGGCTGACATCGATCTTTAAAAGTGTGGACATGCTATCTCCTGTAGGCCGCGATGGAAACGAGGCACAGTGAGATAGATGGTCCACCGGAACATTGGATTCACTCGATTTCGAGATTTATGATTTAGTAATAATCCGGGCAATATCCCCTGACCAAGCAACTAGATGGCGCTATCCAGAAGATTACTGAGAGCGGCCGAAGCGAGAAAGGGCTGGGCGCCGGACCAGTTCGGGATATGGAAGGTCGAGCCGGGGTGGGCGGTGGAGGAGGTCGCCCGCGGCGTGTGATGCGTGCGGAGCGTGTGCTCAATGACCCGGCGGCTCATGGTATCCACGGCAGAGGCGCCGCTTTCGGCATAGATGAGAAAGTCCTGCCCGCAGATGGGACAACGGACCTTCGAGGAGAGTTTTGCTTGTTGACATACGTGCATAGATAACCTGCTTTCTTGTTTTTCTACTTTGCAGATAAACGCTAAAACTATGCGGCGAACGGTGAGCCTTCGAGCAGGGGCGCCGCATTTGGACTGCTACTTCGACCGCTGAGAGATCATGACGACTTTGGAGATATCGCTCGGCGGTCTGGACGGGCCGGCAAGCAGGGTTTTCCGTGCAAACTTCGGCGACCCTGTCCATCCCGGCAGCCGAAAGAGATCGACCGGATGCGCAGCAGAGGTTGTATCGCCGCCCTGTTCCCGCGAATGATGATCCCGAAGTTCGCCCAGAATGATGGACCGCATGGTAGCGCGTTCGGCAGGAGAGTTCTGCTCCCAATAAAGACGGAAGCCTTGGCTGCAGACGCTGCAGCGAATGTCCTGCCGGAACTCTGACCTTCTGAGTAGAACCTGCATCGTCACCGTCCTAACCGGGCGTTCGCCCATGCCGAATGGACCCCAAAACACCCTTAGCGTAGACCGCCGAGAAGTCCGCAGCTATAGCACAGACGTGTAACGATTGCCGTAACCCAAACGCCGCTGCATCGCAGGCGATGGAGCGTTCGTCTCGACGCGGTTTGCGGCAACCATCTATTCTTAGAAGTGTGAACGAACAGACGATCAAGATTCAGCTTCCCGATGGTTCAGTGCGCGAGGTTCCGCGCGGTACAACAGCACTTGATGTGGCGACGAGCATCTCGCCGCGACTGGCGGCAGCGGTAGTGGTGGCGCGGATTCGCCCGCTGACCGCGGTCACATCGGACGGCGCTATAGCGAGCGAAGACACCTCCGAAGCCGCGATGTACGGTGGCGCCGAGTCGGGGGAGCGGCTGGTGGACCTGGCGGCTCCGCTGCAGGAAGACGTTGCGCTGGAGCTACTCAAGGAGAACGACGAGGCAGCATTGAAGGTAGTGCGCCACTCCGCCGCGCACGTAATGGCGACGGCGATTCTCGAGCTGTTTCCAGAGACCAAGCTGGGGCATGGCCCGGCAACGGACTCGGGATTCTTCTATGACGTCTATCGCGAGACGCCGTTTACTGAGCAGGACCTCGCCGCAATCGAGGCGCGCATGGCCGAGGTAGTTGCGCGCGATGAAAAGTTTGTGCGCGAAGTGGAGTCGCGCGAGATGGGTCTGAAAGACTACGCGGAACACGGCGAGTTCATGAAGGTCCACTTCATCGAGAAGTTCACGCAGCCCGGCGAAGAGATTTCGCTGTATCGCAACGGCAGGTTTGTAGACTTTTGCCGCGGCCCGCATGTGCCTTCGACCGGACGCGTCAAAGCATTCAAAGTGACGTCGATCGCTGGAGCCTACTGGCTGGGGGATGAGAAGAACCAGCAGCTGCAGCGGATCTATGGGACGGCGTTCTTCAACGGGAAGGACCTGGAGGCGCACTTCAAGCGCCTCGAAGAGATCAAGGCTCGCGACCATCGCGTGCTGGGCAAGCAGCTCGACCTGTTTTCCATCCAGGAGGTCGCCGGGTCGGGGCTGATCTTCTGGCATCCCAAGGGTGGGTTGATCCGCAAGACGATGGAAGACTGGATGCGCGAAGAGTGTATCCGTCGTGGTTACAATATGGTATTCACCCCGCATATCATGCGGCGGGAGCTATGGAAGATCTCCGGGCATGAGGGATTCTATTCGCAGAATATGTATCCCCCGATGGAGCTCGATGACGCCGAGTATCGACTGAAGCCGATGAACTGCCCCGGACATATCCTGATCTACAAGAACTCGCCGAAGAGCTATCGCGACCTGCCGGTGCGGTATGCGGAGTTGGGCAATGTGTATCGCTACGAGCGTAGCGGCACGATGCATGGCCTGCTGCGCGTGCGCGGCTTTACGCAGGATGACGCGCACATCTTTTGCACACCGGAACAGATCGTCAGCGAGATTGAAGCCTGTCTCGACTTCGCCGAGGCTGTGCTGAAGACCTTCGGTTTTGCTGAGTTCAAGGTGGAACTTTCGACATGGGACCCGAAGGACCGCAAGAGCTACGTGGGAACGGACGAGCACTGGAACATTGCGACAGGTTCGTTGTACGAGGTGCTCAACGCCAAGGGGATTCCGTTTAAGGTGATTCCGGGCGAGGCGGCATTTTATGGACCGAAGATCGACATCAAGCTGGTTGATGTGCTGGGGCGGCTGTGGCAGCTCTCGACGGTGCAGTTTGACTTCAACCTGCCGGCGCGGTTCGAGCTGGAGTACAAGGGCGAGGACGGAGAGTTGCATCAGCCTGTGATGGTTCATCGCGCACTGTTCGGCAGCGTCGAGCGGTTCTTTGGCGTACTGATCGAACACTACGCAGGCGCCTTCCCACTGTGGCTTGCTCCGGTGCAAATCGGCCTGGTGCCAATTTCGGAGAAACATCTGGAGTACGCAGCTGCAGTAAAGGCGAAGCTCGAGGCTGCGGGTCTGCGCGTTGAGCTCGATGCGCGCAACGAAAAGATGAACGCGAAGATCCGCGAGTTCACGTTGCAGAAGGTCCCGTTCGTTCTGGTGATGGGGGACAAAGAGGCGGCATCCGAAGCAGTAAGCGTGCGTACTCGCGGCAAGGGCGATGAGGGCAGTGCCTCGCTCGCCGACTTTATCGAGCGGGCGAAGGGGTTGGTAGAGTCGAAGACCGTAGCTTTATAGGAAACAGGTATGCCTGAACTGTCTGAAGAAAATCGCGCTAAAACCCTACCCATACTTGAAAGAGTTCGGAAGGAGATCCTCGCGGTTGCAGGTGAAGATAAAGCGCTCATTTTCCAAATGAAGCGATACATTGCAAACGTTTGGAGTTCGACGAACGTGGCACGCCTACGCAACGCAGAAAACTTAAGGATCAAATGTGGAAGAAACAACGAGGACTGTGCGCCTTGTGTAAGGAAGAGTTGCCGGAACGTGGTGCGGAACTTGACAGGTTCAAAGCGATTGACGGATATACAGAGGAAAACACTCAACTCGTTTGCCATTTGTGTCATCGAACGGCTCAAGAAGCGCGCGGCTTCACTTAAGGTTGGATTGAAGCGGTTGAAAGCACGATTTGCATGAAATACTCGTAGGACTTCCGGGTGCAAGTAGAGTTGCGACTGTAGTCGACGCGATCACAGCGGATTGAGGCGGACGCATGCGCTTCATGATTGAGTCCACAGCCAAAAGACCAGTACAATTTTCTGCAGGAGTCCTCCCCCGATGTTTACGATCAGCGACAGCATTTTTATCAATGCTCCGATCGAGAGATGTTTTCTGCTTTCGACCAACATCGAACTGGCGGGGCGAACGTATGGAATGAAGCCCATTGAGGGCAAGCTCACTGGACTCTTTGTGGCTGACGACAGGCTGGTATGGGCAGGGTGGAAGTTTGGCTTTCCGCAGATGCATGAGACCTACGTTACCCAGTTTGAACCGCCGGCGTTTTTTCAGGACACCATGGGGCGAGGCCGCTTCAAGCGGTATCAGCACGACCATTATTTCTACGAAATGAATGACCGGACGGTGCTGAACGACAAGATTCGATTTACCATGCCGCTCGGCTTTGTAGGACGGCTGGTGGGTCAGTTTGTGCTGGTGCCCTATCTCTCCAAACGGCTGCGCCGGCGATTGTCCCTGTTGAAGCGAGTGGCGGAGAATCACAAGGAATGGCCGAAGTACCTTCCCGAAAAACAAGCGCAGTAAAACCGCCATCGGCGGCTCCCCTTTAACTTTTCTCCAACTAGCCGGCATTTAATTGCCTATTTGCATACGCGCGGCAAACCGGTGGGTCGCGAGAGTCAAACCATGCATCTCACCTGCTATCGAGGTGTGCGAATGAAGGCTGTCGTGTTGCATGAGTATGGCGGGCCCGACAAGTTGAAGTACGAGGACGTTCCCGATCCAGTGTCGAAAGAAGGCCAGGTGCTCGTGCGAGTGGCGGCGGCCAGCGTCAATCCCATCGACTTCAAGATGCGAAGCGGGGCGATGAAGACATTTTTTCCTCTCGAGCTGCCTACGATCCTGGGAAGGGACCTCTCGGGGACCGTCCGGGAGCTGGGTCCTGGCGTCACCCAGTTCAAGCCTGGCGACAAGGTCATGGCGGTGGCTTCCCATGCCTATGCGGAGCTGGACGCGGTCCCGGCGAAGGATCTGGCGTTGGTTCCCGATAAGCTGGATCTGGTAAAGGCGGCCGCCCTGCCCCTGGTAACGCTCACCGGGGAGCAGTTGATTACACAAGGCACAAAGATTCAGGCAGGGCAGACGGTGCTCGTGACTGGAGCCGTTGGAGGCGTGGGCCGGTCGGCGGTGTGGACAGCGAAAAAGGCTGGCGCGAAGGTAATCGCCGGGGTCAAAAAATCGCAGTTAAAAGAGGCGGCGACGCTCGGCGCGGACCAGGTGCTGGCCCTGGACGATGCGGCAGCCGTTGATAAGCTTGGGTTTATCGACGCAGTGGCCGATACCGTGGGGGGCGCGACAGCCCAGAAGCTGCTGGGGAAGGTAAAGCAGGGCGGCGTCTTCGCCTCCGTGCTGGGCCCTCCTGCGAACGCCAAAATGCATCCTACAGTAAGGATCGAGCCCATCCAATCGAAGCCGGACGCCGCAAGGTTGCGAGTCATGGCTGAGGATGTGGCCGCAGGACGGTTGGTAATCCCGATTGACCGGATGGTTCCTTTAGCCGACGCGGGCGAAGCCCAGTCTGCTGCGGAAAAGGGCGGCATCGGAAAGATTTTGTTGCTGGCGTAACGCTGGCATTACCGGAACTAATGGCTGGGTATGGAAACCATTCGATTGGGAACATGGATTGACGCACCGGTTGAGCGGTGTTTTCTCTTGTCGCTCAGTGTCGATCTCCACGTTGCGGCAGCCCGTTCCACGCGGGAAAAGACTGCTGCCGGAGCAACCGGGGGAATGATCGGCGAGGGAGAGACCTTGACGTTCAAAGGCCGCCACTTTGGCGTGCGCTGGCGGCACACCAGCCTGATCGAGAAGCTGCGGCCCCACAGTTACTATCGCGACATCATGATCGCAGGGCCCTTCGAGCACTTCGAGCACGACCACTACTTCGCCCCGATGGATGATGGAACTCGTATGCGAGACGACATCCGGTTCTCCGCCCGCGGCGGACTTATGGGAAAGTTGGCAACAAGAATCTATCTGCGTAAGCGTCTGAAGGCCTATTTGATCGAACGGAATACCATGATCAAACGCATTGCCGAGTCGGATGACTGGCATAAATATCTGGTAAGAGGCGCCGAGGACCCTTCAGCAGCTCCGGCAAAGGGCGAGGCGGAAAAGCGGCGGGACGGAACCGCGTTGCTGCAGGCCTTGCAGCAGATCGCGGCAACGCGGCGGCCAACCGGTTAGAGCATTTTCCTGTGAGTGTAACCCGGGGACTCGACTCCGATGAGCGCTTTCCTCCAAGGAAAACGCCTCTGCACGCCACTCCACGCCACGTCCAGGATACCCGGCAACCGCGAAAAATGCTCTAGCGGCGGCGGAAGCTGTTGCGTATCGCTCGGGTGCGGTCCTCTGCGGAGGGCGCGGCGGGGGGTACGTGCTCGAGGCCCTCAGGGTAGAGAACCACAAAACGTCCCGGCCCTGTGCCCGAAGAAGCTGTCGGAAGTCCCGATTTTGCCAGCGACAGATGAAGGATGCGGCGCTCGCGAGAGGTCATCGGCGAGAACGAGTACGGCTCGCCAGTAGCGCGAACCCTCTGAATGGCCATCTCGGCCATAAGATCGAGCTCGCGATTGCGGGTAGCCTTGAAGCCGTCGGCGTCAAACGAGATGCGGTCGTGGTCTTCCGATTCCAGGCGGAGGATCTTCGCGGCAATGTGTTCGATGGCGAGGAGAAGCTCTCCGTTGCGGGCGACAAGGAGAGGAGTGTCGGGTCCGGACAACTCGACAGTGATTTCGGGATTGGCGGGGGAAGAAGAGGAGGAGGGAGGTTGATCTGAGCCAGCGGGGATCGCACCGGCGGGCTCGCTGGAGTTGGTTTGCACTTGGCCGTTGCAGGCAAGGATGTTGGTCTTGAGATTCAGACCGCCTGTCGTACTTAGTACTCTCAGGAAGTCTTCGATCTTTCTTGCTGCCTGGCCCGGGTCGTTCAGATTGTTCGTCATCTGCACGGGAACGACTCTTGATTCTGTTTCATCGTATGAACAAATTTCTTTTCAAGTTTCATATATCAGTAGAATAGACGACTTTCAGGGGATTAAGGATTCCCAAAAGATAGGAATTAACGTTTTCCCTGGATCGTGGCGCCCACCCCTGCCTTGCGGCGTGCCCGTTTGGCGGCGATCTCGCGCATCTCCCGGCCAATGCTCGTCCGGTTCATCACCGACTGTTGCAGGATGCTGATAAGGTTGCCGATCGCCCAGTACAACGCCAGCCCGGAGCCATAGTTCCAGGTAAAGTAGCCCGAAATCGCCGGCATCATAAACGCCATCATCTTCTGCTGCTGCGGGTCAACCCCCGGCGATGGGGTGTAAAACTGCACCAGGAACTGGCTCACCACCATGATAATCGGCAGGATATGCCAGGGGTCGGGAGACTGGAGATCAGGCAGCCACAACCAGTGAGCCTGACGCAGCTCCACCACCCGGGGCAGCATAGTAAAGAAGGCATACAGCAGCGGCAGCGTGATCAGCGTCGGAATACAGCCGCCAAACATGTTCACTCCGTTGTCTTTCTGGAGCTTCATGATCTCGGCGTTCATCTCATTGCGTTTGGGATCGGTCGCCTTGTACTTCTTGTATCTCTCCTTGATGACATCCATCTGCGGCTGAATGCGCTGCATCTTCAGGCCGTTCTGCATGGTCTTGATGCGGAACGGAAGCATCAGGACATTGATCAGGATGGTAAGGATGACGATCGCCCATCCCCAGTTCGAGGCGATATGAGAATGGATGAACTGCAGCGAGAGGAAGAGATACTTGCCAATCGCGCCCCAGAAACCAAACTCCAGCAGAGGCTCCAGCGTCACCTTCGGGTCGGCGGCGCGGATCGTCTTGAGAACGCTGATCGCCTTCGGGCCAACATAGATTCGCGTCTGAGTATGGCCGCTGGTATCGCCTACCGCCGTCCCGAGGATAGGAACATTGATCGCTCCCTTCGAAGGAGAGCCGCTGCCGATGCCGGTGCGGCGAATCGTCTTCGCCACATCGAGCTCGTTGTGCAGCGTGGCCGCAGTAGCGTTGGCAGAAGAATCCGGCAGAAACGCCGCCGCAAAGAAGGGATCGCTAACCGCCACCCAGTCAAATGGCCCGTTGACCGTCGCGCCGCCCG
>Ga0210410_10002357_pt1 | contig 16965 bp, 12 predicted proteins | sample IncBWC4MmetaG_FD_161058 | JGI IMG/M metagenome (GOLD analysis project Ga0210410, IMG submission 161058) | Forest soil microbial communities from Barre Woods Harvard Forest LTER site, Petersham, Massachusetts, United States - Inc-BW-C-4-M | ecosystem: Environmental > Terrestrial > Soil >... | reverse complement strand
TGCGGCGGCCACAACACGCTCTTCCAGCTGCTGTCGCGGCTCGAGCAGCGCGGGCACGTGTGCAGCGTGTGGGTCAGCGACCTGCTCGGGGAGACGGACAACCGCTGGCCGGCCGTCCTGCGCGAGGAGATCAACGCGTGGTTCGCGCCGTTCGACGGCCCCGTGTACAAGGGCTTCGCCGACTGGCACGGCGCCGACGTCGTGCTGGCGACGGGCTGGCAGACGGTGCACCCGGCGCTGCTGCTCGACGGCTGCCGCGCGCGCGCGTACGTCGTCAACGACCACGAGCCGGAGTTCTTCCCGACCTCGACCGAGTACCACCTGGCCGAGGACACCTACCGCCGCGGGCTGCACTGCATCGCCGCCAGCCCGTGGCTGCGCGACCTCGTGGCCGCGCGCTACGGCGCCTCCGCCGACGCCTTCCAGCTCGGCGTCGACCACGCGATCTACGCGCCCGACGCGGGCATCGCGCGGCGGCGCAACACGGTCGTCTACTACGCGCGTCACTCGACCGACCGCCGCGCCGTGCCGATCGGCCTGATGGCGCTCGCCGAGCTCCACCGGCGCCGGCCCGAGACGCGCATCGTCCTGTTCGGAACGGACCGGCCGCCGCAGACGTCCTTCCCATACGAGCACTGCGACGTCCTGAGCGCGCCCCAGCTGGCGGCGCTCTACAACGAAGCGACGGTCGGACTGTGCCTGTCGCTGACGAACTTCTCGCTGATGCCGAAGGAGATGCTCGCCTGCGGCCTGCCGTGCGTGGAGCTGACGGGCGTCAGCGCCGAGTCGATCTTCGGCGCCGACGGCGGGCCGCTCGCGCTCGCGCCGCTCGACCCGCTCCAGCTCGCGGAGACGATCGAGCGCCTGCTCGACGACTCCGCCGAGTGGGAGCGCCGCTCCCGCACGGGGATCGACTTCGTCGCCTCGCACACGTGGGACGTCGCGACCGACGAGGTCGAGGCGGGCCTGCGCCACGCGCTGCGCAGGTGACGTCGCCCGCAGGTGGTCGCTTGCGATCACCGTAGGGCGAAACCCGATCCCCACAGGTGGTGCTTGCGATCACCGTAGGGCGAAACCCGATGGTCGCCGCTCAGAGCGTCTCGATCCAGTCGAGCTGCTGTCCGCACAGCGCCCGCCAGTCGCCGATCGGGACGCTGCGGAGCTGGTGTGCCTCGTCCGCGAGCGGCTCGAGCACGATCGCGCGGATGCCTGTCGGAGCGGCGTCGCCGGGCGCGAGCCCGCCACCGCCGCGCGCGATCCGCACGATGTGCGTCCCCGCCGTCAGGGTCAGCGCGTCGAACCGCAGCACGTTGCCGTCACCGCCGCTGACGTTCGCGACGCTGCCCGCCGGGCGCCCGTCGATCGTCGCGTGCAGCGCGCGGCCGGTGTAGCCGTCGATCCACAGTCGGTAGGCGCCCGCCTGCCCCACCTCGACGCGTGCCGTGACGGCGCCCGGGCCGCCGAAGCCGATCAACGCGCCGTCGGGCAGGAGCACGGCCAGCCGGGTGCGATCCATCCGTCTCAGCTCGGGCGCGACGTTCGGCGTGCGCGGGACGAAGCGCAGCCGCTGCGCGCCGTCGGCGCGGCCGCGCCCGGCGAGCGCCTTCACCTTCCGGCACGCCGCCACGCCCCCGGGCTGCACGCCGGCGCCGAGCGGGAGGCGCTCGCGCGCCGCGGGCGCGTCGGCCGAGCGCCGCCACACCTCGTAGTCCTCGCCACGCCAGGCGAGCACGAAGTCGCCCGGCGGGCGGCTCTTGAAGGGCGAGCGGCGCACGACGATCGTCGCCATCTGGTCGACGAGCCGCGGGTCGAGCGCGTCGACGTCGATCGTCTGCCCGTAGGCGATGGCCTGGCCGTCGCCCCGTGACCACGGCCGCACCTTGCGCGCGTTGCCCGGCGCGTCGGGCGCCATGTCGCGCAGCAGGTAGAGCGTGTACTCGTCGAAGTCCGGCGTCAGCGTCGGGCCCTTGCCGGCGAAGCGCTCGCCGATCTGGCGCAGCTCGTCGAAGCGCTGTTGCGGCGCGATCGTCGTGTAGTGGTAGAGGTAGGCGTCGGAGGCGAGCACGCCGACGGCGATCGCCGCGCCGACGAGCAGCCCGTCGAGCCGGCGCAGGCCGAGCCGCCCGAACGCGCCGACGCAGGCGACGAGCACCGCGACGGGGGACAGCAGCACGAGCAGCTTCGCGGCCGTCCACGTCGTCGCGCGCGGCGTCAGCAGCAGCCACACGATCACCGACACGGCGACGACCGCGAGCAGCGCCCAGTTGCGCCGGCGCAGCAGCCACACGAGCCCGAGCACGATCGCGACCGCCATCACGCCGATCAGCAGGTACGTCTGGACGAGGTGCTCCGGGTCGCCGCGATGCGAGGAGCCGAGCCACACGCCGAGCGCCTGCACCTTCAGCAGCGGGCGCAGCAGGTTGCCGGGGTCGGCGACCGCCGCGGCGTTCGCGGTCGTCACGTTGCTCGCCTGGTCGAGCGACGTCTGCAAGTCGGCGACGGTCGGCAGGGCGAGCAGCACGAGCGCGCCAGCGGCCGCGGCCGCTGCGAGCGCGACGGTCCGCACGCGCGTGCGCCCATCTCCCGGCAATGCGCCCCAGCCGAGCGCGAGCAGCGCGATCGCGGCGAGCCCGAGCCACGGCGTGAAGGCAAAGCCGATCGTCCCCCAGCCGGCCGCGCCGACGACGCCGAGCGGGATCAGTGCGCGCGGGGTGGGTGGGGACGGGTTTGCGCATTCGCGCGCGAGCACGATCAGCGCGCCGAGCAGCATCAGCGTCGGAAGCAGGGCGATCTCCTTGATCGAGCCCTGCAGCAGGTAGGCGTACACGAGCGCCGGCACCGCCGCCAGCAGGCCGGCGATCGCCGCCGCCGCGCGCTCGAGCCCGGCGCGGCGCGCGAGGAACGTCAGCACGAGCGCCGAGAGGCCGAGCATTGAGGCGAGGTAGGGCGCGTAGAGCCAGATCAGGTCGACCGGGACGAGCTTCCCGACGCCGGCGAACGCGGTGAGCCCGCCGGACGGGTAGCCGCTGCCGAAGAAGCCGTTCAGCGCGAGGCCGGTCCCCGAGCCCGGGATCGTGAAGCTGTGCCCCTCCGTGATCAGCCGCTCCGCCCCCATCAGCTGGATCGCCCCGGTCGTGTCGAGCAGGTAGCCCGGGAACGTCACGTGGCCCGTCAGGATCACCGGGGCCGCAGCCGTCAGGTAGGCGCCGAGCCCGGCGACCCAGCCCCACCACCAGCCGCTGCGGCGCCCGCGCCGGCGCGCTGCCGTCGCGCGCCAGCTCAGGGCGATCCCCGCCAGCGCGAGCACGACGACGATCGCCGGCGTCAGCGGCGCCGTCACGCCCGACCACGTGGTGAGCTGCGAGACGCCGACGATCGCCGCGAAGCCGAGCGGCGCGAGCAGCAGCGCCGGCAGCGTCATGCCCACGAGCCGCTGCACGAGCAGGCCCACGCCGAGCGAGAGCACCGCCAGCAGCAGCGGGAAGGCGAGGACCGCGAGGACGAACGTCACGGGCGAGACGTCAGACGGTGCGCCGCAGGCCGAGGATGCTCAGCAGGAACGACGAGAAGAAGATCTGGATGCCGACGATCACGAGCGTCAGCGCGACGATCGCGAGGCGCTCCTCGCCGAGCGAGCCGAAGCCGCGCTCGATCCACTCGACGATGATCCCGCCGACCATCGCGAGCCCCGCGAGCGCGATCCCGCCGCCGAGCAGCAGCCCGTGCTCGAGTCTGAAGCGGCGCCGCATGCGGTCGAACCACGGGTCGCGCTCGTTCATGAAGTACGTGCCGTACGCGTGCGCGCACAGGCCGAGCGCGACGACCTGCGTGCCGACGACCGTCAGCAGCGAGCCGGCGATCAACGCGTGGTTGTCCCACTGGCGGCCGAGCACGTCGACATGCGCGAGCACCAGCGCCGAGATGAGCACGCCGAGCAGCGCCATCAGCGCCCCCGGCAGGATGAACAGGTGGTTCGGCGAGTGGACGAGCAGGAAGCGCAGGTGCCGCCAGCCGTCGCGGAAGCTCGACAGCTTCGACTCGCCGCCGCGCGGGTGGTACTCGATCGGGAACTGGCGGATGTCGAGGTCCTCCTTCGCCGCCCGGATCACCATCTCGGAGGCGAACTCCATCCCGGTCGTGCGCAGGTCGAGCTGCGGCAGCTTGTCCGCGCGCACTGCGCGCATGCCGCAGTGCGCGTCGCTGATGCCGGTGCGGAAGAGCACGTTGAGGAAGCCCGACAGCAGCGGATTCCCGATGTACCGGTGCAGCCACGGCATCGCGCCCGGGTGGATGTTCTTCATGCGGTCGCCGATCACCATGTCGGCGCCGTCCTGCAACTCGGCGAGGAACCGCGGGATCTCGTCGAAGTCGTACGTGAGGTCGGCGTCGCCCATCACGATGAACTCTCCGCGCGCCGCGCCGAAGCCGGCGAGGTAGGCGCTGCCGTAGCCGCGCCGCGGCTCGTGCACGACGCGCGCGCCGGCGGCCTCCGCCAGCTCGCGGCTGCCGTCGTCGGAGTCGTTGTCGGCGACGACGACCTCGCCGGGGATCCCGTTGCGATCGAGCACCTCGCGCGCCGACGTGACGCACGCCTCGATGTTCTCCGCCTCGTTGAGGCACGGGATCACGACGGACACCAGCGGGCGGTCCGCAACGGCCCCGGCGGGGGGTGCCGCGATCGTGTTCTCGGTCGTGCTCATGCGTAGGGGCGACGCCCCTGGATTCGCCGCTGTGCGCTGCAACGCGCATTCGAGGGGAAAGTCGCGCGTTTCCTGCCCCGCGATGCTATTGCATCGCCACGCCGGATCTCGGCGCACGGTGCCGCCGCGTCGCTGTGCGAACCTTCCGCGCGCGTGCGCATCTGCCTCCTCTACGACTGCCTCTTCCCCCACACCGTCGGCGGCGCCGAGCGCTGGTACCGCAACCTCGGCGAGCGGCTCGCGGCCGACGGGCACGAGGTGACGTACCTGACGCTTCGCCAGTGGGACCGTGGGACCGACCCCGGCGTGACGGGCGTGGACGTGCGGGTCGTCGGGCCGCGGATGGCGCTGTACGTGAGCGACGCGAGCGGGCGCCGCCGGATCCTCCCGCCGCTCGTGTTCGGCCTCGGCGTGCTGTGGCACCTGCTGCTCCACGGGCGCCGCTACGACGCGGTCCACACCGCGTCGTTCCCCTACTTCTCTCTGCTCGCCGCAGCGGTCGCGAAGCCGCTCGGGCGCTACGCGATCGTCGTCGACTGGCACGAGGTGTGGTCGCGGGCGTACTGGCGCGCATACCTCGGCCGCGGGGCCGGCGCGGTCGGCGCGTTCGTGCAGCGCCTGTGCGCGCGCGTTCCGCAGCGCGCCTTCTGCTTCTCGCGCCTGCACGCCGCGCGGCTGCGCGGCGAGGGGCTGCGCAGCGAGCCGACGGTGCTGACGGGCGAGTACGTCGGCGCGCTGGAGGCGCCCGCGCCGGCGCCGGCGCGCCCGGTCGTCGTGTTCGCCGGGCGCCACATCCCGGAGAAGCGTGTGCCGGCGCTGCTGCCCGCGCTCGCGCGGGCGCGCGAGCGCGCGCCCGAGCTGCGCGCTGAGGTCTACGGCGACGGGCCGGAGCGAGGGCGCGTGCTGGCCGAGATCGAGCGGCTCGGCCTCGGCGACGCCGTCGAGGCGCCCGGCTTCGTCGAGCACGCGCGCGTCGAGGAGGCGCTGCGCACGGCGCTCTGCATGGTGCTGCCGTCCTCGCGCGAGGGCTACGGGCTCGTCGTCGTGGAGGCGGCCGCGCGCGGCACGCCGAGCGTCGTCGTCGCCGGCGAGGACAACGCCGCGACCGAGCTGGTGGACGACGGCGAGAACGGCTTCGTCGCCAAGAGCGCCTCGCCCGAGGACCTCGCCGCGGCGATCCTGCGCGTGTGGGACGCCGGCCCGGCGCTGCGCGAGGCGACGGCGGGCTGGTTCGGGCGCAATGCCGAGCGGCTGTCGCTGGACTGCTCGCTGGAGACGGTGCTGGCGGCCTACGGGCACGAGGCGGTGACGGCATGAGCCGGCGGCGCGTGCTGATCACCGGCATCACCGGGCAGGACGGCGGCTACCTCGCGGAGCGGCTGCTGGCCGCGGGCGACGAGGTGATCGGGGCCGTGCGCCGGCCGGACGGGGCGTTCGAGCGCGCCGGCCTGCAGCAGCTCGACGGCCGCGTCGCGCTGCTGGCGATGGACCTGCTCGACCCCGCGTCGATCCGCCGCGCGGTCGCCGAGGCGGCGCCGGACGAGATCTTCCACCTCGCCGCGCCGACGTTCGTGCCCGACTCGTGGCGGGACCCGAGCGGGGTGACGGCGGCGATCGTGACCGGCACCGCCGCGCTGCTCGCCGCCGCCGGCGCGCTCGACGGCGTGCGCACGCTCGTCGCGACGTCGAGCGAGATCTTCGGCGACGCCGGGGTGTCGCCGCAGTCGGAGACCTCGCCGATGCGCCCGCGCAGCCCGTACGCCGTCGCGAAGCTCGCCGCGCACGGGCTCGTCGGCGCGCTGCGCGCGCACCACGGCCGCTTTCTCGTCTCGGCGATCACGTACAACCACGAGTCGCCGCGGCGGCCCGAGCGCTTCCTGCCGCGCAAGGTCAGCGCCGGCGTGGCGGCGATCGCCGCCGGCCGCGCGGAGACGCTGACGCTCGGCGACCTGCGCGCCGTGCGCGACTGGTCCCACGCACGCGACGTCGTCGAGGGGATGGTGCTCGCGCTGCGCCACGACGAGCCGGGCGACTTCGTCTTCGCGTCCGGCGTGCCGCACACGGTCGGCGACCTGGTCGACGCCGCGTTCGCGGCGGCCGGCGTCTCGCGCGCGCTGCCCGACGGCCGCGACCGCGTCGAGGTCGACCCGCGCTTCGTGCGCGCCCCCGAGCAGTGGCCGCCGGTCGGCGACGCGTCGAAGGCGCGCGACGTGCTCGGCTGGGCGCCGCGGACGTCGTTCGAGCAGCTCGTCGGCGAGCTGGTCGAGGCGGACCTGGCGCGGCTCGGCGCCTCGCCCTGCCCGCCCGCCCGCCCCGCAGACGCGCCGGGAAGCTGAGCCGCCGCCCGTGCGCGTCGCGCTGAACCTCGTCTTCCTCGTCCCCGGCGAGACGGGCGGCATGGAGGTCTACGCGCGCGAGCTGCTGCCGCGGCTGGCGGCGATCGACGGGCTCGAGCCGGTCGCGATCGTCAACCGCGTCGCGGCGCAGGACCGCGACGCGCCGTGGAGCGGCCCGCTGCGCTCGGTCACGGCGCCGGTCGACGCGCGCGACCGCCGCCAGTGGGTGTGGGGAGAGCAGCGCCACGTGCCGCGGCTCGCGCGCGAGCTGCGCGCCGACCTGGTCCACAGCCTCGCCTCGACCGGCCCGGCGCGCATCGCCGGCGGCCCGCCGCGCGTGACGACCGTGCACGACCTCCACTACGCGGTCGCCCCAGACGCGCACTTCGGCCTGCGGGGGCTCGGCATGCGGCTGCTCGTGCCGGCGGCGGTGAAGGCGTCGCGGCGCGTGATCGCCGACTCGCAGGCGACGAAGGACGACGTGGTGCGCGAGATCGGCCTCCCCGCCGAGCGGATCGACGTCGTCCACCTCGCGACGACGCTGCCGCCGGCCGACGCGCCGGCGACGCCGGAGGACGAGCTGCGCGCGCGGCTGCAGCTCGGCGAGCGGCCGATCCTGCTGAGCCTCGCCGCCAAGCGGCCGCACAAGAACGTCGAAGGGCTGATCGACGCGCTCGCGGGACTCCCGGTCGAGCAGCGCCCCATGCTCGTCGTGCCCGGCTACCCGACGGAGCACGAGCCGGCGCTGCGCGCCCGCGCAGAGGCGGCAGGCGTCGGCGCGGAGGTGCGCTTCCCCGGATGGCTGGCGGCGGCGGACGTGGAGGGCCTGTGGCGCGTGGCCGTCGCGCACGTCTTCCCGTCGTTCTACGAGGGGTTCGGCCTGCCGGTGCTCGAGGCGATGGCACGCGGCGTGCCCGGCGCGTGCTCGGACCGCGCCTCGCTGCCGGAGGTCGCCGGCGACGCCACGCTGCTGTTCGATCCGGGCGACCCGGCGGCGATCCGCGCCGCGCTCGAACGGCTGCTCGGCGACGCGGCGCTGCGCGAGCGGCTGCGCGCCGCCGGCCTCGCTCGCGCGGCCGCCTTCTCCTGGGAGCGTACGGCGGCCGAGACGGCCGCCGTCTACGAGCGCGCGCTCGGCTGAGCGCGCGGCCGGCCCGCGCTAAGGCGCGAGCAGCTCCAGGTCCGCGCGCGTCATCAGCCGGATCAGCTCGTCGAAGGTCGTCTCCGGCACCCAGCCGAGTCTCTCCCTCGCCTTCGTCGGGTCGCCGATCAGCAGGTCGACCTCGGCCGGACGCACGAACTGCGGGTCGATCTCGACGTACCGCTCCCAGTCGCTCAGGCCCGCCTCGTCGAACGCGACCTCGACGCACTCGCGCACCGTGTGCGTGTGCCCGGTCGCGATCACGAAGTCCTCCGGCTCGTCCTGCTGGAGCATCAGCCACATCGCTCTGACGTAGTCCTTCGCGAAGCCCCAGTCGCGCTTCGCGTCGAGGTTCCCGAGCGCCAGCTTGTCGCGCAGCCCGTGCTTGATCGCCGCCGCATGCCAGGTGATCTTGCGCGTGACGAACTCCAGCCCGCGGCGAGGGCTCTCGTGATTGAACAATATGCCACTGGTTGCATGCAAGTCATATGACTCGCGATAATTGATCGTGATGAAGTGCCCGTAGACCTTCGCCACGCCGTAGGGCGAGCGCGGATAGAGCGGCGTGCTCTCGTTCTGCGGGACCTCGCGCACCTTGCCGAACATCTCGGAGCTGGAGGCCTGATAGAAGCGCGCCTCGGGGCACGCCTCGCGCAGCGCCTCGAGCATGCGCGTGACGCTGACGCCGGTGAAGTCCGCGGTCAGCGTCGGCTGGACCCACGAGAGCGCGACGAACGACATCGCGGCGAGGTTGTAGACCTCCTGCGGCCGCGCGGCACGCAGCGTGTCGACGAGCGAGCGCTGGTCGAGCAGGTCGCCCTGGTGGAGGGTGATGCGGTCGCGCAGGTGCTCGATCCGGTCGAACTTCTCGGTCGACGCGCGCCGCACCATCCCGTGGACCTCGTAGCCCTCGTCGAGCAGCAGCTCGGCGAGGTAGGAGCCGTCCTGGCCGGTGATGCCGGTGATGAGTGCGCGCTTGGGGGATGACATGGCCTGGAGCCTATGGAACGGGGGCGACGGGTGACCTCGACGTGGTGTCAACGGGAGGGACGCGCCGCGCAGACGGATGGTCGCGCTGCTGCTCTGCGAACCTGTCGCCGGTGCACGCTCCGCCCGCACCGCCCGCGCGCCCGCTGACGATCGGCATCGACGCGCGCGCGGCCGTCGAGGTGCCCGCCGGGCGCGGCCGCCTCGTGCGGGAGCTGCTGCTCGCGCTCGCGCGGCGCGACGAGCCGCACGCCTACCGCTGCTACGCCCGCACCGGCTGGGACGCCCCCCTCGACGAGCGCTTCGGCTGGCGCCTGCTCCCCCAGCCGGATCCCTGGTGGCACATGCGCGCGGCCGCCGCGGCCAGCCGCGAGTGCGACGTCTTCCTCTCGACGAACTCGTACCTGACGCTGTGGATGCTGCGCGGCATCCCGGGCGTCCCGATCATGTACGACCTCGTCGCGTTCGAGCCGTCGATGCGCCCGAACCGCCGTTCGAGCCTGATCGAGCGTGCGACGCTCGCCCCCGCGCTGCGCCGCTCGGCGGCGGTGCTGTGCATCTCGCAGGCGACCGAGGAGGCGCTCGTCGCGCACTTCCCGCGCGCACGCGGCCGCACCGAGGTCGCGCCGCTCGGCGTCGCGCAGGGGCTCGAGGCGAGCGCGGACGCGGCGAGCTCGGACCTCCCCGACGCGGGCTTCGTGCTGGCCGTCGGGACGCTCGAGCCGCGCAAGAACCTGCCGCGGCTCGTCGCGGCATACCGTGCGCTTCCCACCGAGCTGCAGGCCGCCCACCCGCTCGTCGTCGTCGGCAAGCTGGGCTGGGAAACGGGCGAGACGACCGCCGCGCTCGACTCGCTCGGCGACCGCTGCGTGCGGCTCGGGTACGTCTCCGACGCCGACCTCGCGGAGCTCTACCGGCGCTGCGCCGCCTTCTGCTACCCCTCGCTCGGCGAGGGCTTCGGGCTGCCGGTGCTCGAGGCGATGGCCGCCGGCGCGCCGGTCGTGACGTCGGACTGCTCGTCGCTGCCCGAGGTCGGCGGCGACGCCGTCGAGTACGCCGACCCGACGAGCGTCGCGAGCATCGCCGCCGCGCTCGAGCGCGTGCTGCGCTCCCCGCAGCGCCGCGCCGAGCTGCGCGACCGCGGCCGCGAGCGCGCCCGCGGCTTCACCTGGGACCGCTTCGCCGCGATCACGCTCGCGACGCTCGAGCGGGTCGCGCGCTGAGCGCCGCGGCCTCGCCCCACGCCATCCGCGCAAGCTCCGCGCGCCGCGCCGGCTCGGCGTCGTCGTACTGGCGCGTGCGGTTGTCCGCGACGAGCAGGTTCGCCTGCTCCCCGGAGCGGAACGTGCCGCTGTCCGCCCACGCGTCCGGCGCGTACCCGCGGCCGTCGCGCCCGACGACGCGCGCCTCGAGCCCGTCCGCCCGCAGCTGGCGCGTGATGCCGCGCCACCCGCTCTCCAGCTGGTGGGCCGAGGTCTTGCGCCGGCCCACGCTCAAGTCGAGCGCGAGCAGTCGCGCGCGCGCGACCATGAACGCGTTCGTCCGCACGTGCGGATTCGGGAAGGGCGGGAACTGCCGCCGCCGCAGCGGCTTCAGCGGGCGCGGCGCGGAGCTGAACGCCGACTCGTGGGAGCCGGTCGCGCCGACGATGCCGACGCGCGGCGCGCGCAGCTCGGCGTCCAGGAGCGCAAGCCAGCCGTCCGTCAGCAGCTCGCTGTGCGAGTTGAGGAAGCACACCGCCTCGGCGTCCGCCGCGTGCTCGGCGGCGGCGCGGTACGCCGCGAGATCCTGCATCGGCTGCGCGAGCACGAGCTGCTCGTGCGCGACCTCGCGCAGCTCCGCCTGCGCCGCGTCGAGCGCGGCCGCGTCGCCGAAGCCGTTGAAGACGACGAGCAGCTCGTGACCGCGACCGGCCGGATGCGCTCGATACGATCGCAGGAAGCGACGCAGCGGCTCGACGCCCAGCGGTGCCCACACCAGATGCACAGCGCAGACCTCGGCCACCGCGACATGATCCCACCACGGTGACCGGACCGCCTTCGGACGCGCTCGTCAGCATCGGGATCCCGACGCACATGCGCGCCGCGACGCTGGAGCGGACGCTGCGCTCGGCGCTCGCGCAGACGCACCGCGCGCTCGAGCTCGTCGTCTCCGACCAGGCGTCGAGCGACGGGACGGAGGAGCTCTGCCGCGCGCTCGCGGCCGAGGACGGGCGCATCCGCTACCTGCGCCACGCGACGAGCGCCGGCGGCTCGACCGCGAACTTCAACCTGCTCGGCCGCGAGCTGCGCGGGGACTGGGCGATGCTGCTCGCCGACGACGACTGGCTCGACCCCGACTACGTCGCCCGCTGCCTCGCCGTGCTGCAGGCCGACCCCGGCTGCGCCGTCGCCTACGGCCGTGCCCGCTACTTCGACGGCGACCGCCGCGTCGCCGACGGGGTCGTGCACGAGCACCGCGAGCAGGCGCCGGACGCGCGCGTCCGCGCCTACTTCCGCACGGTCGACGACAACGGCGTGATGTACGGGCTGATGCGCGGCGACGCGCTGCGCGGCGCGCTGCCGATGCCGAACGCGCTCGGCAACGACTGGCTGCTGATGGGACGCGTCGCGGCGACGGGCACGATCGTCACGCTCGACGACGTGCACGTCAACCGCGCGGTCGGCGGCACAAGCGCCAGCACGGAGCAGATCGCGCGCGCGTTCGGCGTCTCGCAGCTGCAGGCGCGCCTCCCGCACCTGACGATCGCCTGGCAGGTGCTGGCGGACGTCGGCTGGCGCTCGGCCGCGTTCGCGTCGCTGCCGGCGCGGCGCCGGACGGCGCTCGCCGCCGCGCGCAGCACGATCCACTGGCGCTCGCTCGCGCACCACGCGCTGGCGCCGGTCGTCGCGTCGGCCGCTCGCGTGCCCGGCCTCGGCTGGCTCGCACGCGCCCAGGCCGGAGCGCGGCGGCGCTGGGGCGGCGACGGCACGCTGTCGACGCCGCCCGAGGCCCACGCACGCGGCTCTGCCCCGTGCCGCCTCTGCGGTCGCGAGGCGACGCTCGCGCTCGTCGCGACCGATCGCAACCGGCGCGTGTCCGCGGAGCCGTTCCGCTACGTCCGCTGCGCGACCTGCGGCACGGTGACGCTCGCCGACGTGCCCGACGATCTCGGCCGCTTCTATCCGCCCGAGTACCACGGCCTCCCCGACTCGCGTGCCGGCGCCGTCGCGCGGGACCCGAACGCGCCGCACCGGCTCGCGCTCGTGCGCACGCTCGTGCCCGCCGGACGGCTCGTCGAGATCGGCCCCTCGGTCGGCGCGTTCGTCGCGCTCGCCCAGGACGCCGGCTACGACACGACCGCGATCGAGATGGACCCGGGCTGCTGCCGCTTCATCCGCGACGTGGTCGGGGTCCCGGTCGCGCACACGGCCGACCCGGCCGACGCGCTCGACGGGACCTACGACGCGATCGTCCTGTGGCACGTGATCGAGCACCTGTCCGACCCGGCGGCCTTCCTCGCGCGCGCCGCGGCGGCGCTCGCCCCCGGCGGCGCGATCGTGCTGATGGCGCCCAACCCCGAGTCGCTCCAGTACCGGCTGCTCGGGCGGCGCTGGGCGCACCTCGACGCGCCGCGCCACCTCGCACTGCTGCCGCTGGACGCGGTGGCGGAGGAGGCCGCGCGCCACGGGCTCGAGGTCGCGCTCGCGACGACGGCGGACGAGGACGCGATCGGGTCCAACGGCTTCGGCTGGCGCGTGTCGCTCGGCGCGGCCGCGCGCAACGCGACGCTCACGCGCGGCCTCCACCTCGCCGGCACCGCCGCCGCCGCGGCGCTCGCCCCGCTCGAGCGCAGCGGCCGGCGGGGATCGACCTACACGCTGGCGCTGCGCAAGCCCGCCGGAGGCGCGCCGAGCAGGTCGTCGTAGACGGCCCGCAGCCGCGCGGCCTGCGCTTCGCGCGTGTAGCGCGCGAGGCGCGCCGGGTCCGGCGGACGGCGCGTGGCCGGCGGGGCCACCAGCGGCCCCCGCTCCAGCACGTCGGCCAGCCCGACCCAGTCGCCCGACCGGAACAGCGCGCCGCTCTCGCCGACGACCTCCGGGATCGCGCCGCTCGCCGAGGCGACGACTGGCACGTGCCCAGCCATCGCCTCGGCGAGCACCATCCCGAACTGCTCCTCCCAGTAGCGCATCGTCAGCGAGGCGAGCACGAGGCACGACGCCTGTGCGTACACCTGCGGCAGCTCGTCGTGCTCGACGTAGCCGCGCAGCTCCACGACGTCGTCGAGCCCCAGGTCGCGTGCGACGCCGCGCAGGCGCCGCTCCTCAGGGCCGACGCCGACGATCAGCACGCGCACGTCGTCGCGACCGCGCGCGCGCAGCAGCGCGACCGCGCGCAGCAGGTCCTGGTGCCCCTTCTCCCACACGAGCCGCCCGATCGACAGGATCAGGTGACGCCCGTCGGCCGGCGGCGCGGCGCGCTGCGCGACGGCGAAGCGCTCGACCGCGATGCCCGGCGGGGCGACGGAGATGCGGTCCGCCGGCGCGCCCTCGAGCACGAGCGCGTCGCGCGCCCGCGCCGTCGTCGCGAGGTAGTGGTCGGTCGCTGCGAGCACGTCGCGGCGGTAGCGGCGCGTGCGCACGTTGCGATACGACTCGACGAAGGGGATCGTCTCCCAGACGGTCAGCACGAGCGCGAAGCCGAGCTGCCGCTTCAGCCGCGCCGCCTGCCAGGAGAACCAGTACCCCAGCTCGGCTGCGTGCACGAGGTCGGCTCCGCGCAGCGCATCGGCGAGCCCGAGGTAGCGATCTCCGACGGCGCGGGTCGCGAGCTTCCCGACCCGTCCGCCCGGCATGCGCCCGCCGACGGTCCGGACCGGCACCTGCGCGAAGGCGAGCGCGGACACGTCGCGCTCGTTCGCGTCGGGCACGAGCACGCTGACGTCGTAGCCGTCGCCGAGCACCTCCCAGGTGCGCAGCTCGGGGATGTTCGCCGCATTCCCGCGCAGCAGCACGATGCGGCGCGGGGGCGCGGGCGCGGACGACGCGGTCGGGACGGTTCCGGGGCGCACCCGCGGAACCCTAGCCCCGCGCCGACTCGGCGGCCGGCTCGGGACTCGCTCTGCGGCGCAGCAGCGCCTCGACCAGCTCCGCGGGCACCGCCCGCAGCAGCCACGCGACCGCCGTGTAGACAAGCAGCGCGGCGACCGTCGCGAGCGCGTCGGGGATCGGCAGCAGGATGCAGAGCGCCCCCAGGGCGGTCGCCAGCAGCAGCTTCGGCACGTAGCGCAGGTCGGGTCGCAGCGCCGGCCGGCTCCGGCTGAGCAGCGTCAGCGCCGTGACGGCCAGCACCACCTCGCCGATGCTCGCCGCCAGCGCCGCGCCGTTCGCGTGCCACAGCGGGATCAGCGTCAGCCCGAGCGCGAGCACGACGACAAGCGCGAGCAGGTTCACGAGCAGCAGCGCGCGCTGCCGCTGCACGGCGATCAGCGCGGCGGTGCCGACCTGCGTCATGAACGCCCCCGCGATCGCGACCGACTGGATGCGCAGCGCCTCGGCCGCGGGGGCGAACTGGCGCCCTCCGAGCACCTGCACGATCGGCACGGCGCCGACGGCGAGCACGAGCCCGGCGGCCAGGCCGGTCAGCAGCGCCGCCTCGCCCATGCGCTGGAGCGCGTACGCGAGCCGCCGCTCGTCCGCGACGTGGGCGTGGGCGAGGATCGGGAAGGCCGCGCCGAGCATCATCTGCGGCACGCCGAGGAGGATCTCCGAGACGCGGTAGGAGGTCGCGAACAGGCCCGTCTGCTCGGCGGTCGCGAGCAGCGAGCAGAGGATGATCAGGGCGCGCACGTACGTGTTGTTGACGACGAGGCTGAGCGCGACCGGGATCGTCTCCTTCAGCAGCGGCTTCCAGTCGCGCCACGAGAAGCGCGGCGCGACCCAGCTGCCGATCCCGAGGAACGCGAGCGCCGCTGCGACCGCCGCCGCCCCGCCGACGACGTACACGAGGAAGAACGGCACGAGGCCCGCGCCCGCGATCACGAGCCCGACGATCCCGGCCACGATCACGAGCTGGCGCACGAAGTCGATCGCGGTCACCGCGCCGAGCCGCAGCTCGGCGCTCAGCGGCATCGCGAGCGCGGCGGCGACGACCGACAGGATGACGCCGACGCCGGCGAGGATCGTCCCCGTGACGAGCGCGTTCGGGTAGCCGGCCACGAGCGCGAAGAGGACGCCGATCGCGATCCCGAGCGGCGTCAGCACGAGGCGGATCCCGACGAGGTCGGCGAGCAGCGTGCGCCGCCGCTCCGCGTCGGCGTGCACGTAGATGCGCTGGCCGACGACGGTCAGGCCGGCGTCCGTCATGCCCTGCACGATCGTCACGATCGCGATCACCGTCGTGTACTGGCCGAAGCGCACGACGCCGAGGTGGCGCAGCAGGAAGATCGACGCGACCGCGGTCAGCACGAGCCCGGCGCCGTAGCCGGCCACGCGCAGGATGCCGCCGCGGATCGCCTTGTCGCCGGCGCCGGGGTGGGCGAGGGCGTGGCCGTCGGTGTCGGGCTCGGGGTCGCTCATCGGATGCGGCCGCGCGGGGGACGCGCAGAGGGATCGCAGGCGGAGGCTAGACGGCGCTCCCGCAGGACGCCGCACGGGCACCGCCGCGGCCGCTCCGGTCGAGCGTCGCTGCGCGGTCGTAGACTTGTCCGCTCGATCCACCGGATGACGGGCAGCAGGCGGCATGCCTGGCGGGAAACCGCAACCACTGCGCGTTTCGCACGTTGAAGTCGGTGGAACGCCGAAAGCGCCCATGTCGACCTCCTCCTTCGAAGCCATCGCACCCCCCGCGCCCGCCGACACGGCGGCGCTCCCGCCGATCGCGCAGGCGCCGGTGGTCGGGACCCCGCTCGCCGTCACCGACTACGAGCGCGTGCTCGACTGGGTCGACGCGGCGGTCGCGCTCTGCGCGCGCGAGTACGTCTGCGTCGCGGCCGTCCACACGGTGATGGAATCGCGCCACGACGCGGGGCTGCGCGCGGCGGTCGACGGCGCCGCCTTCACGGTGCCCGACGGGCAGCCGCTCGCGTGGGCGCTGCGCGCGCTCGGCCACGAGATCGACGAGCGCGTCTACGGCCCCGAGCTGATGGCGCGCGCGTGCGCACGCGCCGCGCGCAGCGGCCAGCGCCACTACCTCTACGGCGGGCGCGACGACGAGGCGCTCGCACGCCTGACCGGCAACCTGCAGGAGCGCTTCCCCGGCGTCACGATCGCCGGCGGCTTCTCGCCGCCGTTCCGCGCGCTGTCGGACGCCGAGCTGGACGAGATCGCCGCGCGCATCAACGCCGCGCGCCCTGACGTCGTGTGGGTCGGGATCGGCGTGCCGAAGCAGGAGAAGTGGATGGCCGCGATGCGCGAACGGCTCGACGCGCCGGTGCTGATCGGCGTCGGCGCCGCGTTCGACTTCCACGCCGGGCTCGTCCCGCAGGCGCCCGCGTGGATGCAGCGCCGCGGGCTCGAGTGGCTGTTCCGCCTCGTGCAGGAGCCGCGCCGCCTGTGGCGCCGCTACGCGCGCCACAACCCGCGCTTCGTCGTCGGCTTCGCGCGGCAGTGGGCGAGCCATCGCCGCGTACGCACGGCCCGCTAGCCTCCGCAGGCGATGAGCGCCGCCACCTCCTCCCCCGACGTCGCGATCGTCGGCCTCGGCCGTGTGGGCCTGCCGCTCGCGCTCAGCTTCGCCGACCGCGGCCTGACCGTGCTGGGGATCGACAACGACGCCGAGCGCCTGCAAGCCGTCGCCGCCGGGCGGATGCCGTTCCAGGAGA
>Ga0210410_10002355_pt1 | contig 16968 bp, 14 predicted proteins | sample IncBWC4MmetaG_FD_161058 | JGI IMG/M metagenome (GOLD analysis project Ga0210410, IMG submission 161058) | Forest soil microbial communities from Barre Woods Harvard Forest LTER site, Petersham, Massachusetts, United States - Inc-BW-C-4-M | ecosystem: Environmental > Terrestrial > Soil >... | reverse complement strand
CTCGCGGCCATCGGCATCTACGGCGTGCGGGCCTATTTGGTCGATCAGCGGCGGCGCGAATTCGGAATTCGTATCGCTCTCGGCGCCCGCTCCGCCGACGTGCTCGCATTGGTCTTGCGGCAGGGATTGGTCCCTCTGGCCGCTGGGCTGATCACGGGGATTGCGGGCGCACTGGGATTGACGCGCCTGTTGAAAAGCCTGCTGTTTGAAGTCAGCGCAACGGACCCCCTGATCTTCGGCGCGGTTTCGATCGGGCTGATCGCCGTTTCGCTAGCGGCCATGTTCATTCCCGCGCTACGTGCCACTCGCGTGTCTCCATTGGTCGCGCTTCGTCACGAATAATTGCTCCGTAGCTTGGTTCGCCGTGTGTTTGCACAAAAAGACTGAGTTGCGAGATTTGACCCGAGGCAGCACGGCCCTCGAAACCCGGCACGAGTCACTTGGACGGTTAGTGATTCGGACGGAATCCCAAGAGATGCGTCGATGCATCAACCGGCTCTAGGGTGCAAGGCCGACCCGGTGTACCAACTGCTGAAATCGCGGATCTGAGCGGATGGGATCCAGCATTTGTTCAACATTGAGAAAAGAGAACAGCGGACTGCGCTGCTCATGCGCCTTTTCTAGGTAGTCAAAAGCTTGGTCCTTCTCTGCGAGGCCTGCATAGACGAGCGCAATAGCGTAAGGATCGACGTACTCCATGTGCGATCGCCTCTCCAGCTCCCGAGCGATCTTTAGTGCGGCAGCCCGGTTGCCTGAGACGGCATAGGCGTGACCAAGGCCTGCCATCATTAAGGAATTGGATTCGGAAAGGCTAACTGCTTTGGTCATCTCCGCGATGGCCTGCCCCGGTGCTCCCGTTTGCTCATACTCCAGCCCAAGGTCCCAGTGCGCCAAGGCGAAGTTGGGATCGAGTTCGATTGTCTTCTGAGACTGCTCAATCGCCTGATCGTACTGACGCGCCCAATACAGACGATGTGCCAGACCCGCATTTATAATGAGCGAAAACGGATCCAACTGCTGTGCTCGCTTGCTTTCCTCGAGACCTTCCCGGAACCGGCTCATGGCCAGCAGATCCTGTGCATACCAACTGTGAGCAGTGGCATAACCAGGGTTAAGCTCAATCGACCGCTTGAACTCTTTTTCGGAGCCGACCCAGTCCCACTTCTGGAACATTTTCTCGGCGCCCAGTGTGGCATGTGCTTCGGCTAGACTCTCATCAATCTCCAGCGCCTTCGCCGCCGACGCTTTCGCTCTACTCAGAGCTTCGTTGGGAGGGACATAACCCAAGTATGCAAGGGGTGGGTAGCAATCGGCGACCCCCGAGTAGGCCAAAGCGTAATTCGGGTCCACAGCAATCGCTTGATTGAAGTAATCGATGGCTTTCTTCAGCCCCTCCTGAGTTCTCCTGTTCCAGAAGTAGCGACCCTTGAGATAGAGCTGATAGGCCTCGGGATTGACGGTACGGGAGGTGGCCAGGCGCGAGCGTTCCTGTGGCGTCAGGTTGACCTGGATTTCGCGCGCGATCGCGTTCGCCACGTCGTTTTGAAGAGTGATGACGTCGCGCAGGTCGCGTTCGTAGCTTTCAGCCCACAGATGTCGTTCGGGGGAGGCTTGAACAAGGTTTGCTGTAATACGCACGTGGTTACCTGAGCGCGCCACCGTCCCTTCCACGAGGACATCCACCTGCAATTCCCCGGCAATCTCCGGAAGCGGCTTCTTTGTGTCCTTGTAGCGCATGACAGATGTCCGTGAAATTACGCGCAGGGCACCAACCTTGCCGAGGTCGGTAATCACAGCCTCGGTTATGCCATCAGCGAAATAATCCTGTTCCGGGTCATTCGAAAGATTCTTAAGAGGCAGGACAGCAAGGGAATGAATGCGGGAGGAGGATGGGTTTCCGAACAACCGGATGCGGAAAGCAGGCGAGTTTATTCCAATAAGGAGTGCCGCGAGGACAGTCAAAGCAAGAACTGCCGACGCGAATAGGCGTCGGCGACCGGGTGGTACGGCCTGTTGAGGAGTTGTTTGGGATGTGGCAGATGAACTCAGTGGGACAAGGAAGCGGTAGCCACGGCGCGGCAAAGTCTCGATGAAGCGAGGGTTGGTGGCGTCTTCGCCCAGTGCCTCGCGCAAGCGTGCGATGGCGTTATGGAGGCTGTGGTCGAAATCGACGAAGGTGTCCGCGGGCCAAAGGCGGGTCCGGAGGTCTTCGCGCGTGACCACTTGGCCGCTGTTCTCAAGAAGGATGGTGAGGAGTTGTATAGGAAGGCCCTGAAGGGGTACGCGAAGGCCGCGCTTGCGCAGCTCACCGCCGCGGACATCCAGCTCAAAGAGGCCGAATCTGAAAGTCTGGATGGAGGGAGTTGTGGGCGGCACGCTTGCTTCACCGGAATTGCGTGAGTCTATCACAGGCGAAAGGTTGCGATTTGGAGGGGAGAGATATCGGCAGGTCTAGCCAGCACACCAACTTACGGAGTGGGGAAAGAATGGGACAGCGAGGACGGCGTGTGTCTTGACTCTGTCTAGTGGCCTCCGACATGGTGCACCCCAAGCGCGAACCGCCGCGGACAAAGGGCGGGGAACGGGAGAGCAGGCAGGAGGAGAGACCATGAAATCCAAGTTGTGGCTGACAATGCCAATTCTCGCCACTTTGATGACTAGCGCACCGTTGTTGGCACAGAATGTTGTAACCGACTGGAATGGGACAGCGTCGAGCACGATCGTAGCAAAAGGTGGCAAACCTTCCGCGACCTCGTCCGTTTGGTTCGCGTATACCAGCATCGCAGTCTATGATGCCGTAAATGCGATTCACGATCAGTTCCAGCCCTTTTATTACAAGGGCAGCGCGTCGCTTGGTGCGTCCGACGAGGCGGCTGCAGTCGCCGCCGCCCATCGCGTGCTAGTGACCTATTTTCCAGCTCAGCAATCGGCACTCGATGTCCAATTCAACGACTCACTAAATAAGATCAATGCAACCTCCGATGCGAAGAACGCTGGAATCGTCGTGGGTGAGGCAGCCGCGGCGGCGCTCATCGCCGCGCGAGCGGGCGACGGCCTCGAAGCCAACGTGCCCTACACACCGGGGAGTGGACCTGGCGTCTGGCAGCCTACACCCCCAAAATTCGGTCCCGCTTTAACTCCGTGGCTTGGCCAGATGCGGCCTTTTACCATGACAAGTGCCTCTCAGTTTCTTCCTGATGGTCCAACCGCGCTCGCGAGTGAGGAGTGGGTCGACGACTACAATCAGGTCCGCCTATTAGGTGAGGTGGACAGCAGCATCCGCACTCCGGAACAAAGCGAAATCGGATTGTTCTGGACGGAACATACGGGGCAACAATACGCCCGCGCCTTCGGCTACCTAGCGCAAAACAACAATCTAGACGTCATGCAATCAGCCAGGCTTATGGCTATTCTCTGGACGGGCTTCGCCGATGCGGCGATTGGCTGCTGGAATGCCAAGTTCACCTACAGCTTCTGGAGACCAGTGACGGCGATTCGGGCTGGCGGAGGCGCCCCTGACCTTGCCGCTGACTCTGATTGGACACCTCTAGGCACCACTCCTAGCCACCCGGAATATCCGGCGGCGCACGGGTGCGTTACGGGGGTAATTTCCAGCCTGATCCGGGATTACTTTAGGACGCGCAAGGTGCACGTCGTTGTAGACAGCCTGGCCTTCAGCGATGGTGTTCACACGCACACCTTCGACGACACGCGTGACTTGTTCGAAGAGGTCTTTTGGGCGCGCATCTACGCTGGTTTTCACTATCGCCATTCGCTCGAAGACGGTGGCGCCCTTGGCAGAAGAGTCAGCAGGCAACTCTTCCGGAGGCACTTCCGTTCGGTCGCTGAGCGAGATGATGATAGCGACCGCGACGGTGACAACGGAAATTGACACGTATGATCAGACGCAGAGGTTTAAGTAACATGACCGTGGTGAGGTCGCGCACCGGAATTTGCCTAAAGACTCGCTCGCGAGTCGTTCGGAGTTTCCACTCCCTGAAGGCGTGTTTCCAACGAAGGAGGCCGGCGTGAACCGACTCGCGTTGTTTTCTGTGACGCTGATTGCCGCGGTTTACTGGATAGTTGTGGCGCCAGCGAATGCCCAACATGAACATCCCGCAGGCGATCCAAACAAACTCGGCAAAGTGAGTTTTCCCGTTTCCTGCGACCCAGCGGTACAAGTGCAGTTCAGCAGTGCGGTTGCGATGTTGCACTCTTTTTGGTACGAGAAAGCCAGCGATACCTTTGCTGCTGTGGCGGAAAGAGACTCAGGATGCGGCATGGCTTACTGGGGAGTTGCCATGACGCGTTACCATCCCATCTGGGAAGCTCCCGGCCCCGCTGAGCTGAAAGCCGGCCTCTCCTCAGTCGAGAAGGCCAAAGCAGCGGGGGCCAAAACACAACGAGAACGAGACTACATCGGCGCCATCGAAACGTTTTACAAAGACAGTGACAAGCTGGATCATCGCACTCGGGCGCTGGCCTATGAAAAGGCGATGGAGCAACTGCAAGCGCAGTATCCGGATGATCGGGAGGCGGCGATCTTTCACGCGCTCGCTTTACTAGCGACTGCGCCTCCCACGGACAAGACTTATGTGAATCAGAGGAAGGCGGGCACAATCCTGGAACAGATTTTTATCGAACAGCCGGAACACCCAGGAGTGGCTCACTACATCATCCACGCCTACGACTACCCGCCGCTGGCAGATAAAGCCCTGGAGGCAGCGCGCCGCTACGCGAAGATCGCGCCGGACTCTCCGCACGCGCTCCACATGCCATCGCACATTTTCACGCGTCTCGGGCTTTGGCAGGAGTCCATTGATTCCAATCTGGCGTCCGCAGCTTCGGCGGAGAAAAACAACGCACCAGGGAACGAACTGCACGCGAGGGATTACATGATCTATGCATACTTGCAAGGAGGACGGGATACAGAGGCAAAAAACGCACTCAATACCGCGCTGCATGGCCGTCCGGATGATCCACAATACATGAATTGGCTCTACGCCACAGGAACTTCAGCGGCTCGCTACGCCGTCGAAAGACACCAATGGTCGGAGACAGCGGCGCTGCCGGTGCCGCCGAACACGTTCCCCCGTGAACGGTATGCTTGGACGGAAGCGAATTTGCATTTCGCGCGCGCTCTCGGCGCGTCACATGCCGGCGATACTGAGGCGGCACGAAAGGACCTGCAACAGCTTGTATCGATTCGGGAGATCCTTCTCCAAGAAAAGAACGCCTACTGGGCTGACCAGATAGACATCCAACGCGAAATTGCAACAGCCTGGATAACACTCGCGGAGGGCAAGCGCGAGGAGGCTCTGCAGCAGATGCATTCTGCTGCCGACCACGAAGACCGGACCGATAAGCACAACGTCACGCCGGGAGTCATTCTGCCTGCTCGCGAACTACTTGGGGAGATGCTGCTGGAACTGAAACAGCCGGACAAGGCGCTGGTCGAGTTCGAAACCACGCTGCGTACGGCCCCAAACCGTTTTAACGCCCTGTCGGGCGCCGCCCGGGCTGCCAAGCTTTCCGGTAACGACGAGAAAGCAAAGATGTATTACACAAACCTGCTGGCCGTGTGCGACCATGCCGATGGAGATCGGCCGGAGTTGAAAACCGCGCAGACCGTTTTGGCCCAGAGGTGAGCTGAGACGCTGGGCAAGACAGTGTCGCAATCGATGGTCTAGGTGTCTGTCGTGCACCAACATTAGGTTTAGCCCAAAACGCGCAAACCTAATTGGCGTTGCCACGATTGGTTTCTGTAGATCGTAGAGGTGGCCGTCCTCGACATTTCGATTCTAGCGACCACGCGACAACTACTGATAAAGACTGGTTACAGATAGAATTGCCCTTCGCGCCCGGCACATTCCGGGTGTATGTCGGCTACCGGAGTGCTATCCGGCTTCCACGGGGCGGATTAGTCCTGAGAACTCGGCTTGTAGGAAGTGACCGCGCTTGCTTCCGGGTTGAAGTAATCCACCTGCCTGATGCTGCCAGCCGTTACCGGACTGAAAAAGATGTCCCAAAGCGAATGAAGAGGAGAGCGATGAGCACCGGTAAGACATCGGAGCTGGGCGTTTTCTTCTGTATTTTCTTGTCGCCGGGGCCAAAACAATGTGGTAGGACTGTATTGAGTTCTTGCCCTCAACTCCGCCCAGAAATCAAACTGAGGAGATTCGCAAATGAAGATCGAAAGAATATTGGGAGGATTTGTGTCGTTGGGCCTGGTTGCGGCGCTGGCTGTACCCGTGGCCCTAGCAAAGTCGCAGGCTACGCCCTCACCCCAAGCCGCAGGTAAGGAAAAGGGAATGCACGGCGGCGGACTACAGGCCGCGGTGGAGAGCTTGAATCTCACAGACGAGCAGAAGGCCAAGGTGAAAGATATCTTTGCGGATGCGAAAACCAAGGGCCAGGCGGTATCTAGTGATACTACGCTGAGCGATGAACAGAGAAAAGCGAAGAAGAAGGAACTCCACAGCGGGATAATTGCCAAGTTGAACGAGGTGTTGACGCCTGAGCAACAGACCGAGTTGAAGAGCAAGATGGAAGCTGCAAAGGCAGCGAAACCACCGGAGAAGCCGTGATGTAGGAAACCACCCGGTTAACTAGCAAAATAACCTGAGCTTTGGGCCGGGCCACCGGTTTGAACATCGAGAGTGACGGCGACCGGAGAAGTGAAGTACCGACGGCAGTTGTCCGGTTACGCGACATGGAAGGCACCGGCACCCGTCTCTGAAGTCAGTATACGAGGAAGTTAAAGCTGTGCCGTAATTATCAAGCCGTGCGGCTCTTGAAATTCACTCTCGCGGCCCTCTTGTTGGGACTTAGGTTTGTTCATGCGGAAATAGTCCCGGTTACCTCCACCAAAAGTCTGGTCGATTCCGCCGACCTGATAATTGCGGCAACTGTAAAAAACGTCCGACAAACCGGGGCTGGCTCGATTGAATTGAGTGGTCGCGACTATGACCGTCTGGACTCTCAAGCCGAAATTAGTTTCGACGCAACGATTAAGGGGAAACCCGTCGGGCGTCGCTTTATTTTGAATTACTCCACACCATCCGCGGACAGCGTAGGAAACGTGGCACATGGTGGTCTACTACCCAACACCTACCGCGTCATATTCCTCAACAAAACTCGCTCGAACTTGACCTTCCTGGGGACAACTCATCGATGAGCAATCTCATTTCAAAGTGGCGGTCAAGCTCGTTCTGGCTTCTTCGATCGCCGCAATAGCTTCGGCACTGGTTACACTGGGGAAATCTTCAAGATACTCAGACAGCGTCCGCCCATGCTCCAGATAGTCTGTCAGCGACTTAAAAGGGACTCGCGTCCCGCGAAAGACGGGTTCACCGCTGAGGATAGCCGGGTTTCTGACAATAATGCTCGAGGCCATTTTGCGAGTCTCCTTCCGAGAGTTTAGCGTATTCCCTCAGTGTTTCGCATCTTTCTCGTGCCAATTGCGGCCCGGCATGACTTCCGCCAACGGCAAAACACTCTGGATCAGCTTGACAACTCAACACTGCAGACCATGACGTTTCATATCCTCGAGATCCTCCAAGTGTTCGGAGATCCCTTCGCATGCTCGGTTTTGTTTCGCCCGGTGCGCCGGGCCTGTTTCTCCAAACGCTTTTCAGTGGACTGCGGAAGTCGAATGGCTATCCTGAACACCCAATACATGTAAGTCATATCGAGGGATCGGACGCTACGAGTGCTACCCCACAGTGCACATCACGGTTTGGGTGACGTCTGTCCCTGTCCAACTCCCGGTGCCGAAGGCACCGCTCTTGGTCGGCCCAGAACCGACTAGGCCAGGCATTGGCCTAGTAGCCCGTGGTGAAACGGGCTGCTAAGATCACGCAATGTCGATCGACGACTTTGTACGGTACAGCAAAATGCTCCATGCCTTGACCGCTGATTTTGTGCGCGCAGTCCCCGAGGACAAGTGGGACTTTACGCCTGACCCGCCCGGAAAGTCTGGGCGCGCACCGGCTCCGCATCGAATTGGCGACGGCTTCGCGCCGTTTTGCAAGCAACTGCGGCACGTCGTCTGTGTGCGTGGTGTCTACAATGCCGCGCTGGCGACGAAAAAAGTGGACTGGACGCGAAAGCACGAGCACTATCTCGGTCCGCTGGCTCGGGAAGCGCTGCTCGCCGGGCTTGATGACAAGCAGCGACACTTGCTCGCCACACTGGAAACCGTCGACATCGACGCGCCGATCGATTGGAATGGAACCCCTTTTACCTTCGCGCTGTTCACGTGGGAGTTTGTGCAACACGAGGCGATCCATCACGGTCAGTGGAGCGTCTATGCCTCGCTCGCCGGATTTGACACGCCGCTCAGCTGGCGAACGTCATGGGGCTTGTGAAGAAAACCTACACCAAAAGGGGCGCCCTTGGTGGTTTCGTTGACTGAGTAAATGGCAAATGCTCGCAGTCACATTCACTTGGCAAGTCGTGTGGTCTTGATTGCACGACGTTGTAACCGTAGCCTCCTCGCCGGTCGGGTCCGTGTACCTTAGCGGGTTATTGCGAGCGTAAGCGTAATTGTTCCAGCTCTACGGATCACTGACGTCGGAATCCTTCCAGAAATCATCGGGACTCATGAACCGTCCCATGTTTGATCCGAAGTAGCTGGCACCGAAATCGTCCAGCCGCTCTCGCTGTCGCGTTCTTTGGCGGGTTAATGAAAATCTCACACGAAAACGATGGGATTACCTTCGTCTTTAGCCGCCTGGATGAGTTGCTGTAGCGCACTTACGAACTCCTGCATCATAGGCGAGGACCGGCCGGTCTCGCTGATACGGTTGAGCTCAGCCGAGAGTTCATCGAGCTCCTGGAGTGGTATGGCATCACCGGAGTGCGCTCCTGAATAGAGTATTTTCCGCTCGAGGAAACTCGCGGGCCCGATCAGTTGCAGGACCTCGTCACTCAGGGGCTGATCAGCGCGATGTTGCCAAGCCGATGCGCGAGAGCCTCGGGTTGGTGGTCGTACTTCCTCGCCATTTTGTCATCCTCGAGTACACCTCTCCGGTCTCTAGGATCACTTTGGCGCGTTCTTCGTCATGCCCCAGTTGGAAGTGCGCTCTTTTTCGATAAACGACCGCGCGGCGATGGAAACATTCACCAGGCGTGTGGGAAGCCGCACCAACGGCTTGCGCCGTCGTCATTTGCTTTGCTTCCTGCATCGGTTCCATAAACCGTCTCGAGTGCGAGCACCGGCGAAAAGTCTGATCCGTTTCCGGCGACGTGATGTTTTCCCGAACAGGCGACGCAACGTCTATCTGCGCTATTACAGCGCAGCATTCGCTTCCTTTCGCGCTCCCATACCCACATCGCCATTGTCCGCCTCACGGCTTCCTACCCCACGTTTGTGGGGAACGATACGGGTTTACTCTGTTCCACTTGAATGACATGCCTCGATAGTTTAGGTGCTCTCTCTACGCCGGTAAGGTGGTGTGCCCATGACGGAGGAGGCCCTAACCTCCGTATCCCATTACAATGAGAGCGCAGAGCGTAGCCGCCCAGCGCTTCCCAAGTTGTGGGCGATGAAGGTGGGGAGTGATGTGGCGGAATCCGAAAACTACGATATCAGTAGCCCCATGCGGTAGACACTTTCCAGGTAGCCTTCGATCCTCTGAAGGCGCTCCTCGTTTGTAACCTTCGCGTATTCTCCGGAGAGAGAATCGGCCAGCGCCTGGCGGTCGTGCGTCCCGTCCAACAATGCCAGGAGCCGCCTGGCCTCGGCGTCTTCGAGCTTCACGTTGGCATGCAGAAGAGTGGTCACGAGACCGCTTTCTGCGACCATCAGCCGCCCCAGTAAACTTGCTGTGGGCTTTTCGGCGACGCCTTCGGCCAAGGGAAGATGACACGTCCGAAATTCGACGAGGTTGTTCGCGCCGAGTTCCACAAAGGCTTTGGCGAGTTCCCTGGATACTTCCGAACGAAGTCCTTCTGGCGTCTGACCTAACACAGCGGTTTCGAGTTCAGCGAATTTCTCGGCGCGTGGCCAGATTTTCTCCAAACGACGCAGAGCAGCAATCATGACGCGATTGTTCGTTTTGATGCGGGCTGGGCTGCGAAAGTCGGAGAACTCGACCGTCCCGTCGACTTGTTTGGCGTCCGAGCGCAACGGAGAGGCCACTAGCAATCTCGTGATCTGCTCCAGAGCGTTTTCGCGCGCTAGAGGGATTTTGGCGTGGCAAAGAAGAGTGCGCCGAAACCTGCGGTATTGTGCGAAGTCCAGGTATTGCTTGAACGCGAGGGCATCGTCTTTTGACAGCGCCTTGAGGGCGGCCAGCGTCTCAGCGCTAAGATCCGGCTCCAAAAAATCCGCCAATTCAGCTTCGCCCAGGTACTGCAAGTCGTGCCCGGCGGCGCGCCGGGCAAACGCGCTTAGCGATACCGTCGAGAACCAATCGCTGAGATCGTCGTGATAAACGAAGGAGTCATCGCGGTCGTAGTGTTGCTTGAACTCCCTTTCCAGCAGCGCCTTCCATGCGGAATCGGGCTCGGCGGCTTGAAGGATTGCTCCGATCGCGAGCCTCGCCCCGTCCGCGCGACTGCCTTGTCTTGAGCCGCGCGATTCGTGAAAATGCACGATCTCCCGCAGGGCCTGACGAACGTGGCCCGCGGGATTTGTGTTGTAACTGACAAACGCCACGCCATTAGCGGCGAGATTCGCCTGGCAAATCGACATAATTTTTTCCTGCACGGGTTCCGGCACCCACGCATAGACGCCGTGCGCGATGATGTAGTCGAACTCGCCGAAGTCGCCGCCGACCTCCATCAGGTCCAGTTGCTGGACGCGAATGTTGGTGAGCCTGGTTCGGCGGATTCTTTCCTCCGCTGCTTCCACCGGCTTCGGTGCCAGTTCGACGCCGACAAACGTACAGCTCGGCAAACCGTACGCCATCGGAATCAGATTGCCGCCGTCTCCACAACCGAGTTCCAACACGCGGCAGTGCTCCGCGTCCGGCGGATGCATTCCGTGCAAGATAGCGATGACGGCAAGCCGGTCGGGATGCGTTTGTGGAAACGCCGCAGTGGGATAAGGGACGCGGTCGTACGCCTCAGCAATGGAAGACATACGGGTACTCTAGCGCGTTTTGGGTGTGACGATGAACCGCTCGCGCCGCGGTTCGCGTTTTGCGGATAATTCATCCGCGCTCAGCTGGGACGCCCCGCCTGCCGCCACTCAGAGTTTCGTTTTGATCGTCGACGATGCCGACGCTCCGGTGGGAACCTGGGTGCATTGGGTGCTCTTTGACCTACCCGCAAATCTGCGCGCCCTCCCCAAAATTTCCCGAAGAATAATGAGGTTATCGCCATCGTGGGCAAACACGGACGTTCCCGAGGAAGAGGATTTTCCGACGCGCATCTATGCCGACGGAATGTCGAACGGCGGAGGGATGGCGTTTGCGCTGTCTTGCAAACTATCCGATCGGATCGCGGCGGTCGGTGCCGTGGCGGCTGCACTATCGCTGAACTGGGAATGGTGTGGAAATTCCAGGCCAGTACCAACAATGGCTTTTCACGGAACGGCCGACCCAATGGCCCTCTACCAGGGCGGGCCATCGCCAGTCTCTCCCGACCAGTTTCCGAACATTCGGGATTGGACAGACCGCGTGGCGCGGCGAAACCGATGTAAAGGAGACCCGAGCGACGCTCGAATCACTGCGAACGTCCGCCGTCTCGAATATACGAACTGCGCTGAGAATGCGGATGTGATGCTCTACACCGTCGAGGGTGGAGGCCATACCTGGCCGGGGGGCAGGCACCTGCCGGAATCGATGGTTGTACCCACGACCCGTGAAATCAGCGCCACCAGAGTGACGTGGGAGTTCTTCCTCCAGCATCCGCATGGATCGAAGTAGCGGGAGAGGCCATTGCGTGTGGCGCGACGATCCTGCCTAAAGCCTTTGTGAAACGTGCTCTACGAAATCCGGCCTACATCTTTAAGGAAATGCCACCCTGTGTGCGTTTCGCTGTTTACGCGCACTGACAAAACGCCATGGGGCAAGACATACGCACCGCCAGTGAAAGCCAGCGGCCTAGCCAACGCACAGCGGTGGGTAAAGTGGATTCTTGAAGTATTCGCCAGTAGTCGCAGGCTGCATCGAATTGATCAGTTTGACGTATAATCCGCTACCCGCGGAGTTTGCGGCATTCGGCCAACTGGAAGTTGGACCCGGCTTGAATCGGCACCGGAGACTTGCGTGTGTAGACCTATGCAAGCTGTCGCTAACCCAACTGGTCAAGTTGGGCTAGGATGCGGGCTGCAAGGCTGCCGAAATACAGTTCCCGCTGCCCCAATTGGAATCCATTTGAGAATTTAAAAAAACGCTAAATTGTCGCCAATTCATGCGTTTTTTGCTTACCTAGAACAAGCTTCCCAAGCTTCGGACGTGGGTTCGACTCCCATCGCCCGCAAGGCGCACATTGGTTCACAATGGCCGCTCCTTCTAAAAATTCTCCATCATCCAAATGTTGCTGTCTAACGTCCAGCCGAGCAGCGCCACATGGCGGCCGTCCGGAGATGGAACCGCGTACGTTGCGCGGCCTCCTTCCGGCTTCCAGAGAACGAGGACCTGACCCTGCAAGTCCACACGCAACAAGGTGGTGCCCTTCAACATACGGACGGATGCCAACAGGGCCTTGCCGTCGGCAGTCCAGCTCACGGAATCGAGATTGCTCCAACCCTTCACCAAAATCTCCCGCGGGGATTCATTGCCAAAAGAGAGCAGGTTGATCTTTCCGAGGGAAATCGTAAGCACTGCGATGTGGGTTCCTTCGGGAGAAAGAGCCCAGGCGTAATCGCGGTTTGGTTCGACATTAGCCCTGGCGAGCTCATTTCCCCTCCCCTTCATCGCGTCGAATGCAGTGAAGATGAGCTGCTTGTGGTCTTGGCTTTGCTCCGCAAATGCACACAAGCTTGCTGGGTGCTGGCCGCAATGAATTTGATCAAAAACGCGCGCTTCCATGACGAACTGGGGTGGGCCTCCGGTGATCGGCACTCTCATGACTCGGTCCGGCGCCGACGGACCGCTATCCTCCGCGCCAAGATAAATAACCCATCTGCCGTCAGGGCTGACACTGGCACCGAATACATTCTGCGGTAGGGCGACGATTGCTTCGGAGGTGTCCTGGCCCAACAACTGCTTGAATATGCCGAAATGGCCGTTGCGGTTGGAGTTGAAGACCACTGCTTTACTGTCCGCCGTCCACGCGGCAGGAAAATCAAGACCGTCATTGAGGGTAAGGCGCTTTGGAGGGCTGATGCGGCTGCCGTTAGATAGCAGGTCAGCGGTGTAGACACTGGTCCCGCTTACCCACTCGCGAAAGGCCAGGCGTCTTCCATCGGAGGTGACGCTCGGGTCGCCAGCACAAAATCCCGTCCAATTGGTCAAGTGTTTCGGCTTATCGCGGGGTTGGCTTGTGCGCGGATCCAATCGCATCTCCCAGAAGTTGCAGGTGCGCTCATTGGGTTGCGGCTCCTGCAAAGAGTAAATGAGACGACCGTCCGGCAGCCATAAGTAATCCAAATTGGGGAGGGAAGAAACAATCGTCGTGGGTTTACCGCCTCTCAGATCTCTGCTTTCGAGGCTTCCGCCGGAGTCTTTTGCTGTCACCTTGAGATAAAGAAGCCGCTGACCATCGGGAGACCAACTCACTTTATCGATTGCATTATTCACATCGGCGGCAAACAACTTCCTTTGTTGTTCCCCGTTTGGATCCATCAGCCAGAGTTCATCGGTGATCTCACGATTGCCGGAATTCTTCACAAAGGCAATCAACGAACCGTCGGGTGAAACAGCTGATGCCGTGGCATCATCGCGCAGCCTGTGAAGCATTCGGCCCACCACGGGGACTACCCATATGCTTGTGCCCGGCGGCCCCCAGAAGTCGGGATCACCCTGTCCAGCGGGATGGGCATTGGCAAGAAACCTAGTGCTGTCGGGAAACCAGCCGGCGACCTCCCAGCTCACCCGTCCTTGCAATTCCTCCGGTTCAGGGACGGTCTGTGCGTCGCCTGTTTCGATAAGCTTGATTTGCAAGCCTTTCCCATCCCGGTAGGCCAGGTACTTGCCGTCTGGTGAGATCGCGCTGCCGGGCCACACTCCGTTTTCACTGGAGTTCGTGGTGAGCCGCCGCAGTTTTATCTCGCGCGCTGGGGCCGGTTGCCGCTTTGCGAGCCACATGGTTCCGGCGATGATTAAGGGCAACGCGATACCACCAGCAACGAGGGGCCAGCGCCGATGGCGCGCATGGGAAGTGCTGGTTGCTGCCTGCAAAGCGGCGGCGGTCCGTCCGGACTCGATATCGCGTTTCAGTCGCTTCAAGTCCGCGCGGATTTCCGAGGCAGCCTGGTAACGCAACTCGCGGTCTTTTTCCAGCGCCTTGCCGATGACCGCTTCCAGGCTGGCCGGGATTTGCACGTTCAAATCCCGAACTGCAGTGGGCGTGTCGTTGAGGATGGCGGCATGTGTGAGGGTCGCGGTGTTCGCTGCAAAGGCGCGTTGGCCCGTGGCCATTTCATATAGTACGAGACCAACAGAGAACAGATCCGTACGGACATCCAACTTTTCGCCTCGCACCTGCTCGGGTGACATATAACCTGCGGTTCCAATCGCCAAGCCTGTGCGAGTGAGCGCCAGGTTGAGATTCGAATGCTGTGTCAACTCCCCTTCGACGCCGATGCGCGTTGAAACTTCCGGCGCTTCCGGCTCCTGCAATTTGGCCAAGCCAAAGTCCAGGATCTTGGCCTGGCCGTGAGTAGTAACGAAGATGTTCGCGGGTTTCAGGTCTCGATGGATGATGCCCTTATCGTGCGCGGCATGCAGCCCAGCAACGATTTGAAGTGCCAGGTCTAGCAGCTTCTCAAGCGGAAGCGGTCCTCTCTGGTCGTGCGCCCTGGGCGGCGGTGAAATCAATTCCCGCAGTGTCTGGCCTTCGAGCAATTCCATCACCATGATGAGTTGCCCTTCGTATTCCTCCACTCCGTAAATGGTGCAGATGTTCGGGTGGTTGAGTGCAGAGGCGGCGCGAGCTTCGCGTTCGAAGCGTTCCATCGCCGAAGCGTCGCCGGCCAGTTCCTCGGGCAAGGCCTTTAGAGCAACGCGGCGGCCGAGCTTGATGTCTTCAGCCCTATAAACCACTCCCATGCCTCCGCCGCCGAGAATCTCCAGTACGCGAAAGTGGGAAATTCTCTTGCCGGTCAGGTTGAACGCCACCGACTCTGTCGGTGGCTCGAGTGCCTTGCTGGCGGGTGTTAGCGGGTCGGCGAGTTTCGAATTAACCAACTCGACCGATCCCATCCAGCGATACCCTCGGCGCGCCAAAGTTTCGATGTAACGAGGGTTGTCTGCGGAATCATCTAGAGCAAGCCGCAGTCTCTTGACCGCCGCATTTATGCTGTTCTCAAACTCGACGATGGTGTCATTCGGCCAAAGTCTCTTTCGAATTTCATTTCGCATCACCACTTCGCCGGTGCGCTCCAGCAACATTGCCAGAATCTGGAACGATTGTTCCTGAAGCCTGACCTTCTGGCCGTTTTTGGACAATTCTCCGGAGCGCAGATTTACTTCAAAGCTCTCGAAACGAATGAGGTGCGGAGACTGATCGGCTTCTTTCACAGAAGTGCACCTGAATCCGCGTCAGCCAGCCATCGAGGAAGGTTGCCGTGCGGGCGCAGTTAGGACGGGCAGAATTCTAGCATTCCTTGGAAATTCAGCGGAAAGGAGATGGCCACAGCCGCATTTGGAGGCAGGTCACATCGAAATCACTCGCGTGTCACATGCATAACATTGAGCCTTCCTAGCCTTTTAGCCCAAAGTCGCACAGGCGTGAGGGGTTGCACCATACCTCGGAGGATACGATGAAAAAGAATCTAACGGTCGTACTTGCCCTCATTTCATTTTTCGCTTCTCTGGCAATCACGGCTCAACTCGCCGCGCAGGAACACAAGGATCATCAGGCTGAACAACGTCGATACAAATTCATCGACCTAGGCACGCTTGGTGGTCCCGCGGCGTTTCTTACGGAGGACTCCACGGGATCCGGATCGTCCTCCGGAATCCTCAATCGGCGAGGGACAGTTGTAAGCTCAGCGGACACATCCATGCCCGATCCTAACTTTCCCAACGCTTGCTTCCTTTGTCCAACAGACCCCTTCATTGTGCACGCATTCCGCTGGGACAAGGGTGTTCTCAGCGACTTGGGCGCGCTCCCGGGTGTCAACAGCAGCTTTGCCAATTGGATTAGCGAGAATGGGTTGGTCGCGGGGTTTTCCGAAAACGGCCTAATTGATCCCCTTCTTGGCGTCCCGGAAATCCAAGGGGTTCTATGGAAGGACGATGCGATCATCAACCTCGGAACCCTGGAAGGTTCACACCAAATTGCGGCGTTCGCTGTCAACAACAAGGCCCAAGTGGTTGGAGCGTTTGTGAATACGATCCCTGATCCATTCTCGCCATTCGGCCTACAAGTGCGCGCATTTCTGTGGCAGAACGGCGTGATCCAGGATCTGGGCACGTTGGGCGGGCCAGAATCTGTTGCTAATTTCGTGAACGAGCGCGGGCAAGTAGTTGGGACGGCGTTCACCAACTCTACTGCTAATCTGGTGACGGGAGTCCCGACGCAAGACCCATTCCTCTGGGACGACGGCACGATGGCGGATCTCGGTACGCTCGGAGGCACGTTCGGAATTCCCAATCTCCTCGACGACCGAGGGCGAGTCATCGGTCAATCCAACATGGCAGGAGACCTGAACCACCATCCTTTTCTTTGGACCAAATCGACGGGCATGCTGGACCTGGGAACACTGGGAGGCGACAATGGCCAAGCAAACTGGATGAATGAAGCCGGAGAGATAGTAGGCAAGGCGGATGTGCCGGGTTCCAAAGAGCACCACGCATTTATCTGGAGGAATGGGGTAATGAAGGATCTTGGGACGCTGCCGGGTGATCC
>Ga0210410_10002354_pt1 | contig 16971 bp, 15 predicted proteins | sample IncBWC4MmetaG_FD_161058 | JGI IMG/M metagenome (GOLD analysis project Ga0210410, IMG submission 161058) | Forest soil microbial communities from Barre Woods Harvard Forest LTER site, Petersham, Massachusetts, United States - Inc-BW-C-4-M | ecosystem: Environmental > Terrestrial > Soil >... | reverse complement strand
GGGAGTGGCGGCGGTGGCGGCGACGATGGTGGCGGGAATGTTGACGGCGTGGCCGTCGGAGAAGCGGCGGAAGCCTTCGATGGCTTCGTGGATGGCTAGTTCCCTTTTGTCGGGAGGAGTGGCGGCGATGATGCGCTTGAAGGGGGCGGCGAGTTCGCTGGTGCCCTGCCAGGCTTCTTCGGGTGTGCCGGGCCACGGCCAGTTTATTTTGTGCTTGGCGGCGTGGATGTCGTGGAAGCCGGCGAGGCAGAGGAGATGGTCCAATTTGTTTGCGTCGGCGAAGCGGAAGACGTGAGGCGCGTCGGGCGGAGGCGCGGGGACATCCACGTATTTCAGGAAGGGCTGGATCATAGTTCCGAAGAGAGGGTTTTCTTCCATGGAGCCCCAGGTGACGAAGGAAACGCGGCCGCCGGGCTTGAGGACGCGGCGCATTTCGCCGAGGGCTTTTTGGATGTTGGGAATGAACATGATGCCGAAGCGGCAGGTGATGCGATCGAACATGTGGCCGGGGAATGGAAGTTGTTCGGCGTCGGCGGCGCGGAAGTCAATGTTTTTGATGCCGCGGGCGGAGGCATTTTCTTCGGCGATCTGAAGCATCTCGCGGAGGAGATCGGTGGCGGTGACGCGGCCTCGGGGGCCGACGGCGGCCGCGACACTTAGAGCGGGTTCCCCGGAGCCGCTGGCTAGATCGAGGACGTGCATGCCGGGGGAGAGGGCGGCGCCTTGGACGACGAGTTCGGTGGCCTGGCGGGATTGGAAGGCGAGTTGGGAATACCATTTTTTCCAGGCGGGGGCGGCGCCGAGCCAGTCCTGGCGGACGGTTTCTTTGGGGTCGGGAGTGGGAGATGGATTGGTCGACATGATTTGTCATTTTGGGTCGCGGATTTGCGGTTGTAAAGAGGGGAATCGGATTTCACACAGAGGTCACGGAGGTCGGAGCGCAGAGGACACGGAGAAGACGCGGAGAAGAAAACCCAAGAAGGCGGCGTAAAGCCGCCCCTAGACCGCTTGCTGAGGAGTTGGGTACGGGATAGACTGCGCGGATTCATGGAAACCACTGGGCGAACGACGGAGACGGAGAAGAGTTTGGCGGCGCGAGATCTGCGTGACGGGACGGCGGGATTTTGGGCTTTGATTGCTACGCAGTTTCAGGGGGCTTTTAGCGATAACGCGCTGAAGTGGCTGGTTAGTTTTCTGGTGCTGGAGTCGGGAGTTTCGCGGGAACAGAGGGACTTTCTGTTTGTGCTGGTGGTGCCGATGGTGTTTGCAGTTCCCTTCCTGGTGTTTTCGATTCCCGGGGGATATTTCGCGGACCGGTTCAGCAAACGGAGCGTGACGATCTGGACGAAAGTGCTGGAAGTGCTGACGATGGGGTTCGTGACGTACGCGCTGTGGCAGAACCGGCTGGATCTGGCGGCGGTGGCGCTGTTTTTTGTGTGCACACAGGGAGCGATTTTCGGGCCGTCGAAATACGGGCTGATGCCGGAGCTGCTGCCGACGAGCAAGCTGAGCTGGGGAAACGGCGTGATCGAATTGTGGACGCTGCTGGCGGCCATTGGTGGAACGCTGGCGGGAGGATTTCTGGCGCACACGTTTCGCGGGCGGCAGGAGTGGTCGGGAATTTTTCTTGTGGCGCTTTCGCTGATCGGATTGCTGACGAGCCTGGGGATTACGCGTGTGCCGGCGGCGGACCGGAAGCGGGAGTTTGCGTGGAACTGGGCGAAGGAGTTGTTCGAAGAGATTGGGCGGATGCGGCAGGACGCGGTGCTATGGTCGGCGGTGATTGCGAACACGTTTTTCTGGTTTCTGGGGGCGATCCTGCTGCTGAACATTGTGCTCTATGCGACGGATGTGCTGCAGGTGGATGAAGCGCGGAGCAGTTATCTGCTGGCGGCGCTGAGCCTGGGGATTGGCGCGGGAAGTTATATCTCGGGGACTGCGTCCGGCAAGAAAATTGAGATGGGGATGATCCTGCCGGGGTTGACGGGGATTGTCCTGGCGACGGGAGCGCTGTTTGCGCCGGGACTGAGCTATGAAGCGGTGATGGCGCTGCTGTTTGCGCTGGGCATCAGCGCGGGATTTTTTGTGGTGCCGGTGAACGCGCTGATTCAGAACCGGCCGAAGCCGGATGTGAAGGGGCGAGTGATTGGCGCGTCGAATTTTCTTTCGTTTGGCGGGATTGCGCTGCAGCCGGTGGTGCAGTACGGGATGCTGCGGCTGGGGCATCCGGACCCGGGGCACGTGTTTCTGATCGCATCGCTGGCGTGCGTGGCGATGGCGTTTGTGCTGGCTCGGATGCTGCCGGAGTTGTGGCCGTGCGCTCTGCACTGGACGCGACTACGGCAAAGGGCTAGTGTATAGACGAGGCTGAACAATTGCCGTACAAGGGGCCGCGGGACACCGCGGTTACGGCCTCAAGAGTGAAAATATGGCGACTGGAAGCATAGTTCCCGGCTCACAGGCTGAGCAACGGGGTCTGACGTATTGGATGGAGCGCGTCCTGAAGGAGCTGGAAGAGGTGCGCTCGGCGCCGGACGCTGACGCGGTGCATGATTTGCGCGTGGCGTTGCGGAGGTGCCGGTCGCTGGCGGCGGTGATGGGAGAGGTGGATCCGGATCCGGCGTGGCCTGAGATGCGAAAGATCGGAAGAAAACTTTTCCGGCAGTTGGGAGAGCTGCGAGACACGCAAGTGCTGGAAGAGTGGGTGGGCAAACTGGGAAGCGAGAACGATGCGGTGCGCGAGCGGTTGCTGGCACACCTGCGGAAGAACGAGACGGAAGAGAGTGAAGCGGCGCTGCGGGCGGCAGGAAAGTTTGATACGAAGGCGTGGAAGAGTTACGAGCGAGTGCTGGGACACAGGGCGCGGGTGGTTGCGCCGAACAGCCTGGCGGCGAAGAGCCTGGCGCTGGAACGGTTGCAGGCCGGAAGAGAGTTGCATTTGTTGGCGCTGCGGACGGAGAAGCCGGAGCCGTGGCATGTGCTGCGGATTGGAGCGAAGAGATTTCGATACACGGTGGAGAGTCTGCTGCCCGAGCTGTATGAGAGTTGGGGAGAGAATCTGAAGCGGGTGCAGGACCTCCTGGGCGAAGTGCACGACCTGGACGTGCTGGCGGAGACGATTGCGCGTGTGGCGGGCGACGAGCCGGAAGAAGTGAGAGCGCGATGGATGGAACGGATTGCGGCGGAGCGCGAACGGCGGCTGGAAGAATACCGCGGATTGAGCATGGGTGAGAACCGGCTTTGGCAGGGATGGAAAGAAGGTCTGCCGCAAGGGAACCATCTGGAAGCCGCCGCGATGGCCAGGCTGCGGGCCACGGCAAAGGCGCTGGACGCGAGCCACGGAAAAGCGGCACAAGTGACGCGGCTGGCGCTGCGACTCTACGGAGAGCTTCGGCGAGTAAAAGCCGGAAGACCGTTTTCGGACAAGCAACTGCAAAAGGTGATGCGGGCTTCGGCGCGGCTGCACGGAATTGGAGCGGGGCTAAGGGCGAAGTCACCCGAGAAAGCAGCGAGGAAACTTTTGAGGAAGTTGCCGCTGCCGGTGGGATGGACCGAGGCGGAGTGGGAATTGCTTGGGATGGTGGTGCGATATCACCGTGGGCAAGAGCCGAAAACAAAAGAAAAAGGGTTCGGGCGGCTGACGAAGGAAGAGCAGCAGGCGGTGTGCGCGATGGCGGGAGTGTTGCGATTGGCTCGCGTGTTGCGGAAATGCGGCGTGGAGTCGAGCAAGGGTTTGCAGGTGGAGCGATCCGTGGATGCGTTGATCGTGCGGGCGCCAGGGTTGGAGGATACGGAGGCTTCGGCGGCAAGAGTGGCTGCTGGGAAACACTTGCTGGAGACGGTTTTGGAAAGGCCACTGATTGTGCAGACGGTGCCGGGCGTGCCGAAGATTGTGGAATTGCCGAGGCGGGAAGAGACGATACAGGCGGCGGCTTCGGATTAGGCGGGAGATTCTTTTGAGAGCCAGCGTTCTGCTGGCTTTGTGATTCACTTACATTTTAGTGAAAGCCAAAAGCACAGGCTAAAGCCTGTGCTGCAAAGGCGCCCGCCTCAGAAGGTGGCCGCTACAGGTGCAGGCCGGCAGGATGCCGGCGCTACCTGCTGCTACTTGCCGGCTTTGCGGAGGAGTTTGGGGGTGGCTAGCCAGATTAGTTCGCCGCTGGGGGGGACGAGGCGCTTGAGTTCGACCAGGGCTACGCCGGATTTTTTTAGGGAGGTGATGTGGTGATTGGAGCCCAGCGAGGTGGCGATCAGATCGTCGAGATGCGGGGCGTGGCCGAAGACGAAGACGGCGGAGAGGTCCTTGTCTTTCGAGAGTTCGCGGAAAAGCTGGAGCGGCTCGGCGCCGGGGAGAAGCTGGTCGGTTTTGCGAATTTTGTTCTTGGAGTAGCCGAGTTCGCTGGCAAAGATTTCGGCGGTTTGGTAGGCGCGGAGATAGGGGCTGGAAATCAGGAGGTCGGGCGCGGCTCCGATTTCGGCGACGCCTTTGGCTACCTGGCGGGCCTTTTCGATTCCCTCTTGCGTGAGGAAACGATCGGGGTCGGGGGGACAGTTGGGATCTTCGCGGTCGACGGCGATGCCGTGGCGGACGATGTAGAGCTGCATGAGGGTGGCTCCTGGTAAGAGTTTACTAGAGGAATGTTTCTTTTGGATTAGTGAGGGGCGGGGGTGTGTTCGGAGGTAAGAGGAAGAGATGAGAAAGGATTTACCACAGAGGACACGGAGGTACCACAGAGTTCACAGAGAAGGGGCCCCGACCCGGTTGGGTCCTATGCTAGTGGCGAGAGAAGTTGGAGGGGCGGAGGTAGAGGTGAGTGTGGAATTCGCGCTCGAAGAGGGCGGAGCTGCGTTCGGCGTCGCGGATGTCTTCGGTGGCCTCGCCGCGGGTGCGTAGTTGAATGGTTACGGCGCCTCGCTGGAAGGAGGCGCGGAGATCCTGAACGCGCTGGCGGTGGGAGTGGTCGAGGCCTTCGGCGATGCGGAGGATGGCGGCGAGGCGACGCGCGACGCGCTTGTCATTGTTGTTGAGGGCGGAGTAGCCGGGATGATCGGCGTTGGGCGTGGATTTGCGGTTGTGATAGCGAACGACGGCGGCGACGATGTTGCGGTCACGGCCTTCGAGGCCGGGGATGTCGCCGTTGAGGGCGAGATATTCGCCGTGCTTGTGGTGGCCGCGATGAGTGATGCGATGGCCGATGTCGTGAATGAGCGCGCCGGCTTCGAGCTGGACGCGGGCCTGAGCCGGGAGATGATGAAGCGGCTGGAGATGATCGAAGAGCATGACGCAGAGTTCACGGACGTGCTCGGCGTGGCGCTGGTCGTATTCGAAGCGGCGGGCGAAGCTGCGCGTGCCGATGAGCATCTGGCGAGATTCGGGGCTGTAACGGTGAGGCTCCTTGCGGGAGAAAGCGTCGCGGGCAATTTCCTGGATGATGCCTTCGCGGATGCCGACGGTGGGAATTAGGAACTGGCGAATGTTGAGATAGCGGCCGAGGACGACGAAGATGATGGCGGCGACGCCCATGACATCGGCGCGGTCGCGGCGGACGCCATAGGTTTTCATGCGTTCGCGGAGATCGCGTTCAAGGATGTCGGGCAGGCGTTCGCGCAAAAGAGAAACATCGAGCGTGGGGAGGCCTTCGCGGCGAGGGCCGGGAGCGACGTTCGAAAGTGTTTCGGCGTTTCCGCCGAGAGCGACGGCGAGCTGGTCGGCGAGATTCGGGCGATTGGGAAGGCGGGATTCGAGGAGGGCGCGAACGTAGCGGCGGACCTGCTCCGCCTGGACGGGACGAATGGTGCCAGGAATGCCGAGCGTGGTCATGAGGCGAACGGTGCCGACCGGAAGCTGGGCGCTCTGCAAGATGGTGTGGTCGCGCAGAATGTTGATTTCGAGGCTGCCGCCGCCAAGATCGACGACGCAGTTCGGAGGAGTTTCCGGGCCGAGAGCGGCGATGGCGGCTTCCCTGCCGAGGCGCGATTCTTCTTTTGCGGTGATGACTTCGAGGCGGAGGCCAGTCGCCTCCTTGACCCGGTGGACGAGAGTGCCGCTGTTGCGGGCTTCGCGGGAGGCGCTGGTGGCGACGGCGCGATATTTGGTGACGCCGTATTCCTCCATGACTTCGTGAAGGTGGCGAAAGGCTTTGACGGCTTTCTTGAGAAGATCTTCGCTGAAGCGGTGGCGGACGAAAACACCTTCGCCGAGGCGCAGCGGGAAGCGTTCATTGACGAGAGGTTCGATATCGAGAGCGGAAAAGGCGCGGACGATGGACAGGCGGACGGCGTTGGAGCCGGCGTCGATGGCGGCGATATGGACCGGCTCGGGCATGGTTTCTGTTACCGCCAGAGATGCGCGAGGGCAGAAGAAGGTGTGTATTTGGAGGCGCGGATGCCGAGTTGCTCGCCGATGCGCTGGCGCAACTGCTTGTTGACAGCGGAGACGCTGGCTTCGCCATCGAGTTCGATGAAGGCGTTGCGCTTGGCCATGTTTTCGAGTTCGCGCTTGATCATGGTCTGGTAGCGGACGAAAGACCAGTAGAGATCGTGAGAGAGAGACATGTCGCGGCCGGCTTCCCAATAGCTGATGGCCTGGGCTTTCTTGAATTCGCGCGCGAAGGCGGTTTCTGGGCGGACGTTGAGCCAGAAGGTGAGATGCGGGCGGAGGGCCATGGCGTAGAGGCCGGTGAGGTAATCACGATTGATGCCGCGAACGACGCCGCGGGCGATGAGGGTGAAGATGAAGCGGTCGGCGAGAACTACGGCGCCGGAGCGGAGAGCGGGAACGATGCGGTGCTCGAGCTGATCGAAGAAGTCGGTGGCGTACATGAGAGCGAGGGTGAGGCGGGTGACGGCGTTTTTGGCGAGGAGTTCGTCGATGTCTCGGCCGACGAGATTCGAACGGCGGAGGCCGCTGGTTTGCACGGAGAAACCTTCGGACTCCAGCCATTCCTGAAGCAAAGCGATTTGGGTGGAGCGGCCGGAGCCGTCCATGCCCTCGATAACGATGAGCGAGCCGTTCAGTTCGGTGGGATCGAGGCCGACGAGGGGTTCACCGAAAAAGCACTGCGCAGACTCGGGTTCCACAACCGCGGGCTTCGAGAGAATATCCGGCGCGGCGAGTGGCAGGGCGACGACGAGTTTTTCTTTTTCCTGGTCGGGCATGATTATTCCGCTTCCGGAGCGCGTGGTGCGAAGCGCTTGAGGTCGATTTTTGAGGCGACGATGTCACGCATCTGTTTTTGGAGCTTGTTCACGGGCAGCGTGCCGTCGAGAACGACAAAATTGTCGGTGTCCACCATTTTGTCGTATTCCTCGAGGATACGGGCTTGGAAGAGTTTGAAACTTTCCGGGCGCTCGTAGGAGAGGCCTAGGTCCATACCGGCTTCGTAATATTTCAATTTGGGACGGCCGCTGAGGATGCGATCGACGGCGACTTCGAGCGGCGCACGAAAATAAAAAGTGATGTCGGGGACGGGAGCGAAGCGGTAGAGATTGCGGAGCCAGCGGTGGGAACAGCCGCGGGCGGCGTCGCGGGCGAAGGCGGTGTAAACGTAGCGATCGGCGAGGACGAGATAGTCTCCCTGGAGGAGTGGCATGATCTGGCGCTCGCAGCGGTCGGCGAAGTCGGCGGCGTGGAGGAGAGAAAACGTTGTCGGAGTGAGGAGACGTTTTTGCTTGCCGCGGCGGGTGGCGGATTTTACGAGGGGGGAAGAGTTCCACTCGGTGAAGTGGAGGCGATAGCCGCCGATTTCGAGCCATCGCTTGAGTAGATAGAGCTGGGTGCTTTTGCCGGAGCCGTCGGTGCCCTCGACGACGATGAGCGCGCCGGGATAAGCGCGGCTGGGAATGGGTCTGCCGGGCTGGGGAAGCGTAGTTTTGGAGGCCTCCGGGCGAGGAGGCGATTTTACGGACGTGTCGGGATTGTCCATTCGGTCGGCAAAAGGGTTTGGTGCTTGCAAGTGAGCGTAGTCTGTCATTGTTACAGGACAATTACAACATATCGGGAGTGGGCAGGCAAAACGTGGGGGAAGGGAAAAGAGGAAGAATTTAACACAGAGGACACAGAGTGAAGAGCACAGAGGGCACAGAGAAGCGGCGCCAGCCGGGAAGTTGGCGTTCCCGGGTGCAGATTAGAAGAAGGAGAGTTTGACGGTCAGGTATTTTTTGGGGTTTTTGCGGAATTCGGTTAGGAAGGTGCGGAGTTCGGCGGAGGCGGCGGCCATGTTGTCGTAAAGTTGCGGGTCGTTGAAGATTTTGCCGACGCTGTTGTCGGTCTTGTTGAGCTTAGAGGTGGCTTCGGAGAGGTTGCTGCTGGTGTCGCGGAGTTTGTTGTAGAGGGTTTCGTCGGTGGTGAGTTTGCCGAGAGTGCCTTTGCCGGCGCGAATGTCGCCCATGATGTTGTTGCCGTTTTCGAGAGCGGCCTTGGCCTGATCGTAGAGAGAGGAATCGTAAAGAAGTTTGCCAAGGGTGCCCTTTTGCGCGCGCACATCGTCAAGGATGGAGTTGACGCTGTCCACGCCTTTATTCACCTTGGTGTAGAGTTCATCGTTGATCAGGATTTTGCCGAGAGTTCCCTGCCCCGATTGAACGTTGCTGACGAGCTGATCGCCTTTGGCGAGGATGCTGTTGAGGTGATTGTAGGCCTGGTCGTCGGTGAGGAGCTTGCCGATGGTCCCTTTGCCCTCATGGATCTCGCTGACAATGTCCTGAATCTCTTCGCTGAGGGCTTTCAAGTTGGCGAGAACATCGGCGCTGCGTTCAACGACTTCCTTGATGGCTTTTTCTTCGGCGCCGGGAATGGCCTGGCCTTCCTTGAGAGGCACGCCGGTGTAGCCGCGCTGGACGTTGACATAGCGGTTACCGAGGAGGCCTTCGGTGACAAGAGTGGCTGTGGAATCAGTGAGAACGTCAGCTTGATATCTGGCGTCAATGCGAATGTCGACCTCGATGTTGTGCATGCGATCGGGCGGCTTGCCCGCCTGGCGAGGGACGAGACGAATCTTTTCGACGTTGCCGATTTCCACGCCATCGAGGCGAACCGGAGCGCCGGTGGCGAGGCCAGAGACTTCCGGCAAATAGGTTTTGAGGCGATATTTTGGGCCGAGGAAGCCGGCGCCAGTGACATAGAAAATAGCGACGGCGAGAATCAGAAGACCGACGAGAACGAACAAGCCAACGCGCAACTCCGACCAGGTGATTTGCTTGCGCTGCGCCATCCGAACCGCCCTCCGTGGACCGTGATGAATCGTGCACGACAACTATACAGGAATCAAATCAAAAATCGCTGAAGATAAGGGTCCTGCGATTTCATCATGTCATCGGGAGATCCCTCGAAATAGATTTTGCCTGCACGCAGGACGAGAAAACGAGTTGGAGCCACGCGGGAATGTTCCGTTGGGGAATTGCGGCGAACTTTTTTGGATTGCGGATCGAAATGGAAATTGGCAAGGGCGAAACCGTCCTGAAGGCGATGGGTGGCAAGCAAGGCGGTGACGCCATAGACGTCGCGCAGACGAAGGATGAGGCTGATGATGGTTTGCGACGTGATGGGATCGAGGCCAGCCGTTGGAGAATCGTAGAGGACGATGGGCGGACGAGCGATGAGGGCACGGGCGATGGCGACGCGGCGCCGCATCCCGCCGGAGAGTTCGGAAGGAAGCGAGTCGATGGTGTGGGCTAGTTCGACGAAGCGGAGAACTTCCTTAACGAGCGGCTGGATCTCATCATCGCCGAGGCCATCTTCGTAAAGGCGGTAGGCGACGTTCTCGCCGACGGTGAGGGAGTCGAAGAGCGCGCCTTCCTGGAAGACGAAACCAATCTGGCGGCGGATTTCGAGAAGTTCGGACTCAGTCATTCCCGAGATGTCCTTGCCGAGAACCTGAATACTGCCCGAATCGGGACGAAGGAGCCCGGAAGCAAGTTTGAGCAAAAGAGTTTTGCCGGTGCCGGTTTCGCCGAGAAGAATGACGGTTTCGCGTTCCTGTGCGGAGAAGGTGACGCCGCGAAGAATTTCACCTTCGTCAAAGCCCAAGCGGACGTTATTGAATTCAACGGAGGGTTGACCGGTGTCTGTGACAGTTGACGCAAGGCCGCTGGGATAGGGTTCCATGAATAGTCAGAAGAACTTATCCGCGAGATAGAGAGCGAGTTTGGTGAGAAAGGTGTCCGAGACAATGATCAGAACGGAAGAAACGACGACGGCCTGAGTGGTGGCGCGACCGACGCCCTGCGTGCCGCCCCGGACGTTGAGTCCCTGATAGCAACCGACTGTGGCGAGGATGAAGGCGAATACGACGGTTTTGGAAAAGCCCTGCATGATATCGGAAAATTCGAGGATTTTGATGGCGCGTTCCCAAAAAGTGGTGGCGTTGATACGCAAGGACAAAACACTGGCGACCATGCCGCCGATGAGGCCGACAAAAACGGAGATGGTGGTGAGGAGCGGAAGGGTGATGAGGGAGGCGAGCACGCGGGGAGTGACGAGCTTGCGGCTGGGGTCGGTGCCCATAGCGCGCATGGCGTCAACTTGTTCAGTGACGAGCATGGAGCCGAGTTCGGAGGCGATGCCGGAGGAGCAGCGGCCAGCGACGAGGAGGCCGGTGATGGAAGGGCCGAGTTCGCGGACCAGCGCGAGGGAAACGATGTCGCCGGTGAGCGAGGCCTGGCCGAAACGTTCGAACTGCGTACCGGTTTGGAGCACCATGACCGCGCCGATGAAAAAACCGGAGAGAAGGACGATGGGGAGCGAGCCGACACCGATGTCGTCCATCTGATCGAGAGTGTCCTGCATATAGCGGGGCCCGGTGGCAAGGTTGGTGATGGACTGGAAGGAGAGTTTGGAATAGTTCTGGACTTTGAGGACGCTGGTTTTGGCAAGATCCTGAAGAACCTCCATGACGGAGGGAACTTCGGGAGCGCGGGCTTCTTGAGGTGCAGCCTGGAGCGGAGTGTCAGCCACTAGATTCTCTGGGAACGCTTCGAAGAAAGCGTAACTGGGGAGGGAGCGAGCGTCAAGGCAAACAGTGGCGAGGAAGCAGATTAGTTTCCGAAGAACAGATTACTCAGGAGCCGGCCTTTACCTTTTTTCGCAGGCTTGACAGCGAGCGCAATTTCCGGGCTTTCCGTTATTCAGTTCGACTCTTTCGGTGCGGAGACTGTGATCGACTTCAACATTCTTACCCAGCGCGCCGGCCGCTTATCGTGCGGTACGACGAGCCGGAAAGGACCTCGCTTTGTGTCGATCGGGGCGCCGTCGACGGTGTCCGCCACGAGAACTTCCGCGTTGGCAATACCCGAGTCCAATTCGGCAATTGCGAAGACTACTTTGTACCCATCTTCGGCTTCCGCGGTGACGCAGGTGGCCATCAGTTTTCCGCGAAGCTGGTCTCCCTGGGGGACGCCTGCCCTACGGAGCAACTCCTCCAGTAAAACGCCCTCGTAGGTCTCCGCTTTGTTCTCGTGGGGATTCGTCACATGAAGAACCGTTCGGGGCATATTTTTCAGATCAGCAACGGTCAGGGTGAGGGGCGTAGAAACCGCGCCGCCAATCTTGAGTTGGGCAACGGCGGTCGAGGTCTGCGCTATCGCGCTTTGGCAGAACGGGAAAACGCGGAGAAATGTGCAGAGGGAGATTACGAGAATGGCAGTTCGCTGGTTTCGACCCAGCATGGAGGCCCCCGCATGGAGACGGAATGTCTTCGTGCCTACTGCTTTTCGATCATGATTTCCGTGGATTTGATAACCGCCGAGACGGTATCGCCCACCTTAAGGTTCATTTCGACCGCGCTTCGCCGGGTAATTACACTCTCGATGAAATCGTTGCCAACCTGGATAACTATGTGGGCCATCACTCCACCGAGCTGGAGCTCTGTAATCTTCCCTTGAAGCCGGTTCCGCGCTGATAGTGTCATAAGGCCTGACATATTAGCCTTCCTGCACTGGGTACGTCTACGCGAAACCGGGCAGCCCACATGAGGCACGCACCAGAAGATGGAGATGGGTGTAGTATGGTGTCCGGATAGGCCCCAGGAAGGAAATACCATTTTACTTAATTGACCGACAGAGGACTGTTCCTTGAAACGGCTTGCGCGCTGTGTTCTTGGGGTAAGAGGGATTGCCATGGAGTGCCAGCGAGCGGTGAAGCCGGTTGTTTCTGGAAGGAGGATTTTATGGCTGAGTATTACGTCGTTACGGATCTTGGCACGCTGCCTGGCGGTGCCTCGAGCACTGCCTATGATATCAACGATCTTGGACAAGTAGTGGGCTCTTCTGACGCCGCAGGGGGGCAAGTTCACGCATTCCTTTGGACTCCAGCAACCCAAATGCAAGACCTAGGGACGCTTCCCGCCGGGAGTCGCAGCGCCGGATCCGGAATCAATGTCTGCGGCCTGGTGGCAGGCCAGTCGGATTTGGCGGGCAGCGGCGGGAAAACCCACGCGTTTGTTTGGACCAACGGGGGAGGAAAGCAAGATCTTGGCACGCTGGCAGGGGACAACGAAAGTGACGCATCGGCAATCAATGCGTGTGGCCAGGTGGCCGGAAATTCTATCCTCACCGCGGGAGGCAAGCTCCATGCGTTTATCTGGAGCAGAGCCGGGGGAATGACAAATCTTGGAGTATTGCCGGGTTTTACCGATTCGGGGACGCACGATATCAACAACCTGGGGCAGGTGGTCGGCTACTGCTCCGCAGCAAATGTGGCAAATCGAGGCTTCCTCTGGAGCGGCGCTGCGGGGATGAAGCCGGTCGGCACGCTGCCGGGCGGAGTCGGAAGTGATGCCGTTGGGATAAACGATCTGGGCGAAATTGTAGGGACTTCCGATTCGGGCGATGCCAGCAAGCCTCACGCAGTCCTGTGGAACAGGGCGGGCGTTGCGCGAGATCTCGGCACCCTGCCGGGTGGGACATCGAGTACCGCCTTTGCGATCAATAATCTGGGAGTCGTCGTTGGAAACGGAAATTGTACCGGTGCGGGGTCGCATGCGTTTGTCTGGAGCGCAAACAGTGGCATGAAGGATTTGAACGCTCTCATCCCTGCCAATTCGGGTTGGGAATTGGTGAATGCAGTGGCGATCAACGTCGCGGGACAGATTGTGGGAGTGGGTACGGTGAACGCACAGCAGCATGCGTTTCTCCTGACGCCGCAGTGCACGCCGTGAAGCACAATCGGCTTCTGTGCGGACGCGCTGATCTCGGCACTAGAGCGCGTGCCCTTTCGCATTGCCGCGAGTCGTGGGGCAATTAGAACCTATCCATCTGGGATAGAGCAGGGATCGGACAAGTGAATCGGTCGTATCCCTACCAACAATCTCAGGGAAATTCCTGGTTGTGCCGAAACGGATTCTCGGTTTAGATAAATAACCAGGGATGACTGCGCACTCTCTTTTGCAGCGATCGGCGTTTGTGAGCTTATGCTCGCTTCTTCTTACCGCAGTGGTTTTTTCGCAGGAGTCCACGCACAAGATCAGCTTTACCTTCAACTACGACTTCAGGATTACTCCCGCTTGTTCGCGAGAGGTAAAAAAGGCGTGTGTGCAGCAGTTCAACTTTTATGACATTTCGCAGGGAATAGCGAACCGTGTGAAGCTGGGTTCGATTCCGGTTCCCGCTGGCGCAAGCGGGTTTGTCCAAGGCATTTCTGCCACAACCGAGCCTCTTCTGTTCAATTCCGGAAGGCACCTGCTCGCAGTTTCAGCACAGATGCCGGACGGGTCGGAATCGGATTTGAGCAAGTGCACCACCATAGTCAAGATCCCGTAGGCCTTCGTAGCTCATCTTTTGCATGAAACCAGAAGCCATCTCTCAGTTAGATGGCGAGTCCTCGCGAACCTTTCTTCAGGGGCTAAAGCCCACATTCTTTATCCCTTTTGCGTCGGGGCTGAAGCCCCGACCTCCTAAAGAACCATTTATTAGATAACTAACCCAAGGCGGTTACCGGCGCTGGTCAAACGCGATGATTACAATCTTCCATTGCCCGACACGTTTGTTGTCAGGCGCTTCGATAAGAATTCACGGATTAGATTCGTACCCACTCGTCCAGCTAGGCCAACGGCAGCATTGGTGGAGACCAGGTTCGCTCCGCGATTCGCTTTGGGATAGTACAGATTGGACAGCGCTCCCGCGCACATGTCGCCAAGTAAATAAGAAGAGTTGAACACCGGACGTCCGCTATCGCTGCGTGTGACAAATGCAGAGCGGACCGCATGCACAACGCGGGATTTAACGGAACCGGAACCCTGGTAGTAGTAGCGCGGATCCTGGTGAAGGAGCGCGGGGAAGACGGCATGAGTCAGCAAGTCACTGCTGCGTCCGTCGACAAACCTTGCTGCATAACGTTTGCTGTATCCCGCGGCACCTTGGCCGTATCCGGCATAGGCGTTCGTCGCCTGCTCGATGCCGGCACCGAAGCCGACCCCGATCAAGGCAACGGGATCGAACGTGCCGCGTGCAGCGAGAGAGAATTTCTGTTTCCAAGTGAGTGGGGCGGCGTCATAAATGTAGCTTGTATAGAAGTTTGGGATTACGCCGATCAGACGCTGCTTCTCTTCCGCTCTTATCTGCTCCGCGGCGATCAGCTCGGTGGGACGGACCGTCACCTCCATGTTTGCGCTCGCGATAGATAATGAGACGTCAGGAACTTCGTAGGCCTGCTGAACCGCGATGGCGAACTCCGCGGATGTAAAGGGCGCAAAACCCTTGGCGTTGACGACCACGAGGTAGGAACCGGCAGGGATCTTCGTAAAATTAAATTCACCGTTCGCCGCGGACAGCATCGTGTGCAATTGCGATCCGTCTCCATGCATTAAGCTAACGTCCGCGCCGGAAACGGTGGCTCCGCTAACGTCCAGCACGGTGCCCGCGACGCTGGCTGATCCTTCCGCAGGGGGCGTTTGCGGAGCCGAATTCTGCGGGTCCGAATGGGGTAGAGGTGCATCGGGAGGGGAGCGGCTCGTAATCTCTCGTCCGGCTGTTTGTTGCTGAGCGAATACGCTCGCAGGAACCAAACACAGCAGAAGTGACGCGGCGGCGAGAACAGCATGGACAGGGGGGCCCGGAGCCCTTCTCAAAGTGCACTTCCAAGACGGCGAGCGACGCGGAGAATATCCAACCGTGAAACCATTTGGCCTCCACCGGGCTTGGCGACTTCCCGGCGCAGTACGTCGGAAGTGTAAGCTACCGTGGGATCTTTTCCTGTTCAAAACGATACAGGACCTACACCAGGCCTCTATGACGTCCCGGCTGGGCGTATTTGGGAGATCAAGAACATGAATGCGATGGTTCTCGCGACGGCGGGTCCGCGGTCAGCTCTGTTTCCGTGCGTTCGGCATGACCCGAACGGATTTCATGATGTTCAGCAGGTGTACGTTGATATCGCGAAGCTGTGCTGGCGTAAGCGCTTGGATGTTATCCAGTGCAGCCGGCGAAGCCATTGCCACATCCGTCTCGAACAGATAGCAAGTAGATCCCACATATGCTGCGTAGAGCTCGCCCTCGATAGACTGCGACATACCTCCTTCCCCGGTTTCGTACACGGAAAAGGAACGATGTCCAAGTATGACATGCGAGTGCTTGGGCGAGTCCGACAGCGAGGCAGCCTTGGCTTCGCATTTGGCCGCGCTCGTCACTGGAACAGCGGAGTAAACGATGCCGACGCCTTCCAGGTTCGTCCCCGCATATGGGCCAACGATGCGGACTCGGGGAAAGCCGCCCTCGCTGTATCCGAATCCCGCAATCGGCGTGGCCTCTGATACGGTCAACGCGGGTGGATGATAGGCAAACTGTGTTGTGGCCTCCCAAGCCGAAGGATAGCGAAAGGTCACGCCGTGTTGCTGGTCAGTGTAGGTCGCATCGAGCGTCCAAACTTGGGTCGAGGTGAGAGGCTTCGCAGGCGGGGCAGGAATTTGGGTCGGATCCTGGCCAGATGTCTGGACCACGAGTAGCAGAATCAACGAGGCAGTCGGCAGAGCTCGGAGCATCAGGCGTCTCCTCCATAGACCAGCGTAACTCAGACTTTGCTCCCAGCGGTTACCGGAAACTGAAGTACGTCGGAAGTGCAAGCTACCGTACGGTACCTCGCCTGTTCAATACAAGACACTGGACCTACGCTAATTTTGCGTTGGCGGTACTTATTTCTCCCGGACAAAGGGCTCCCAGCGGAAGCCGAAGGTGAATGTGGGCTTGTAGTACTCCCTCTGAATGAAGAAGGGCGAGCTTCCGTTGTAAAAGCCAAATACCTCGTTGTTCAGATTGAGGGCCCCGGCGATAAACTGTAGGCCGCGTCGAATCCGGATACTCCCCTCCGCGTCCACTTGAAAGTGAGCATACAAATACTGGTCGCCGGCAGGTCCGTTCTTTGGCGGTGTGGGGGTGATCGGAACGATGGTTGTCCCGGAGGGATCACCGGTCACGGTGGGGTCACGCGTAAGGTTCTGATACGCGTAGGCAAAAATGTTCGGACCATTGTAGGCGAGACCCACGCGGACAGAGAATCGGCCCATGTCATACGTAGGGCTGATATTCCAGGTATTGGGGGCCTGGCGCAGGAAAGCAGGGCTGTCCGTGCGCAGCGGGTTCACGTGGGTCGCCTGCGAGGTAGCGTAGCTGTAGTTCGCCGAAATACCGAGGCCGCGCAACAATCCGGGCAGGTAGGCGAAGTGCTGGCTAAATGCAAGTTCGAGACCGTAGATGTACCCGCTGCCTGCGTTCACAGGCGTGTTTAAGGTGCAAGGGAAGATCCCGGGAGGGCAGGTGGCCGTTGTTCCCGGCACCAAATCGTTCACGATCGGAGTGATCAACGATTTGTAGAAGAATCCGGCTTGCACCAACCCGACGGGATTGAGATAGCGCTCATACAGCACATCGTAGTTGTTCGCGCGCTCGGGTCTCAGGCTGCCGTTGCCGACGTTGATCTGCGGCGGCGTAAAACTGGTGTCGACGCTAAACGAAGAGGTCAGGGTTTGCGGGTCTGGACGGTTG
>Ga0210410_10002353_pt1 | contig 16973 bp, 9 predicted proteins | sample IncBWC4MmetaG_FD_161058 | JGI IMG/M metagenome (GOLD analysis project Ga0210410, IMG submission 161058) | Forest soil microbial communities from Barre Woods Harvard Forest LTER site, Petersham, Massachusetts, United States - Inc-BW-C-4-M | ecosystem: Environmental > Terrestrial > Soil >... | reverse complement strand
AGAATGATCGTCCGAACGTGGCGATCACCAGATCATCTCCGTGAATCACCAAATCGCGCACCGAAGTCGTCGGCAAATTAAACTGCAGCGGCTGCCAGTCATCGCCATCGTTGAACGAAACGTACACACCCTTTTCTGTGCATGCGTAGAGCAACCCCACAACTTTTGGATCCTCCCGCAGGCAATTTAAAAAGCTTCCTTCCGGAATCCCGTTCGCAACGCGCTGCCATGTCTTCCCGAAATCTTTCGTCCGGTACAGATAAGCCTGCAAGTCTTCCAGCCGGTGCCGATCCACCGCTGCGAACGCTTTGCCAACTTCGAAGCGCGAAGCCGCAATGTGTGTCACCTTGCTCCACGGTGTCAATTCCTTCGGCGTGACGTTATTCCACGTTTTTCCCTCGTCGCGCGTCAGTTGAACCAGCCCGTCATCCGTTCCCACCCAGATCTCCCCCGCGCGCATGGGCGAAGGCGCAATTGTGTAAATTACTCCGCGTCGCACCGATGCCGGAGCATCTGCTGCTGTCGCCGCGTCGAGATTCGCGGGCACACCTGGATCTTCCCGCGTCAAATCCGGACTGATCTTCTGCCAAGAACTGCCGCCGTCGGCTGTTCGAAACAAAACCTGCGCGCTGAAGTACAGCACGTGAGGATCAATCTCCGAAAAAACAAGCGGCAAAGTCCAAGTCCGCCGATATTCCCCGGGATACATCAGCGTCGGCGGTATCTGCTGCACTTCCTCATTGTGAAAATCCTGCCGCGCCACCGATCCGCCATAAATAATCTCCGGATTCATCGGGTCGGGCGCAACGTAATCGCTCTCGCCTCCCGCTTCCATCGGCCGCCAATCATGAAAATTCAACGCCCGGTAGTTGCTCCGGCTCGGTGTCGCCGCCGCTCCGCTGTCCTGCTGCGCCCCATACACCCAATAGGGAAATCGGTTGTCCGTCGCCACGTGATAAAACTGCCCGGTCGGCTGGTTATACCAGGAACTCCACGTCTCCCCGCCGTTCCGAGTTACGATCACGCCTTGATCCGATCCCAATACCATGCGTTGCGGGTTGTCCGGATCAATCCACAGTTGGTGATAATCATCTCCACCCGGCGCGCCTTTGATCGCCGTAAACGTTTTTCCCCCATCGCGCGAACGGTACGTCGAAGTGTTCGGCACATACACCGTCTCGGGATCCATGGAATCCACGCTCACTTCACAGAAATACCACCCACGTCCCCAAATCCGCGCATCCTTAGAAACACGCGCCCAATTCTCCCCGCCATCATCGGAGCGGTACAACCCGCCTTCCTTGGCATCGGCAATCAGATACATCCGCTTCGGATTGCTAGGCGCAAACGTTATTCCCATCCGCCCCAGTTCTTCGGTAGGCAATCCGTGCCCCGTCAACAACTCCCAATGCTCTCCGCCATCCTTCGAACGATAAAGCCCAGTCCCCGGACCCTTCGAAGGCGCATAAATGCTCCACGGCGGCCGCCGCGTCTCGAGCAAAGCCGCGTACATGGTCCTGGAGTTCCCGGGCTCCATAGCCAGATCTATCGCGCCCGTATTTTCGTCTTTGAAAAGCACCTGTTGCCAAGTCTTCCCGCCATCCTTGGAACGAAAAACTCCGCGCTCCTTGTTCGGTCCGTAGGCATGCCCCAGCGCCGCCACGAAAACTTTCTCCGAGTCGTCCGCGTCCACTACAATCCGCGCAATCTGCCGCGAATCTTGCAATCCGATGCGCGTCCAAGTCTTGCCCGCGTCGGTAGACTTATACATGCCGTTGCCCGACGAAATGCTCGAGCGCATGTCGGCCTCGCCCGACCCCACGTAAATCACGTTGGCATTCGAAGGCGCCACGGCAATGGCCCCGATCGAACCCACAGGCTGGCCATCAAAGATCGGATTCCACGTCCGCCCCGCGTCGTTCGTCTTCCAAACGCCGCCATTCACTGACCCAAAATAGTAGACATCCGGCTGTCCGCGCACACCCGTCACTGCCAGCGACCGGCCCGCGCGAAACGGTCCGATCGACCGCCACCGCATTTCCCCAAAGAATTTCTGGTCGAACTTCTGCTCCGCATCCGGCAACGCCGCAGCTGCCATGTGCACACACAAAGGCAACCCGACGGCAGCTAGGAATAGGACGGAACGCCCTAAGTTCTTCACAGTCTTGTCTCCAAATGGAAAAAGAATTCAGAAATGAATTGTGGAGTATACCAGTGCCGTGCCCCGCCGCACGGCGGATTAGTCGCCCGTAACCGCGTTCGGCGTGGCCGCCGGAGCAATCACCGATCGACGCAAAGGCTTGGTCGCAGCATAGAGAACGACGCCGCCCACGATAATGATCAACCCAAACATCAACCCATTGATCCCCAGAATGCTTTCACTCTCGCTCTCGACCATCGCCAGACTCATCAGCAGGAGCGGAAATACTCCGCAAGAAATTGCTCCAACGAGCCCGCCAGGCACCTTGAACTCGCGCCTCAATTCCGGCTCGCGAATTCGCAAAACCACCAGCGTCACGAACTCCAGCATCAGGCTCGCGCCATAAAGCATAATGTCCAGAGTAACGAGCTTCCTGAATCCCAAACCCAGGCACAGCGCCCAGCACGAGGCGCACACCAGAATGGCCACCCACGGCGCCTGCGTCTTTCGACTCGTCTTGGCAAACACCTTCGGCAGCATCCCGTCCCGCGCCATGGCCAGAGGAAGCCTCGAGTAGCTCATCACCAGCGCATTGAACATCCCGAACGCGCTCATCATTCCGCCAATCACAATCAGGAAGCGCAGCCACTCAAATCCCAATATCTTTCCGCCCATCAATCCCGCAATCCTAGCCCAAGACCCATCCGCGCCAAACGTCGCAGACGGGATCCCCGCGAAGTAGACCGCGAGGAACGGCAGAATGTAAGTGAGCGAAACCAGCACCACGGCCGCGATCATTGCCCTCGGATACGTCCGCTGCGGCCTCTCCACCTCTTGCGCGATCGTCGACGCGTTGTCCCATCCCATGTAATTCCACATTGCCACGAGCACACCGCCCAAAAGGCCCAGGCCCGTCGCTTCCGCCGCCCCATGACCAGTCGCACTGGCAAAAGCTCCCACTTTAAAGGGCGCCATCACCACGATCACCGCAAACGGCGCCGAAAGAAAGAAGAACAGCCAAAGCGAAGTGATTCCCACCACGCGAATCCCCGCCATATTCAGCAGCGCGCAAGTCACCACCACAAACAACCCCGCCATCACCGCATGGCTCCCTGACCCGAACCACGGCGACATCTGTTTCAAATAAAACACAAACAAAGTCGGGTAGATCGCCATGTCAAAGATGCTTGCTGCCAAAGACAGCCAAGCCTCTTGAAATCCCCAAAAATCTCCCAACCCTCGCCGTACCCAAGCGTAATAGCCGCCCTCCGCAGGCAGAGCGCTAGAAAGTTCCCCAATCATGAACGCCGTTGGCAGGCACCACAGCACCGGCAAGAACAAAAGAATCAGAATCCCACGCCCGTAGCCCGCGCCATGAACAATCTCTTCGGTCCCATACGTACCGCCCGATACCATGAAAAACGTCGCCGCCACAAGCGGCCAGAACGTCAGCTTTGCGACCCCTCTTTTAGCTGTTGAAATTGCGCGGGCAGGAATCTGGACAGGCAGGGATAAAGAACTCAATTTTTACTCTCGTCCTCCTAAGCGATTCTCACTCGCGCGCTGGGTGAAGCGAGTTCGCATTCGCAGAATACAGGGTTGGTCCCTGCATGCAACAAAAAAATGCATCTCGCCGAATATTTTTTTCGTCGCCGAAAAACTGTCCCTGTGCACAGGCCCGTTAGCGCAGGCTTCCGCCGGTGCTCCGGCGAGCGCAAACGCCTCCCTACGATCCATTCGATCGGCTTATGCCCTGTGCTAAACTTCGCCTTTTGTTTCGCGCTCTTTGCTTCGCACTTATTCCTGTTCAGGAGTCATCTCGCATGAAGCTCGGTTCTCTCGCCCTCACCCTGCTCGCTCTCTGGCCCTCGGCCGCCGCTCAGACCGCTCCAGCCTCTCCCCGGGCCATTACCATCGATGACTATATCCAGATCCAAGCCGTTCACGACGCTCAGCTCAGCCCCGACAGCCGATGGGTTGCCTACTCGGTGGATAGAGGCACCCTAAAGACCGACAAAAACGAGACCCGCATTTGGATGGTCGCCATCTCCGGCGGCGACGCGCTGCCGTTGACGGCCGACGGCGTCTCCTCCTCCCATCCCCGGTGGAGCCCCGATGGCAAACTCCTGGCCTTCCTCTCCGCTCGCAACGAAGGCAAAACGCAAGTCTGGCTTTTGAACCGTTTCGGCGGCGAAGCTCAGCAACTCACTGACACCGTTCAAGATGTCGAAGATTTCTCTTGGTCACCCGACGGCCGCCGCATCGTCCTGGTGCTAAAAGATCCCACTCCCGAGGAACTCGATGCTGCCAAGGAGGAATCCGCCTCCGCTCATTCCTCAACCCCTTCTAACGCCGGCTCCGACGACAAAAAACCGAAATCCAAAAAGCCCTGGGTCATCGACCGCCTCCAATTCAAAGTCGACGAACTCGGCTACCTCGATCGCCGCCGTACCCATCTCTATGTCCTCGACGTTGTCAAGAAATCTCTAGTCCAAGTGACGGGCGGCGACTTCGACGACACCGAGCCAGCCTGGTCCCCAGACAGCAAACTCCTAGCTTTCACGAGCAACCGCTCCATGCCCGACCCCGACCAAACCTACAACTCTGACATCTGGGTCGTCGCTGCCAACAATTCTGACGGGGGTGCCCACCTCACCCAAGTCACCACAAATCCCGGCATAGACCATTCCCCTGCATGGTCCCCCGACGGCAAGTCGATCGCCTACGTCACCACGCTCGACCACAAACTCTTTGACTACGCCACCAGGCATCTCGGCATCTCTCCAGCCTCCGGCGGTCCCGCCAAAGTTCTCACTCTGTCCCTCGACCGCATGGTCTCCAATCCACGTTTCTCGCCCGACGGCCAATCCATCTACTTCATCGTGGACGACGATGGCGCGCAAAATCTCGCACAAATCCGCTTTGGCGACGGCCAAATGGGCGCTCGCCCCGTTTCCGGATCCGTCTTTGTAAGTTCCTATTCAGTTGGAAGCGGCACTGCCGGAAACGTCACTGCTAGCACCATCGCGGTCCAAATGGCGACGATCGACCGCCCCGATGAAATCTACACAATTGTTGGCGGCAAACTTGTCCAAATCACTCACACCAACGACGCACTCTTCTCCCAGCTAAAGCTTTCCCATGGCGAATATGTCCACTTCAAAAGCAAAGACGGCACGCAAGTCTCTGGCTACCTCTTCAAGCCGCTCGACTACGTCTCCGGCAAGAAATATCCCACTCTGCTCATCCCCCACGGCGGACCCGTCTGGGCTTATTACGCCGAGTTCTCCCATCTAGCCCAGCTCTACGCCGCCAACGGCTACGCCGTCCTGTTTCCCAACCCGCGCGGTTCGACCGGCTACGGCCAGGACTACTGCAAAGCCATCTACGCCGACTGGGGCAACAAAGACTTCCAGGACGACATGGCCATGGTCGACTACGCCATCGAGCAGGGCTTCGCGGACCCCGACAAACTCGGCGTAGGCGGCTGGTCCTACGGCGGCATCTCCACCGATTTCATCATTACGCAAACCACCCGTTTCAAAGCCGCCATCTCCGGCGCCGGCGCCGCCGAATTCTCCAGCCTCTACGGCCACGACCAATACCAGCGAGACTACGAAACCGAACTAGGACTACCCTGGGAAAATCAAGCCGCCTGGATAAGAGTCTCCCCCTTCCGCAATGTCGCCAAAGTCACCACTCCCACGCTCTTCATGGGCGGCAACATCGACTGGAACGTCCCCATCCTCGGCGGCGAACAAATGTACCAAGCCCTAAAACGCCTTGGCCGCACTACTGAACTAGTCGTCTACCCCGACGAGTTCCACGAATTCACCCTCCTGTCTCACATCAAGGACCGCCTCGAGCGCAACTTGGCGTGGTACGCGCACTTCGTCAAGGGCGACTCCACACCCGCCCGCCCGGCGCCCTCGCGCAAATCAACCGACTGACTCCATTGCCTGTGGCCAGTGTCAGCGGCTGAAAATCCTGGAGCGGCTCAATTAGCGATTACCGCACTTATCAAGCAGAGTTTCCTCTAACTGCGGGGGTGAGGGGTGATTATGGTTGACCTTGTCGTCACAGCCTCAAACGGGGAGCCTTATTTGCTCGCGGGGCCCTGCACATGGCACCTATGAGGAACCCCAGCCAAGTGCTGTCGAGCTCCAGGTTTCCAGGAGGGTGCAAGAACCAACTACGCGAGCGTCCCGCTTCGGTGAAAAAACTTGCTTTTGCCTTTACTGAACCTCAACAGACCACACGCAATTGAAGACCAAGCCGTCGCCAATGTTCTGGGCTACGTTGTTGCCGGAAAACTTCTTTGCCTTATTGACCGGACGCAGCACCACGCCGTACTCACCCGGAGCGAGCCCGCCGCTCGCTTGCAACTGGTAACGGCCGGAAGCGACCTTCGTCGCTTGTGCCGGCACTCTCTGCTCTACAAACGAGGCATACAAATCCCAATTCGCATCCGAACTCCGCATTTCACTCGGTTTGGCTGCGGTTGCCCCCACCAGGCGGAAGTTGCTCTGCGGCGATGGCTCAAGCCTGATCAGCACAGGCGCGTAGTCATCCACCGCGACACCAGGAATCCCGTCGAAGCTAACCTCGAATGCTGGCTGGCTGTTGTGAGTAAACATATCCGATTTCTTGCCCGGGATTGCCCAAACATCTGTCACATTGCTGGAGTTGGAGTTAGCCTTATGTTTTGCCAATAAACTCGTCGCTATCATCGCCGGCCCGATGATCGGGTTTGCCATCATTGCCATGCTTGCCATTCCCGAGCCCGGCTTCATCGTTCCATTTGCGAGGAGGCTTTGCGCGATGCTAGTCAGGTTCTGGGTCAGCGACCCGTCAGAAGCAAGCCCATCCAGGGAGGACGCCTTCGAGTTGGTCGGAACAATCTGGGTGTGCGACACCACCAGCGCTTGCTTCTGCCCGCCCTGCACCATCATTACCGACGGTTGCCCAGGCATCGCTGCTGCCATCGTGGCCGCCGCCTTCGCGCGCGCGGCTTTTGCCGCCTCGGCTTTGGCTTCCTCGGCCTGGTCTTCGGCCTCCGCCGATGCTATTTTGGCCTGAGCAGCCGACAAGACTGCCGCAGCCGCCTCTTTTTGATCCTTGACGGCCCCAATCATCGCGTCAATAACCTGCTTCGGGACGCCGCTCCTCTTCAGTTGGAGTAAAGCCTTCGCGGAGACATCGAAATCGGTTCCCTGGGTCTGGATGGCGCTTAGAACTGTGTCTACATTCTGCCCGACTTTAACCATGGACACGATATCGTCATTCGTCAGGAATTTGGGTGGGCTTTGCGCGGTCGCGATTGCAGCCAACGCCCCTGCCAAAACCATCGCGAACACCCATTTTCTTAACATGCGACCCCTCCTACTCTAATAAAGCGTGAAATCGCGTCAAACTGGCTCACGCCCAGGCTAGATTTCCGAGCTGCGTCGACTCGACGAACCAGTACTAGTTAGTCGTGCAGAATAGAGTTGAAACGTATCCCTTTTCGCCCCCGTCCCACTCCGTGCGAGTGATACCCTGTGGCTGCTTCGTTAAAATAGAGACACGCAAACACACGTTGGACGGAGGATGATTGTGCGAAAGTACGCGACTGTGTCGGCCGTCGTAGCACTACTGCTGACGGTAATTCCCCTGTCGGGTCAATCCCCGAGCAATTCCGAGTTGTACGCGATTCACCAGATCCGCGAAGAGGGCTTCGCCGATTCCAAAGTGATGGAAATCATCAGTTATCTGAGCGATGTCTACGGTCCCCGCCTCACCAACTCCCCCAACATCAAAGAAGCCGCTAAATGGACCACCGAGAGACTGAACGAGTGGAAGCTTGCCCACGTGGCTCTCGAACGTTGGGGGCCCTTTGGCCGAGGCTGGTCCAATGAGCGCACTTCCGTCCAAGTCCTTTCCCCGCGCCCGTTTCCCCTGATAGCCTACGCCAAGGTCTGGACCCCCGGCACCAACGGCCCCATCACCGCCGACGCGGTCTTCTCTCCCATCACCAAAGAAGAGGACTTCGCCAAGTTCAAGGGGCAGCTCAAAGGCAAGTTTGTTCTCACCGCCGCTGTTCCTGAAAACCCAGAGCGTTTCGAGCCTCAGGCCCACCGCTACACCGACGCCGAGCTAGCTGACCTCGCCACGCAGCAAGTGCCCGCCGCCCAACAGGGCCAGGAAGATCGCATCGCGCAATTTCGCGCCCAGCGTGAATTCCAACTTAAAGTTCAGAAGTTCCTGCTCGATGAAGGCGTAGCCGCCTGGATCGAGCCTTCGCGCAGCGATGATGGCACTGTCTTCGTTCAACAAGGCGGTGATCGCGACAAGGACAAGCCTGCGGCCCCCTGCCGCGTCGCCGTCGCCAGCGAAAACTACGGCCGCATCGTTCGCATGCTTGAAAAGAAAGCCACGGTCACCATGCTGGTGGATATCCAGAACAAGTTCTGGGACGACGACCTAAACTCATTCAACATCATCGGCGAAATCCCCGGCTCCGATAAAGCCAAGGCCGATGAAGTCGTCATGCTCGGCGCGCACTTCGATTCCTGGCAGTCAGGCACAGGTGCCACAGACAACGGCGCCGGTTCAGCAGTCATGCTGGAAGCTATCCGCATCCTAAAAACCACCGGCGCAAAAATGCGCCGCACCGTTCGCATCGGCCTCTGGACCGGCGAAGAGCAAGGCCTGCTGGGCTCGCGCGCTTACGTCAAGCAACACTTCGGCGATCGCGAAGCCGAAGATCCCGCCACGCACCTGATCAAAACTCTTCCTGAGCACGCCAAGCTCGACGCCTACTACAACATCGACAACGGTACCGGTAAAATCCGCGGCGTTTATCTCCAGGGAAATGAAATGGTTGCTCCCATCTTCAACGCTTGGATGGCCCCCTTTCACGACCTCGGCATGACCACTCTTTCCATTCGCAATACCGGCGGCACCGACCATCTTTCCTACGACGCCGTCGGCCTCCCCGGCTTCCAATTCATCCAAGACCCCATGGACTACGACACTCGCACCCACCACTCCAACATGGACGTTTACGAACGCATCCAGGAACCGGACATGAAACAAATGGCGGTGATCGTCGCCTCCTTCGTCTATCTAACCGCCAACCGCGAGGAAATGATGCCTCGCAAGCCGCTGCCAAAACCGCAACCCGCCCGTCAATTCCCATGATTCGCTCTTGCCGTAGCTGGCGAGCAGTTCTTTTCTAACTCCAAGTGGGGTCAGACTTTAGTCCGCCCCTTTCCATCTACGCATTCTTAGATCAACCTTGCTATACTCGCTCGCAGAACGGAACCTTTCGGCCTTTTCCTCGTCTGATACTTCCGAGGCTTTAGCATGACCAATCTCTTGCGCGAACTACGCCACGCATTCCGCCTTCTTCGCCTTAGCCCGGGCTTCGCCATCGTCGCCGTCCTAACATTGGCCCTCGGTATCGGCGCCAACACCGCAATCTTCCAACTCATTGATTCCATTCGCCTCCGTACCATCCCCGTCAAGAACCCTCAAGAGCTAGGCACTGTCCGCATCGCGGACCGCCATTGGGGTTCGGGCCAGTTTTCCGGCCAATACTCACAACTCACATTCCCAATGTGGGAACAAATCCGGAAACGGCAGGAAGGCTTTTCCGATATCGCTGCCTGGACGGGCCAGCAATTCAATCTGGCAACCGGCGGGGAAGTTCGCTACGCCAAAGGTCTCCGTGTCAGTGGCGATTTCTTTCACGTCCTCAGCGTAGAGCCGATTCTTGGGCGTCTCCTCGGTCCCGAAGATGACCAGCCCGGTTGCGGCACATCGGCCGCCAATATCAGCTACGCTTTCTGGCAGCGTAATTTTGCCGGCGACCCCTCTGTGATCGGCAAACGCCTGACGCTCGATGGCAATTCCTTCCAAATTCTCGGCGTCACACCTGCCGCTTTCCATGGCATTTCCATCGGCGACACCTTCGACGTAGCCGTCCCGGTGTGCGTCGAGCCCATCCTCAGCCCGCGCAACAACCGGCTCACAATCCGTCACGCGTGGTGGCTCGCCTCGATCGGCCGCTTGAAGCCCGGATGGACCATCCAGCGCGCCAACGCGCAAATGAACGCGGTGACCCCTGCAATTCTGCAAGAGACGATTCCCGCCACCTACGATTCAGAGGCCACGAAGAAGTATCTCGAATACAAGCTCGGCGTCTTTTCGGCAAGCACAGGCTTCTCTGAACTGCGAGAAGATTCTGAGACTCCTCTCTGGCTGCTCCTCGGAATCTCCGGATTGGTCTTGCTAATCGCCTGCGCCAACCTGGCCAACTTGATGCTGGCCCGCGCTGGCGCCCGGGAACGGCAGATCACCATCCGCCGGGCGCTCGGAGCGACGCGCTGGCGAATGATTCGCGAGCTTCTTTCAGAGAGCCTTCTGCTGGCACTTGCTGGGTCGATCAGCGGCCTGTTTCTGGCGTTTGCCGTAAGCCGCACGCTCGTCGCGTTCATCAGCACGCAGCAGAATCAGGTCTTCCTCGACCTCGGAATGGATTGGCGCGTTCTCGCCTTCACCACCGCTCTCGCCGTCCTAACAACTGTCTCTTTCGGGCTGGCCCCCGCCATCCGCGCCACGCGCGCAGAGCCCGCCACGCTGCTCCAGTCGGGCAGCCGCGGATCAACCGGCGGTCGCGAGCGCTTCAGCCTCCGCCGCATACTTGTCGTTTCGCAGGTAGCGCTCTCCGTCGTCCTCTTGATGGGCGCCCTGCTTTTTGTCAGAAGCTTGCGCAACTTGACGACGCTGAACGTCGGCTTTCAGCAGACAGGCATCTTGATCACAAGCGTCGATTTCGCGCGCTTACAAATACCCGAGGAGCGCTTTACGGAATACAAGCGCGACCTCGTCAAGCAAGTCCAGGCCATCCCTGGCGTAGGATCCGTCGCCCATGCCATGCTCGTCCCGTTCGGCGGGAGCACTTGGAACGACGAGGTCCTCGCCGAGGGATCCGACGACAACAAAGGCATGGCCTGGATCAACTATCTTGGCCCCGGCTATTTCCAGACCGTGGGAACTCCGCTGCTCGCCGGCCGCGATTTCGACGACCGCGATACCGCCACGTCGGTTAAAGTAGCCATCGTCAACCAGGCCTTCGTACAAAAAATTCTCAAAGGCGCCGATCCGCTCGGCAAAAGGTTTCGTATCCACGAACCGCCAGGAAAGCCACGCCCTCTCTATGAGATCGTGGCAGTGACGAAGGACAACAAGTTCCAGGACATGCATGAGGAATTCTTGCCGTTCATGTATTTTCCGGACACGCAAGAGGATAAGCCCAGCCCGGAAGATCAAATCCTGATTCGTTCATCGCTTCCGCTTTCCAGCCTCATGGCTTCCATGAAGCAAACCATCGGCGATGTGAATCCCGGTATCGACCTTGACTTCAAAGTCTTCAAAACGCGCATCCACGACTCGCTTCTGCAAGACGAGCTGATGGCCACGCTCTCCGGCTTTTTTGGATTCCTGGCCGCATTGCTCGCCGCCATAGGCCTCTACGGCGTCATCTCCTACATGGTCGTGCAACGCACCAAAGAAATCGGCATCCGCATGGCCATCGGCGCAGAACGCGTCGATGTGTTGAGACTGATTTTGCGCGAAGCGGGCCTGCTGACGATCACCGGCCTCGTGATTGGCGCTGGTCTCGCTCTAGGCACCGCGCAAGCCGCTAAATCCTTGCTCTACGGGCTAAAACCCCGCGACCCTCTCACGCTAATCGCTGCCGTAGTCGTGCTTTCCGCCGTAGCTGCCTTCGCCAGCTTCTGGCCTGCATATCGAGCCTCTAAGCTCGATCCATTGATCGCTCTCCGCTATGAATGAGTAGGCCTGGGCGACCTTCCATCCCGTCGCCCTCTAATTACAGGTGTCGTCGTAGAGTCCATCGCGCGTCGATTTCCACAGAGCGCGTCTTGTCACAGGTTCGGATTCCCGTCGCCGAAGACGCTTACCGCTCGCTTCCGTTTCCTCGTTTGGTTTTTTGGGTTCCGCTTTCTCTCGTTGGTCTCCAATCGTGACGTTCCAACGGTCTAGGCCCATACTATTCGGCAGACTTAAAATCCACCTCAATCGGCTCAATCTGTGGCATCAACCATACCAACAGCTTCTGATGGACGGGATGCGCCCCATACGTCTCGTACGCGGCCTTATCCGCAAACTTCATTACTCCGCCCAACTCATAACCCTGCCCGCGGGGCGAATCATTCCGGCCCACCCATGATTCCAACACCTGGGGAATCTCCCTCTTCAGGTTCCGTATCTCTCGGACGACCTGGTCCTTCTGCTCCTCCGTGATTCCCGCCTTAAATCGAAACGCAAACATATGGATGTACATGGCTCCCATAACCCTCCGGTCGAAAAGCTCAGCCCGCCTCGGTTCCATCGTCCAAGTCGAGACCCCTCCGAACTTGCGCGCTGTTGCAGGTTCTCCCTCGCCTTCCCAAAACGTTCAATGAACGCCGAGCGCGATTGCTTCGACGCTACCAGTTGATCGACCTGTGCCATGCCATACTATCCTCATCCTTCCGTCGACAAAAGCGTGGCCCCGGCTCTGACTACCTTCGACCGTGAGCCTGCCCAAAAGCGCCATTCAACAAACACCGAGGGTATCCCCGGTCTTTTTTTTCACCCTTCTAATCGCGGCTCCTCTGCTACACTTCGCCCGGTTTATACGTCCATTTCATCCGGAGGCATTCGCACCATGAAACTCGTGCGCAGCGTCACTTTTGCTTTCCTCGTCTCGGTAATCTTTCTCGCCGCTCACGCGGCAGCTGCGGCTCCGCAACAGCCTCGCCCCGCTTCCACAGCTGCTCGCCTGATCACCATTGACGATTACTTCCAGATTCGCGATGTCGGTCAACCCGAGCTAAGCCCCGACGAGCAGTGGGTGGCGTACACCGTGCGCAGCAAACTGCTCAAGGAAGACAAAAACGAAACACGAATTTGGATGGTACCGGCGCACGGCGGCGATCCACTTCCCATGACCGCCGAGGGTGTTTCCTCCGGGCATCCGCGCTGGAGCCCGGACGGCAAGTATCTCGCCTTCACATCCTCGCGCAATAACGGCAAAAGCCAGGTCTGGCTCCTGAACCGTCTCGGCGGCGAAGCCGTTCGCCTGACGGAAATTTCCCAAGGTGTCAACGACTTCGAGTGGTCCCCGGATGGCTCCCGCCTCGTCTTGGTCATACAGGATCCCAAGCCGGAGGACGCGGAAGCCGATAAGGAAAAGGACAAGGAGAAAGAGAAAGACAAGCCGGGTGGCAAACCCAAAGCCCTGCCGCCTTATGTTATTGATCGGCTGCAGTTTAAGTCGGACACCGTCGGTTACCTCGACCGGCGCCGAACGCATCTTTACATTTTCAACGTTGAAAAGAAAACCGTGACGCAAATCACGTCGGGCGACTTCGACGATTCCGAACCCGCGTGGTCTCCCGAAGGCAAATCTTTGGCGTTCACCAGCAATCGCAGCACGCCCGATCCGGACCGCAACTTCAACACCGACATCTGGGTTGTCGACGCCGAAAATAGCGACAAAGGCGCACACCTCACGCAAATTACCACCAACCCCGGCGCAGACAGGTTTCCTTCCTGGTCTCCGGACGGCAAATGGATCACTTTCATCAGCCAAACCGACGCCAAAGCCATCGACTACGCTACCCACCATCTGGCCATCGCTCCTGCCACCGGCGGCGAAGCAAAAGTCCTCACCGTTGCGTTTGACCGCAGCGGGCGGCGCCCGCGTTTTTCTTCCGACGGCAAGTCCATTTATTTCATTGCTGAAGATGACGGCTCGCAGAATCTCTGCCGCATGGCCGTCACCGGCGGCGAGGTCGTTCGCACCATCGGCGGCCGGGTCACTGTCGGTTCCTATTCGCTCGGGAAAGACGGCGCGATCGCCGCGCAAGTCGGCACATCCGACCGTCCGGACGAAATTTTCCTCCAGAACGGTAGCGATCTAACACGTTTGACCAAGACGAACGACGCGCTTATTTCGCAGCTGCGCCTAGCGAGGGTCGAGTACATTCATTTCAAGAGCAAAGATGGGACCTCCGTTGCCGGCTACCTTTACAAACCGCCAGACTTCGACGCCACGAAGAAAGTTCCCACGCTTTTGCGTCCCCACGGCGGCCCGGTCGGACAATACGCAGCCTCCTTCGATCATCTCGCGCAGCTCTTCGCTGCCCATGGCTACGCCGTCCTGCTGCCAAATCCCCGCGGGTCATCGGGTTACGGCCAAAAGTTCTGCGAAGCCATCTTTGCTGATTGGGGTAACAAGGACTTTCAAGATGATATGGCGATGGTGGATTACGCGTTGGATCAGGGCATCGCCGATCCCGATAGACTTGGCGTGGGCGGCTGGTCCTACGGCGGGATCTCCACCAACTTCATCATCACGCAGACCACACGCTTCAAAGGTGCCATCACCGGCGCGAGCGAAGTTCTTTACGCCGCGAATTACGGCCACGACCACTACCAAAGATTGTGGGAATACGAGCTGGGATTGCCGTGGGAGAACCGCGCGCTCTACGACAAGCTCTCACCATTCTATAAAGTCACAAGCATCACTACGCCCACGCTCATCATGGGCGGCGAGATCGATTGGAATGTCCCGGTCATCAATTCGGAGCAGCTCTACCAGGCGCTAAAGCGCGTCGGTAAAGTCCCCACCGAACTCGTCGTCTACCCCGGCGAATATCACGGCTTCACAACGCCGTCGCACATCAAGGACCGTCTCGAGCGCTATCTCGCCTGGTATGCTCACTATGTGAAGGGTGACTCAACGCCGGCAACTCCTGCTCCGCCGGCGGCGCCAACCGTGAAGGCCGGAGGAGAATGATGCGTATCTGGCGAAGAGTTCTTATTTCCGCGCTGCTCGCGCCCCTCGTTGGCTTTTCGCTCAAAGCGCAAACCCGCTTTACTGTCGGCACGGCTTCTGCTGCGCCCGGCCAGAAAGCCAACGGCTATATCGAAGTGCCTGTCGGTGTCGATGCCGGGACAAACATTCCGGTGGTGGTGGTCAATGGTGCGAAGCCTGGACCGGTCCTCGCACTTGTTACGGGAGCGCATGGTACGGAATATGTTTCGATCATCGCCCTCGAAAAATTAATCGGCGAGCTGGATCCCGCGCAAGTTTCAGGCACGGTGATTCTGCTTCCGCTTGTGAACATTGTTTCTTTCGAGCAAAAAGTTCCGCACGTGAATCCGATCGACAACAAAAGCATGAACCGTTTTTATCCCGGCAAAATAGATGGCACACAAACGGACCGCGTCTTGTTTATGATTACGAAGGACGTTGTTGACCGCTGCGATTATTTAATCGACTACCACGGCGGCGACCTTGATGAGAGCCTGCGCCCGTATGCTTACTGGGGGCCGACCGGCAAGGAAGCGCAAGATCGCACTTCAAAACAAATGGTCCTCGCGTTCGGGCTGGATCACATCATTATTTGGAGCGAGCGTCCCACTGATCCCGCGGCCACGCGTTATCTGGATAATACGGCTTCGGTTCGCGGCAAACCATCAATTGTTGTGGAAGCAGGCCATGCCGGCACGGTCGAAACCGATGATGTAGCGCTACTGGTGAACGGCACGCTGAGCACGATGCGCGCGTTGAAAATGATTCCCGGCGAACCGCGCTATATCGAAAATCCTGTCTGGCTGGGGAAGGTAGTGGACGTCATTTCCGAGGGGCCGGGCATTTGGTATCCCCTGGTCAAGCGCGGAACCTACGTTCAGGAAGGCATGATACTTGGCCACGTGACGGATTATTTCGGCAAAGTGATTTTGGAAGCGCGCGCTCCCGCGGCCGGCGTGATTCTTCACGTGAATGCGGTTCCATCGCTGAAAAAAGGCGACAACATCGCCGACATCGGCGTTGTCGCCGCAAAGGCTCCCTAGTTTTCGCTAAGGCGCCGCGGCCTTCCCGAGAGCTGGCTCCCACGCTGGCCTTCGAGCGCGCTGCTACATGTTGGCGATAAGCTTTTTTACAAGTGGCACTACGTCGTCGGTAGCGCAGGGACACATCATATACATGACGCGGATTAGCTTGTCGCCTTTGCGAACCAGCATCATGGCGCCGCCTATGTCGAGATTGTCGTCTCCCAAATCTGGAATGGTGACCATCCCTCCGCCCAAGCGGCTAAACGTCATGCGGCTCAAGTTCATCTGCGCCTTGGCACCACTGTTGGTCACGCTGAAGGTAAAAACGGGCGCTTCACCAGGATGTTTTGAAGCAGAGCCGCTCTGCTCCGTGTTCATGCCCTGAAAAAGACCTTTTGCGACGGACTCAAACTGTTGTCGCTGTGCCTCGGTTGTCGCTTCTTTGTGGAGTAGGGAAGCATGTTTGGCAACAAGATCCGAAATGTCTCCCTGGACGTTGTAAACACATCCGGGTTCGCTGCCTGGGTCGGCTTCGGCGCGGATAACTTCCACCCTCGCGGCTAGACCTACGTCCGCCTTCGAAAGAAAGCTGCACGGATCGATGCCGCCCAGAGCTGGTCCGCGATTTGCGTTTGATGCCGTGGACAAGTCGTCCAATCCGATTTCATGAACTTTTTGATTTACACGATGCGCCACATACCAGATGCCGGCGACTCCGGCGGCGCCAAAAATGAAAATTACAACCAGGAAGATAAGCAGGACTTTGACGAGCGTGCCCCCAGATTTGGAAGGAGCAGCGGCGGCCGCTGGAGCACCGGGAGTAGGTGCCGGAGGCCGTGGCTGAGGAGCGGCTTGAGGAGGGGTCTCTGGGCGCGGGGCGCTGGAAGGGGCGGACGAAGATGGTGCTGTGGACCGCACCGGCGGACCGGAAGCGGGC
>Ga0210410_10002351_pt1 | contig 16976 bp, 12 predicted proteins | sample IncBWC4MmetaG_FD_161058 | JGI IMG/M metagenome (GOLD analysis project Ga0210410, IMG submission 161058) | Forest soil microbial communities from Barre Woods Harvard Forest LTER site, Petersham, Massachusetts, United States - Inc-BW-C-4-M | ecosystem: Environmental > Terrestrial > Soil >... | reverse complement strand
GCGAGTCAAACGGAGTCGAACTTAGAAACAGTCCAGCCTATATCCGTGAATGGGTCACAAGAGAGACGGCGGATAGGAATACGTCCGAGAAACGAACAAAAGGAACGGAGGGCAGTGAAGATGCTTGATGCAGATGACCGGCAGAGCCGTGATTGGGATGGAGTGAAAGCGGTATTCAGACCTCCGGTTCGCTACTCTGGAGTCCGAAACGGCCTCGCCGATCCAGATGTGATAGAAAAAGGTTTCTTGGCGAGCGAACCCGAGAGCAAAGAGACGATCTCCGAAGACGCGATTCGTGATGAGCTCTCTCGAATTCTGGAGAGTTCGATATTTGTTCAATCTGACCGACTGGGCCGATTTCTTCGGTTCACTGTGGAGAAAACGTTGGCAGGCGAAGGGGAGATGCTGAAGGAGTATCTGATCGGCACGGAGGTGTACGACCGTCCGACTTCCTATCGGCCCAGTGAGGACTCGATTGTTCGCGGCGAAGCTCGCAGGCTGCGAAGTAAATTGAAGGAATACTACGAATCCGTTGGCAAGAACAACCCACTTTCTATCTGCTATCGGCCTGGCAGCTATGTGCCTATGTTCCGAAATCAACATAGACGTATGAACTTTACTGCCACAGAAGCCGCGCCCCGTGACTTTTTCACTGGTGGAGATGGCATCCGCATAGCGGTTCTGCCTTTCTTAGACGCTTCCGGCACCGCCTCGTCTGGTGTTTGTGCTCAATTGATCACAGATGACTTGATTCACGAACTGGTGCGCACAGATGGGATTCGCGTGACCGCCGCAAGTTCAGTAGCGCCACTGGTCGCGAAAGCTATGGGCATTCGTTCTCTGGCCCGAAAGCTGGACGTTCATATCGTATTCGAAGGTACGGTGCGCCACGATAACAACCTATTGCGCATTACCTCCAGGGTCGTTGATCCTGCAAATGGATTTCAGATCTGGTCTGAACGGATCGAAACGGAGTCAGATCTACAAGATCTTGCCACAGTCTCTGAGCGAATTGCATCGTCGCTCGTAAGCCGCATCCGGCCGACCAATGGCTTGAACGAGCGACAGCACAGTCTGCATCATGTTCGGCTGATTCTCAACTCGCGGGCCGAATCCGGCCTTCTGACAGATGTCTGTGATCGTATCCAACAATCGGAATATCAAGTTGAAGAGCCGAATCCAGACAGGCGCCTTCGTTCGTGAAGAGCCTCCTGGATAACGGGCAAACCCGGAAAGTTAGGGAGAACGTGAGCAAACCGGCTGAAATTGATTTATGAAATGCGTTCTAGTGTGTTTTCAAAACGTTGCAAATGGCAGGCTGCCCTTCATACATAGCCGCCAGCGCATGCACCAGGAGGACAAACAGATGACACGCACCGAGCTTGAAATCAATCGGGAAGACATGTGGAGAAAATTGGTCTTCGAACAGCGAACCACCCTCACACTCGCGGTTGAGATGCTATTGCGTTGCCAATTATCTCCCGAACAAATCCTGACCAAGACGGCGATGGCACTGGAAGGCTCACACCACGATTCGTGAGGTTTGCGAGGGCGGATTATGAGAGCCCGCCGCATGACGAGAATCAAAAGAGGGCGGATGCAACTACCAAAGTCGCGGGAGCAACATTGCAAACAACCCTCTTCTAATAGAAAGGCATTCTCATGACAACTTCGGAACTTAACACAGAACAAGAAGAGATGTGGAGAACATTCTTCGAAGACAATCACGCAGATCTCGTTATCGTTGCTGAGATGCTTTTGTGTTGCCATCTATCCCCCGAAAGAATCCTCCGCAAGGCATTATCATGCCTGGAACGCTCACAATGCGAGGTGACCTTTGGAGAGGCAATCCACGCGGTCATCGATACCGCCATTGAATACAATCGGGACACTGCCAACTCACCGCTCCAAGCAAAGGCGCCTCCTCCCGTCAAATTGAGAGTCCCCGGAATATCGCAAATTGCTACGCTTCCGTGGCCCGAACGAGCAGTGTATTTCCTGCGCGGAATTCTTCACTATTCCTGCGAGGAGACCGGTCTTCTCCTTAATCTGAGCGACGTCCAGATCGACCAGCTCTACAAGTTTGCAGCAAAGCGTATCGGCTACGAAAGCAAGACACCATGTCGCTGACGGACACCTCGAATAGCTCGCGGAGGGTTAGATCGCTCATCATCGGGATCGCCTATGTTTGGATATCTTGTACGTTTCATTTTGCAATCGCCTGTACATCCAAAAAGATGAGCGGCTGGAGGGCTGAGGAGATGCTTTTGTATCCGCAAGGTGGGCATGCGATTGTGAACGGCGGCTTCGGAGCGGATCGGACGGAACATGTCGCTAATTCCAGACGCGCGCCAGGCCTCTGCGCGATAGCCGAGGCAGGATCGTGAAGTGGTGTGCAGTGGCGACCGACATTCAGGATCGCAAGCCTGAGGAACAGCTACAGGCAGACCTTGCCCACACCAATCGGATCAGCATGCTCGGAGAACTGGCTGCTTCGATCTCTCACGAGTTAAAACAGCCGATAAGCGCGGCGGTGATGGATGCGCAGGCCATCTTGCGATGGCTGAACCGCGACCAGCCGGACCTGAACGAGGCGCGTCGCGCAGCAGCAGCGATCGTGAAGGACGGGAGGCTTGCGGTCGACATCATCGATCGTTTGCGGTCGTTGTATAAAAAGACGCCTCCACGGCGAGAGTCGGTCGACGTGGATGAAATCATCGGCGAAATGATTCTGCTTCTGCGGAGCGAAGCCAACGAGTATGCCGCTTCGATTGCTACGGACCTTGCCGCCGATCTTCCCAAAATCACGGCGGACCGGGTGCAGCTGCAGCAGGTACTGATGAACCTCATGCTCAATGGTATCGAGGCGATGATGGAGACCGGCGGAGTGCTCACGGTCAAGACGGAACAATGCGAGGGCTGTCAAGTGCTGATCTCGGTCAGCGACACCGGAGTAGGATTGCCGGCCGGAAAAGCGGACGAGATCTTCAATGCCTTCTTTACTACGAAAGCACAAGGTAGCGGCATGGGCTTGGCAATCAGCAAGTCGATCGTCGAATCGCATGGCGGACGGATCTGGGCTAACTGCGGTGGGTGTGGTGCGACGTTCCACTTCACTTTGCCAGCGGCTCCCACGGAAACAAACCCTCCCGCAGATGCCGCGTGATTCGGCATTCAACAGCATGGGCACGCGGGCCCGTCATCGAGTGCTTAGAGACTAGTAACGGCAAGTCGGCTTCTCGTCAGCAATTTGACTCGATGGGGAGGTATCTATACTTGACTCCTTTCCCTCAACAACCGTACATCCAGTACAAGTTGCCGGGGCCTCCGCCTCGATCCGCCTGATCTGATCTTCGGCATACTTCGCCTCCTTCTTCCGATTCGCCGCCTTGAGACTAGTCCTTTGCGCACGGAGATCGCCCACCATGTGCGCGCATCAATCAGCGTGAACACCTGCTGACCTATAGTTCGCTTCGCGCAACTCCGAGAGTCGCGATTTGACCACGGGCCATCTCCCATGCAACCGAAAGCTAGCGCGTCCGGCGAAAGAAATGCTGTAGGAAACAGGAAGATGTCCCGGCAGCCTCGCGAGAGACATCTTCGTCGGCGACTAGTTCAGAAGATGCTCATGCACCTTCTCGAAAAGCTTGTGATTGTCTCGGTAGTCAACTCGAATTCCGATGAGGACAGGGCCCGGGATTTCAAAGGCCTTTCGAAGCGTTGGTCCAATCTGATCGGGCGCCTCGATCATGAACCCGACTGCTCCAAAGGCGTCCGCGTACTTGACGATGTCAACCGGCCCGAACTCGATTCCAGAGGTCCGTTTGTACTTCGCTTGCTCCTGGACCGCAACCATGTCATAGGTTCCGTCAATCCAAATCATGTGCACAAGGTTCAGCTTTAGCCGAACGGCTGTCTCAAGCTCCATCGCAGAAAATAAGAAACCACCATCCCCGGAGATCGAGAGGGTCTTCTCATTCGGCCTTACGAGACAGGATGCAATGCCCCAGGGCAGCGCAACGCCGAGCGTCTGTTGCCCGTTGCTGATCAGAATCTGTCGAGCTCGAAAACTGAAGAGAAAATGCGCTATCCAAAGATGAAACGAACCCATGTCAAGGCAAAGTGTGACATCATCCGCGAGCCACTTCTGCAACTCTGCGACGATCCTAAGCGGATGGATTGGATTCTCGATGTATCGATCTGCGTCTTCCATCCGAAAAGCCCGCTTGGATGCGAGGGTCGACAAGAAGCTCTCGACGTCCTGAGCCAGTACGAGAGGATGAACGAGGTCAACAAGGCAAGTCAAGCTCGCCGCGATATCGCCAAGGACTTCGACAGCAGGGGAATAATAGTTGTCGATATCTGCCCGCGTGGGATGGATATGGACGATCCGCGCCGACCGAGAATGATTCCAAATCGAAGGATCGTACTCGACCGGGTCATAGCCGACCGTGACAATGACGTCGGCACTGGCCAGGAGTTCGTCACCTGGAGCGTTGTCCAGTTGTCCGATCCTGCCGGCGAAACTCTTGAACAGATCTGACGAGACCGTTCCAGCTGCCTGGAACGTACCCACCACGGGCAATCCGGACTTGCGAAGGAAGGTGCGAACGGCTTCGGCATTCTCTGCTCTGCTCGCCAATAGACCTAGCAGAAGCACAGGCCGTCGGGAAGCGTTAATCATCTTCGCAGCGTCGGCGAGAGACTCCCGGCTACCAGGCCCATAGATGGGACTGACGGGAACGTCGAGGACCTCGCATCTAGCTTCACCTTCCATGATGTCCTTCGGCAGGTTGACATATACGGCACCCGGCCGATCTGATTCCGCAGCACGAAAGGCATTCGCCATGACCTCGCCAATGGATTCGGCTGAACTTGCCTCCGAACAGAACTTTGTCACGGGTTTGAGAACCGCAACTCCCTGCAGTGTCTGATGAATCTGCTTTAGACTCTGAGAAGTCGCTACAGCTCCGCCCAAGGCAACCATGGGATCACCTTCACTATTCGCAGTAGCGAGTCCCGTCGTCAGGTTGCTCACGCCAGGTCCTGAAGTAGCAATTGCTACTCCAGCCTTGCCCGTTAGCCGTCCGATTCCGCCGGCAATGAATGCGGCATTTTGCTCATGCCTACAGACGACCGTCTCGATCGAAGAAGACTTCAAGGTATCGAATACCTTGTCAATCTTTGCGCCGGGAATACCAAACACGTACTTGACTCCGTGCCTTTCCAACGATTCCACAACGATCTGTGCGCCTGCTTTAGGCGTAGTTGAACTCATGATGTCCTCTCTAAAATGGAATTGGGTTATGACTCCTGGTTTCGTTCCGCACTATCCAAGTCGGCACTAGGATCGCGGCTGAGGTCCGCTTTCAAAAACTCTGCGGTTTCAGGCAAAGACACATGCATCTCGTGCATGACGCATCCAGCAATCTCGACATCAACTGCTTCGCACTCTAATACGTGACCGCCTCTTTTCTTATCCGCAGACAGAAAGTGGAAATGGTATCCGGGAACGCTGAACGAGCCTGCGAATCCTGGAGACCAGAGACCAACAAGCGTGCCTTCCTGCTCCTCAAAACTGAATTCTTCTTGCCCGGATGAAGCGGCTTTTAGCCCCGTTCCTTCGTGGACAGCCTTCATCACCCGCGTTTTGACGAAGGAAAACCTTCCTGCGACACGAAAGGCGTAGAACACGTTGTCCGACTCACGGAGCCCGTTGCATGCAGTCGCAAGCTCTACGAGACTACGCGAATGGCGCAATCGTTTCACAAACTCTGAACTGAAGCGAGTCACGACCGCATACGGGATCAGCTGATCTAGGGCAGCGGTTGTAACGTTGCCGTCGGAGGAAACCCGATAGCACACTCCGTCGAGAACGACCATCTCGCCATCGAGGTCGATGAACGTCCCGAGTCCAAAATCACCATGGCGCAATAAACGCGACACACGAACGGCCCCTTGGTAAAGTCCTTCGACAAGAGCCGCTGAAGTGGAAACTTGGAAAAGCGTATGAATAGGCTTTCCCAGACACTGTGAAAGCGCTAATGACACGACATGGTCGCATGTTGCTTTGTCAGCTTGCATCCGCTCCACGAGAGCTTCATAGAGCGAGTCCGGCAGATTGCAAGTAATCGTCTTCACGCTTGACTCCAGAAGGATAAAAAGGCCTTTCGCATGTGCTTGGATACCCGCGCCGCCCGAGACTAAGCGGTCACTGGTTCTCAACTGGAAATCAACAATTGGAAATGAAATGAATTTAGTTGTCGACTTCGAATAGAAAAACAGAGAAGCAGTACCCAGCGAGTTCACAGGACTTGCGTAGTAATTACAATCTCTGACGTAAGGGTTCGATGTACGGGGCACTTATTTGCAAAATCGAGCAAGTTAGATCGCTGTTCATTTGTCAGTGACCCAACTAAGTGAATGTCCCGCTCGATACGATCCAGCGTGCCTTCTCTGGTTTCACATTCAGCGCAATCGGAGGTATGGATCTTCGAGTGTCGCAGGGTGACAATGACCTCCTCAAGCGGCCATCCTCTCCGACGAGAGTACATCCCTAGGGTGATCGAGGTGCAAGCTCCCAAAGCAGCGAGTAGGAAATCGTAAGGCGTCGGGCCGGTGTCGGTGCCACCTACGGATAAAGGTTCATCAGCCGCCATGCGATGCGGACTTGCCATAACTTCCTGCGCGAATCCAATGGCACTGCCACGGACGACTACACTTCTTGCCTCACTTTGTTGGTTGGTTCCTGCTGCCTCCGGATGTACAACTACGCCGAGGCTATCAGCTTCCTTGCGAATATCTGTCATCCTGCTTCTCCTTTGGTTGGCACACTGAGTTTCTTCGTTCCGAGAATGTCTTCTGTGGCTGTCGGAAATGAAACAATTGGCTCCACGCCCCAAATGACGCGGCCGGCCTTCGCGGGCGATAGAAATAACGACAGGTTGACGTCTCCCAGCCCGGTTGTTCCGTTGACTCGTGGCGCTGGGTCGGGGACTTGGATTACCGGAACAATCGTCCGCGTAATCAGATTCCAATCCTTCGACAGACGAAGCGGAACAACCGGCTTGAACTGCAGGACGTAGCTGTCTTCTTTGTTAATTCCTGTTTGATGGTTGAAGTCATTCTCGACCGGTACTGAAATTAAGCGCGCGATCGGATTCTGCGCTTGCTTGGCTATGTTCGAACTCTCCTGTGCCCGAGTTGGTTGGATGCCGGCAATAAGAACGGTCGAGCTTATCAGGATGATTTCGCATATTGTCCGTATCGTAATACCGCGCACCGATGCCTTTGCATCAATTGGAGTCATACCGTTTGAGTCGTTGCGTACCCATACCCTAAAGACGTTCGCGGCTCGATTCGAGAATCCTCTTTGAAATTGTTCCATCGTTTTCTCCTGTCTCAATCGTGAGATTCGCACTTGCGCGAAACCAAGGGAACGTGAGCAACAGTTAGCTCACGGTGATCGGCGATAGCCAAATGCGCGTCCAGGCTTCCGAAGGCGGTCATTGCCGACAGTTGTGGTTCTGACGACCGAGGCCGATTCTGTTGTGGGCTCGGGGTGTTCTCAAGCCTGTCGATAGATGGAAATCGCCGGTGTGGGATGCCGACGATGGCCTCGCTAGGAAATGAAATCCGAATCGAACCAGCTCCTTGAGGCGCAGTTGCGAGCCACGCTCGACCTGATTCCGGCTTTGCGAATGGAGTTGTTATGGGATACAGTTTGGTCGTGAGTGAACCCAAGAACAACGACACGATTTCCGAAGAGGCGATTCGTGATGAACTTGCTCGAATTCTGGAGAGTTCGATGTTTGCGCAATCGGACCGGCTTGGCCGATTTCTTCGCTTCACAGTCGAAACGACGCTAGCAGGCGAGGCCCAGAGGTTGAAGGAGTACCTGATTGGCACCGAGGTATACGAGCGCAAGCCGCGTTTGATTAACGTTCCGTTCTTCATCGCCGGAACTCTAAAGATCGCCTACGACCTTTTGCTTTATCGGCAATTCGTGGCAATCCAACCACCCGAAGAGGAATTCCAGTGATCAGTGGCAGCGAACTCGGCACCGCAAATGGGGACTGCGCTTTCGGAGTCTGCAAATAATCGACGGATCGAGTTGCAGATGCGGTTCACGTTCTAAAGCTCTGACACGTTTGCTATCGAAGTGGCATGCACTGGTCACACGGTCCATTTGCAGTCCCCAAATAACTTACCGGGAAGTGTCAAAAACCTCGATCTCATCCCAGCTTAGGTAGTAGATGTACGCCATCCGCGCAATCGTGTCTGGCGCTGACTCAACATATTGCTCAGTCCGCAGGACAATTAACGGATCACATACGGCCAATAAAACGGTTGATGGACGACAGGGGAGCTAGAGAGCGTTTTGACCCACGGGAACAATACGGGAACAACCTGGGGAGGAAACCATCCCAAATGATCCCAAATGATCCTAAATCGGCACTACTCTAACCTCTTTCGTATCAATCGTCTCCGCTGATTCTAAGCCACTTAGGTCCATTGGTAGGGGGCCCTGAAAAGGCCGGCGTCGGCGGTTCGATCCCGTCTCTGGCCACCATTTAGAATCAAATATCTAGAGCGAATGTTCAGAACATTCTCCGAGGTCATTTTTTGAGCCTCTGGCGATAACCCTTTGAAAACATTGAATCGAAGATGTTCCCATATTGTTCCCGCCCATAATGATCTCGTCGGCTGCGCCAAAACGGCCTTGATTTTGGCGGTCGCCTGCAGGAGCGCAAAGGAATTCTTCTAGAAAAGGCACTCGGCACTCCTCGGGGACCGCTGGGCGCTTCCAGTACTAAACCTACTTCGATTCCTTAGTAATCGCGTCCGCAGCGTTGCCTGCCACCACCCAGCTTGCTGACCCAGCCACGACGGCTTCATCCTCGAACCAGAGAAATCCGAAGTCGTCGATGCACTCCGGAAAATCCGGCTTGATGATGATGTACCCCGGAATCACAGCGCCCGGTATGTAAGCGTTGTCGGCGCGGTTGTTGCTGTACGTCTTCGTCTTCGAGACCGTACCGACGCCAGCTACATACGAAGTGCTGGATACAGGATGCGTGCCGAGAATGTAATTTACGGCGCGAAGTGTATATTCGGGGCCCACAAGATCCGGAAACGCCTTGTGCAGGAAGTACATTCGGATGGCCATGTCAACCACGGCGCCCGATCCGCCCCAGGTGCCCAGGCTCGGGGGCACGCCGAAAGGGGTGGCGTCCAACTGCTTCTCCAAACCCGCCATGTATGTCTTCACCGCTTCCCTCATTTGATCTTTCGCGCTCGCGTCCAGATAGGGCAATGCCCGGACTGACGTCCAGCCGCGGACACCCATCTGCTGCGGGGTGATCATCTGAGGGAATAACTCCTTCAGACGGGACTTGTAGGGCTCGGCGCCATTGGTGGCAATGGTCAATTCCAGAGCCGCAGCCCAGTCCTGTCCGACGCCAATGCCGCCACGGCCGAAACCGGCCGGCGGAGCTGTTTGTGCGCTAGTGGTGCCAGGACCTGCCGGAGCGCCGGAGCTGCCCCGTCCGTTACGATTGCCTTGAGCGCCAGACACCGCACCCTGAGACGCAGCCAGCACGCCGCCTCCGGGAGCCCCTGCCGGCGCCGCTCCGCCTAAGCCGCCGTCCGCCGGATTCTGCGTTGGGTGAGCCTTCTCATCGTTCCATGCTTTGATTGCGGTCTCCAGGCAGTCTTTCGCTAATGCGTCGTCGTAGCCTTTCAGCACGTCGGCCGATGCAGCCAGTGCCGCGATGGCGTTCCACTGGAAAAACGGGTTGTTCGTGGAGAAGATCCAGCGGTCGTCCGGCTTGCCGGAGTAGTCGCCCTTCAGTTCGTTCGGACCGAGCTTCGGGTCGTAGATGCGGCCGTCGGTTTTCGATGCTCCGTCGCCCAAGTGCGTGTACTGGCGCAGATCTGGTTCGTGCGTGCCGCGGATCGCGTGGCCGATATTGTGGAACTGCGCGAGGATATACAGTGCGCCGTGCTTAACTTGCTCGACCGTATCCGGCACGCCATCGGGACGGTGCATCTCAACCTCGCGCGCGACTTCATCCACCGTAAGCTCGTCGTACTTCAGGTTGAACTCGCGATACGCCAGAGCCAGACTCTGAATCACGCTTAATTGCGCAGGCTCCTCGAGGTCGAAGTCGCCGGCGTCATACCAGCCGCCGACATTCATCCCAGGAATGTGATCGCCGCCTTTGTACTTCCCGTCCGTCGCCGTAGCCTGATTCCAGCCGTCGAATTGCTCCCCCACGACGGGCGCCAGACGGCCATCATCGAGGTGCGAAGCGCCGTGCCACACCCGGTAGGCTTCGCGAACGGAGACGTGATCCATCTGCTCCGCAAGGTGATGGTCCAAGCTGTCCTGCCAGATGTTAGCGTAAGCGTCGTTGGAGATGGGGAAGGGCGCGGTACGCTGGTCTGCGTACTGGATTACATAAAGGCCGGGGTCCTTAACCGGGGTGAAGTCGAATCTCGAATAGACGTACCGCAGCCAAGGCGTTGAAGGCGTGATCGGGCCCTCGAACGCCTGCTTGTAAGATCCGTCCTCCATCAGGCGCAGCACTTTGGCCGTCTTAGGGCCGTTGTACTTCGGGTCGAGTTCGAGTACCGCCACCTTGGAGAAACCCGGCGCATAACCGACCTGGCTGTGCGCGATCATCGGCGGCCGCGTCCAGTTCGGAATCACGTCCGGCCTGATGTGCCACACGATGGCGCCGGTGGTCTTGCCCGAAGGGATCAGCGAACGCAACACGAACCAGCCGTTCTGCGCGCGGTTGCGTCCATCGAAAAGCATGAGGTCGGCCGTGTCCGACTTGACGTTGATCCGGGCCAGCGCGTCGTCGACCCCCAACGTGATGCTCTTGCCCTCGGCGAACGGCAGCGGCTGAGTGTATCCCTTGGCCTTCTCCCAGTCCTCCAGGTAGTACGCCTTTTTCGGTTCATCAGGCAACGGCAACACCTTGACCATCGGGTCGTTGGGCGTTCGCGGGAAGATGCCAGCTTTAGTTCCGTCCACCAGGTAAGTCTTGCCCATGTAGATCGAGGGCAGGAACTCCAGGTTGAAGCCCGCCCGGCCGGACAGTTTCTGCGGTAGCGGCTTGTCGAGATTGATGCTGACCCTCACGCCGCCAGGTTCCGCTGCGACCTCCAAGGTGTAGCTGAGATCGAAGGTAGGGAAAGCGAGGTTCGCGGTGAGCCGGTTGTTCGTCTTATCGGCCTCGCGCCCTTTGAGGGTTGCCACCAGGTCCCACTGCTCGGGCGTTGGCATCAAACGCACATCGCCGTTGGTGGCGATGCGCTGCCCATGGAGAATCATCTCCATGGCCGTGTTCTTTTGGTCTACGAAAACGGGATGGTACGTGCTGTCGTAGAGAAACACACTGAAACCTTGAGTATCGAGGTAATTCTTGTCGGTCACTCTCATGTCGAAATCGGCGCCGAACAAACTTGGGCCGGAGGTCAGGGCCAAGAGGAGAGACACTCTGATTAGGGTGAGCATAGATTGGGTCAACGCTCCTTTGCCCCAACCTAACATGACATGCACACCGTCTGGGCGCCGTTTGTTCCCTAGGCGCGGGGATTTTTGAGCTGAGCCGCTAAACAATGGGCAACTCCTTTTCGGGCTGAGGACTTCGATTTCGCGCGTCAACTCGCACTGAGCACTATTCGGGCAAGGCGTAATCGCCATCAATGTGGAAGTGATCCGTCGTACTTGGGGCTCCGGTATTCGGCTGGCCACCACCGATGGTGATGATGTAATCCCCTTGAGCGATGATCGGATTGCCATCCTCGGTTACGATGCCCAGATCACGTGCCTTCAAGTTGAAATGGATCTTCTGGCTTGCGCCCGGTTCGAGATGAATACGCTCAAATCCGCGTAGGGCAATAAGCGGCGCACCCTTGACTGCGGGGAACTGGAGATAGAGCTGCACCACCTCATCCCCTGCCAAGTTTCCCGTATTGGTCACCGTCACATCGGCGCCAACTGGCTGTCCGGCAGCAACTGCCTGCGCGGGCACGCTGAGATCGCTGTAGCTGAATTTCGTGTAGCTGAGGCCGTAGCCAAATGGATAAAGCGGCTTACCGGTGAAATATCGGTAAGTCCGGTTCGCCATCCCGTAATCTTCAAAGTTGGGCAACTGGTCGACGCCCGCGTAGAAAGTAACCGGCAGACGCCCGGCTGGATTGTTTTTCCCGCTCAGGGTCTCAGCGACTGCTGCGCCTCCCTCTTCGCCGGGGTACCACGCCTCAAGAATGGCATTGGCATGTTCGTTGATCCAGTTGACAGCCAGGGCACTGCCATTCAGGAGAACGACCGCGACGGGTTTGCCAGTAGCGGCTACCGCTTCCACCAGGTCTTCTTCCGGCTGGGGGAGATTGATGTTGGTGCGATCACCCCCGAGGAAGCCGGGTTCGCTGACCGGCATCTCTTCGCCCTCGAGCTGGCTTGTAATGCCGACCACCGCAATGACGGCATCGGCACTCTTCGCAGCGGCGATCGCTTCGGGCGAAGGCGCGTTATTCGCCTTGGTCCAGATGAGTTCCGCATGCGCCTTGCCGTTCCTGCTGCCATAGGAGATTTCGAGCGGGAGTTTGTGGCCCTTCTCGAGGTGGACGCGACCAACTCCTGATGAGAGTCCCCCACCGCCACCGAACGCCGTTGCTACTTGCTTGTTGTCCACCGTGAGCCTTCCAAACCCTTCGCAGCGAAGGCCGAGAATGAAATCGCCTGATTCCGTGGGCGTCAGGAATCCCAACCATTGCACGCCGAAAGTTTTTTTCCCGGCGACTTCTTTCGGAAGATTGCTTTCGGTGAGTTTGACGTTGGCTTCAGTGCGGCTGACGATCGGTGTCGGCTTCTCTCCCGACGCAGGCTGGCCCCTCCGCATGCCTTCGTTGTAGTCGGCCTTGAGGCCAGGTTTGCCTTCGGGAGTCGTCAGAAGAGCTTCCGGCACCGCGGTTCCATCCGTGCGAAGGAACTGCGTACCAGGGACGAAAGTGATTGTCGCGTTGGGGAACTCAGCATGAAGGCCATCGAGGATGGAGACAATATGTGTGGGCTGACCTGCATAGTTTCCAATCAACGGCTTGGTCTGGTCCGCAAGCGGCCCCACCACGGCGATTTTCCGGATTCCCGGTTTGAGCGGAAGGAGGCCGTCGTTCTTAAGCAGAACCATGGACTCGTTCGCCAGCTTGCGTGCCTCGGCGCGATGTTCCGCACTATCAAGCTCCTTCTCATCGATCTTTGTGTAGGGAACCATGTCAGGAGGATCAAACATACCAAGCTTGATTCGCGCGCTGAACAGGCGGATGAGTGCGGTGTCGAGAACGTTTTCCGGAAGATATCCCTGCTGAACGGCATCGATGTAGGCTTTTTCGACTGACTCACCGAATCGGGAAGTGAAAGTGACGCATTCGTTATCCATGCCGCGGAGCACGGAGATCGCGGCACCCTGCGCCTGAGTGGGACGATAGCGATGATTGGCCGCGACGTCTCTGACGGCGTCACAGTCCGACACTACGTAACCTTGGAAACCCCACTTGCCGCGCAACTGGTGCTGCAGCAGGTACTGATTGGCGCATGCGGGCTCACCGTTGATTGCGTTATAGGCGCACATCACCGATCCCGCCTTGCCTTCCACGATGGCCGCGCGGAAAGCAGGCTCGTAGGTGTCCACTTCGTCGTGCTTGCTGACGTCCACATCTGCAAAGTGGCGTGTTGGTTCCGGTCCGCTATGCACCGCGAAGTGCTTAGGTGTTGCAATGGCGAGATAGTATTTGGGGTTATCGCCCTGCAATCCAGTTACGTAGGCAACACCCATGCGACCGGTCAGGAACGGATCCTCGCCGTAGGTCTCCTGTCCACGGCCCCAGCGCGGGTCGCGGAAGATGTTGAGATTAGGCGACCAGAAATCCAGACCTCCCATAATGCCCGTGTGTCCTTCGCGCGCGTTTTGGACATGCTTGATGCGGCCTTCGATTCCAATCTGCGCCGCCATCGTGTGAATTCCCGGCGCGTCGAAAGTGGCGGCAAGACCGATCGGCTCGGGATACTCGGTTACGCCGTCGTTGATGACACCGTGAAGGGCCTCGCTCCACCATTGATAAGCGGGAATGTTCAGCCGGGGCACTGCGGCGGAATTATTCTGCATCTCTGAAGCCTTCTCAGCGAGCGTCATGCGGCGCACCAAGTCGGTCGCGCGCTGCTCGGGTGAAAGCTGGGGATTCAAGTAGGGCAGATTCGCGGAGTCCTGCGCGAACGCATTTTGTAATGCTGAGCCAAACAAGAGCACTCCCGTAAGAACAACGATGCACTCGACAATTTGCGTCACACGGTTTGCCATACGTTTCTCCAGATTGAATTTTGAACGTCGTACATCATCGGGAATTTGGGGCGAATGGTGTTTGAATCCGCGAGAGCGTTGTTCTGTATCGACGAGCAGGATGGCGACCTTGGCATTACCGACCGCCGGCGCAGCGCTTTCGCATCAATGATCGCTGCACGTTGCCTTGAAGCAGAGGTTCTTGCTGAAAAACGGCATGACATGATTCTGAAAGCGATCGGCCACCGCACTCGTATGGGTTCCCTCGTAGATCTCGAAGCTGTTTTGCAAGCCGTATAGATCGAATATTTCGTGAAGCTTGGTGGCATCGACCTTGAGACCGTCCTGGTCGCCAACGTCCATCGAGATGGCCTTATACCGACGCAGGTTGTCGATATATTGGTCGACAAAAACGAGGGGGGCATTCGCCGCCCACTTCGCGAGAATGTCGGGCTGTGGCTCGCCATCTTTTACAGGAAGATCGAGATAGAGAGGAGGATTCTTCGGATTTGGTGACCATGCAGCTGCCGACGCCAACTGCGCTCGTGTCCCAAACGGTAGAGAGGCAGAATCTGTCGTTGTCTTCATATTCTGTGCGGCCTTCTCGAGCTCCGACGCCGCGGGGCCTATCTTACGAGCCGACAGGCAGCATGGACTCATGATGTAGACGCTACCGAAGACATCGGCATGCTTCATGCCAATACGGGTCGCACCGTAGCCGCCCATGGAGTGACCAACAAGCCCACGGCTCGCGCGGTTCGGGATTGTTCTGTAATGTGCATCGATGTAAGCGACTACATCTTTCGCGATGAACTGTTCAAAGTCGCCGGTTGTAATGGAGCTGGAATACATCGAACCATTGTGAACTGTCTTGGAGTCTGGCAGGACAACAATCATCTCCTGTGCGCCTTGGGCAAACGCGCCTTCAATGGTCTGCGGTACATGAATTTCCTTACTCCACTGTTCGGCGCCGATAGAGTAACCATGTAAGGCATACACAACGGGATAGCGCCGCTTCTTGTCAGTCGAATAACTTGGAGGCAGGTAGACAATAACAGGCCTATCAACAGCATCGCCTTCCAGATTGCCTTCGAGCGAGGTGCCATGGACGGTTATCTGCTCCACTTTTGCTGGCTTTGCTCCCGGCACAACGGCTGGTACCAGAGTCTGAACCTGGGCATGCAGACCGCTGGCGCATACAAGGCCAAGTTGCATTAGTAATATCAACGCGAGTCGTTGTTTCCGCATCGTTTCTCCGATAGGTTCGTTTAGCTCAGCAGTATCTTGCGGACACTTCCGTCCGGATCGTCGGCCATGTGGCATGTATTGTCGAAGACCATCGTCTGGCACCTCAAGGGGTCACTTGGTGTCCATGCAAGTCCGGGTTGGCTTGGATCTCCGCTGCGAGCAAAATTAGCCCACGCCGTACTCATCTTTTTGGCAAGCGCCTGGGCTTCTGGTGTATTCCCAGTGCCCTGCTCGCAGCGCTTCGTGTTGTCGAAGCAGAATGCGAGTTCAGCTGTATGCCACGCGCCACATTCGCCGTCGAGCATTGGCGACTGCCATGTAAACCAGTATTGATACGCGGGCGCTCCTCCCTGCCCATGTTTCAGCTTAACCATGCGCTGCACATTGTTGCGCGCATTCAAACCCTGAACGCCGTACGACAAGGTGCGGATACTCTTTTCAGGATGAGCCTTCTTCATCGCGGCAATGAGTGCGACCGCCTTCTCGTTGCCATAGGCCTTCGTCAACGTCTCCTGCCACTCGGCTTCTGTTGGATTCGACTTGTACTGCATGCCTTCTTCGCTCACTGATCCGACAAGCATCGGGACATTCTTCGAAACCTCCGGAGCAGCATCGTAAAAAGATCGAACCGTCACGGTGCGACCGTCCATCGTTGGCGACCAACCGACTCTCGGGGTCGCCGGTGGCACCGATCCAGGGCCACTCAGACCTCTAGTGGCAGGATTGATCTTGGCAATAGCGGTATTGCCGGCGGCGAAGAGTTGTGACCATTCCATCTTCTTTAATGACTCAATATCGTTCTGCGAGAGCCCAAGCTCTTTCATCACCTGACGTGCCAGCTCCTTCGACTGCTCCGCGCTTGGGATATTTCCCCCTCCGCCCGACTGCACTCCAGCCCGGTGGATGAGGCCCGCGGCCGAAGGCATCCCCATAAGGCAGGTGACCTTTGATCCGCCGCCCGACTGGCCATAGATCATGACCTTGTCGGGATCGCCACCGAAGTTGACAATGTTCTCGCGGATCCAGCGTAGCGAGGCTACAAGGTCCGTCATACCGACGTTTACCGAATCTTCGTAAGAGGAACCGCCAATCTCGGAAAGATCGAAAAAGCCCAAGACATTGAGCCTGTGGTTCACAGACACCTGTACGACGTCATGATTGCGGGCCATCTGAGCGCCTTCATGCGAGGGCAGTTCGTATGCGGAACCGAAGCTGAATCCGCCGCCGTGGAAGTACACCATCACAGGTCGCTGGCCGGAAAGACTTGGCGTCCAGATATTCAGCTTGAGCATATCCTCGCTCATGTAGCCATCATCCCAGTCGTAGAGAAACGACATCTCGATCGATTTGTAGTTGTGCAGCGTCTGAGGGCAGTTC
>Ga0210410_10002350_pt1 | contig 16986 bp, 16 predicted proteins | sample IncBWC4MmetaG_FD_161058 | JGI IMG/M metagenome (GOLD analysis project Ga0210410, IMG submission 161058) | Forest soil microbial communities from Barre Woods Harvard Forest LTER site, Petersham, Massachusetts, United States - Inc-BW-C-4-M | ecosystem: Environmental > Terrestrial > Soil >... | reverse complement strand
GTCGTCTACCTTGCCGAGCGCGTGGACTTGGGCACGCAAGTGGCGATCAAAATTCTGCGCGATGCGTGGCTTTCGCCTGCCCGCCGGGAACTCTTTGCCGCAGAGCAGCGCACCCTCGCGCAACTCAATCATCCATCGATCGCGCGCCTGTACGACGCGGACACTTCGCCGGACGGCTCTCCCTTTTTTGTCATGGAGTACGTCGAAGGTGTTCCTCTCACCGTCTACTGCGACAAGAACAACTGTTCGATCCACGGGCGCTTGCGCCTTTTTCGATCTGTTTCGGAGGCGGTCCTCTACGCTCATCAGCATGCCGTCATTCACCGCGATTTAAAGCCCTCCAATGTCCTGGTGAAAAACGACGAAACGCTTCGCCTGCTCGATTTCGGCATCTCCAAACATCTCGAGAGCCTCGGCGACTCTGCCAAGCAAACAATGACTGGCTTGCGACTGATGACGCCTGCGTACGCCGCACCGGAGCAAATCCGCGGGGAACAGGTTGGGATCCATACGGATGTTTATTCGCTCGGTGTCATTCTCTACGAACTACTGGCCGGACGGCTCCCGTTTGATGTTTCCAACAGAACCCCGGCCGAGGCCGAGAAAATTCTGATGCAAGCGGAAACGGAGAAGCCGTCTGCGGTCGCGAACAGAATCGTCCGTCTGCCGCAACACCGTGACAACGTTGCCCCCGCCAGTAAGACCGAATGGGCGGACCTCGATGTGCTCTGCCTCACCGCCATGCACACGGATCCTCAGCGTAGATACCGCTCCGTGGAAGCGTTGATCCGGGACATCGATCACTACCTCAAAGGCGAGCCACTGGAGGCGCGGCCAGACACGCTAGCCTACCGTACGAGAAAATTCATCACGCGCAATCGGCGGCCGGTTGCGGCCGTCGCAGCAGTGCTAACGCTCGTCGTCGGCTTGGTGATTTTCTTCACCGTGCGCCTGGCCATCGCGCGCAACGCAGCTCTTGCCGACGCCGCCCGCACGCAGCGCATCCAAAAATTCATGACTAATCTCTTCCAGGGCGGCGATGCATCCGCCGGGCCCGCCGACAACCTGAGGGTGGTGACTCTCCTGGACCGCGGGGTGCAAGAGGCGCAATCCCTCAGCGCGGAACCGCAGGTGCAAGCCGAACTCTATGAAACACTTGGAACCCTCTATCAAAAGCTGGGCAAGCTCGATCAGGCGAATACCCTTCTGAACTCCAGCCTCGAAGAGCGCAAGTCCCTCTATGGTGCCGATGCCGCCCAAGTGGCGGAAAGCCTGGTGCAGCTCGGTCTGTTGCGCGACGATCAGGCCCAGTTGCCGGAAGCAGAGAAAATGGTGAGAGCAGGGCTGGCCATGGGCAAGCGGCATCTACCTCCCAATCACCCCGCCGTCGCGAAAGCAACCGCCGCCCTGGGCAAGGTTCTCGAAGATCGCGGTTCCTATGACGAGGCTATCAAGACGCTCGAGGAAGCTGTGCGGCTGCAGTCGGCGAATGGACCTGCAACTCCTGAAGTTGCCGCTAGCTTGTACGAACTGGCAAGCACACATTTCTACGCCGGCCACTACGACCTTTCCGAGTCTCTCAACGAGCGCCTTCTGTCCTTGCACCGCCAAATTTACGGGGAACGCCACCCTCGCGTGGCCGATGTGTTGATCAATCTAGGCGCCATCAAATACGACCTCGGCCACTATCCGGAAGCCGAAAAATACGACCGCCAAGCCCTGGACATCGTCCAGGCCTGGTACGGCAAGGACAATCCCGAAACTGCTTCCGACTTGACCATTCTTGCTCGCGCGCTGGTTCGTGAAAACCGTTTTGACGAAGCCGTGGATTTGCTCCAGCAATCCTTGGCCATCAAGAAACGCGTCTACGGCGAGGTGCATCCAAGCGTGGCTTCCTCGCTCAACGAATTGGGAACTGCAGCGCTTCGGCAGGGCCAGAATGACGCTGCGGAACAATACTTTCTGCACATGGTGGACATCTATCGTCTAGTTTATGGAGAACATCACTATCTTTTTGCCGTCGCGCTTTCAAACGTGGCGAGCGTTTACGGCAACCGCGAGGAATGGCTCCGCGCCGAGAAGATCTACCGGCAAGTGATTCCCATTTTCATTGAGTCGCAATCGGCGAATCATATCAACACCGGTGTCGCGCGAATCAAGTTGGGAAGAACTCTGCTGCGCCAGAATCGCTATGTCGAAGCAGAAGCTGAGACTCGTCCAGGCTATGAGATTCTATTCAAACAAATGGATCCGAAAGTGACCTGGCTTGTAAGTGCGCGCAAAGACCTGGCAGAAGAATATGACGCGCTGAAACAACCCGAGGAAGCCGCCAGATTCCGTGCGGAAACCGCTTCTCTCAACAGCAAGGATTCCGGCTCCGCTAAGAAATAATGGGAACTGAGCGAGTACTCTGCTTTAGTTTCCGCAAAATTCGATCAGTGAATTTGTCGTCAGGTCGTGCTCTGCTGCGGAACTCTCCGCCAGCATAAGTGACGCGTGTTGGGGAATGGCGGATCGACGATTGAAGCCGCAGCCAAGGATAGCGCTGCCCGGTTGAGGACCAATAATTCGACAACGATCGGAAAGGCGTAGAATCGAAGGACCGGTATGAGTGCGAACACGAAGCAGCCGCCGCTTATCGTCCCTTTCTGTTTGTGTTTCTTGGTTTGCGGCTTGTGGATGCACCTGGCGGCAGAACAGACGAAAGAAACTCCGGCGGCGGACGGCAGCGTCAAAATTCAAGTAAGCGTAAACGCGGTGCTGGTGCCGGTGGTCGTCCGCGATTCGCAAGGGCGCGCAGTAGGGAACTTGAAGAAAGAAGACTTTCAAGTCTTCGACAAGGATAAGCTCCAAATCATTTCCGGGTTCATCGTTCAGAAACGTGTGGGAGTTGAAAGTGAACGGAAGGCTCGAGGATCGGCGCAGGGCGTTCCGAGCCTCGCGGCCCCGAATGTATCCCCACAGCCGTCTTCAGTGCCGGAACGCTTCCTTGTCTTCTTGTTCGACGACATGCACCTGGGCGTCGGCGATCTGGTGCGAGTCCAGAAAGCAGCGACGATGATGCTTGGCGAGTCGCTGGCCGATTCGGACATGGCTGCTGTGGTTTCCCTGTCCGGGACAAACAGTGGCCTGACGCACGATCGCACGAAGCTAAAAGAAGCGGTCATGAAGATAAAAGTACATCAGCTCTTCCGACACGACGGCCATGCGTGTCCGAGTGTCGACTATTACCAGGCGGACTTGATTCAAAATAAGCGCAACGACCAGGCTCTGAAGCTTGCCATGGCAGATTACGCGACTTGCGCGCATCTCCAAGGCGCAACGCCCGGCATGATGGAGAGTGTCGTGCGATCCGCCGCCGGGCAATCTCTGGCGATTGGTGAACACGATGTTTGGTCGGCGCTGGCTACGTTCGGCGAGATTGTGCGGAGAATGGGCACCCTCGAGGGTCAACGTTCTCTAATCCTGATTTCGCCGGGCTTCCTCACACTGACGCCGGGAGCGATGGCTGAGAAGTCTCACATTCTGGACCTTGCGGCACAGGCAAATATTACCATCAGCGCACTCGATGCGCGCGGATTGTACACGACGGAAATCGATGCCAGCGAGAGGGGCGGGTCTTCGGTTCAAGACTTAATGACAGGCCAACATGCCCAATATCACTCCGACACGATGACGCTCGACGAGGACGTAATGTCGGAGCTCGCGGACGGTACCGGCGGGACTTTCTTCCACAACAGTAACGACCTGGAAGGTGGTCTTAAAGGCCTTGCGCAGGGCCCGGAGTATTTGTACCTGCTCGAGTTTTCGCCGGAGAAGTTTAAGCCAGACGGTTCCTATCACCGTTTGAAAGTGAAAGTAAACCCGGATGGCCTGAAGGTGCAGGCGCGCCGTGGTTATTTTGCGCCGGCACCGCCAAAGAACAAAAAGTAAAGTTGGACGCCGGCGCTCTCACTTTCCGTCGAAGAGCGGTTAGTATTTTCCCACGGCGAGGAGCCGAATGAACGCGAGGGGAATTTTGCGTTTGGGCAGCGTTCGAGATATTGCTCAGTTTAGGGAGCATATCGATGCGCTGCGCTTGACGATTCCATGCGACGACGAGCTCGTTCGCGGGCCAGAGTCGCCGCTGGCACAGCCGATCGTCCGCGAAGGCCTCAAGATTGGCAATCGCTTCGCTGTCCAACCCATGGAAGGGTGGGACGGAACAAGCGACGGCAATCCCAGCGAACATACCATTCGCCGTTGGCAGCGATTCGGGCGCAGCGGGGCGAAACTGATTTGGGGCGGCGAAGCGGTTGCCGTCTGTCACGAGGGGCGCGCCAATCCGAATCAACTTTTGGCAGCTTCGCATACGCAAGCAGGTTTGGCCCGGTTGAAGGCGTCCCTTCTCAAGGAGCATTGCCAGGTTTCGGGATCGGATGACGGCCTGCTGATTGGACTGCAATTGACCCATTCCGGCCGTTACAGCTGCCCGAACCAAAAGGGCCGCCCTGAGCCTCGCATTCTCTACCATCACCCGATTTTGGACCGCCGGTTGAATCTAACTTCGGACTATCCAGTGCTCACCGATGCGGAAATCGAGGGCATCATCGAGGAGTTCCACCGCGCTGCGCTCAGGGCGAGCGAACTGGGTTTCGGCTTTGTAGACATCAAGCATTGTCATGGTTATCTGGGGCACGAATTCCTTAGCGCTCACACGCGGGAAGGGAAGTATGGTGGTAGCTTCGAAAATCGAACGCGGTTTTTAAGAGAAGTTGTGAAAGGAATACGCTCCGCTGCTCCCGCATTGCAAATAGGCGTGCGGCTTTCGGTGTTCGACACGATTCCTTACCGGTCCGATCCGGCGCTCTCATCACCGGGAAAGCCAGGGCCGGGGATACCGGAGGAATTTCAGGATTTGATTCCGTACCGGTGGGGGTTCGGAGTCAACCAGAGCGATCCCACGCAAGCGGATCTCACCGAGACGTTGCTCTTCTTCGCTTTGTTGGAGGAGTTGGGCATTCACCTTGTCAATGTTACGGCGGGGAGTCCGTACTACTGTCCGCACATTCAACGGCCGGCGTTTTATCCACCATCGGATGGGTATCAACCGCCGGAGGATCCTCTGGCCGGCGTGGCGCGGCAAATGGGAGCCGTGCGGCAGCTCAAACAGCGTTTTCCAAAGCTTATTGTTGTTGGGACGGCGTACAGTTACTTGCAGGATTTTCTGCCGCATGTGGCGCAAGCGGCGCTGCGGGCGGGATGCGTCGACTCCATCGGATTGGGGCGCATGGTGCTCAGCTATCCGGAACTGATCTCCGATGTGGTGGCGGGCCGGGCATTTCAACACAAACTCGTTTGCAGAACATTCAGCGACTGCACGACCGCGCCGCGCAACGGATTGCCATCCGGGTGCTATCCACTGGATAACTACTACAAACGGTCTGCCTCGGCGGAACTTCTTAAGGTTGCCAAAGCACGCCGATAATGACGCTGTCCGGCATGACGAGACAGGAAGATTTCTTGATGACCATCAAAACGATACACGAGCGGCGAAAATTGCATCGTGAAGTGCAAGGCATCTCCGCCGCGCTGCTGGCGTTCGAGGCCGACGGCCGAGTGGCTGTTGCTGCCTTTCAGCGACATCTTGCGGCCACGCACCGAGCTGGATTGATGAACGCAGTAAACATGGATACGGGTTACGTAAATTATCTGAGCGATGCCGAAAAACTCGAGGTGCTCGGGTGGACCCGAGAGGTTTTGGGCAAGGACGTGTCGTTTGTTGCCGGCGCTTATATCGAAGGCCGCGACGGGGAGGTGGTCGCGCTATACAGGCAGCAGATGGACGCCATCGTTAGGATGGGCGGCATACCCATTCTGTTTCAAACGGCGCGGCTGCACGGAAAAACTTCTAAGGAGAAAGTCGCGGCGTATCAAGCGGCGTGTCATGGATATCCGCACGTGCTGGGCTTTGAATTGGGGCGCATGTTCGCCGCCAACGGCGAGATTTTTGATGCAGACACGGTGCAAGGCTTGATGGATATACCCGAACTTAAGGGGATGAAGCACTCATCCCTCGACCGGCTTGTGGAGCTCGATCGGCTGACACTACGCGACGCGCGACGCCCGGATTTTCGCATCTACACCGGGAACGATCTGGGCATCAACATGATTGAATACGGCTCCGACTACTTGCTGGGACTCGCGACGTTTGCGCCGGAAAAGTTTGCCGAGCGCGACCGCCTTTGGAAAACAGGTGATCCGGCCTATTACGCACTCTCCGACGCGCTGCAGTATCTGGGGAACGTAGCTTTCCGTGAGCCTGTTCCCGCGTACAAGCATTCGGCGGCCGCTTTTCTGCACTTGACCGGGCGAATTCCCACGATGCGGACTCATCCCAAGAGTCCAGAGCGCCCATCGTGGGAGCCGGAAATATTGCGGTCCTGTGCACAACGGCTCGGCGTTGTCTGACCTGTCGCGGGAGTCGCACTTAAAACTAGTACTGGCGGATGTTTTCTCGCGTGAAATCCAGCGGCGAACCCATAACTATTTTGCGCGTCTCCGGAAACACTATTCCCTTTTCGCGGTGCTGCGCATTTGTGAGCATGGCATCAGCTTTTCGCCCTCTCCGGTCCTAGAATCCGCGCGATGGCCCCCGTCAACCGCTTCCATTTGTTGGTCTCTTTGACGAGTTGCTTGCGACCAGCGGCGGTCAGTGCGTAGAACCGGGCTTTACGGTTGCTGGAAGAAACACCCCACTTCGCTGAGATCCAGCCTCGCTCTTCCAGGCGCTGAAGTGCGGGATAGAGGGCCCCATGTTCGACGAGCAGCTCTTTTTCCGACGTTTCCTGGATGGCGCGTGCGATCCCTTGCCCGTGCTGCGATCCAAAGATGAGTGTGCGGAGGATTAGCATATCCAGTGTGCCCTGCAGCAATTCCAATCGTTCTCTCGTATCTTGGGTAGACATATAACCCGAGTCTGCCTGTGTCCGGGTAAGATGTCAATCTGAAAACGTCCGCTGGGGAATAAATTCGCCGGCCTAATGCTCAACGGCGACCGCTGGTATGGTCGGCAAATACTATTGGACAATGGGTCCGGGGAAAACCAGCGGAACACAACACCAGAGCAAAGGAGGCCAACATTCCTTGGATCAGGGATTCAGAGCCGCGGGCATCCAACTCGACCTCGAAGCTTCCACTGGCGCAGGTGTCGCACCCCTGTCAATCGAATTTGCCATCGCCCCGGGGATTAACGACAGGGCGACCTCGCGGGAAGTGACGAGGAAGAAAGCGCTGGACCGACGGGCTTCAGCGTTGTCCATCGCCACAGGGTTAAGGAGATTGTCGCCGACGGGTTCTTGCTAATCACATTTTCACTTGACACGAGACAAGCTATGCGCGTATTGGTTTCGTGCCCAGCTTGTTTCGCAGCATGTTTCTATTTGCCCTATGAGCATACCGTCAGGGAGGTATTTCAATGTTTACGTCCAAGGCTGACGCCTTTTGTGCCATCGCAAATGTAGGCTGGAAATTTCTTCAGCCGATTAACAGTGTATTACGAGCGGGAGTCTTGCCGTCACCAAAGTGGGCGCCTGGACCGCTGCTCAAGGGGGCACAAAGAAGACCGACGGAACTGGGTGTGCCCAGGAAAACGTCTTCGCTGTGTCCCGATTGCAACCGCGAAGCAGCAGAGTCGGTTCTGAGGGGCGAGCATGAGGTCGCCGATTTTAGAGAGCAACCGGGAATCATCGATTCGGAAATATTGGAGGAAAGTGGACGCATCCTCATGCGCAAAGTGTGCGACAGGCATGGCCCGTTTGAAGACGTACTATCCAATCACCCGGATTTTTTCCGAAGGATGGAGCTCCTGGCTTTTGGTCGAGATTTTGAATGCCTCCACGACCATGAACTGCACAATCACGGTCCCAACAGCATCAGATCTGGCCGGGGATCATTTTTGATCGTGGATCTGACCAACCGATGCAACATGATGTGTTCGCCGTGCTTCATGGACGCGAACGCCGCCGGCTATGTCCACGAATTGGATATGGAAGATATCAAAACTATCTTCGACAAGACAGTTTCTTTTAAGCCTCAGCGCGAGGTCAACGTTCTGTTTTCCGGAGGAGAGCCCACACTTTCACCGATTTTTCTTGAGGCTGTCCGGCACGCGAAGAGCATGGGCTTACACCGGCTTCACGTCGCGACGAACGGTGTACGTTTTGCCGAGAGCAGAGACTTTGTTCTTCAGGCGAGGGAGGCTGGATTACATGCCGTATATCTTCAGTGCGACGGCGTTTCGGAAGAAAAAACCAAACATCGCGGGCTAGGAAACTACATGGAGGTGAAGCGGCAAGCGTTAGACAACATCGCTGCGGCTGGAATGCGAACCACGCTCCAAGTTACTGTAGTCAACGGCCTCAACAACGACGGGCTTGGTGACATCGTCCGTTTCGCAATTGAGAACACAGACAAGATTCACGGTGTGCTTTTTCAGCCTGTCATGTTTTCGGGCAGAGATGAACGCATATCCAGCGACGACCGTTACGCGAAACGTTATCCCCTCTCGCAACTTGCCTATGATCTGCAAGAGCAGGGTTCGACCACCTGGCGGCCAATGCGCGATTGGTTCCCGATCTCAGACTATGGAATATTCGCTCATTTGTGCGACGTCCTAACTCCGCATGCAGAGTTAGGAAGCCTTTTCCCGGATACACACCCAAATCACGGGATGTTCAGCCTGCTGCTGGTAGATACGCACCAAAAGGCGGCACTTCCGATTCCGTCCTTCTTCAACTTAGAGCAATTCATGCGCGACATCGTGGAAATAACGGACCGCGGGAGACCACCGGCCGTTACAAGAGCTCTCGTCCGGTTGTCTGTACTCCGTAATTTCGATCAGAAGAGAGCTCCCTTAGGCTTCGGTCTCGCGCAGCTTAGGGGTTTGCTCAATGATTGTTTCTACCGTGTGGCTGGCAGTAGCGATGAGTGGTCGCAGAAAGCATATTCTTATGCTGGCCGTTGGAGACTGATGACCGTCAACGGGTTGTGGTTCCATGATGCTTTCAATTACGACTTTTCTGCCGTCTCCAGTTCGAGTACGCCAGTGGCAACCCAACAAGGAGAAATTAGCTTTTGCTCTTACAACGGCGGCGGTTGGCGGAAAGTTATCGAGCACATGAATCGCACGGCTACGCTAGCGGAGTGGCACAGAGGCCATCCTCGTCACGAAATCTATGCCAAGGGTAGGAATGTAGACCTTGTCCAACCAATCGGTGGAAAAGTGGAAACGTCATTGGTTCAGATCGAAGCGGCTCCAATGCCGCCGCCTTCCATTGCGGTATCGTAGAGTCGTGAGTAACAGGGGCACCGACCGAAGGAGCAAAACCCGGCGTGCGGGGCTGGCAGAGGGTCAAATTCGAAACTAGGCTTAACAGCAAGCAACTTAGCGAACTGCGGAGTCTTGCTGAAGCATGGCGCTTCGTCCGCAACAAGGCTCTTGCTCTTAAAAGAGATGGCCGTCAACAGCCACAACAAGAAAGCTCAGAACGACAACCATGTTGAAAAACGCGCATTCATGACTGTCTCGTATCTGGGAATATGCGAAGTGGTCGCCACACGTTGGAATTCGTCTATCACTGATGATCCATGCGCATGCCTTCCGGTATGCGCACCCCGATTCGCGGTGAACTTGACGCCGTACCTCCGCTCTTGAGATCTGTCAGTGCTTGACGAAGCCGGCCCCGCGCGCGCGATAGGCTCGACATCACAGTGCCTGCGGGCATGCCGGTGATATCTGAGATCTCTTTGTAAGACATCCCCTCGAGTTCGCGAAGAATGAGCACTTCCCGAAAATTCGGTGGGAGTTTCTCAAGCGCCTTTCGCAGCAGAATGCCGTTGTCGTTTTGCAGCACAGCTTCTTCTGGATTGGGAGCGCAAGAATCAGGAGGAGAAAGGTTCTCTTCAAATTCCTTGGCGACTTGCAATGGCCGATTTACGTGCAACCAGGTATAGCAAGTATTCCGGACAATTCTCATGAGCCATGCGCGCGGATCGCCGCCTCGGAAGGCGGAAAAGAATCTGAAGGCGCGCAAGTATGCTTCCTGGACAACGTCCTCGGCATCCTGTTCATTGCGTGTCAGCCCGCGCGCCAGGTTGTAGGCCGCGTTTAGATGCGGCAATGCCTGTTGTTCAAAATTCCCCGTACGATTGTGTTCTGGCATTAGCATCTCCAAGGCGAAGCATGAAATCCGTGAGCGTGACCTCCGTCGTCAGCGTGGAGCGTGCTAGCGCAAGAACTTCTAACCAGTGCCGTGGACGGTTCGAAAATGTGGTGGCCGCGACGGTTCTCGTTCAAGTTTTTGCCACAACCTTAAAATGTGTTTGTCGACCGCACGCATGCAGGGATAGTTCTCATATCGCCATATCTCGATTGGCAGTTCATCGGTGGAAATCACACGCCGCTCATTCCGAATCGTGTACTTCAAGGTCTTGGACTCCATCACCGCGTGCGCCACGGGCTGGCCCTTGCGGCGAATTCCTTGGTTGCGAAATTGACTCTCGCATCTCCGAGCGCAAACTCGTTCGTCATGTTTGTGCTGTTGAATTGCTCCACAGCTTTGCGCAACCTCTGGATCGGCCGACACGGATTGCGCGCTCACCAACAGTTTCCCGAGCTGTGCTGAGAGTTAAACCTTAGCGGACGTCAAGGAGTGCTTTGTCAAGCAGAAGTCAAATGGAAGTCATGTTTGTGCATCACAGTCATAGGAATCGTCCTGTAGGAGGATCAATCGACCCGCGTCTCAGGAGTGTCGAAATACTTCTATCACGGTCCATTCACTCCGCTGAGAAAGCCGCCCAGGTGTCCCGTGAGTGCGACGATGACCACGGCCACAGCCTCGATCGGCAAGCGGTATCCGGGCAGGACCCGTTCTTGGTTCCGTTGGGTTCTCCTATGGATGAACCATACCACCCAGATCAGGACACTTGACACGCATCCCATCACCAGATGCATCAAAAGTATGCCCTCCAGTTTCTGCCCCTCGAGTTCCCATTGCCATGCGAGAATTCCGGTGACTAGCACGGGTATGGTTGCAATCGCCGCCACGAGCAAGTTGTAGTACGCCGTCGCAGCCAGCAGGCGCTGCTTCTTCCATTGCGCAAGAAAATCAAAGAGGACGCCGATGATAAACAACGCGATCGGGAAGTGAATCAGCACGACGTGTTGCGCATGTTTCGCGAAAACCACTGTTTTTATGTCGAACGGATGCAAGGTTGCTCCTCACTCACTGCACGGTGAATCGCTCTTCAGCTAACCGCTGCAACGTGCTTGGACAATTCAGATTGAGCGATTATGGTGTAGAATTCCTCCCGCTTTTGAAGCGCCGTGAGAAGCGCCAGCGCTCTGCCGTAAGCTGCTATCGCTCCCGTCAAACGGTGGAACTCCGGGGAGTCTTTGGTCGTTTGGCGTCTTGTTATTTGGGCGTCCGCTGACAATTCGAGTACTCGTTCTATGGCCTGACCTGCATGACCCGAACTAGGCTTCCTCATGGACGGGGCTCTCCTTCTTAGAGCGTCATTGTAGATAACTATTGCTTCGAAGCTTTTATTCCGACAGGGCGACGCTTAGCACCGTCATCCTCAAAGCGTGTACAGATGATGAGACGCGGTTTTCGCCATGAAGTAACAGGATCGAACGTAAAGAATGTGTCTCATGTTCGTCACCTGATGCAGGAATTCAAGTTACAACAGAGCGCGGGGCGCGTCTAAGTTCCAACCTTCGAGCCGGACGGGCGCCGCGATGGTCCCTTTCGTTCGCACGGATTCCCAATCCGCTCTGCCCCAGACCCTTGGAGTGAAGACAGTTGGAACGACAGAAGCTTAATTATTAGATCTGATATAACTGCTTGCAAAACCAGCACTTTCGGCAGAGCGGTGGACATCGGCTCGACAGATAACTTCACGAGAAGATCTCTCCCGAGCAGCAGGTTCAGCGTTTGTTTCCGGTCAGAAAGCATGTTCTCGATCACCAGGAGTAGGTTGCTTTGAGAACAGATCGTTCTTAGAGGCGCAGCTCAGTGAGCCGCTCACGCTCCTCAAGGAAGTGGACGGTTTCTTCCTAGCATCGCAGTCAAGCAAAGCCGCTCAAAGACGGCGTTCCCGACTATTCGGTAACCGGGGGAAAAAGACTCGTCCGCCAGCTGAAAAACGAAAGATCAAGAGATGGAAAACAAAAATGGGCGACCTCGGTTCCGAGGCCGCCCACATGAATTAGGAAGATGTCTAGTTGCTTCCAGACGGGCTTTCTGGAGCAGACGTGCCGCTGTGCGATCTCGCTGCAGCTTCCAGGATTTCCGAACGGGACACTGAAATGGTGAATGAATGCTCAGCAGTTTCGATCTGGTTGATGAAGTGCTCGTCCCCAACTTGTTCGAAACTGACACTGGCTTTGTCTGTGTCATTGCTTTTGACCTCAGTCGCAAGGACTATCGCGCTCGCACGATTTTCGATATTGGTGAGGACGAGCACTCCTACGTTTGAGTTAGACACACGGTTCACCTTGTAGCTGCCTGCCGGAAGGGTCTTACCAACGACCACAAACTCGTAGGGTACGTTGACCACCATTTGGTCGACCGCCTGGCCTTTGGCGGCTACGCCTAAACCGGCGACGCCGATTAGGGCAATCAAAATACGCATGTACAGCTTTTTCATCACTTCTCCTTTGAACGCTTAGAGCGTCTTTATAGATAACTGCCGCTTCGAAGCTTTTGTTCCGCCTGAACGGCATTTAGCAGAATCATCCTCAAAACGTCTACAGCGATTAGACGTGCTTGTCCGCGGCAGAGTCACAGAAACGGATGTAAAAGCTTTGACGCCTGCAGGTCTCGATTATGTTTCTCGCCTTGCCTCTCTAAGCGAAGAGCTATGCACATGGGCGTACGTATATTATAAGAAGGATGAGCGAAAAGTTGGTCCGGATCAGTCAGCCCGATCGCAACGATGATGCCGCCCGCCGAGTCAATCCTGAGAAAGGACGCGGCCCCAGGCTGTGGAACGAATTCTGTTATCGGGGGTTCCCTTCCTCACCCTGATTTGCAATCAACCCGGCGAGGAAACTGCGGATGAGCGGCGAAATGAATGCACAGCAGGAAAGCCCCAATCTGGATTTTTTGCGTTCGAGTGCCGTTCTCTTCGTGCTCACCTCTCACCTCGCCGTCGTCTTTCCACACTTCCAAATCGGCTCGCATCAGCTTCCGTATCTCGGCCTCTGGGGCGTCCTGATCTTCTTCGTGCACACAAGCCTGGTCCTCATGTTCTCTCTCGAGCGCCAGCAGCAGCGAGCCCCTAGCCGTCCACTCTATTGGCTTTTCTTGCTCCGCCGCTGCTTCCGCATCTATCCGCTAAGCGTAGTGATGGTCTTGCTGGTCGTGCTTTTTGCTCTTCCCGTTGGAACCGTGCAGGGAGGCCAGTTCCTCTTCGTTCACGTCGGCTGGCAGGGAGTGCTCGCGAATCTGCTTCTCGTTCAGAACCTTGTCCATTCCTGGTCTGTTCTAGCACCACTCTGGAGTTTGCCCTACGAGATGCAAATGTACCTGGTTCTTCCCCCTCTCTATTACCTGGCACGATCCTCACGCACCCTCGCGCCCCTCGTGACCCTTTGGCTCTTGGCGCTCGGCCTCGCGCTCGGTTCCCCGTATTTGGAAGAGTATGGTTTGCCTGATCTGTTTCCGTATGTGCCGTGTTTCTTGTCCGGAATTATCGCTTACAAATTCTCCACGAACCGCCACTTGGGCTTACCCTCCTTTCTTTGGCCTGTTTGCCTCGCTCTCATCACTGTCCTCTATCTTCCTCACCCTTCTGTCTTTCGCACTTCGGTTGCCTGCCTGCTTCTCGGAATTTGTGTGCCGCAGTTCAAGGAGATGAGCTGGCCTCTCGCGCGCAAAATCTGCCATCTGATCGCGCGCTACTCTTACGGAATCTACCTTACTCACTGGATTTGTATCTGGCTGGCCTTTCAGAAATTGGCGGCGCAGGCGTACTGGGTGCAATCAACCGTATTCGTCGCCACAGCATTGGTCTCTCCCATTCTGCTTTACCACTCGCTGGAAGCCCCCATGATCCGGCTCGGGAATCGCCTCGCCATGCAATTTCAGCGCAGAACTTCCACCCCGACCTGAACAAAGAATGCCAGCCTGCTCAACTTGACCGCGATTCGTTCTGAGCGATTCGTATAATCCGGCTCAAATTCTCAAAACACCTGAAACAGGGTAAACTCTCCACGATTAGCCGGTACAAATTCCTGGTCTGGTCATCTTGAAACTTAAGCTGCAAGCCGCATCCGCATTCCTTCGCAGACATTCGTGGTTACCATGGTTAGCAACCATTGCGAGTACGCTCGTACTCGCCATCGCCATCGTGGAGCGCTTAAACGCTATCTGGGCATTCGCAGCGGCCCTCAGCTTGCTTTGCTCATCGTTTGCTTGGGGATACTCAGTTCGCGCGTTGAAGGAAATCACCGACTGGCCACCACTGAGCAATTGGCAGCGCCAGGAGTACGCCGCCGTGTGGGACTCACTGGCAGGTTCGATGAATGACGCGGCGGTTGCAGCAGCCGGCGAGACCAGCGAAAGCCGGTTGCGCAGCTCCGCAGCAGAAAGTGTGCGCAATCTGCTGGAACTCGCGTCCATCAGCGCGCGAGATGAAATCCTTGAGATTGGCTGCGGAGTTGGCCGGATCGCCAGAGAGCTTGCTCCGCATTGCAGATCTTGGACGGGGACCGATATTTCGGCGAACATGCTCGCCCACGCTTCCGCTCGGTTAGAGGGGCTGGAGAATACACGACTCGTTCACCTGAAAAGTGTTGGCCTCGATCACTTCGCGGGAAATTCCTTTGACGTCGTCTACGCGACGAACATGCTGGCCCATCTGGACGAAATGGACCGCTGGCGGTACGTACAAGAAGCGTTCCGTGTTTTGCGGCCCGGAGGCCGCATCTTTATTGACAACATCGATATGGAATCGGAAGCAGGCTGGTCCATGTTTTCAAACGACGCCATGCGATATCGTGACGTGGAACGCCCTCCCTACATGCCGAGGTTTTCTACCGCTGCCGAATTTACGGCGTATGCGAACCGGGCAGGATTTATCGGCACGCAATCACATCACCGATCGCCGTTAGTCATCATTACTGCTTCCAAGCCAAACATAGGCAGATCATGATTTCCGCCATGAAGCGATATCAGCTCGTGTCGGCACCCGATGCGGATTCGTACTCGCGGCCGCGATGGATCGGCAATTGAGACGCCACTGGATCATCACTTCGACGGCTCTGAGTTACTTCGTTTTTGCGGCTGTCGATCTTTGGGGATGGTTTCTCTACCATGGGCGGATCGTAGCCCTTGGAGATCAAGACCCCCTGGAGCGGAGAGTCCTCGGCGCCCTTTATCAGTTGCTTGGCTTGCTGCCCACCCCGAGCCTTATTTTCTGGCTGAAATTCGCTCTGAGCCGCTGGTTACAGCGTCCTGTCCTTCAATTTGGAGCAGCCGGATTCCTTTACCATCTGTTGGTGGTGTGCCTTTCTGTGTTACTCGGCTATGGGCTGCTACGGACGCGGGAATGGGCGCGCTGGAGCCTTGCAAGTTTTTGCGTCTTAGCCGTGGCCGTTGACCTGCATTTGTTTGCCGCAACCATCCGCATGGCGCACGGATTCCCGTCAGACGCGGGTTCGCTAGCCTGGAATGCTCGGGATCTCCTTTTTCAATCTGCGCTGCCCTTGCTTGGAGTAATTGTGGCACTGGCCTTGCTCGTTTTTATTCTCCGCTACGGATTTCAGTCGAAAATTCCACTCAGTCGCTAGCGCATCTAGCCGTTCACCGGAAAATTCCAAGCGATGGCATAAGAGCAGCCAGCTGCCAATAGGACCTCTAGAAAGGGTTCGTTAGTCCGATTTAGGTCCTATGTTTGTTCTTATCGCCGCCTGCCAATTAGAGCGAAATTAGTCCTGCCGCGAGTTCGCCAAAGGGCCTTCCCGTTTTTTCTTCTTCTTTCATACTTCTTGTGCGAGGGCATTATGCAAAAAGCTGTTCGGGTTTTGGTGGCGAACCGTCCAAAGTTGATGCGGGAACTTATCCTTGCGACCTTTGCGGCCCAGCCAGACATTGAAGTCGTCGGAGAAGTGGCGGATGACAGGGAAATACCGAAACGCGTAAGCGAGACGCTGCCAGACTTCTTATTCATTGCGCTCGACGAGCCGGGGAAGCGGCCAGGAATCTGCGACACCATTTTCCTGCATCACCCAACAGTTCGCATCATCGCGATCGCACCTGGAGAGAATTGCAGCGTTTGCTACTGGGCTTCGCTGGATATTCACTCGAATGACATGGAAGCGTCGGAGGGCAGCATTTTAGGGGTGATTCGCGAGGGCCGCGATCTGGCTGGCGAGCTTTGGCAATGAGGAATGTCATGCAAGCAAGAATTGTGGTGGGCTGGAATCTCGCATTGATTTGTCGGTGGCTAGGGTTGGGCTTGTTTTTTTTCACCGCTGCATCGGTCCAAGCTCAGCAACAGGAAAGGGCACGAGCGACGGCTGACAGTAATCCTGCAGTCCTGCGGCCGGAGCTTTCCGAATTGGCCAAGGATAACTCGAATCACGTGGCGGCCAACGCAGCGAGATTCGGGCGGTACTCGCGAAAGACTCAGGTCTTCTCGTTGAACTGAAACGGTGGGTGGCCAAAGAAGCGACGGACGACGGGCAGATCGTGGATGACTCGAGCCTGAAGGATCAAGCCATCTTTGACAGGCTTGCGCAAGACGTAACCTTCCGGTCGGTGGCGACGCGGCTTCTGCAACGCTATGGCTATCTGATGCCGACAGTAAATCCAGACTCGGAATATGCGAAGGAACAAGACCTGATCCTGAAAGAGCGTGCGCGTCATCTGGTCCAGGTCGAATCCCAGGAAGATAGCGAAGGCACGCGCGAAGGCACGCGCGAAGGCACGCGCGACGGTA
>Ga0210410_10002349_pt1 | contig 16988 bp, 12 predicted proteins | sample IncBWC4MmetaG_FD_161058 | JGI IMG/M metagenome (GOLD analysis project Ga0210410, IMG submission 161058) | Forest soil microbial communities from Barre Woods Harvard Forest LTER site, Petersham, Massachusetts, United States - Inc-BW-C-4-M | ecosystem: Environmental > Terrestrial > Soil >... | reverse complement strand
TATCTGGCTCTTATCGGTGGCGTGTATGGCGTGTTCCTGAGCTTCGACTTATTTCTACTATTTGTCTTCTACGAAATCGCCATCATCCCGAAGTACTTCCTTATCGCTATCTGGGGTTCAACACGACGCGAGTACGCCGCGATGAAGCTTGCGCTTTACTCGTTCGTCGGCAGCGCGATGGTGCTCATCGTATTGATTGCAGCCTATGTGATCGCCGGCGCAAAGACGATGAGCCTCATTGACCTCGCGCAGTTCCCTTTCCCGCTGCATTTTCAAATGTGGGCATTCCCATTGGTGTTTGTCGGCTTTGGGATTTTGGCCGGCTTATGGCCATTCCACACCTGGGCTCCCACAGGTCATGTCGCCGCCCCAACCGCGGCCTCCATGCTGCTCGCCGGCGTAGTCATGAAGCTGGGCGCCTACGGCTGTTTACGAGTAGCGATGACTCTGTTTCCGCGCGGACTGGATCCGTGGGAATTCCACGTACTCGGCTTCGGATCATGGCGCGAAGTATTCGCCCTGCTCGCGCTCGTCGGCATCGTGTATGGTGCGATGGTTGCTCTGGTGCAAAAAGACTTCAAGTTCGTCGTAGGCTATTCGAGCGTGAGCCACATGGGCTTCGTGCTGTTGGGCCTGATGACGTTGAGCCAGGTCGGGCTGAGCGGCGCGGTCCTCCAGATGTTTTCGCACGGAATTCTAGCGGGCCTGTTGTTTGCAGTCGTCGGTCGGATGGTCTACGACAGAACGCATACCCGCGATCTGGATGCGTTGGAGAAGTTGCACCTTTATAAGTTCATCCCATTCGCCGCAGTCACATTCGTCATCGCCAGCATGGCGTCCATCGGCTTGCCGGGCTTCAGTGGATTTGTGGCGGAGCTACAAGTGCTTATCGGCGCCTGGCGCGCTTTTCCGGTGTATGCGGTCGGAGCAGGAATTGGAATTGTGGTCGGCGTTGCCTATACCTGGCGTGCCATGCAGAAGGCGTTTATCGGCGGACCCGAAGTTGAATCCGGTAACCCACATCATCCTCTGCCGCCAATTTCGATTCCTGAACGCATCGGTGCGGTGATTCTGATAGGCGTAAGTCTGGCCATAGGGCTCTATCCACAGTTGATCCTGAACCGAGTCATTCCAGCTTTGAACTCGCCGCTGTTCGACGGCCTGCGGAAAGGTAGCTGGCAATGATCGCGATAGGATATTCGACATTGTTCCAACTGGTTCTTCCAGAGGTGATCGTCGTCTTCGCCGCGTTGTGTGTACTGGGAACGGATCTTCTGCTTATGCGCGGCGCCGCAACCCGCGTCCGGTTCACCATCGGTGCCGTAATTTCGTGCGCCGGGTGTGCGGGCGCGATCCTTTGGATGCTGATTGCGCCCCAAAAGGCGAACGTCTTCGACGGAACGATCGTGATTGGCCCGCAGACTCAGCTGATTCAAATCGCGTTACTCGTCCTAACGATTCTTGTAATTTTGATATCGATAGAATCGACCTTCACCACGCACATCAGCGAATATCTTGCCCTCATCCTGTTTGCAGCAGCCAGCATGATGTTCCTGGTAAGTTCGGAAAATATTCTTCTGATTTTTATTTCGCTGGAGTTGCTGAGCCTGTCGCTTTATGTCCTTGCGGCCTTCAATAAACGCAGTGCCAAATCGGCTGAGGCCGCATTGAAGTATTTTCTCTTTGGCGGAACGTCGGCGGCATTCCTGCTTTTTGGGCTCAGCCTCGTCTACGGTTTGTCCGGCTCAACCAACCTCACACGAATCGCCAGTGCAATCAAAGGCCCCTCTCTTGACCCACTTTTGGTAGTCGCGATTGTAATGACCGTTATCGGATTTGGATTTAAAGTTGCCGCTGTTCCCCTTCATTTCTGGGCGCCTGACGTTTACGAGGGCGCCCCAGCCACCAGCGCGGCGCTGATAGCCTCCAGCGCAAAAGTTGCAGGTTTCATCGTCTTTTATCAGGTGATGGTGATCGGCTTTGCAGGGGCAGAAGGCAGCGGCGCCTGGGGAAGCTATGCGCCGGGATGGGTCCCGGTCATTGCCTTTGTCGCCGCACTTTCGATCGTGCTGGGAAACCTTGTCGCCATCATGCAAACCAGCGTCCGTCGATTGCTTGCCTATTCGGCGATTGCCCACGTGGGTTACATGCTGCTCGCGCTTGTGTCGCACACCGGGCAGAGTTTCGATGCGCTCCTTTACTATGCCCTGACGTATGCGCTAACGACCATCGGTGCGTTTGGCGTCGTCGCCGTTGTAGAAGCCAAAATCGGCAGCGATAAGCTCTCCGACTTTTCCGGGCTCAGCCGGCGTGCGCCGGTACTGTCGTTTTGCATGTTGATTTTTCTGCTCTCCCTCGCAGGAATCCCGCCGCTGGCCGGATTCTTTGGAAAATTCTATCTATTCACTTCAGCGTTGACTGCCGAACCGCGAACACCTGGCCTGCTCTGGCTGGTCATTCTGGCGATCGCCATGAGCGCGGTGTCGCTCTACTACTACCTGCAAGTGCTCAAGAGAATCTATATTGCCGATCCGCCTGCCGAAGCCGGTCCGATACGAACCCCGGTTGTTAGCCAGATTGTCATATGCCTGACCGCATTTGGCGTCGTGCTGCTTGGCTGCGCCCCAAATATCTTGCTCGCGTGGCTGCGACAAGCGATCCAAATTGTCAGTCACTAACGGAACGTCGAGAGACGAGTCAGGACTCTTCCTCCGCAACTTGCTGATAGCAATTGGCAATCTTTAGAATCCGCGTAAGCTCCTCGACAGTTCGTACGTCCGCTTCAATCTCTCCAATCCTCAACCGGGCTGTACGGCCGCGTCGCGCTTGCAACCAGGAGCCAACAGGCGCTTTCAGAATCGGCTCGAGTGTAGCGCCAAGCTTGAACCTCCACTCCCCTGAGAGTGGCGACGTCTCCCCCGAACGAACAGGATGCGAACCGACCTCGTGAATCTCCAAGCCATCTCCTCTAAGAGCCAGACCGAGTTTGCGAAGCTCCGATTGGTAGTCATCGCTTCTCCACGGGGGATCCTCTGGCGACGGAATCATACTGATCTGAAGTTCCATGGCAAACGAGGCTATCAGGGATTTCCCGTTTAGTACAGAGCGCCTGGTCTCCGTCTCAAAACGAAGCCGCAGGCAATAAGAACGGGGTTCGGTGATTAGGCCGAACCCCTTCTTACTTATCGAGAATCTCCACCTACTGTTGAGGAGGCGTAGTTGGCGGCGTCCCAGGCACTGTCGCCGGAGGCACCGTCGTATCGGGTGTTTTAGGGGCAGGCGGAATAGTTCCCTCCAACGGAGTAGCCCGATTGGGTGCTTTGGAGGGCGTCTCCTCCGGCGGTGGAGGAGGCGGCGTGGGTGCCTTGTTCTGCAGCCGCTCCTTGGGAGCGTTCTTATCTTTCGGTTGCTTCTTCTTTTTCTTGGAGGTGTCGCCGTTCAACCCCAGCGGCGCTGCCTGCGTCTGCTCGGCGGCCTTCTCTTCGGCGCTTGCCGCAACCGGCCCTGCGGCCACCTTCTCCTTCACTCTCTTCAACTTCGCCGTCTTCTTTTCTGCGCTCACCTGTTTTGCGCGCGCGCTGTAGCGGGTCTTCCCCTCCACCACCGGACGCGCCTCCAACGGATTCGGATCGGTGTTCGAACTCGAAGAAACCTGCCCACTCCCCTCCAGAGGCGCTATTGCGGTCCCCGGAGCCGCAGAGGAGGCCATCGTTCCCCCCGGCGTCACCGCAGCCGAGGTTGCTCCTTCTCCCACGTCACTGCCCGAAGCCGTCTCCTCCGCGCCCGCCGGCAGAGAGTTTCGCGGAGCCTGCCCAAACCGCACCTTCTCGCGCTTTACCTTTTGCCGCTTCTGCGGCTTGGCAGCTGCCTTGGCCGTCGTCGGAACCGTTGCAGTCGAAGCCGGAGTCGCCACCACCGTGGCTGGCGCAGCCACCGGAGCCGACGCCGACTTGGCTACCGTCGAAAACTTTGTACCCCGGTCAAATCGCTTCTTTTGCTGAACCGGCTTCTTCTTCACCGCAGGAGGCGCATACGCCGTGAACACCGGCTTGGTCTCCTTCGGGCTCGCCCCCGAGTCCACATACCCCGCCCGGATATCGATGTACGCATCTTCCCGCAACTTTGTCAGGTACGCACGCAACGCCGGCTGCATCGCCTCCGTGTACATCCCCTCCTGCACCTGTTGCTCCACGTCCTTCAGCGGAGCCACCCCGGCAGCCACATGGTCCGTCACCTTCAGGATCACAAACCCTTGACGAGTCCGGATCGGCGCCGTCCACTCTCCTGGCTTCAGATTGAATGTCTGGTCCTCGAGAACCTTCGCCAGCGCACCGCGCTTATACATACCCAGATCGCCACCCTGAGCCGCTGTCGGCCCGCCGGAGTTCGCCTTTGCCAGATCCTCGAAGTTCTCCCCAGCCTTCAACTTCGCTTCAATCCCCTCTGCCTTCGCCTGTGCCTGGGCAACCGCGGCGTCATTGGCATCTGCAGCCGTCGGAACCAGAATCTCGCTTAGCTTGATCTGCTCCGGCTGGGTAAACTCCTGCTTGTGCGCATCGTAGTAGGCCTGCTCCTGGCTCTGTGACATCTGCAGCCGGCGGCCTACCTCGTCCCGCACCACCATCTGGGTAATCACGTTATCCCGAATACCTGCCTTGAAGTCCTCAAAGGACACGCCTTGCTGCCGCGCCGCCTTTTCCAGGTCCTCCATCGTGTCCAGTTTGTTCTGTTTACGAATCTCATCGAGCCGCCGGATCACCTCAGCGTCGGCGCTTATCCCCAATTCCTTGCCTCGTGACAGCAGAAGCTGCTTGTCAATCATGTCCCGGAGCAGGTTTTTCTGCCTCTCCGCAGCCTCCGCAGGCGTAGCTCCGGTCTGCTGATCCTCCTGCGCCAGCGCCTGTTCTGCCCGCTCGACATCACTCCGGCTGATGATCAGGTCGTTTACATGGACGACCACATCCTCCACCACCGTTCCGTTCGGTGTAATCGCCGGTGTCACCGGCAGCGTAAGTTGCGGCTGCGGCGCGTTTGGCGCGCTCAATGGGCTCTGGTACCGCGGCGCCTGTGCTTGCACCACTCCCGGCAGTGCCAGCAGGCCCAGCCCGCATACCACCGCAAACTGCGAAATTCTCAAGGTCATTATCACTCGTTATTCAGCCACTCGTATTCTTGGTCAATTAGCCGCATCAACATACGCGATTCAACATCGATCGCATGGGATTTCCGCCATGTCCATTGGACTCACCCTGGCATTGGACGGTATCCGTACCCAATTCTAACTGCCCTCGACCGAACAAGCGAATCCCCTTTTAGATCGGGCCCCGGCTCACCCCCGGATGTTATACTTCGTCAAATAGGGAACGTGTGTCCCTGCGCACCAATGCGCGACGATTTACCCCTTTTTTGAGGTCACCAAGCCTATGGCCCCCCGCACCCGCCGCGCACTCTTCTCCGCCAGCCTTTTTCTCGCAACCTGCGCCATCCTCGGCTCGCTCATCAACCAGAAGGTCGCCGCCCAGTCCGCCAGCGATGAGTCCACGCTGCGTGACTCGCTCCACTCCTTTACCAACGTCTATTCGCTGGTCGAGCAGAACTACGCCGAGCCGATGAACACCGACAAGACCGACAAGGCCATCTACGACGGCGCCATCCCGGGCATGCTCCACGTCCTCGACCCGCACTCCAACTTTTACGATCCGAAAGCCTACGCGCAGATGCGCGAGGATCAGCACGGCAAGTATTACGGCGTCGGCATGACCATCCAGCCTCAGCCGGTCTCGAACGGCAGCGGCAAGACCAAGATCGTCGTTCTCTACCCCTTTGAAGGAACTCCCTCCTACAAGGCCGGCATCCGGCCCGGCGATGAGATCCTCACCGTCGACGGCAAATCCACCGAGGGGATGGACACTACCGGCGTCGCCTCGATGCTCAAAGGTGCGCGCGGCACCCACGTCTCGGTCACCATCAGCCGCGAGGGCGCCACTCGTCCTATGGTCTTTGACCTGGTTCGCGATGAGATTCCTCGTCCCTCAGTCGATCTCGCCTTCCTCGTCCGTCCCGGCGTCGGCTACATCCACGTCTCCAGCTTTATCGAAACCACCAGCCGCGAAGTAGGTGACGCGTTAGACAGCTTCGGCGACATCCACGGCCTCGTCCTCGACCTCCGCGGCAACCCCGGCGGCCTCCTCAATGAAGCCGTCAACACCTCCGACAAATTCCTCCAGAAGGGCCAGATCGTCGTCTCGCAACGCGGCCGCGCCTTCCCCGACCAGATCTACCGCGCCACCCGCGGCGAAGAAGGTCCGAAGTTCCCCATCGTCGTCCTCGTCAATCGCAATACAGCCTCAGCCGCTGAAATCGTCTCCGGCGCCCTGCAGGATCACGATCGCGCCCTGATCGTCGGCGAAACCACCTTCGGCAAAGGTCTCGTCCAGACCGTCTTCACCATCACCGAGAACACCGGCCTGGCTCTCACCACCTACCACTACTACACCCCCTCCGGCCGCCTCATCCAGCGCAACTACGACCACGTCTCGCTCTACGACTACTACTACGTCCGCGACAACGAGAACAAGACCAAGGACAAGAGCAACCTCGAGGTCAAGCTCACCGACTCCGGACGAACCGTCTATGGCGGCGGCGGCATCACCCCCGACGAAAAGATCGACAACCTGAAGTTGAATCCCTTTCAGGAAAGTCTCCTGATTCACTACGCCTTCTTCAACTTCAGCAAGCACTACCTGGCCTCCCACACCGTCGCCAAAGACTTCGAAGTCGACGATACGGTGATGCAGCAGTTCAAGGACCTCCTCAAGACCAACCAGATCGACTACAACGACGGCGACATCGCTCGCGTTAACGACTGGGTCAAGATGAACATCAAGAGGGAACTCTTCATCTCACAGTTCGGTCAACTTGAAGGCCTCAAGGTTGCCACAGATTGGGATCCACAGGTTGCCAAGGCCATCACCTTCCTGCCCGAGGCCCAGACCCTCCAGGACCACTCCAAACTAGCCCAGAAGACCACCACAGCAAGCCGTTAATTCGCTGTTCGACGGCTGGATTCACAGCCACAAAAGATATGGCGCTCAAGCGAATAACTTGAGCGCCATTTTCCGTGTCCTCTCGTCGAAATTTTGATGAAAGAGAAGGGATAGCAGTCGAGGCGGAGGCCGGGAATCATGGAGCGGGAGACCGGGATCGAACCGGCGACATTCAGCTTGGGAAGCTGACGTTCTGCCACTGAACTACTCCCGCTTCGTACACAATTATACCCGCGGAATCAGCACATCGCAGGCCAGTACGCAACCGAATCGCTACGTTGCAAGCGTCTGCCATCAGCCATCCAAAAACCTGGTCCTGGCCATCAGTCGAAACAGCCTGAATCGACTAACGCCCCGACTGAGCACGCATAGAGTGAGCGATCGACTCCAGCACTCGCTCCGGCGCCATTCCTTCCGGCAGCGGAACCCGCATCTTCGTGCTCATCCGGTCGGCAATCCTGCCAGCAATCTCTGCCCGCTTCTCCAGATCAAGATCCAGCGCCCGGCTGAAGAACGTATCGATCACGTTCAGGTCTCCGGCATCGAGCCTGGCCACGCCATCCGCAGGCACCGCCGCACTCACCGGCTCTCGAGCCGCCTCCACCGGCTGCGGATAAAGCGACGCAGTAAACGTCCGGCTATTGTGGCTCATCAGCGGCTGTTCGTTGCTGCGCTCATGCACCACAATCGTCCCCGCCACCAGGTCCCCCAGCCGCTTCTGCTCTTTGTTGCACAGCATGGCAATCACGCCAACCAGATAAAACGACGGCAGCATATCGATTACACGAAGCAGATTGCGTGCCAGCGCTTCAAACAACGTGATCTGCCGTCCCGAGTCTTTGATCACGCGAATCTTCAGCAACCGCTTTCCCGGCGTCTGCCCGTTCCAGAACGCCTCGAACAGAGAGTAGTAGCCCCAGTACAAAAGAAAATAAAACAACACCACCACAGCGACAAACCACTTCGTCCCTGTATCCGACACCGCAGCAGCAGCAGCGCCAGGAATCTTCGGCGCAGCGCTAACGATAAGCGCAAAGCCCAGAAACAGAAAAAATAACGTAGCGCCCTGAATGAGCGAGTCGGTCAAAATCGCCAGAAAACGGCTGCCGATGCCGGCAATCGGAAAACGCAATTCAACCTGCTCCGGCGTTTCAATGTTAAGCTGGTCCGCATAGCCATTGGATACGTTAGACTCGTCAGACCCGTTAGTCTTATAAGACTCGTACATAATTTCCCTATGATCTCAAACCACTGGATCGCCCTGCGCAAAGAAAGCTGGAGCCGCCTCGAAACCCTGGTCCAGCAGGTCGAAACCTCCAGCCTCAAGACACTGTCCTCAGCCGACCTGCGCGAGTTCGGCCTGCTCTACCGCCAGGCCGCAGCCGACCTCTCCGCCGTCCGCGCCGACGAGGCCGCCCGCACCCTCGAAGCATACCTCAACCGCCTCGTCAGCCGCGCCCACAATCACATCTACTCCGGCGATCGAATGAATTTCAGCAGCGTATGGAACTTTCTCTTGAGCGGCTACCCCAGGATCTTCCGCCGCCTCCTGCCCTACACCACCGTCGCCCTCGCCATCTTCCTCGCCGGCGCACTTCTCGGAACGCTCCTGACAGTCGCTCGCCCGCAGTTCATGCACGCCATGCTCGGCCCGCAGATGATCGACAAGATCGAACACCACCAGATGTGGACCGACTCGATCCTCACCGCAAAGCCCCAGGCGTCCAGCCGCATCATGACCAACAACATCGCCGTCTGCTTCTACACCTACGCTGGCGGCATCTTCGCCGGCCTCGGGACCATCCTCCTCATGTTCACCAACGGCATGAGCATCGGAGTCATCACCACAGCCTGCACCCAGAACCATATGGCCCTCAGCATCTGGAGCTTCGTCGCCGCGCACGGCGCGCTCGAACTCCCCAGCATCTTCATCTCCGGCGGCGCCGGTCTCCGCCTCGCCTCCGGTCTCCTCTTCCCCGGCATGCTTCGCCGCCGCGACGCACTAGCCCTCGCCGGCGCCGAATCCATCCGTCTCCTCTCCGGTACCATCCCCATGCTGATCATCGCCGGCATACTCGAAGCCTTCCTCTCCCCCACTCACGCGCCGCTCGCTCTCAAGTTCTCCGTCTCCGCCGTCCTCCTCACCGGCCTCTGCCTCTGGCTCAGCGAAGGCGGACGCGAGAAGCCCGCACCCACCGTACTCACGAACCCGGCACTCGCAGAGAGCTAAAGCAAACCCTGCGCCTTCACCTCAAGATACTTGCTGATCGCACTCGCCCCCACCTCAGCCGGCGTCGTCTCCACCACCAGCACCCCTTGCTGACGCAGCTTCGCAATCGTCTCCCGTCGCCGCTCCAGCATCTCCTGCGCCGCAGTGGAAGCGAACATCTCCTCCGCATTCTTCGGCTCCCGCGCCGCCAAAGCATCGAGCTCTGGATGCTCCAGCAGCACCAGCACGACCAGATGCCGCCGTACCAACTCCGCCACCGCGCTCACCACCTCCGGCCGCCCTGCGCTCTCGGCAATCTCCGTAATCCAGATCACCAATCCCCGCCGCCGTTGCAGATTCTTCAACCGCGAAGCCGCCTGCAGATGGTTCGCCTCCGCAGCTTCGCTCCGCACCTGCGACAGCAGGTCGATCATCATCCGCAGATGAGCTGGCCCATTGCCCGGCAGCAGCTGCTGCTGAACCCTCCGCCCATAGCTCAACAGAGCAAATTTGTCGCCCGAACCGCCAATCACCTGCGCCAGCATCACCGCCGCGGTCGTCGCCTGGTCCAGCTGCGTCACGTTCAACAACAGCTTCTCGGCCGTCTCCTGTTCGCTCTCACCCATCGCAACCGGACCACCCCTCCGCAACTCAAACGCCGTTCGCGAGAGCCGTCCCGCATCGAGCACAATCCAAACCTGCTGACTGCGCTCCGTCGTGAATTGCCGCGTAATCAACTTCGCCCGCCGCGCCGTAGCCGTCCACGAGATATTCCTCAGCTCGTCCCCCCTCTGATAATCCCGCAGACTTTCAAACTCCCTCCCCATCCCCCGCAGTCGAAGCCGCCGCTTCTGCAGTTCGATCTGCCGTGCCCGCATCAGATAAAAAGCCGCCTTATCCCCACTCTGCTCCGATGCCGGAAACACGCGCACATCCTGTTCGACATCGCACACCGCCCAACGCTCCACCAGCCCGAGCGTACCCCGATAGCGAAGATAGATCTTCCCCAGTCTGAAATCCCCGCGCCGTCCCGGATAGCACTCCAGCACAGCCCGAACCGCATCTCGCGGATATGCCACCACCGCCAGCGGCCGCGGAACAGCAATCAGCGCAGGATGCAAATCATCTGTAACCGATACCGTCACAATAACATTTGACTGCTGCACCACCTCATACTCAATCTCCGTGCGCTCTCCCAATGCTGGAGAATGCAAAAAACGTCGCGTCACCGTAATCGCAGAAGAGGCAGGCAACCTCATCCCATCCAACACGATCAACAACACGATCAACCCATCCCACGCCAGCATCATCCAGACGCGATGTGGATGAAAGAACGCCGGAATCGCCCACAACACACCCGCAACCAACAGCAGCAACGCCCGCGCCGATAACCCAAACCCCAGCACCCTGCCGGCGCGTCCAAGATAGCGCGCTCTAGCCGTAACAGGTGGTGGAATCAGTGTCTGCATCATTTCGGCAACGCCGTCGCAGCCAGAATATCCGCGACCACGCGATCTGTATCGAACCCTTCAAGCTCCGCCTCCGGCCGCAGCACCAGCCGATGCCGCAACACCGGCGCCGCCGCCAGCTTCACATCGTCCGGAATCAAAAAATCTCGCCCATCCCGCGCTGCATAAGCCTTCGCCACCAGCATCAGACTCGCAGAAGCGCGCGGCGACGCCCCCAACGAAACCGTAGGCCACTCCCGGGTCCGTCGCACAATCGCAAGCAGATAATCAAAGACCAGCGGCTCAACCTTTACCGCCCGAATCTCCCTCCGCGCCGCAGCCAGCAGCGAAAACTCCACCGGCTCAATCGTCATCAACTCCAGGTCCTTTGCCTCAAGGCTTACATGGTGCCGCTCCAAAATGCTCCGCTCATCCACAAGCGCCGGATACCCGACCTTAATCTTGATCAGAAAACGATCCAGTTGCGCCTCCGGCAACGGATACGTCCCTTCAAACTCCAGCGGGTTCTGCGTCGCAAACACGGTGAAGTAGTCATCCAGCAGATGCGCATCGCCATCCATCGTCACCTGCCGCTCCTCCATGCTCTCCAGCAGCGCCGCCTGGGTTCGCGGAGGCATCCGGTTAATCTCATCCGCCAGCAGAAACTGCGTAAACACAGGCCCCTTATGCAGCGAAAACTCATTCGTCTTCGGCGAAAAAACCGTCGTCCCCAAAATATCCGCGGGCATCATATCCGGCGTTCCCTGCACCCTGCGAAACACCAGCGAAAGAAACCGCGCCAGCGTCTTCACCGCAAGCGTCTTCGCCACCCCAGGCACACCCTCCACCAACGCATGACCACCACACAACAGCGTAAGCAACGCCTGCTCGATCAACTCCTGCTGCCCTGCAATCACGCGTCCAATCTGCTCTCGTCCCTGCTCAAACAACTGCAACGCCGCCTGCACCTGCTGGACGTCGCCACCGGTACTCTCCAGTTCACTCACTCTAATTTGCTCCCTTCAAAATCGGCCTGCCCAAAAAACCGGAACGTATCCGCTCTGCCAGATCCCGCTGGTCGCGGTCGAGCGCCTTCACCAACTCCAACGTACTCGCCAGTGTCGCAGCATGAAGCTCCGTCTCCGAGGCCTGCGAGAGATGTTCTCCAAGCACACTCCATCTCCCTCCAAGCCTCTCCTCTACCGCCTCCACAATAGCCTGCGGCGTAGACCGAAGCACGTCACGCGGCACCCCGCATTGTTCCTCAAGAAACTTCAGCAATCGGCGCCGAGCCCCATCGACAGCGGCCTGCGTCGCCCCTGCCTTCCCGTACAGCCGCCCCATCGACTCCGCAAACTCCAGCGGCGAACTCCGCGGCAACCGCACCGGCAATCGCAACGGTCCGTTCCGCCTCCCGAAGCTCAACACCAGCAGCAACGCCACCGCCGCACACTGCCAGGCAATCTGTCTAAGCGGAAGACCCTTCGCCGTATCCCACAACGAAGCGCGCTCACCATGAAAATACTCATCGAACAGCACGCTTCGATCCGGCCCTCCCACGCTGGCCAGCACCAACTTCAAACTGGCATCCTCTTTCAACCCGCGATTGGTCATCGGCAGCGGGGAACTCCACCAGATCGCCTCCCCTCCGCCATAGTGGTAACTGACAACAACTGCATTCTCTCCGCACAACTGCGACACCCGGAACTCCGGACCCAGCGCAGCCCAGCGAACATTCGCAGCCAACGAAACCTTCCCCGCCCGAGCCAGCGGACCCTGTCCCTCTGGCGTCGAAAAACACAGCCTCTGGTAAAAACCGGACGGCGCGTCAGTCTTCCCGCCAGGAAGAAAATAAGCGCCCTCTCTTCCCGTCGCCAGTACATGGCCGCCTCGCGACAGAAAATCGGCGATCTCCGCCTGCACCTGCTTCGAGCCTTCATTCGGAAAGTTGGGTTCAGCCAGAACCAGCGTAGTTCTTGCAGCATCCACATTCTGCAAATCACCGGGAGACGCCTCCCAACGACGCGCTCCATATCCAAGCTCGCCCAGTAGAAGATAGACCGCCTTCATTCCCGCCGAACCGCTGTTATAAGTAGTCGGCGACGAATCCGTATCGTCATTCGCCGGCGCAAACACACTGAACGCAACGATCACCACCAGCATCGCTCCAAGAATCCCAAGCACAAACCGGCGATCGCGGGACGCAGCCATCAGGCGCTCCTCAGCTCTTCAAACAAGATCAGGGCACGGTTGTAATCACTCTCCGCCGCAGGCCGCAATCCATACCAGATGCGCTCAAACAATTGCGTCAGCCTCCGCAACGCCTGCTGCATCCCCGACCCAGGCTCCAGCAACATCAGATACTCCCGCGGCGTACGCGCCCGATTCTGCCGCCACAACTTCTTCCCCTCCATCATCACAATCGTAGCCCAGTAAATGCAGTGCACCGCGGCCCGCCAGTCCTTCCTCGCCGCTTCCGCCCGAGCCAGCTCCGCCCAGTTGTCCGACTCCTTCTGCCACACCTCCGAAATCGCGCTAGACTCAATCCGCACCGCCAGCCGCTGTCGCTGCATCGTTCGCAACACCCACGTCAACACACCGGCGCAGGCAAGCGTAATCGAGCTCCACTCCATCAGCGGGACCAGCCACGGCGAACGCTTTCCAAACCGCGACACTCCGCCAAACATCTCGCCCACCCACTGCCAGAACTTCGCCATCTCGCGTTGCCAATAAGACGCTTCCGTCACCGTCCGGAACTCCGGCCGCGACAACACGTCATCCGCCTGCCTCCGCGCACGTTGAAACGTATCCTGAGTCTCAGTAGTCTGCGGAGTAGCCTCAACCGCCATGGCAGCATCCTCCTCCAGCCGCCTAACGGCCTCATGCAACTGCTTCTCCCGGTCCGATTGTGTCGCACTGTGCGCGCTCGAAAGCACGTCCCGCAACCACGCCCAACGTGTCTGAAACCCCGCCCCCTCCACCCGCTCGTCATCGCCAACTTTTTTCGTGTCACACTCGGCCGGGTTTTTCTTGCAAGCCTCCACCAGCATCTTCAGGCTCGCGAGATGCCCGCGATACTCCGCCGGCGTCACCGCCCTCACGTTTGCCGTCTCCGCAGACGCATCCCCCTGCACCTGCCCGAAGGCAGACGCAGCCGTCAGCAAAAGACCGCCAGGAAGCACCTTGAGCCACACTCTGAGCCGCACTCTTAGCCCCGACCGCATCGGTCTATGCCGGCTCCGCAGTTGCATCGCCCGCCGCGGCGCCGGCATCCGTCGAGGTCTTGTTCATCAGAAACTCGATATCGAAGGCCTCTCGGCGAACTCGCTCGTCGATATAGAAGAGGCACAGTGCAATCGCCGCCACCGGCCCAATCAGCGAACTGCATAAGAAAGCCACCAGCAGCGAAATAATCTGAACCAGAACATGTTCCGCCGACCGTGAGTGCAGGATCAGCAGCGCAAACGGCATCTGCATCACTCCCGCAACCATATATAGCGCAATCATCAGCAACCCCAGAAGAAAGATCCTCCCCTTGCGACCTGCAACCAGAACCTTGCTGCGCCTCATCGCTGCGCGCACCTTCAGGTTCTCCATCACCGCAGCAGGAATCGCCAGCGAGTTGCGAATGTAAGCAATGATGCCGTAGACAAAACTGGCCAGCGCGAAGGCCACCAGCAACGCCACCAATCCGTTCAAATTCTTGATACCCACCATAGGAATAAGAACCGCCGGTGCGATCAACAGAAGAAATATCCAGCCGCCGCTCCAACTCTGCCACAACGAGATCAGGCAATACCGAACCCAATGCCCCCCCACCGCGCCAAGCGCCGCCCCCATCGAGGTCTCTTCGCCAAGATAAAGAGAAGAAACCGCAGACACCGTCGCCGCATGCGTCACACTATACACAGCAAAGTAAAGCAGTGTTCCAACAATGGTGATGGCGCTGCTCACGATCATAGCCTTCGGAGCATTAGGCGCCATCGGCGCTTTAAAATGAAAGTAAGTGAGTCTGCCGATCGACGTCAGCACCGAAGCGCCCGCCGCAATCGAAGCAAGCCCAACATATAGCCAGAAATTCGACCGGTACAGAAAGAACGTGCGGTCCAGAATCTCCCCTGTGGTCAACGGCCGAAGCTCTTGACGAACACCCGGCTCCGACCTGCTATACCTCTCTCGGGAAGATGGTTGAATCCCCGAATTGCTTCCGTTCAGCCAGTCGTGCTCTGCCATCTCGCGTTCTCCCGGCCGCATCTTTGTCGTTTGACCCCAGATGGTAGCACACGCCCTGCAACCTTCAGAGACCGGAAAAACTGGATTTGTCAGGAAAAAACGCAGGAATCTCGCAGGTTATCTCTTCTATGGTGGAGCTGAGCGGGATCGAACCGCTGACCTCCTCGTTGCGAACGAGGCGCTCTCCCAGCTGAGCTACAGCCCCCACCAGACACGCATCGCACACCACTTCCACAGGCGCAATGCCGTCGAACAACCTTTAGCGAGTGTACCAGCAAGCACCCGCCGGCTCAAACCCGCACCGTAGCAACCCGCGCCGCAGCTACCCGCTCACCCGACCCGTCACCCTCGTCCCTGCAGCCAGCGGCTTCTCCACCACATGCCACACCTCGCCCGCAGCATCCATCACCACGCCAAGCACAGGCACCACCAGTTTCGCTCCACTCCGCGCAACCGCCTCCAGCATCCCAACGTCGCCCGCAACGAACTCCGTTCGGTCCAGCGCCATCTGCCAGCGCTGCCTCCCCGCCACCCGCGACTCCTCGCGAATATCCGTCACCACACCAGAAAATTCGTTCACCTGCCCACCTTTGCCAGCGTCTTTTCGATGCTGCTGAACATCTTCGCGCTCCCAGAAACCCAACATCAAGCCCCTTTCAGCAAAAACCGAACGCACAGGCCACAAAGTTAAACACCAAGACCGCCACGGCACCCTTCGCGCCCTTTGCGAAACCTTAGCGCCCTCTGCGTTCGTCTTTCAACCGATGCACCCGCCGATAAAATCCCATACCGCAGAGGCACCGCACTGAGCAGCTCGCCGTATGGAATCCGCGTCATCGTCTCCAACTTTACACTGGGGCCCCGCCCATATCGAATGGCCGCCCTGGCGAATTTTCGCGAGTACACTAGTCGCACCCATGCTCAACCGCCGCCGCTTCCTTCTCACCTCAGCCGCCGCAGCCGTAGCAACGCCCACACTCTCTCACGCACAGCAATCCCACCAGCCCGAAAATCTCCCTGCCGCCATCGCCGCCCTCACCGGCCGCCGCGCCGAAGCCACCCCCATCACCCTCGCCGAGCGCGAGCAGCGTCTCGACCGCGCCCGCGCCCTCATGCACCAGAACCACATCGACGCCATCGTCATCGCCACCGGCACCTCCCTCAATTACTTCACCGGCCTCCGCTGGGGCCAGTCCGAGCGCTTCTTCGCCTGGACCCTCCCCGCCAAAGGCGCACCCTTCATCGTCTGTCCCGTCTTCGAAGAGGGCCGCGTCCGCGAACGCATGGAAGCCAAACCCGCCACCCTGCCCTCCGCCTCGACCACCCGCGTTTACACCTGGAACGAAGACGAAGACCCCTACAATCTCCTCGCCAAAGCCTTAAAAGAATCCGGCATCGCCACCGGCAAAATTGGAAGCGCCAGCGGCAAAATCGGTATAGAGGAGCGCACTCAATTCGTCTTCGCCGACGGCATCGCCCACGCCAGCCCCGCCCTCACCACCACCAGCGCCACTCCCATCACCTTCGGCTGCCGCAGCATAAAAACCCCCGCCGAACTCGCCCTCATGCAACTCGCCAACAACATCACCCTATCCGTCTACAAAGCCGCCTACGAATCCGCGCAACCCGGCATGACCAACCGCCAGTTTAGCCAGCTCATCGACGCCGCCTACGCCCGCTGCGGTGTCACCGGCGATGCCAGCTGCCAGGTAGGCGAATACTCCGCCCTCCCCCACGGCTCGTTACAACCGCAAACCATTCGTGAAGGCGAAATCATCCTCATCGACGACGGCTGCACCGTCGAAGGCTACCAATCCGACATCTCCCGCACCTTCGTCCTCGGCGACGCCACCTCGCCAAAACTCGACAAGGCCCGCAAGGTCTTCGACATCGTTCATCAGGCCCAGTCCGCCGCCCTCGCCGCCGCCCGCCCCGGCGTCCAGTGCCAGGCCATCGACACCGCCGCCCGCAACCTCATCACCGCCGCCGGCTACGGTCCCGACTACAAACACTTCACCCACCGCCTCGGCCACGGCATCGGCATGGACGGTC
>Ga0210410_10002347_pt1 | contig 17007 bp, 22 predicted proteins | sample IncBWC4MmetaG_FD_161058 | JGI IMG/M metagenome (GOLD analysis project Ga0210410, IMG submission 161058) | Forest soil microbial communities from Barre Woods Harvard Forest LTER site, Petersham, Massachusetts, United States - Inc-BW-C-4-M | ecosystem: Environmental > Terrestrial > Soil >... | reverse complement strand
CAGTCCAAGGCCAGACGTGCTTAGACTACTACGATCGGCGTGGAATCTGCCCCGGTATGGCAGGGGTCAAATCTGGGTGCAATTAGGGTGCAATAAGGCTTCCCCACGATTACTTTGGGCGCTGAAACAGGCGATCGGCGCCGTTAATTGTCAAACAGTTACCTCTGAAACATCCTCTGTCACGGCAGAGGCCGCGGGTTCGAGTCCCGTCGTCCCCGCCAATTCTTTTGAATGGTTTACAGACCCACCAAAAACAATCTGGGTCCATTCGGGTCCAATAAGGTTTCCTCGCGCGGAACCTATTGGATCAGAGTTGATTTGCTTGCCGATAGCGCGCCCCTTGGCAGAATGGCGTCCACCAGCTTTCCTTGCTAAACGCTTGCTCGTGGTCGTTGCCTGAAGATACTTGTTGGTTACGTGCAGATTCGCATGACGCAAGTAGTCCCGAATCATGAGTTGGTGTTCGCCCATCTCTGCGAGCATGGATCCCACCGTGTGCCGAAATGTGTGCCAGCCCACTCCGGTGATGCCGATCCTCTTGAACGCCGGTCGAATCTTTTTCTTCAACACCGAAGCCAAGTCGAGTGGTTTGGTCCCCTTCAGTCTCTCCGAAGCGAAGACGAAATCGCCCGGTCGGTTGTAGAGACTTTGTGACCTCCATTCCAGCAAAGCCTGCTTCAGACTCGGGGGCATCGGCAACAGCTTTGCCGACGCTTCCGTTTTTGTGCTCTTCAGGTGCCCACCCCGACGCAAGTAGTAGGAATGTTGCACACTGAAATTCATGTTTTCGAACTCGCAGTCCATCCAGCGCAGTGCCCCAAGTTCCCCTTGGGACGGATTCCCAAGCCAAGATAGAGTGCGTTATGTCGGCGGTGTACTCGCACGTTGTCCGATGGGAAGCCAGACCGAGTTTGACTTGTTCTGGTGACAGCACCAAGGGGGACTTCCGACGTTTCGCACTGACACGCACGCCACTGCTGCGCTTCGAAAAATCACGCTCTCAGGACGGCTGACACCAGGTAACTTCAGACAGGTGAGCTGTCAAAGGCGTCGAATGCTTCGGACTCTTTCTCTTCAACGAACCCCGGATGGCTTTGCAGCAGCCGGGCGCAACGGTTCCAGCGAAGAATAGCGTCGTCATTCCCCGTGGGACGAATCACTTCGGCTTCCGTGAAGCAGCGCATCGCCTCGGCGAAAAGCGGGGCGAGAGTGTGCGGTGTGCGCCCCACGCGCATTTGTGCTTTCGCCCGCCGTTCATGCAGCAGGCCTGTGTAATAGAGCCGCTCGTAGCGTTCGACGAGTCTTTCGAAAAGAGCTTCCGCTTCTCCAGAACGATCAGATGCGTCTCCGCAGAACTGGTCGGTGATCGCGAGGCCGAGGAGGCGAAGCGCCAGTTGGTGATCGGGCTCAACTGCCAGGATGTCGCGGCAGATTGACTCCGCCTCTTCTGGTTCATTCAGGGAGCGGTAAAGCTCGACCTTCGAGATGGCTTCCGGAATACCGGCCTTCGAGATGCTCTTCAGCTTGAATTCCATGGGACCTCCTTATCATCATCATCTTTAGCCCGATTGTTGTTCCGCTCCTATGCTGGCTTTGCCCCTCGAATCTTCCGCACCAGCATGAGCACGGGATCGTAGAATTCGTCGACGACGCGCTCCTTCAACGGAATGATCGCATTATCCGTGATGTGAATCTCCTCTGGACACACTTCCGTGCAGCACTTGGTGATGTTGCACAGGCCGATGCCAAGCTCTTGCTTGAGCATGCGCGTGCGCGATTTCGAATCCATAGGATGCATTTCGAGCGCGGCCACCCGGACAAAAAACCGCGGGCCGCCGAAATGTTCCGTTTGCTCGTGCTCGCGAAGGACGTGGCACACATTCTGGCATAAGAAGCATTCAATACATTTGCGAAACTCCTGCACCCGATCCACATCTTCCTGATACATTTTCCAATCGGTGCCGGGGCGGGGCTCGAAGGGCGGAATTTTCTTGTTCACTCTGTAATTCCAGGAAACGTCGGTGACCAGATCTTTGATTACAGGGAACGCCTTCATGGGCTGAACCGTGATGGGCTTGTCGAGCGGAAGCGCGTCCATGCGGGTCTTGCACGTGAGCCGAGGCCGGCCATTGACTTCTGCCGAGCACGATCCGCACTTGCCAGCCTTACAATTCCAGCGCACCGCCAGGTCGGGCGCCTGGTGCGCCTGGATATGGTGGAGCGCGTCCAGCACGACCATCCCCGGAGCAATCGGAACGCGGTAGGTGGCGGGTTGCCCACCTTCGCGGTCTCCCCGGAACACTTCAAAGATTGCTTCCGCCATCGCACCTCCGCACTGGGTAGCGCCGCATCTTGCCAGTCTGCTGGCGCGGCGGCGCTACAAAACTTATTTCTCGTCCGCAACAAGTTGCTTTAAGTCGCCGGACATCTCCTGCACCGCTGATTGGTGCAGCTTCATCGCGCTGCCCTCGCGGACGATCACATTATTCTTCACTCCCCACGCGACGTCCAGACCAGGATGATCAATCCGGCTGTGAGCCCCGCGGCTCTCTTCCCGCGCCAGCGCGCTGCGAGTTACCGCCTCGGAAACGGTTAGCATCGCTTTCAGATCCTGCGCCAGATGCCAGCCCGGATTGAACAGTCGCGAGCCCTCGACGCTCAGCCGTCCGGCGCGCTCTTTCAATTTCTCCAGCTCCTCCAATGCACGAATCAGATCCTCTTTATTACGAAAGATGCCAACCAGATTCTGCATGGTTTCCTGCAAATCGCCATGAATTGTATATGGACTCTCGCCCCCGTTGCGCGCGAAGGGCGCCAGCATCTCGCGCGCTGCTTCTTCGATCTGCCCTGAGTCGATGGCCGCGGCTGATATTGCTTTCGCATGCTCGGCGGCGGCCAACCCAGCTCGGCGACCGAAGACGAGCAAATCCGAAAGGGAATTGCCACCCAGGCGGTTGGCGCCGTGCAGCCCTGCGGCCACCTCGCCCGCGGCGAACAGTCCCGCCACCGACGACTTCGCGGTCTCCGCCTCCACGCGAATGCCTCCCATCATGTAATGGCAGGTCGGCCCGACCTCCATCGGTCCCTTGGTGATGTCTACATCCGCGAGTTCCTTGAATTGGTGATACATGCTGGGCAATTTTTTCTTCACATAGTCGGCGGGCTTTTGCGAGATATCGAGATACGCACCGCCGTGCTCTGTGCCGCGGCCCTCGCGCACTTCCGTATAAATCGCGCGCGCCACTACGTCGCGGGTGGAAAGCTCCATCTTCTTCGGATCGTACTTCTCCATGAAGCGCTCGCCCAACTTGTTGCGCAGCACTCCTCCCTCACCGCGGACGGCTTCCGTTACCAGAATCCCCTGCACGCCCGGAGGCCACACCATACCGGTCGGATGAAATTGCACAAATTCCATGTCCAGCAGTTCAGCGCCGGCATCATAAGCGAGCGCCATGCCGTCGCCGGTGTACTCCCACGAATTAGAAGTAATCTTCCATGCCTTGCCAATTCCGCCCGTGGCCAGGACAATCGACTTGGCGCGAAACACCACGAATCGCCCCTGCTCGCGCCAGTAACCGAATGCGCCCGCGACACGGTCGCCATCTTTCAACAAGCGGGTGATTGCGCATTCCATGTAGACGTCGATTCCCAATTGCACGCCGCGGTCCTGCAAGGTGCGAATCATTTCCAGTCCCGTGCGGTCGCCCACATGGCAAAGGCGGCGGAAGGTGTGACCGCCGAAGGCGCGCTGCAGTATCTGTCCGTCCTGCGTGCGATCAAAGAGCGCTCCCCACTGCTCCAGCTCTCGCACGCGCTCGGGAGCTTCCTGGGCGTGGATTTGCGCCATGCGCCAGTTGTTGAGCATCTTGCCGCCGCGCATGGTGTCGCGAAAATGAGTGCGCCAGTCGTCCGCGGAGTCCACGTTGGCCATCGCCGCGGCGATTCCACCTTCCGCCATCACGGTATGCGCTTTGCCGAGGAGCGATTTGCAGACCACTCCCACCTTCGCGCCCTGCGCCAGCGCTCCCAGGGCCGCTCGCAGACCGGCCCCACCGGCGCCGACGATCAAGACATCGTGGTCGTGGGTTTCGAATTCTGTGGTCACAGGAGTCTCAAATCCCTGATTGCGCCGCTAGCCACCAGCCGAACGTAGAGGTCCGTAAGACCCACCGTGATCAGGCTGATCCAGGCATAGAGCATGTGGCGTCCATTCAAAACGCTCAACCAACGCCAAGCCGTATGGCGCTGGCCGGCGAACGCCACGCAAGAAAAACAGTCAAGCTTTCCTCCCGCAAGGTGGCGAAGCGAATGGCAGGAGAGAGCGTAAACAGTCAGAAGGCTTACGTTGAACAGCAGAACCAGGGTTCCGACTCCCACTCCGATTCGTCCATCAAAAAAGAAAGCGCGAAACGCGTCACGCCAAAGGAAGACGAGGAAGATGAACCCTACATACAGAAAGTAACGATGGAGGTTTTGCAGAATAAACGGAAACGCCGTCTCGCCTGTATAGCGGTGTTTGCCGCTCTCGCTGACAGCGCAAGCGGGAGGATCGAGAAAAAAAGCGCGGTAGTAAGCCTTCCGGTAGTAGTAGCACGTGATCCGAAATCCCAAGGGCCAGATCAGAATCAGCAGCGCCGGAGAGAACGGCCACCACCGATGATGAGGGTCAATGAGGGGCGAATAGAACGGAGAAAGGTACGGCCCCCATTCGTAATACCTTCCTTCAAAAGCGCGCAGAGTCGCATAGAGTCCGAATGCGCCGAGCAGCGCAATGACGGGCAACAACTCAAGCCACCACGCATCCCGCCGCATGGTGTGGCCGAGATGGCGTTGTCCACTTGTAGTTGAACCTGCCGGCATAGGAGCACCGCCCGGTCGTGCATGGAGTACAGAGCAAAATAGCGTTTCGAAGCGAAAATGTCCAATCGCTGGGCAGGGAACTGGCGTCGCAGGCCCCGAGGGTGTAGGATGCTCCTGTCTTCTTAAGAGCGACTGAGTAAAACGGCTTTATCGTTAGCGAAACCTATCAGGCTGCCCGGGAACCGATGCATTTTTCTCGGGGCTGTGCCGCAGACAGAGAGGCACCTCGCCCTCGCATTGGGTTCTCCAGGCATAGGGAGGGGCCGTGCTACTCGCTCGTCGAATCGCGATTCTGCTCCGTGAAAACCTCAAAGTACTCTTTCGCGTCCAATTGCTGCTGCCCTTGTGTTTGTGTGTGACTCCGGCACTCTCACAAAAGACGCAACCAGAAGCCGGCAGCCCGCCTAAGTATGACCTTCTGACGGAGACAAAAACCAAGGGAGTAATCGATGAAGTAAATTCCGTGTCCGTCGGGATCAGGAAGGACTTCACGGAACTGATCATCAAGAACGGCGACGACAAAGTCCATATTTATCTGTGCCCTAAACCATTTCAAGAATGGATGGGCATTAGCTTCACGAAAGGCGACCAGATTGCTGTTACAGGATCGAAGGTCAAGCAAGACGCGGGGGATGTCATCCTGGCGCGAGAACTTATCAGGGGCGGAGACACGCTTCTGTTCCGCGATGATAAGGGCAACCCCGTATGGAGTTGGCGAACCGGCAAGTGACCGGCGCGGATCGCGGATAAGGATAAGGAGGTGACACATGAAGCTCTCCGACACGATTAGTTCGGTGCTGAAGACCAAGGACGAGAACAGAGTCCTGTCGGTGACTCCCGATCAGTCCGTTTATGAAGCGATTGCGAAGATGGCCGAGCACGGGATTGGCGCCTTGCTGGTTCTTTCCGATGACAGATTGGTCGGCATCCTGTCGGAGCGTGATTACGCCCGCAAAGTAATCCTCCTGGGCCATTCTTCAAAGGAGACGCTCGTCCGCCACATCATGACCAGCCCAGTTGTGTTCGTGAGTCCGCAGCACACTGTAGACGAATGCATGGGCCTGATGACCAACCACCGTTTTCGTCATCTGCCGGTCGTCGAGGATGACTCCGTCGTTGGAGTGGTCTCGATCGGCGACCTGGTGAAGTGGATTATCTCCGGCCAGCAACAAACCATTCAGGAGTTGGAAGGCTACATCTCGGGAGCGTATCCCCGGTAGGAGCTACTCCCAGCGAAACACCTTCGCCGACAGTGCCGTGCATACGACAAACGCCACGGCCAGTCCTGTCAGGTCGCGCGCGTGCGCCCACCACGCATCGCCCCTCCAAATCCCTTCGAGCAGTGACACCGCGTAAGTTAGCGGCAAAACTTTGGCCACTGCTTGAGCCGCTGGCGGCAGCGATTCAACCGGGGCGAAAAGTCCCGAAACCGCCATCATCGGATACATGATGACGGCGCCAATCGGCTGCGCAAAACGCGCCGTGGGAACGAGGCTGGCGATGAGAAAGCCGATCGACAAAATGCTGCAGGTGCTTATCAGAAGCGCGATCGTGAACCCCACCAAGGGGGCATGAATGCCGACCGGATAGTAGCGTTTGCCCGCCGCCACCATTAAAACCAGTGTGACCGCACTGAGCAGCAGTTTGACCAGCACGTGGGCGGTGAGAATCGTGTGGGGGCGCAGCGGAGTGGCGCGGAGTCGTTTGAGAATGCCCCCCTCGCGGTAGATCGAAATGATCGTGACCAGCGACAGCACGGCGCCGATGAGAATCAGGACCGAAGCGAGCACGGGTAGACCGGCGCTGATGAAACTACTCGCTGCGGGTGAGGCCAGTGCAGCCCCGCGGCCGAGCATACTACGACCGACCATTCGACCCGCCACAAGGAACACTACAACCGGGATACCGATCGTCCCAATCGCCCCCAACGGCTCGCGCAGGAATATCTTGATTTCGATCCATGTCAACTTCCAAAGTCCTCGCAGCATAGGGGGGAATCCTTGTTAAACAATCCTCGTTGAATCAATCTTTGTTAAACCAAGCCTCGTTAAACCAACCCTCAATCGCGAATCGAGTGACCGGTCAGTTTGAGAAAGACATCCTCAAGGTTGGGGAGAATCGTTCGAAAATCGGTGACCCGTATTCGATTCTCCGACAGACAATGAATCACCTCGGTGACAAGATCGTCGCCGCTACCCCGAATCGTGAACTGCGAGCCGCTGGACGAGTTGCCAGAAACGATCGCCTCGACTCGCGGGATGGTTCGAAAATGCTCCGCAGCGCTTCCGTCGTCAGTGGCGAGGACGACGGTTCGCTCAGGGCAGTGCCGCTTCACCAGGCTTTCTGGGCTGTCGATGTCGATGATGCGTCCGTGTTCGATAATTGCCACCCTGTCGCACAACCGCTCGGCTTCCTCCATGAGATGTGTAGTCAGGAAAACCGTCTTGCCGCGCTCGCGGATGCCGCGCACCAGGTCCCATATGGCGCGGCGGGCCTGCGGGTCCAGCCCGGTGGTTAACTCGTCGAGAAACACCAGTTCGGGATCGTTGATCAGAGCAAGGGCAATGAACAATCGTTGCTTCTGGCCACCCGAGAGGGTCATGAACCAGGCATTCCGCTTGTCAATAAGGCCAAGTTGTTCGAGCAACCGCTGGCCGTCGATCGCCTTCTTCTGGTAAAGGGAAGCCCACAGATCGACCGCCTCCCACACTTTGATCCGCTTCTGCAGCTGCGCCTGCTGGAGCTGAACTCCAATGCGCTCCTGCAGCTTGTAAACGTCGTTGAAGGGATCAAGGCCCAGCACCGAGATGACGCCCCGGTCGGGCGTGCGCAGACCCTCGATGCATTCCATGGTCGTGGTCTTTCCCGCGCCATTGGGCCCAATTAGTCCAAAGATCTCACCGTCGTTGACCTCGAACGATACTTCGTCGACTGCGACCGTGGAGCCGTAGGTTTTGCGGATTGCGGAAACTTGAATGACTGGGCGCATGATCGATTACAAGAATCCCGGAATTTGCTGAACTGGAAGGTTGGTCAATATCTCGGGACTTAGTCTAGGTCTGAGGACCTGGATAAACAAGTGTCCGGGGTGGTCAGAAACGAGTTCGAGGAAAACAGCGGTTTCCTCCAACTGATTGAAGAGGTGATCGTGGCAGCAAAGTGTGGGACTGCACATTCCCGACTGCGCGCTAACCTCACAATCCAAAGTTGAGTGGTACGGGTGTTTGGTTGATCACCCGTACCACGCCTTCGGCCATTGCTTATTAGAAACGGAAGACGATGCCGGCTGATGGCTGGGCAATCTGCGTCCAGCTGTCTGTGTTCAAGCCGGCAAGATTGAAGCTCGGCGCCTTGTACACCAAGCCGCGATATTCGGCGCGCAACGATAAGTGCCTCGTGAAGGCGTATTGTGCGCCCACGCCGTATACGAATGCGGCTTTGGTTTCCGTTGTTGCACCCGCTAAACTGCCACCGGAATTGCCGGTTGGATCAAATATGAGGGCACCAGCACCGGCTAGAGCGTACGGTTGCAGCCTGAGAAAGGTGGGCAATTTGACCACTGCTTCACCAGTGATTTGGTGGATATCGGACTGTACGCGAGCCGGCGTGCCACCGAAATAGAATTGCGTGTTACGGTCGTAGCCGTAGTTTCCCTCGGCCGCGAGCCAGCGATTGATGTTGTAACGATAGCCAAGCAGAAACCCGCCGGTATCGTTGGCATGTTGGAATACTCCATTGCCTGCGGTGTCCTTGGTGAAAAATCCCGTCCCCTGGACGCTAATTTCCGATCGGTTCTCCTGCGCGACTGCAGTGATGGATATGAGTGCCAGAATGCCCACGACCACTGCTGTTCGTTTTATCGAGTACGTCAGCTTCATGCCTGATCTCCTTGTGATTTCTGCGACGCCCGTTTCGCGCGTTTGGCGGCGGCATCGGCGCTGGTCAGGAGGTTCATAGCAGCCATGATTAACACCTCTTCCAGCGTGAAGCCGCGAGCTGTGATCTTCCACATGACCGCCTCCCTATTGATTCGAAGCGTCGCACCCGTCTGTAATGCAAGAGCCGTGCCAAACCCCTTGGCACACCTAAGTGATGGAAAAGAGCTGGGGTTAGCGGAAAGTCGATTCACTAGAAAATGTTGAAAGGGTCGACACTGTCGATTGTGTTAGAAGCTATGCTTGACAGGGAATTACACAACACGTGAAACATTCACTCGGCTTGAGTCATCACTACTTTCGGTAGCTGTAACCGCGATTTTCCGTGTCAATCGCCGTCGGTCCAGGGATCGCTGGCTTCCGCTACTTCGTGGTCCACACCGTTCCCTGAACCCGGGGAAGCTTCAAGAATTAGCTTGGCGCACACTTTCTTGCGACCTGTAGAGGGAACGAGTCATCATCTATTTGTTATGCAGGAATTGAAGCTCGGCGTTCCGCGCCGAGTCTGTAGATTGCAAGTCTATGGACACAGAGCCGATCATTGCACCTGAAAGCGACAGCTACCGTTATGAGGCCGTGATGCGCATCAGCGAGGCGATCGCTGCGTGCCGTGAACCGAAAGAGTTGGCCACAACCCTCGCGGATGAGATTGGCAAGTTCTTGCACTTCGACCACCTTTACTTCGTTGTGGTGAAGGAGAACTCCCAGGAGATCGAATGTCTCGTCTGGGGCAAGGGCCAACTCCCGTTGCCGGACCTGCCGGTCGAAGAGTTCCCCTGGTGGGAGACTGTGCACAGCCGGAATCCGCAACATGTTGCCGATTGGGACACTCAAGAGCAGTATCCACGATTTAGAGAATGGGCAAAGAAAATAGGGCTCGGATCCGGAGTACGGGTGCCCTTGACGACGCCGCATCGTCGATTGGGTGTTTTCGGAATCAACCGCGACGAGGTGAATCCATTCAGCGAAGAAGAAATCACTTTCCTGGAGCTGATCGGGCGTGTCGTCGCGTTTGCGCTTGATGATGGGCTGAATCTCAAGCGTGCGCAACATCAAAATGAGCAGCTGCAGTTGCTTCTGAACCTGACGTATCGAATCACATCAAATCTTCAACTGCGGGACCTATTGCGCGCGATTGCCGCGAACATACGCGAGGTCATACACGCCGATGCGGTAACAGTTGTGCTGCCCGATGCCGCTTCGGGGAAATTCAGGGTATTGGCCCTGGACTTTCCGCATGGGAAGGGAGTCGTCAAAGAAGAGTTGCTGGTTACGCCAAGTGCGGCCATTAAGAAAGCGCTAGACACCTTGAAACCAGTGGTCGTTAACACATGGGAACCGAGCGAGCTCGCGTCGGAGTTATCTGACATAGCGGCGGCGGAGGGTATAAAAGCCTTTTGCAATATCCCACTTGTAAATCGAGGACGGGCACTCGGGATCCTGTCAATTTTACGCACGACGGAGGTTCCGTTTTCCCCGGGAGACGTCGATTTCCTCAGCCACGCTTCCGGACAGATTGCCGTCGCCATTGAAAACGCATTGGCATACCACGAGATTTCGGAACTGAAAGACAAGCTTGCCCAGGAGAAGCTCTACCTCGAAGAAGAAATCCGCAGCGAGATGAACTTTGAAAACATCATCGGAAACAGTCCCCCGTTAAAACATGTTCTGGACCTCGTTGAAACGGTCGCTACCAGCGACTCTACGGTCCTGCTGCTTGGGGAGACCGGTACAGGCAAGGAGTTGATCGCCCGCGCCATTCACGACCGCAGCCGGCGCAAGGAGCGCACGTTTGTGAAGCTGAATTGTGCCGCTATTCCTACCGGTCTGCTGGAGAGTGAACTGTTTGGACATGAAAAAGGAGCTTTCACTGGCGCGATTACTCAGAAAATCGGCCGAATGGAACTGGCGGATCAAGGCACTTTGTTTCTGGACGAAGTGGGCGATATTCCGATTGAGATTCAGCCGAAGTTGTTGCGTGCTTTGCAAGAGCGCGAGTTTGAACGACTGGGGAGCATTCACACGCGAAGAGTGAATATTCGGCTGGTAGCGGCAACGAATCGTGACCTCGAAAAGATGATCGCGGACCGCGAATTTCGAAGTGACTTGTACTACCGCTTGCATGTATTTCCGATCCGCATACCGCCTCTGCGGGAACGTAAAGAAGACATTCCACAACTGGTGAGTTATTTTGTGCAGAAGTTTGCCAAGCAGATGCAGAAGAAGATTGAAACTATATCGCCGGCCGTCATGAAGGGGCTTACGGCGTGGGAATGGCCCGGCAATATCCGTGAGCTAGAGAATTTTATGGAGCGGGCAGTCATCGTGACGCGCGGCAGGTCGCTTGACGCGCCTCTCGGAGAACTCCGGAAAACGAATACGGTAGCGTTCCCGCATGCCGAGCATCATCACCGCGAGCAATTTGCTGGAGAAAGAGCAGATTCGCAAACCGACATAACCAGCGTTGCGGACGAATATGAAAGAAGGCAGCGAGATGAGATCATACGGGCGCTCACCTCGTGCAAGGGGCGCGTCGGTGGTGCCGATGGTGCTGCCGCAAGCCTGCGGATGAATCGAACGACCTTCCTTTCTCGAATGAAGAAATTCGGCATCTATGCGAAGCAGTATGCTTAGTCTCCAGCCCGCCTCGTAGCTTCGACATTTTCGACGGTTTCAACTTCTTCGACCTCGATATTTCGAATTCCGGCGTTCCTCTCCTGAAAATTCAGCGACTTACGGGCTCCGCAGGTTTGGCGTGCGCCTTGCCTGATCGCGAGTGGGAGAAGCGATGTTGAAGATCTCGCTCGTTGAAAACGCCAGGCAGCGTCGGGTCATTGTGGAAGGAAAGCTGATAGCGCCCTGGACAGCCGAGCTACGGAATACGTGTCAAGAGGCAAGAGCAGACCTTCGTGGTCGCGAGCTCGTCATCGAGATGAAACATATCACGACGATCAGCCAAGAGGGCGAGAACGTAATCCTTGAGTTGATAAACGGGGGAACTCGATTTCGCTGTCACGGCGTGTTTACGAAACATGTAGTGAAAGAACTCACTCGACGGGCAAGCAGGAATCCGGGGATACGAGCAGGTGATTGAAGAGAAAGCAATCGATACGCCGATCGCGATAATTTTCTGAAGGATTGAGGAAAAGAATGCCAAACACCAACGCATACATCGCAACTGAGGAGCGCGAGGAAATTCCAAATGAAGGAACGGCCGCTCAGCAGTTGGAGCAAATTCTGGCTAATGGCCTGCCGCCTCTGTACCGAAGGGCTTACCGCATGCTGGGCAATGTGGCTGACGCAGAGGATGCGGTTCAGGATGCTCTTCTCGCCGCGCATACCCACCTGCACCAGTTCAGAGGGCAGGCACAGATCTCTACCTGGCTTACTAGCATCATCCTTAACTGCGCTCGATTACAGCTACGTCGCCGCGCAAAACACGTCCACGTGTCTCTCGACGAATCCACCGGAGAACTGCAACCACTTTCAGTGGCGGAGGGGCTATCGGATCACCGGCCTAGTCCCGAGGATGAATACAGAGAGTCTGAGCTGAGCACTCGCCTGACCCATTTGCATCGTCAGCTCTCCCCGACTCTGCGTAGAACAATTCTGCTGCGCGACGTTGAGGGTCTGTCGATCCGCGAGACTGCGCGGATTTTGGGAGTGCCAATCGGCACTGTGAAGGCCCAGTCAGCACGAGCTCGCAAAAGACTCAAAGAGTTGATGCGGCATACCCTGAGGCCGCGGTCTCGGAGGCTGCCAAACCGATTGTCGCGTTTCGCAAACTCGGCGGTTCATGCAGCCGCTCTCGGGTAACTCACAGGGTCCGTGAACTTTTGGTGGACGGCGAGCCTCATCGGGCAGGTGTCTTGGTCGAAGGCGCTCACGAGACCGTCAAATGATCGAGCAGCCGGTTGCGGTTTGGCTACATTCGGAGATGAGATGTCTGTGTTTGACTTCTTCTTAGCGGGATTGAGCGTGGCACCGCTCGGACTCTTTATCCTGTTCTGGAAACTGTTTCATGAAGACCGTGGTGTGCACCCGATTTATAGAGAGTCCACAACTGAAACGGCAAGGCTAGAACAGCGATCCAGGACGTGACTAATCCCTAGCGATAGGCGGGAGACTTCGAACGCAAATGGAAAGCAACCATCGGTCTCCGATTCAATGACGGCAGCGGATTTACGATACGCCAGGTGGTACGGTTAATCCGCTGCCTGCCTCATTGTCCTAAGCCTTCCCGTAGCTTCGACAGTTTTCGACCTTTTCAACTTCTTCAACTTCTCCATTTCAATTTCTGGCGGGCGTCTGCTGAAGAGTCATGGAGTTACGGCTCCGCAGGTTTGGTGTGTGCCTTGCCTTATCGAGAGTGGGAAAGGAGCAATTCTGAAGATCCCGTTCATTCATCGTTTAATTCTTTCGTTGATGAATGAGGAGTATCGAATGAGGCGGCCTTCAGACTAATTTGCAGCATGGTCCAACTGGTTCGGTATCTGCGGGGTTACTTCCATGACCACAAAAACTCTCTATTCCGACGATCTTAGGCCGGCATTGGCATGCGTGAACAACCAACCGGAACGGACCTTTCGTTGGCCGGAACTGTGGATGCTTCACAAGCCCGACGGGAGATTTGCGATGTATCTCGTCAACTGGGGAGTACGGTCAGCCGCCGACGTTCAGCTCTCTACTACAAGACTCCCGGAGTTGACCGACCCGGATGCGATGACGGCTCTTTCCCTGCCAGAACCCGCGAACAAGGGCAGCAAGTTCCTGGAGTGACGGCATGAATGAGCAACACCCATACGCGAGTCACGAGGACTTTCACACAATCTTCAATGAGGATCTGAAGGAGTTCTATCAACTTTCGTTTCTACTCACGCGCGATCCCGCAATGGCCGAGCGATGCCTTGTAAGTGGTCTTGAGGAGTGTGTCTCGGGAAACCGCATTTTTCGTGAATGGGCGCGTTCTTGGGCGAAGCGAACAATAGTCCAGAATGCAATTCGTGAATTGAAGCCGCGACCCAGTTCGTCGAATTCACCCCTGTTCGGAGCTATGTTCTCTGACATGGACCAATATTCGAGGAGTCCAGGCGAACATTTCGAAATCTACGCCGTGTTGCGGCTTGCAGATTTCGATCGGTTTGTGTTTGTCATGTCCGTCATGGAGCATTACTCGGAACACGACTGCGCGCTTCTCCTCGAGTGCTCGGTTCGAGAAATTAGGGAGGGGCGCACTCGTGCTCTGAAGGAGCTGGCAGACTTACCTCACATGGAACCTTCCGAAAATCAACTTTTCGTGCGGGAAGAGAAGTGAAATGACTATTCTGCGCAATCAGTCTTGACCAGTTCGTACCTGTAGAACGAACAGTTGCCGAAGTCCAGACGTGCCGATGAGAGTGACTTATGCTGACAAATCAAGAGCCCGACCGCAATATCGAAGAGCTGACCGACACGGAGATATATGAGGCAATTCGGTATCTTGAGTCGGGCCCAAAAAGCGCGAACGAGATGGGTGAGAATGATCAGGAAAAGGATAACGGTGTCGTGATCTGCGTCTCATTGTATTGCGTACTGCTGGGTTGCCTCGCGTTCGTCTGGTTGTATTGGAGATGATTCCGTCTGGTGACACCTGAAAATGGATGTGCTCAACGTCAGGTCTATCGCCTTTCTCAGCACTTTCAACAGATTCGTCACTCAGTTGACGCCCGATCTTGGTAGGACTCTCTACAATTCAATTACTTAATCAGAGCGACGTTTGGCATGAGCCTTGCCTTCTCGATGAGTAATGGCACGAAAATTCCAAATGGAGATTGCGGCTATGGATCACACTCAATCTCTCTCGCTTCTGCCGCGAAATGGTCATTCTGCTCCCTTTGTCGAGTTGCGACAGTCGCTCCCTAGTAAAGTTGCGGCCATTTCTCCATTCACTGAACAACTCATGCGGTTCATTCTTAACTTTCGAATGGTAGATGGCAGTGAAATCGACATCGAGATGGCCCTGCTTGAGGCCCTGGCGAATGCAGTGGTTCACGGCAACGGTGATAGCCCTTGCAAGAGCGTTTACGTCACGTGCCGTTGCTACATGGACGGAGAAGTCGCAATCACGGTTCGGGACGAAGGACGAGGCTTTGATCCCAGCGTTTTAGTGGATCCAACCTGCCGAGAAAACCTGCTGATCACGCACGGCCGTGGAATCTACCTCATGAAGACGTTGATGGACGAAGTCTCTTTCGAGGAAGGCGGCGCGGTTGTCATGATGCGGAAGAAAGCTAACACAAACTCAGTCGAACAGAGGAAAGCACAATGACGATATTTCCAAGGTTCACGCTCGCAATACTTCGAGTCGGCGTCCTTATATGCATGTTCCCTTTGCTATCAGCCCTCGGCTCGGCACAAAAATTGGGGACCGCGAGGGCCACCATCGCGTTTGAGTTTTGGGCTGAGGGCCACAAGTTTCAAGCTGGGGATTATGTCTTCGACAGCGAGGTCACAGGTTCAGCCTCGATTCATCGTGAAAGAACAAACTCAAGTGTCGGCGTCCCAATCATCCTTTATGCCGTTCCGTCAGAAAAAGAAAATCCCAGAGTGATCTTCGTTCGTCGAGACGAAAAGTATTTTCTAGTTGAACTCTGGGGTGTCCAGGATCGGCATGTGGTTACCGCCGAATTCGAACATCGCGGCGAGGTGAGCGAACAACAACGCCAAGTGCAATTGACGATGGTGGAGTAACGCGACAAATGATTGTTCGCAACAGGCGGTCGGCGGGATCTCAGCAGGCCGTGGCGGTTTACAAGAGGAGCCTTTCTGCCGGCTCCATCGAGCGGAACGCGAAGGATTCCCATCCTCGTCCACGGATTCAGCATTCCTTCGACTAGATGTAGTAGTGCAGCGGAGGCGAGCCTGATGGCCTTCTCTCCAGCAGTTCGTTCACTTCCGACTGACGCAATACATTTGTCAAAACTGCTATTCGGCGCGATTCGTCCTCTTCTGCACTTTTCTCAAGCCATTTAGGTTTCGGCGCCATTTCTTGTTGACGAGTTCGGCTGTCGCGTCAACCGATTTTCTCGACACTTTCAACCCGTTCGACAGTTCTCGTGCTGAACAGCCTGGAGAGTTCCTTGATTCGGCAAGACTTAGCTTCGAGTCGGATCTGGCATGCGATTTGCCCTTGGAGAAGAGTGCAATCGCGTGACTGACGCGCCTGAAATCGACGAGACGACTCTCTGGGCACATTTCCCTCAACCGAGCAGCGTCTCGATTCAGGCGCGCCAGTGACGCGATTGAAGCGGAAGTTCATTAACTCGATTGAGGGAAGGAAACGATGAAGCAAATATCTAAAAGTTTAATTAGTGCGGTGCTCCTCCTGACTGCACTGGGCTGCAGCAACGGCAAGGTGCGGGCTGCGGCCCCGCCTCCACCGCCGGTGGTAGAAGTCGCGCCGGTCATTCAAAAGGATGTGCCGGTTCAGGGCGAGTGGGTGGGAACGCTCGAAGGCTACGTCAATGCGCAGATTCAACCTCAAGTAAGCGGTTATCTGATTCGCCAGGATTATCACGAAGGCGCATTCGTCAAGAAGGGTCAGCTGCTCTTTGAGATCGATCCCCGTCCATTTCAAGCTGTACTGGATCAAGCCAAGGGACAATTGGCGCAGGCTGAGGCGCAGATGGCGAACGCCGAGTTGAACGTGAAGCGTGATATCCCAGAAGCGGAAGCTCACGCCATTCCCCAAAGTCAGTTGGATACGGACACGCAGTCGCTACGCGCGGCGAAGGCTTCCGTCGAGGCCGACCAAGCAAGCGTAGAGCAGGCCAGCATCAACCTTGGCTATACCAGAGTCGTCTCGCTAGTCGACGGAATCGCCGGCATCAACACGGTGCAGGTGGGTAATCTGGTGGGTCCGTCTACGATTCTCACCGCGGTCTCGCAGGTAAGTCCGATCAAAGTCTATTTCCCCATCAGCGAACAGGAATACCTGCGCATGGCCGACGGAGGCGGTCCAGGGAGCGTGGACTTTAGCACGCGCGCCTCACGAATCCCGTTGCAGTTGACCCTGGCCGACGGCAGTACCTACCCGCATCCCGGCAAAATCATCTTCGCGGACCGCCAAGTAGACACGCAGACCGGAACCATCCAGATCGTGGGCGAATTCCCCAACTCCAAGAATCTGTTGCGACCGGGACAGTATGCACGCATTCAGACACCCACTGGAAAC